>BNJU01005366.1_pt1 | contig 373259 bp, 432 predicted proteins | sample 8539281 | NCBI WGS metagenome assembly BNJU01 (sample SAMD00202456, study PRJDB9452) | human saliva metagenome | isolation source: human saliva | place: Japan | reverse complement strand
CAAGGGTGGTCTTGTGGTCGGATAGGGACATATAAGTTTTTATGATGAATGACATTTTATCTATGACACAATATGCTCTATAAAATGAATTGTTTAGAGATTTAAATAAAGAGGACAAAGAAATGGATAAAAAAAGATGAAATTATGATTGTAAATCATGAATACCTTGTAAAAAAGATTTATATTATTAGGGGACAAAAGGTTATGCTTGACTTTGAATTAGCCGAAATTTATGGATATGAAACGAAAAATTTCAACAGGCAGGTCAAGAATAATATTGAGAAATTTGAAGGTGAAGATTTTATGTTCAGGCTCACCGAAGAAGAAATGGATGACTTGAGGTGCAAAATTTTCACCTCAAGTTGGGGTGGTACAAGATACCTTCCTTATGCCTTTACTGAACAGGGAATCTATATGCTGATGACTGTATTAAAGGGTGACCTTGCTGTAAGGCAAAGTAGAGCTTTAGTTCGTACTTTCAAGCAAATGAAAGACTACATTGTAGAAAATCAAGGCTTGATTGGGAAAAGAGAGTTTTTGCAGCTTTCGATGCAAATCACAAGTAATGTCGTGGAAATGCAGGATTTAAGACGAGATTTAAGAGATGTGGAAGATAAGGTGGCAGGTTTAGTGGACAATTTAGAGAATGTTGTGCATAAATCCGAACTGTCTGACCTGATTCTTGACCTCAGTAATCCACAACTCAAATACGGATTTTTACTCTTGAACGGACAGCCGATTGAAGCAAATCTTGCTTATAAGGACATTTACAGCATAGCGAAAAAGAGTATCTATATCGTCGATAACTACATCGGAGTGAAAACTTTGGTCTTGCTAAAAGACGTTCCTTCATCGGTAGAGGTCATTATATTCAGTGATAACATCGGCAAAGGACTTCATACCCTTGAATATCAGGATTTTTGTAAGGAATATACGTTTAGAAAGATAACATTCCAAAAATCCGGTGGAGAGTTTCATGATAGATACATTATTATCGACTGGAATACCGAACATCAGCGAATTTATCATTGCGGAGCGTCTTCCAAAGATGCAGGGCAAAAGAATCACAAGCATAACGGAAGTAGTCGATCAGATGATTTATACTGACCTTATCAATAACCTCTTGAAAAATCAGTGTTGCAATTAAAATAGAACTAAATCAGATTGGAAATTTGAAAAATATGTATCAAATTGTGATTAAATAATAAAAATATACAATAGAAATTTTAAATTTAGATTCAGTTATTAAAGGAGAGAACTATCTTCGACGATAATAATAGGAAAAGAAGAAGTAATTTAATGGAAGTATGAAAATATAGAAATGGTGAGGAATGATGAAAGAGATTAGAATTAAAGAGTTATATGCTGGAAAGCTCTGATGCAAAGGATGAGATGGATTTTGAAAGTCCAGATACTTTTTATAAAAACGTTTGTTGTGGCAGATCATTTTAATTTAGATTCACTTACGAAAGGAACTAACTGTTTTATTACTGGTTTTTAAAGGAACTGGAAAAACGGCATTATTGTTTTTATTTAGATGATAAATTAAGAAAAAGAAGACCCACAAACTTGTACGTCGTATATATAAGGAGAACTTCACAGATATTAGACGTAATGAAATTCAAGGGATTTCTCAAAAGATATTATCCTCTGTTACGGTTGCCAATGATACTTTGATAGGTACGACAGAATTTGAATATATTTGAGGTGGTTATTTTTAAAACAAATCGTTTCAGACAATGAAGAATACAATAGAAATTTGTTTCTAGATAATGAATACTGAGAGTTTTTTGAAAATAGTGTTAGTCAGATTCTTGCTCCAAAGAACAAGAGAAAAATTCAAATACCGAATTTCATAAAAGTATCATTCCTGTAAAAGATCCAATGACACAGATGGAGATTGCTCTGAAATGCAAGTTGATTTTTAGAGATCAACAGAGCGACCAATATCAAAAATTTTACTGAGCTAGTGGATTCAGCTGAAGAAGCATTTTTAAAAGTTACTAAGACAGATATCCCCTATTATATTTTTGTTGATGAACTTGAAGCATACTATGGCAAGATTGATGTGTTTAAGCGAGACTTATACATGATTCGAGACCTAATTTTTACAGTTAAAAGATTTAATACAATTTTTGCTAAGATTGGCATTGCTACATAAAGATAATATGTTCTGTAAGAACTGAGATTATTAATGCGATAACCAGATTTATCGTGACGAAAGAAATTAGTAAGGTTATTTATGGTTTTTCACTTCCGCTTAATTGGAACTATTCAAATGAAAACTCACATGCACATCCAATAATCAAAAATCATTCTTTAAAAAGAATTGCAGTATGCAGAAGCTGAAAGTGAATCAACTTTAAAAATTTATCGTACCTGGTTTCCAGAAAAATACATGATATTGAGCCTGCAAGTTATATTTTTGAATAATAGTTGGTTCAAGCCTCGTGATATGATACGTTTGTTGATAAGTGCACAGAATGGGATGTATAATGAAAATACAGGTATTTAATAGTGCTGTCTTTGATTCAGTTACAAATCATACTCTGAAGACAGTCTACAAGATAAAAGAAGAGCTTAGAGCTTTATATTCATCAGAAGAGATTGAGTGTATTGTAAGTTGCCTGACAGGTTATAAAACAAAATTTTCAATCTCCGAATTAAAAAAGAATTACTGATTTTCAGGAACTATTTGGGGAAACAGAATTTGCAAGAGTATTAAATGATTTATATAGATTGGGAGTAATAGGAAATTATCTTCCTAAATCAAACATATATCATTGGCAACATGAGAGATTCAAATTTGATTATGTCAGATGAATGGAGAATATGTGCATCTTGCACTATATGGAGCGTTGTCTCTCAATGCGAGGATTGATTATGGACAAAATAGGGGAAAAAGCTCCGCAATGTGGAGATTTTCTCGCATGCGATTGTAGAGGAATGAATGTTAGCTTCTTAAAGATAAAAATTTAAAATTTATGATCCGAGTATTTGGGGCAGATACATATATCTGAGGTTGGGAGAGTAAAAGGTAGATATATAGAAAATCTCAATAATGAGTATAAAATTGGAGATAAAATAGTCTGTGAAGCAATTGATTATAACAGAGATTACAGAATTTATAATTTAAAGATTATTCCTTAATAACATTCATTAAGTTTATTATGCAATTATGCACTACTTTTCCTTGTCTCAACTTGGATAGTTTTTATATATAGAAAAATTGTATGATAGAAAAAGGGAACGGATAAGAGAAATAGAATCTTTATTCATACAAATAAAAATAAGATATAGTATTTTGTAAGACAAGAACAATGATTAAATTTTTCGGCCTACAACGAAAAATTGGATTATGTAAGTTGATTTGGAAGGTGGAAACAAGTGTTTATAAGAATTTCCTAGTTTAAATTATACTAGTATGGGAAGACTTGAAAATGATGCTAAAAAGGGTGTCCCTTCATCGGTAGATGTCATTATATTCAGCGATAACATCAGTAAATGACTTCACACCCTTGAATATCAGGATTTCTGCCTAGAATATCCGTTTAGAAAGATAAGATTCCAAAAATCCGGTGCAGAGTTTCATGACAGATATATTATTACCGACTGGGAATACCGAACATCAGAGAATCATCATTGTGAGCATCTTCTAAAGATGCAGGGAAAAGAATTACAATCATAATGGAAGTGGCCGATCAGATGATTTACACCAACCTTATCAATAATCTCTTGAAAAATCCGTTGTTGAAGTTAAAATAGAAGTAAAAATGGATTGGAAATTTGAAAATATGATGGGCAGGGAGGGTATTTGTTTTGATAAATGAACGAAATGATATTATTCATTTGTATGTTGATTACATGGAAACAGAGCACGAGCGTACACGTATATTATATAGTAGCTTCTGAATGGGAAGCGTCTAGAGATATTAAATATAATAATGGTGTTGTTTTAGGAAAATATAGAGAAAAAGATCCAGAAACAATAAAGGTTCTCAATAGTGTTGTTTCAAGTGAAACGCTACAAAAAGAGGTCTTCATTCATTTGCAAAAATACAATAAGAGAGTATGAGCAGAGGGATGAACCAGATATTTTTCAGCAGATAAAATATAATGCAGAGAAAGAAGAATATAAAATTCTCAAAGACGAACGGTATCGACGATTGGATAAATAGGTATTGTAACTGGATAAAGAATGAAATGAGAGATCTTAGCAAACCATAAAAATAAAGGCTCTATTATATATTTACTATTCATATGATAATTATAAAAGAGAAAACAATAGTCCTTATAATCCTGATATATCAGTCATAAAAACATATATGATGGACTGTTTGAGAAACAAAGTCAGTTCGAAAAATATGGATTACTACCATTGACTCAGCCAGGGAGTTGTTGGAATTAGGAAACCACCAAGAATATATGACAAAGAAATTGACAAAACATTATTTATCAAGAATATTCTCTCATTTCTTGAACAATTAAGTCTGCTAAAAACTTAGGATATGTCAAAAGGATATTGCGTTAAGAGTTAAAAATAAAAATCCTATGAAGGTAAATTATCTTGTTCATATTTAGCAGAAGCTACTAGAAAGAGGAAGTATTTTAGTCTTTCCGGGCTGGAGAGTATTCGATAACAAAGTTATATTCTGAGAAATATGAAGATTGCTTATGGATTACAATAGATTCAAGGAATATTACTTTTGAGGAACTATGTCAAGATTTTACGATATATGAAAATGTAGTGGTGACACAAGTGATCCATCTTGAATACCAATGTAAGCCCAGGGTGCGTACATCACGCACCTTGATCTATGAGTATATTTTCTATACTTTAGAAGAGTATGAACGGCGTATGAAGGATAATTTACAAAAGGGTAGCGGTTTAACCAGATTAAAAAGTTTTTAAAATTGATCATTCATGTATTCCTTTTAATTATAAAGTTGAAGTAAAGAGAAAAGATGAGAAATGGAGAAGAGTTGTTGATAGAACGCGTTCAGATTTTTGAGTTATATATTAGAAATATATTTTAAACATAAAGACTTGCTAAAAAGAATATTTTCAAAGTTGTTAAACAAAGAGGCATACTACCTGATTTTTGAAAAACTTTATATGGCAAAATCTTAGAATATACATGGTCTATATTCATTGTAAGATCTTAAATTGTAAGAATTTGAAAAAGTATGTATCCAATACTTGACACAAGAGTGAAAAGCAGTAGTTGAATTCCGTATTATTTACAAACAAAAACATTTGTGCTTTGCTAATAAAAATGATAAGGATTTATAATAGATTCCTTAAAATCTTCATCATATTTATTGCTGGTTTTATTTGTTATAATATATGGCTATTATGCCCGCTTATTTCTATATATTCAATCGAGAAGGAACAAAGGTGAGACATTATGGCGAAAAAAGACTCAAAATTCCAAGTAAGATTTATGTCTTTTGCCTTTCGAGGAAAAGAAATATTTAAACCCTTAAATACAGGTTTTATTGATAAGAGAGTGAGCTGTATCAGGGAATATGTTGCCAATATTTACTTTTTATACGAAAAGATGGTCATACTATTATGATTGATGCAGGATATAACTATGACAGACTTGCAGAAAAGATGCAATGGCTTAATATTGATCCGAAAGATATAAAAGAAATTTTAATTACCCATCAAGATACAGACCATGTTGGGGCTATTGAAAAAGACAGTGATGGCATATTTAGCGAATCAACGGTATATATAGGTAAAATAGAAAATGAATATTTAGAAGGTCGTAAACGACGTAAAGTCTTTTGGGGATTATATAAATTGCCTCAAGTGTATATTGATAATAAAAAGGTTTTAATCGATGATGGTCAAGTATTTTATATTGGTAATATTAAGATAGAAGCTTTTCTCGTGCCTGGACATACTTAGACATCTTGTATATTTGATTGATGATGCTTATTTATTTACAGGAGATACGATTTGGTTTGGAGCGGATGGTGGTTACGCATTTTTAAATACTCTTGCAGAAGATAGAAAGTTGCAAATTAAATCACTTAAAAGATTGGAAGAAATCCTTAGAGAAAAGAAAGCTTAAGTTAAATATCATTACAGGGACATACCGGTTGGACTGATGATATAGACTTTGCTTTTGCTCATGTAGATGAAATTTGTAATTCACTAAGGCGAAAACCAAAAGTTCATGATCCTAAAGCACCCTATGATGGTTTTGATGAAAGAGATGATACAGAAGCCAATGAAGAAATGTTTTTCTCGATAAGTGTTAGAAATAGATATTTGCTTATCGTGAAATAGATGCTGATTTGAAAAAGTCAAGAACATTTGTATAAAAGTGAAGAGGACAATATGAAAACTTATTATGTGTGGATTGGAAACCTTGAAGAGGGTGATTTTGAACAGTATTGGGATAATGAACCCTATGAAAACGAAATGGAACTATGGAAGAAGGGACAGGGAGCCAAACCAAGTGAGGACCTAAAGTGCGGATTTTGTAGGAAATGATTAGAGGAATTGATAAAAAGATTTTTGGTTCTCTACTAGGCCTTATTTATCTAGTGTGAGAGAGCTAGCAAAAGACTATATTACAGGCTTAGATGAATTTGAAAGAAAATGTAGAGAAAAAGGGATTCTAGAGGGAAATGTAATCTGGGGTCTATCAGCGAAAGATTTCCCTGATTTAAAAACCAGAAGACTCCAGCAGTTTGTATTATGTTAGGGGTGAAGAGATTGAAATATGCAACTAAAAAGACAAAAATTAGAATAATTGAAAACCATAAAGAGAATGAATAAGGATATGTTAGAAGGTAATTATATGGATAAGTTAAGAACACAAGAAGAAAGATTAAACTACCTTTTAGAAGAATTTAAGGCTGATTCTGATAACTACAAGGAGATAGCAATTCCAGATAGCGTTGGTGAGAAGCAGGCCCTACTACGCTCTCTCATGAATATCCGTATGCCAAAGAAAATGTCTGACCAGGTAATAAGGATACAAGATGATTACCTAACTGGTCGTGCACAAGAAAAGGGCATAGTACGGCTAGCTGATATTCCTGTGGCTAAAGATAACCTATCTATTTGGCAGGGGGATATAACTAGGCTAGAAGTGGATGCAATAGTCAATGCGGCCAATTCTATGATGTTGGGATGTTTTTTACCTATGCACACTTGCATAGATAACCAAATCCATACCTTTGCAGGTATACAGCTAAGGCAAGAATGTAATGAAAAAATGGACCAGTTAAGGGCCAGGTATGGGCCTGATTATGAACAGGCTACAGCTATACCTATGCTTACAGATGCCTACAATCTTCCTGCAAGGAAGGTAATTCATATAGTAGGGCCTATTGTAGCCAATAAGCTTACACTAGAGTCAGAAAAAAATCTGGAAGACTGTTATACAAATACTCTGGATATGTGTTTGAGAATGGATTAAAAAGTGTGGCCTTTTCTTGTATATCGACAGGTGTATTTCATTTTCCTAACAAGAGGCAGCAGAGATTGCTGTAAATACAGTAGGAAAGTGGTCTTTAAAACATCCAAACTCAATGGATAGGATTATTTTTAATGTCTTTAAAGATGAGGATAAGAAATATTATGAAGAATTATTACGATAATAATGGAAGCATTTTTGTCCAAAGGAAATTGAAGACAGGAGTATTTGTATAGATGATGATATTGGAGAGGTCTTAGATAATTTGACTTAGCTAAATGAAATTTTATATGATTGTAGATATGCTGTTTTTCTTGATTTCAAAAACGTAAGAGCGGATAATTAAGGATAATTGAATGTGATGAATATAAAAATATTATTGAGCAAATATACTGCGAAAAGATATTGTATTAAGTGCATATTTGATGTAAAATTGGATATAAATAGAGAATTTTTAGAAAATTTACAAAATATAAAAGTTTTTCTATAATCAATTAGTTAAATTAATATAATTCTTAAAAAAAGAGGTGAATTTTTAATGGGAAAAATGAAACATTTATTGATGGTTATGATTTGCTTTTGTTGTTGTTGGATTATTACAATCTAATAATGCTGTATATGCATCAACAGATAGGACTAGTATACATAGTTTTTATGATAATCCGTTGAGCAAGACACCAGATCAATCGATTAACTACAATGGAATAGAATATTTTGCTAGATTTGTTGCAAAAATAATAAGACAGGAAGTAAGGAATATTCATCTAAGAACTGGGATATGCTTGCACCTTTGGAATCCTGCTCATCCTGACTATGATTATGATTATGCAGCAGTACAAGCTAGTGCTGATGTATATGATATGACAAATTCTAGTGAATTGGCTCTAATTGGTCAATTAAAAAAATACTACAAGTCAGAGGGTAAATATAAAGTTGTATTTTGATTTAGGGACAATAAACCCTGATGCTCCTATTGCTAAACACATTGATACAACAAGAATATCTGAAAGTAATAACAGGTACTTATAGTTCGGATTTTAATATTGAATTAAGGTGTACTGGTAATAGAAATTATACTTATGCCCAGGCAAAAGCTATGAGTGATTTTCCTTGGTCATCAGTAAATCAAATACATTTCACAGAGCACTTAATCCTAATGATACTATCAATGTAAATATTCCCCTAACTACTAATAATGCTAAGCAAGGGATTATATGGATGTTCCAGTTGTAAATTATACAGATTTATCTCAGACAACTACTAGGGCAAAAATAAGGCTTTTCAAAAATATATGTATAATGTTAATGATAGGATTAGTGGTGATATGTTGGAGCATATAAGTTGGAAAATGATAAGTACCAACAGGTTCACCAAAAAGTTCAAGCTATTATGCCAGCTGTTCAAAGAGGTGATTTGATATATAGTATGTCTAAGCTTTTAAACAAACATAGCTTGCAAAAAGTATATTGCAGATGGAAGTGATGATGTTGTTTATGATCATTCAAGCTACCTAATTAAATTAGAAAGGATTTTTAATGCAGTAAAGGATGAAGGCTATAGTGTAAAATTATAGTACAGCTAAAGGCTTATGGCCATCTTATGCTTACAGTATGACAGGAGGCTTGAGACTTACAAACGAGGATGGGGAACAGATAAGGTTTGGTACTTACGATGAGAAAGCGAAAAGTATGGTTATCAAATTACTATGTGGAATTACATAAAGTACTGGATACAAAAGATATTACAATTGATGTAGGAAGTACTTGGAATAAATTTGATAATTTAACTTGGCGTAAACTTATAGGTGGAAGTCGAGATTTAAGAGATAATGAAATTGAAGTACAGAACAATGTTGATAATACCAGAGAGGGTACATATTGGGTTAAATACTCATATAAGGTAGAACCAAGTAAGTATATCACTAAGACTGCTAAAGTGGTTGTAAAAAGAAGACCGAGTGGAGGAGGAGCTTCTGGAGAAGATATTTCTAAAAAACATGTGATATTAGCCAGTGGATACAAATATACTGATGTACTTACTGCGACTGTTCTAGGAAATGAGAAGAAGTGTCCGATACTTTTAACTAATGAAAATGAAGTTTCTGACAATACCATGAAGGAAATAAAGCGATTGGGTGTTGATGAAGTGATTATCTCTGGAGGTCCTGCATCTATATCAGAAAAATGTAGTAAAAACAGCTTAAAAAGCTGGATATAGTGTGAGAAGAATAGCTGGTAAGGATAGATATGAAACAGCAGAAAAATTGGTGAAGAGGTTAGACTTACAAGTGATAATAAAAATGAAGTAATACTAGTTGATGGAACAAATTTCCCAGATGTTATAACTCTTTCAACTTTGGCAAATCAAAAGAGAGTTCCAATACTTCTTACTCAGCCAAAAGTATTAAATGCTATAACTAATAGACTGTTGAGTACTTGGAAAAATAAATAAAGTGACTATTGGTGGAGAAAAAGATTCTGTTTCTAAAAATATTGAAGATACACTGAGTTAAATAATAAAAATATTTATAGGATTGGTGGAGAAAACAGGTATGAAACTGCCTATAAGGTTGCTAATGAAGCAACAAGTTAACAGGTAACAAAAACGATTTAATACTAGTTGATGGAACAAACTTCCCAGATGGAATTACTATTAGTTCTTTAGCTGCTAGTTTAAAGCACCAATACTTTTACTACACCTAAAAAACTTCACCCTATAACAGAAAAGACAATAGGTAAGTGGAATGTAGAAAATGTATTGATTGGTGGAGGCTATAATTCAGTATCTAAAGAAATAGAGGATTCTATAAAGATAAAGAATAAGGAAAGAGTAGCAGGAAGTGATAGGTACAATACTGCGGTAGAAATATCAATAAGATACACTGACAACAAAAATAGGCAAATAAATAATACTTTATCTTAAATATTATTGTTGTAAAAGAGGTTTCCTAATTGTAGGAAATCTCTTTGCAGCATTTAAATATAAGGTACAAAAATAATTCCCAATAAGTCAAAAATATAATCCCATTTCATAAATGTTTCATAAAAGTCCTGTAGTATGTACTTGTAAACAGTTATATTTGATATGTGAACCGAGGATATTCTGTTTTATTAAATTGAAATTAAAAAATTTGAAAGATATTTAAGGAGGAAAAAAATTATGTCAATTATGAAGAAGAGAGCATTAAAGGAGCAGCTGTACTACTTTACCCTATGTATTACTTTAGGTGCAGTGGGGTGTCAGAAAGGTGAAGACAAGGGCAAGGCAAAAAGAAAATCAGTCAGTAACATCTGAACAGGCAGGTATGACAACTGACGCTAAGGGCAATAATAAATTTAAGCCTGCAGATTATACTCTACCATCAAAGGATGAATATACGTATGAATTTTTAGGACTTAAACTCAAACTTTCAGACAATATTAGAAAAGGACATAGATGGAAAGAATTTAGCAATGCTAGATGATCAGAGTCCTGTAGAAAAAGGATTTAAAGTACGCTATGTTGACTTTCAACAAGATGACAGATGAACAGAAAAATGCTGTTATAGATAAGATGGGTGATGGCTATGAAAAGTGGAAGAGCGAGCTTGAAAGAGTGGGAACTATAGGTATGTTCGAAAAGGGCATGTCAGAAGATGAAATCTCTAAAATCACAAAGTGTGATACTCATAAGAAGCTAGGTGAATCTTCAGATGGCAAGTACACTTACTACATAAGTACTAAGAGTGGAGCAAAAGATAATTTTGCAGAAGAGTTCAACAAGACTAAGGTTGATATTATAGAAAAGAAGGCTCGTCCAGAAAATGGATTTGTTTTATCAGAAAAGAAAGACTTAGAAGGTACAGAAGCATTTGATAAGGGATCAGCTAAGGATTTACGTAACCTATCAACAAAGGATATAAATGGTAAGGAATTTACAAGTAAGGAATTTGGAAAGTATGACCTTACTATGGTAAATGTATTTGCAACTTGGTGTACAGCTTGTGTAAAGGAAATTCCTGACCTGGTTAAGGTTCAGAATGAAATGAAGAGCAAGGGTGTAAACATAGTTGGAGTTGTTACAGATACTGTTGATGATAATGGTAATAACAAGGAAGCAATCGATAAGTCTAAGTTAATCCAGAAGAAGACTAAGGCTTCATATCCATTCCTAATGCCAGACAAGTCAAACTTCAATGGTAGATTAAACGGTATACAGGCTATGCCAGAGACTTTCTTTGTTGACAAGAATGGTAACATCGTAGGTGACACTTATTCTGGAGCAAAGACTGCAAGTGAATGGAAGCAGGTAATAGAAAAAGAATTAGCAAAGATAAAGAAATAAGTAAAGATAAATAAAAAGTAAGTATAAAGCGGTGAAGGGTATATGATTAAGAAAAATTTTTAAAAGAGCCGTGCCTTATCCCTAGTAATCGTATTTGCCAGTATGGCTATGATTTACTACGGACATAGCAACGGGGAAGCTAGGGTCGTTTTGGATAAGGCAATAAGAATTTGTATGGAGTGTATTGAATTGGATAGGATTAAAAGATTTATAAATGGTAGTACTATAAATATAAAAGTAAGAGATCGTTTTAGACATCTTTTCAATCCGTTTGGTTTTTGATTACTAATTCCTATTTTGAAGGGTTCAAGACAGGTAAAATATATGGTGGGAACCTGAAGCAGGTTTGTGTTCCGGGTATGAATTGTTATTCATGCCTGGGGCAGAAAGGTGCTTGCTCGATAGGATCGCTACAGGCAGTAATAGGGAATTCGAACTATAAGTTTAGCTATTATGTAGTTGGCTTTTATCTTTTTGATAGGCGCACTTATAGGGAGATTTGTCTGTGGTTGGCTATGTCCATTTGGACTAGTCCAGGATTTATTACAAAGATTCCATTTTTCAAAAGGTGGAAACATTCAAGTTTGATAAGCATTTGAGGAAATTGAAGTATGTAATACTGCTTGTGTTTGTAATAATACTACCTTTTATTCTTGGTAGATATTTTTAGGACAGGGGTCTCCGTATTTCTGTAAGCTTATCTGTCCGGTTGGTATGCTAGAGGGAGGAATACCACTTGTATTAATGAATAAGAGTATGAGAGGGGCAATAGGTTTCTTTGTACTATTGGAAGGAGTAATTCTAGTACTTACAATAGTACTTTCGATAATGGTCTACAGACCTTTCTGTAGTATGTCTGTCCTCTTGGAGCCCTATACTCAGTTTTCAACCCTATTTCAGTATTCAGGTATAGACTGGATAAGGACAAGTGTATCAGTTGTGGTAGATGTAAAAAAGTCTGTCAGATGAATATAGACCCAGTTGAAAATTGCAACCACCTGGAATGTATCAGGTGTGGTAGGTGTAAGAATGCCTGTCCTGTGGATGCAATAAGTTGTGAATTAAAAACTAGACGATTATTGAAACAAAAACTAGAAGGGAGCTTAGTAAAAATGATTAAAAATGCTATAGCGTACGTTTCAAGAAAAAAAGAATAGAACAGTTATAGTCTTCATTATTTTGACACTAGTCTTTTCTTGTTTGTATTCGTGTTTAAGTATAATGAAATCAAGTGATAGTTTAGAGGAATCTTTGTATAAATCTTCAAATTCTTCTCTATCAATAACTAAAGCTAATGGCTATTTTGAGATAGACCAGTTTAAAAACATAGAAAAATAAAAGAGGTTGGGAGGTCGTTCCGCAGTATAACGGGATGGCCAAAACCTACTAATACCAAGGTTGTTGAGGGACAACAAAAATTGAAAAGAGACTGATTTACCTGGTGAATTTAAAAAATGTTGTTTCTGTAGAAGGTACAAGTAATACTAAGAGGAATGTTTTATTCACTAGTGGTGTATTCACACTTAAAAGTGGTAGGAATATTGATGATCGGAAAAGGTCCTTGTACATGAGGATTTTGCTAAGAAGAACAATTTAAAGGTTGGAGATAAGATTGGCCTTGAATTAGTTGGAGATAAATAACAAGGGGTCAAATAAGGAATATAAGTTTGAAATTGTAGGAATTTTTCTGGGAAAAAGCAGGAAAAATATACAGGTTTATCTTCGATTTTAGTGAAAAACACAATGTTTGTTGACTATGAATCAAGTCAAAAGGCATTGAACAGGGGAGGAAGTAAGAAGGTTGTTAATAAGCTTTGCACTATTTTTCAGATAGTGAGAAGATACTAATGTAGCTTTAAAGAAAATAAAAGAGTTTAAGGTTGATTGGTCAAAGTATGTATTGAAAAAGATTCTAATGCATTTGAAGAATCTTTAGAATCATTAAAGGTAGCATAAAGCATATTATCAAAATCATGACATACTCTATTATGATAGGTGGGGTAATAGTTCTTTCATTAATACTAATCTTGTGGTTGAGGGAAAGAATTTATGAAATAGGTATTCTCCCATCAATAGGGTAAGCAAGGTCAAGATTGCAGGTCAATTCATGCTTGAGTTGATATTGATATCTTTTGCCAGCTAGTAGCATCTTTGTTCATAGGGAATTTGCTGTTAAGCCAAATGGTTGGTGGATTTATGGATCCTGACAGCTCAACAACGCTTACTAATAACCTGCTTGAAAACGGCAGTGTTTTAGACAATATAGTTACCTTTATACAGAGTTATGGTATTTTTAATAGGTATTATTGTGATATCAGTTGTTATTGCTTGTGCAATGATTTTTAATAAAGAAACCAAAAGAAATATTATCAAAAATAAGTTAGAGAAGAGAATGGACGTATTAGAAATTAAAAATGTAACATACAGTTATTCAAATTCTAGAGAAAATATTTTATTATCAGTAAATCAAAAATTTGAACTTGGACAACTTTTATGATAATTGGTAAACTCGGGTACAGGAAAGTCAACGCTACTTTCCCTCTTAGCCGGTCTAGATAAGCCAAAAACTTGGTAGATTCTGTTTAAAGATGAGGATATAGAAAAAGGATATTCTAACCATAGAAAGAACAATATATCCCTGGTATTTCAAAATTATAACTTAATTGACTATTTATCTCCACTTGAAAATATCAGGTTAGTAAATAGCAGGCACCGGAGACCATCTTATTAGAATTAGGTCTTGATAAGAGTCAGATAAAGAGAAATGTAATGAAGTTGTCGGGAGGACAGCAGCAGAGGGTTGCATAGCTAGGGCTTTGGTATCAGAAGCTCCTATAATTTTTAGCAGACGAACTCTACTGGAAATCTTGATAGTGCTACAGCTGAAGAGATAATAGAGATATTAAAGAAATTGGCTAAGGAAAAGAAATAAGTGCGTGATAGTTGTAACGCACAGTAAAGGAAGTTGCAAATGCGGCAGATATTATTCTAGAGCTGAGTGACAAAAAACTGAAAAAGGTTGATAGTCTTATCTAGGAGGTGTAGGAATGATAAAAAACGCATTTGCATATGTAACAAGAAAAAGTTTGAAATCCTTAATAATCCTATTGGTAATTTTAGCTATGTCAACACTTAGTCTAATAAGTTTGTCTATTAAGGATGCAACAGATAGGGCTTCACAGGAAACTTTTTGGTAATATAACAAACAGTTTCTCCATGGAAATAAATAGGCAAGTAAATCAGGGTACTGCCAGGGGTGGTGGTAATGTAAGAGGACAGGATATTAAAAATATCTGATTCTAAGGATATAGAATATTTTTGTTAAGAGGATCAACAGTGTGGCTGATTTAGTTGATCACGACATTATAGAAACTGATGAAACACTTGCACAATCAATCTCCTGAGAGGGCAAAAAACTTTAAAAGAACCGTTATGTTAACAGGGGTTAATGATTCATCTAAGGAAACTAAGTTTGTATCAGGGGCCTATAAGTTGGTTGAGGGTTCTCACTTAGCTAACAATGATAAGCATAAGGTGTTAATGCATAAGGACCTGGCCAAGAAGAACAATTTAAAGGTTGGAGATAAGATAAAAATTAAATCTAACTTGTTTGACCGATAATGAAAAGGGTGCAAATGAAACTGTAGAGGCAGAAATTAAGGGTCTGTTTGACGGCCACAATAACGGTGGTGTAAGTGCAGCCCAGGAACTTTATGAAAATACTAATCACTGATTTAGATACAGCGGCTAAGGTATATGGATATAATGAAGAGAATGCCTTCTACCAGGATGCAACATTCTTTGTAAAGGGTAATAAGAATTTGGACAAGGTTATAAAGGACCTTGGAAGACTTGACATTGATTGGAGAGAATACAATCTAATCAAGAGTTCATCAAATTCCCTGCATTACAGCAGTCGATATCAGGTATATACTCAATAGCAACAAGTTGTTTGCTGGATCGTTAATATTCGCAGGCATTGTAGTTTCACTACTACTATTCTTATGGATGAATGCCAGAAAGAAAGAGTTGCAGTCCTATTGTCGCTAAGAATTTCAAAGGCGAAAATTTTTGGACAGTTTATGACTGAACTAGTATTTGCATCTATACCAGCCTTTATAGGAGCTTACTTCTTGGCCGGTTATACAGGAAAGATACTTGGAAATAGTATATTAAATAAGGTTACTAGTGATATAGCTGATAGCAGATAGCAAGACAGTCTTCATCTAGTCAGCTTGGTGGGGGCTGAGTTGATGAGCTTTTAACAAGACATTGACAAGTTTAGATGTTCATATCTTGCCTAAATCTATGGTATATGTAGTTATATTCATGATTTTAGTGCTTGTATCGTTATTAATATCATCACTCAAAGCATTCTGAGGAAAAAACCCAAAAGAATTATTGATTGATACAAAAAATAAGATTATCGGTGCATTTTGCACCGATAATTTTATATGAGTAGATAAAAACAAATATGGGAAAGTAGACAAGATTTATAAAAACTGTAAATTAAAGGACAAAATGATATATAATATACTTATTAAGTTTGGTAAAAGGAGGGAGTTATGAGGGATACTAGTCGTTGAAGATGACCAGATGATAAGAGAGGGTATAAGTGAGTACCTATCAGAATTTGGCTATACTATTATACAGGCAAAAGATGGCAAGGAAGCCTTGTCGAAATTTGATAATGATATAAATCTGGCTATTTTTGGATATTCAAATACCCTTTGTAAATGGTCTGGAAGTCTTAAAGGAAATAAGAAAGACAAGTAAGTTGCCGATTCCTAATATTAACAGCATTTAGCGATGAAGAATACAAGATTGACGCCTTTTACTAATTTGGCAGATGGCTATATAGAAAAGCCTTTTTCATTGCCAGTTTTAAAAGCCAGGGTTGATTCTTTAATCAAGAAGAACTTCGGTAGAATAGAAAAGTTTGAATATAAGAATATAGAGGTTAATTTTACCAACTATACAGCAAAAATAAATGGTGAAAGTATAGATATCAATGCCAAGGAACTGGAAATACTCAAATACCTATTGGACAATGAGGGGCCAGGCTTTAACAAGGATGCAGATAATTGACAATGTCTGGAAGGAAACAGAAGAAATTCCTTTTTGACCGTGTAATAGATGTGTATATTAAAGAGTTGAGAAAAATTAGAGTTAGACTGTATAGTCACTATTAGAAATGTAGGTTATAAATTGAGAGAAAATGAAAAATTTAAAAATATTTCCAAAAATGTTTATGCAAATATTTTCTGTTCTTGGAGTAATAATTATATTAGTCCACCTATTGGTATTTTATATTTTTCCTAGAACATATCTAGAGACTAGAAAGGAAGAAATCTATGCCAAGGCAAATGAAATCTCCCACAATATGAATGGAAAAGAAAATAAAATATATAGAACAGGCTTTGGATTTTTTTATTCTAAAAAGCAATGAAATAAAGCATATATAAAAGGACAAAATAATGAAAATGGAGTAAAAATTAGAAAAATAGGTGTTGACTTACAACAATAACAATTCTTAATAATCGAAGAAAGGAAGTATCTCTTAATACAGGTAGAAAAATACACCTGCAGTTTATTTCTACAGCAGATATGCAGAAGGATGCCAAGAATTTAATCTTTAAGTTTTTACCGTATTCATTGTTGATATCTCTCTTATTTTCTATTGTTGTCTTTGATATATGCTAAAAACTATAAAATATAATATACAAGAAATAAGTTACTGACAGGATGATGAAGCTGGATAAAAGTGCCAGATTAAAGATTGATTCTAAAAACGAAATAGGGAACTAAAAGAGCAAAATCGATCTGTATTTTACCCTGTTGGAATCAATCGATGATTTCGGAGTACAAGAACAAGGAAATCCTAAAGTTGGAAAAAGTTAAAATACGACTTTTCAAGGGGGCATCTCATAGAACTAAAGACCCTCTTGCCAGTCTTAAAATAATATTGGAGAAATATGAAGTACATAGGTAAGTATAAAAACAGGGACGCCTATATAGGTGATTGTATTGATATAGTCGATGGTTTAACTATACATTTCCCAAATTCTATCGGTTTCTTCCTTGGAACACTTTGAAGAATGACGAAGAATTCTTGAATATCAATGATACATGTAGAGGAGTATTGAGAAAATATGAAGTATTGGCAAACCAGAAAAATATAAAGAAATCAATAATTGCCTATCAAAACGAAACGATTTTATATAGGCAAGACGGCCCTGAAAATTATTTTATCCAACCTAATTAGCAATGCGGTAAAGTATACTGATGAGTCTGGAACTATCAATATTGGGGTTGATGACGAACTGTATATTGAAAACTCCTATGAAACAAAAATCTATAGATATGGAAAAACTATTTGAAGTTAAATTTGACTTGAATAAAGAAACCAGCAATGGCTTAGGCCTATATATAGTCAGTAACCTCTTTGAATAACTAATATTAAATATAAAGGCCCACAAAATGAATCGTGTTTTTGTATTTAAGATAGAGGTATCTATCTAAGGTAATTTATATCCAGGAAAGTGGGAGGGTCTCTTATACATTTGCAAATGAAGACCTCTCATTTTTCTATTTCATTTTTTTATAATCTATATAAAACTAGATAAGAGCTATTGCAGTGGCAGTGGCATAGTTTTTGAGTGGACTATGGTCACCATTATCTGGCTTATTCCAAGGCTTGTGCATATATCCTTTCAAGTCTCCACTTGTGACTACATAGGGTTTGTTAAGTTCATCCCTTAAAATTTCCAGGTCATGGATAAACCCTTCAAACCCCTACCTAGGGCCTTGACAACAGCCTCCTTGGCACAGAAGTTTCCTGCTAGGATTCAGGCTTAAATCCTTGGATTCCAACATTTTTCTCCTATCGGTAAAAAGTTTATCTACAATGCCTGGATTCCTGTCCATCGCCTGACTGACACGGTCTATTTCAATAATATCATTACCAATTCCATAAATCATGAGGGTCCTCCTAAACTACCCTACTACTATATTTCACATTATCATACCACCTATGTCAACTTTATTTTTCTAATAAAAGTACAATTATATCTCCAAGTAGTGGATATTGCTACACCTGGGAAAAATATATAGTATAATAGAAAATGTGTTGAGTGACCAATTACAGAAAAATCGGGTTTAAGGTGATATAAGAGCCTAGAGGAAAGGAATTATAAAATGAAGATTATAATGACCTCATGAAAGGGCAAAAAGAATAAGAAGGAATATAGTAAAGATGATATATAAGGCCCAGTCGGGCCACCTGGGTGGTTCCCTGTCTTGTGTGGATATATTAACTGCCCTGTACTTTGGGAGGATGAATGTAGACCCACAGGACCCTGGGAAGACAGATAGGGATAGGTTTGTAATGTGCAAGGGCCATTCTTCTCCGGCCATATATGCTACCCTGGCAGACAAGGGATTTTTATTGGAGGAGGAACTGGATGGCTTTAGGCAGATAAATGAAGACCTCCAGGGTAGTCCAGACATGCTAAGGGTAAATGGGATAGACATGTCTACGGGTTCTCTAGGTCAGGGTTTATCAGCAGCTTGTGGTATGGCCCTAGCATCCAAGATGGACGACATTGACTATAATGTATATGCCTTGCTGGGCGATGGTGAACTGCAGGAGGGTATGGTTTGGGAGGCAGCTATGTTTGCCAACCAGTACAAGTTGGACAACCTGCTAGCCATAGTTGATATGAATGGTCTCCAAATTGATGGTACGACAGATGAAGTTATGAGCCTGGGGTCTATAGCCAAGAAGTTTACATCTTTCGGCTGGTATGTGCTGGAAATAGACGGCCATGACTTTGACCAAATTTTTGGAGCCCTTAATACCTTCAATAAGATTAATTCCAAGCCGGTCTTGGTGATTGCCAATACTGTAAAGGGCAAGGGTGTGTCTTTTATGGAAAATGCCTGTGAGTGGCATAGCAATATACCAAATGAAGCTGAATATAAGTTAGCCATGGAAGAGCTAAGATAGGAGGGTTTATGAGTAAGAGTTCGATGAGAGAGGCCTTTGGAAGGGCCTTGGTAGATATAGGAGATGAGAGGGAAGACCTGATAGTTGTAGATGCAGACCTGGCTACGTCTACGAAGACCCAATATTTTAAGGAGGCCTTCCCATCAAGATTTGTAGATGTTGGTATAGCAGAGCAGAACCTAATAGGTGTATCTGCAGGTCTGGCTTCTACGGGCAAGGCGGTCTTTGCTTCTTCTTTTGCAGTATTTGAAACTGGTAGGGCCTATGAAATTATTAGAAATACGGTCTGCATAGGCAGGCTAAATGTAAAACTATGTGCCAGTCATGCAGGCCTGATGACTGGTCCAGATGGGGCAACCCACCAAAGTCTGGAAGATATAGCGACTATGAGGGTTTTGCCTAATATGAAGGTCTTGGTTCCAGCAGATGCCAAGGAGGCTGCCAGTATGGTGGAATTTATGGCAGGTGACAAGGGGCCTAGTTACATGAGGATGGTAAGGGATGATACAGAAGATATAAATGACCATGACTATGTATATGAATTTGGCAAGGGCCAGGTTCTTAGAGAGGGCAAGGATATAAGTATACTTGCATGTGGTCCAATGGTGAAGAAGGCCCTAGATGCTGCCAGCCAACTTGAGTCAGCAGATATAGATGCCAGGGTGGTAAATATGTCGACTATAAAGCCCCTGGATATTGAAACGATATTGGCCTGTGCGAGGGAGACCAGGGGAATAATAACAGTGGAAGACCACAGTATCTACGGTGGGCTAGGGTCAGCGGTAGCAGAAGTTGTGGTAGACCATTGTCCAGTCAAGATGAAGATAATAGGTGTAAACGATAGCTTTGGTATGTCAGGAACTAGCCAGGACTTGTACAGGCATTTTGGTTTGACCAGTGAGAGAATAGTCAATGAGGCCCTTGCTATTTTGGATAAGGCTTAGACACCTTAAATATATAGTCAATTATTATGGTAAAGGTAAGTGGTGAAATGAAGAATAATATAGAAAGAAGATTTTTAAGACGATTTTAGTGGTCCTTGTTACTGCTATTGTAACTAGTTTTGTACTAGTAAATGTAGGTTTTTAGGACGAAAGCACCGGCAGAATATAAAAAGATATGCCAAGTACAAGGCCCTAGAGCAGAGTATTAAAAGGAGTTTTACAAGAAACCAGATGAAAAAAAGTTGGAAGATGCAACATACAAGGGGCTTTTTAGTGGACTTGATGATGTATACTCAGCTACTATACTGCAGATGAAATGAAACAGCTACTAGAAGTAGCTAGGCAAGTATGTAGGTATAGGTTTTGTAGTTGGGGCTGACAAGGCCACAGGGGCAATTAGGGTTGAGTCAGTTATGAATAACAGCCCGGCCAAGGAATCTGGTGTAAAGAAGGGGGACCTGGTAGTAGCTGTAAATGGTAAGAAATACTATATATGGAGATGGACATGGCAGTTAAAAACATAAAGGGTCCTGAAAATACGAGTGTAAAGATTACATTTTTAAGAGATGGCAAGAAGATTGATAAGACAATCACTAGGAAGGAAAATTAAGATAGTATCCATAGAGAGCAAGATGTTGGAAGACAAGATTGGATACATAAATATAAAGAGCTTTGAAGAGGAGACTGCAGAGGACTTTAGGAAGGCCCTAGCTAGTTTAGAGGCCCAGGGAATGAAGGCCTTGATTATAGACGTGAGAGATGATGGTGGTGGCCTATTGACTGTAGTAGAAGATATATGTGACAGGATTTTAGGTAAGGCAGTCATAGTCTATACAAAGGATAGGCAGGGTAAAAAGGAATACCTAAAGAGTAGCGACAAGGAAAAGATAGACAAACCTATAGTTGTCCTTACAAACCGTAGTTCAGCATCAGCATCAGAGATATTGACAGGGGCAGTTCTTGACAACAAGGCAGGTATATCTATTGGTGAAACTACTTATGGTAAGGGACTAGTCCAGGGTATGTTGAAGTTGAAGGATGGTAGTGGATACAAGCTTACTACAGCCCAGTACTTTACACCTAATGGCAACTATATCGATAAGAAGGGTATCAAGCCAACTATTGAAGTCAAGGACAAGGACCAGCAGTTACCTAAGGCAATTGAATACCTAAAGGGCAAGATAAACAAGTAGGCTTAGGTCATAAAGTTTGATAAATGATATAGATATGAGTCTTATATAGGCTGATTTCAAAAGGTCAAGATACCTGATTGAAGTTTAAGCCTTATATAAATACATGGAGGAAGATATGAATCTTTTGGTTAGTATATCTAGTAATATATATCCACTAGATAAAAAGAGTATAGATAAGGCCAGGGCCAGGTGGGATGACCTAATACACCCACCAAAGACCATGGGCAAGTTGGAGGATATGACTTGTAGGATGGCAGGGAGTCTATGGTACTGACGGATTGAGGGACAGGCCGAAGAAGTGCATACAGCTTTTGCGGAGACCATGGTGTTCATGATGAAGGTGTATCAGCCTATCCCCAGGATATTACAAGGCTCCAATTTGAAAATTTTGTAAATGGAAAATGTGGAGTAGCCAACCTGGCTGAGTGCAATGGGGTAGATATGTTTGTCGTTGACATAGGTATGAAGGGCAGGGAATCTATAGTTGGTATCCTTAACTACAAGATAAGGGAAGGGACTGACAACATGACCCTGGGTCCAGCTATGAGCCTTGATGATGCAGTTAAGTCTATAGAAATTGGTATAGAGGTGGCAGAAAGATGTATAGTTGATGACTACAAGATAATAGGCATTGGGGAGATGGGTATAGGTATTACTACTCCAGCCACTGCTATCTTGTCGGTTATGTCTGGTAAAGACCCTATGGAAATAGTGGTTTCTGAATCAGCAAATCCTGGTCAGGAACTCAAGCACAAGGCCGATGTAATCAGGAAGGCTATAGAGGTAAATAATCCAAATCCAACTGATGGTATAGAGGTTCTGGCCAAGGTTGGTGGTTTAGAGATAGGCGGTATGGTAGGTGTAATCCTAGGTTGTGCTGCTAATAAGATACCTGTAGTTATAGATGGTTTCATATCATATGCGGCTGTTTTGATAGCCAACAGGATAAATCCGAGGTGTTTAGACTACCTAATTCCATCCCACCTATCAGGTCATCCCGGTTCTAAGCTGGCAATGGAAATATTAAAGATGGAACCTATCCTGGATATGAAGATGTGTCTAGGTGAGGGTACTGGGGCAGCCCTGGCTATGCCTATAATAGATTCGGCTATATATGCCTATAATAATATGGCCAGGTTTAGCCAAGAACCCCTTGGTCAGTTTCTAAGGTCTTATGAATCAGACCAGAAAAAGTAGGTGACGGGTATGGCAGGAATAAGTCTAGTTACAGGTGGGGCCAATTCGGGCAAGAGCAAGTTTGCCGAGGATTTATGCCTGGGATTAGAGCCTGGTGAAAATGGTGAGGACAAGGTCCTATACATAGCTAGTGCCAAGATACTTGATGGAGAAATGGCAGAAAAAAAGGCCAGGCATATAGAAAGAAGAAAAACCTATGGTTGGGATACCCTTGAGGCCTATAGGGACTTTGACAAGCATTTTGATGACCAGTCTATTTTTGACAAGGGCTACAAGGCTATCCTGTTTGACTGTCTGACTATGATGGTGACCAACATACTATTTGAAGGAAATATGGACTTTGATGCCAGCGATAGGAAACTTAGGCAGGACAAGGAAGATATAGTTTTAAAGAACTAGATAAACTTTTGGACCTGGTTGCTGACAAGGACCTAGATATAGTATTTGTCACAAATGAACTGGGTATAGGGCCTGGTAGGGACACAAACCTATCCAGGTACTTCTAGAAAATAGGAGGCAGGTCAATAGTACATAGCCGACAGGAGTCAGGTCATGTATTTTGTGGTATCAGGGCCCAACCTATCAGGGTAAAGTGATTTTAGAAAGTGTATGGGGGCAGGCTAGATAGAGGTTTATAAATATAATTCAATTTTTAACCAGAATAAGTATAAAAAGATCTGGGTTATGACCCATATATTGAAAGGGGAATTGTCTACTTTCCACTTGTAGGGGCCATAATAGGCCTGATTTTGATGGTGGGCTATGAAGTATTTTCTTGGATTTTTCCGGGAATAGACAATATCTACCTAGTGGCTACCCTTGTCTTGACCTTGGAATTAGTCTTGACAGGTGGACTCCATATGGACGGTTTTGGGGATACCTTTGATGGATTTTTTTCCTATAGGTCCAAGGATAGGATTTTAGAGATAATGAAGGACCCCAGGTTGGGTACTAATGGTTTGCTGGCCATAATAATCCTGGTGGTTTTGAAGATTATATTAATAGGAGTATTTATAGACTATAACATGATTGGGTATTTGATTTTTATGCCGATTATTGGGCGCCTAGGAGGAGTATTTATGACCTATGGGACTAGACCTGCCAGGGAAAATGGTATGGGTAACATGTTTATAGGCAAGTGCAGTGGCAAATCTTTGTTACTAGCAAGCCTGTTTAGTGTCTTATCTGCACTAATTCTGGACTATTATATGGCTTTAAATCCCTACAATCTCCTATGCTTGTTGGGGTCCATAATCCTAATATTTATCCTGGTAAGGCTCCTTATAGGCTTAAGCTACAAGAAGGTCGATGGGATAACAGGAGATGTATTGGGTTGTGGAATTGAATTGAGTGAAGTGGTATTTTTGATATATATTTTGATAGCGATGAGGTGAAAGAATGAATAAACTGATATTGGTTAGGCATGGTCTAACGGTCGATAATGAGCACAAAAGCTTTTCGGGTTTTAATGACTGTGACCTTAGCCAGATAGGCAGGGACCAGGCCCAGGGCCTGTGTGAGTATTTGAAAAGGCAGGATATAGACAAGATTTATACGTCAACCCTGAAGAGGACAGTCCAGACTATAGAAGCCTACGCTGACTACAGGGTCTTGAAATAGATAAAGAGATGATTTTAGGGAAATAAATTTTGGACTTTTGATGGTCTTAATTATGAGGAAATCAAGGAAAAATATCCCCAGAGCCAAGAAAATGATGATTTTAAGCGAGGACTACAAGTTTCCACAGGGTGAAAGCCTGGATGAAATGTATCAGAGGAATGCCAAGGAACTCGATAGGCTGATTGAGGAAAACAAGGACAATGATAAGAATATCTTAATCTGTTCCCATATGGGGACCATAAGGAATATCCTATCCCACCTTTTTAACCAAAAAAATAATGACGTACATTGGAATTTCAGACTACAAAATGCAAGTGTAACAGTAATTGATATGTCAAATGACTTTCCAATTATTGAATTAATGGGTTTTATACCCACAGTGAAGACTTGATAAGAGACCCATATAGGTCATAGGGACTAAATATATAATTTATATAAGAAAAATAAGTAAGGGCTATAAAAGACGATAAAATTAGCTAGGATATAATTTAACTGGGATATAAATTACCCAAGATATAAATTATCTAAGATACAATTAACTGGAATAGAAATTACCCAAGATATAAATTATCTAAGATACAATTTAACTAAAGTAGAAAGAGTATATATGAAGGGGGTCTGTGATTTGAATAATATAATGTTTCAGGGACAGCATCCAATGTAGGCAAAGAGCATAATATCAGCAGGTATTTGCAGGATCTTGTGGCAAGACGGATACAAGGTTGGCCCTTTTTAAATCACAAAATATGTCCCTAAATTCATATATAGACAAGTATGGAGGAGAGATGGGCAGGGCCCTAGGTATTTCAGGCTGAAGCCTGTCATTTACTACCCAGGGCCTATATGAACTCAATCCTTCTTAAACCTTCTGGCAATAATATTTCACAGTTGATAATGAAGGGTAACTTTGAGAAATATTTTTCTAGAGACTACCAGGCCCTAAAAACCAGACCTGGTAGGCTGGTTGGACCAGGTATACCAGAGGTACCAAAAAGACTTTGATATAGTGGTTCAGAGGGGGCGGAAGTCCTGTTGAAATTAATATAAATAAACTCAGATATTTCAATATGGAGATGGCAAGGATTATGAATGCACCTGTAGTTCTAATTGCTGATATAGACAGGGGGAGTCTTTTGCCTCAGTGGTGGGAACCCCTAAGTCTTATGTCAGAAGAGGAAAGAGCCAGGGTCAAGGGTGTCATCATCAATAAATTTAGGGGCAAGAAGGACCATTTTGCTGAGGGTGTTAGGCTTTTAGAAGACATAATTAAAATACCAGTCCTGGGTGTGGTTCCCTACCAAAAGTTAGGTATAGAGGAAGAGGATGGGGTTAGTGAAAAGACCTACCAAAAATTCAAGCAGGACTACAGGCAGGACACTTTAAATGTTGCAGTCCTAAAACTAGACCATATGTCAAACTATACCGACTTTAATGTATTTGAACATATTGAGGGTCTTAACCTGTCCTATATAAGTCCAGACCAAGGTCTAGAAGGATTTGGGGGTCCAGGTGGACTGGGAGGGCCTGATATGCTGGTCATACCGGGGTCTAAGAATACTATTGGTGATATGAAAAGGTTAAACCAATCGCCAATGAGAGATCAGATATTGGAATATGTAAAAAAGGGGGGGCTAATTATTGGCCTATGTGGAGGCTACAGATTTTTGGGCCAGACCCTTAGGGATGACCAGGCATTAGATGGAAGCCAGGGCCAGGTAGATGGTTTAGGCCTATTGGATGTTTATACCGTCTTTGCTAAGGAGAAAAAGACAGGTCAGGTAAAGTGGACTTTTGGCCGTGAAGAAGGATATTTTTCTAGGACTTGGAGGAAGTAAAATCGAGGGTTATGAGACCCACCTGGTAGAAAGCATATCCTGGACCTGAGGATAGCTTCAAAATCAAGGATGGTCATATACTTGGAACTTATTGCCATGGACTCTTCGATTCGGCTGAATTTTTGTCCGGCCTACTAAATAATATAGCCAAGAAAAAGGGCTTGTCTAGGGACTTTGAGGTAAGGACTACAAGGCCATCAAAGCAGAATATGACAAGTTGGTCGACCTGGTAAGAAATAATATCGACATGGAAAAGGTATACAAGATAATATTTGATAGGGATATTTAAGACTAGGGACATAAAAGTTTTATATAGATGAGAAAAATATGAGGAAAAAGCACAGCCAAGTTAAAGATACTTGGGACTAAATATATATAGAAAGTGTGAAATATAAGGTGTTAAGTGGGACACAGATTGAAGGTAGGTATGAAGAAGATTGTAATTGCAGGAACAGGAAGTGGCGTGGGCAAGACTACTATCAGCCTGGGTATAATGAAGGCCCTGGTAGATAGGGGTAAGTCGGTTCAAGCCTTTAAGGTAGGGCCAGACTATATAGATCCTAGCTACCACCAATATGTAACGGGTAGGTCGTCTAGAAACTTGGATTCCTACATGCTAGATGATGAACAGGTCAAGTATGTGTATAAGAAGGCATCCAAGAGGGCAGATATATCTATAATAGAGGGGGTTATGGGCCTATATGATGGTCTGGGAACAGATATCAATAAGCATTCGACATCTAAAATGGCAAAGACCCTGAAGGCCCCAGTTATACTGGTAGTAGATGCCAAGGCTATGGGGTCATCAGTTGCAGCCATGGTCTTGGGCTATAAGCAACTGGACAAGGACCTTGATATTGTAGGTGTAATAGCCACTAATGTCAGGACCGAGAGACACTATGATATAGTCAAGACGTCAATTGAAAAATATTGTGCCCTTGAGGTTTTGGGATATATTCCACCTCTTGAGGATATAAGCCTAGAGTCAAGGCAGTTGGGCCATGTGCCTAGTGGAGAAACAGAAGACTTGGACAAGAAAATAAGTATCCTGGGCAGCTTGGTTGAAGAATATGTGGACATTGATAGGATCATAGAGTTGTCTGAAAGTGAGGCTGTAACTTCAAACTTTGAATTAAATATGTTTATAGAAGACCCTGACGTACGAGACTTGGCAAGGGGTAAGAAGATAGCCGTTGCCTATGACAAGGCCTTTAACTTCTATTATGACAGCAATCTTGAATTGCTTGAAGATATAGGGGTTGAGCTAGAGTTTTTCACCCTTGAGGATGAGTCTGTGCCTGAGGCTGATATTATATATATAGGTGGTGGTTTCCCAGAGGTTTTTGCTGACCAACTAGAGGCAAATAAGTCTATGAGGGATAGTATCTATAAGGCCTATGAAGCCGATAAACCAATCTATGCAGAGTGTGGTGGTCTTATGTATCTTGGTGAATATATGTTAGATATAGAGGGCAAGAAATACAAAATGGTCGGGGCAATAAAGGGATATAGCCAGATGGAATAAAGAGGAGTTGGTTATTGTCAGGCTACGGCCAAAGAAGATAATTTAATAGCCTACAAGGGTCAGCAGATATGTGGTCATGAATTCCACTATTCAAGCTTCCATTCAGACCTTGAAACTGCCTTTGAAATAGAGAAAATAGTAAATGAAAAAGTTATAGATAGGTGGGAAGGCGGTTATTTTACAAAGAATACTCTAGCCAGTTACCTGCATATCCATTTCTATAATAATTTAAAGCCTTGTGTGTTATCTTTTGAGTAGTGCCTAGTCATGTTTGAATTTTGATGAGTGATGGAGTGTCTAGCTTTTTGCTCGTCTTTGGACTTGCATTCTTCCTAGACCTAATTGTTGAGACCCTTACTGGTTTCTCCCACCCGGTTATATTTATAGGGAAATTAGTATCCTACCTGGAAAAGGGGCCAGGAGGTTTGTATATAAACTTTCAGTCGGGGCCCTCGTCAGGAAAAAGTCTCTATATCTGAGGCAGGGGCATGAAAATTCAGCCTGGTCATATGGATAGCCACAGTGGCTACCACTCACCTCTTTGCTCTATATCTGGTCCCTATCTTTGATTTTAATACCTACCTGGATATGGGAATGACGACCTACATGTGTACCTGTTCTTTCCATAAAGGTGCCTGGCCTCTGAGTCAAAGATATATAAGGCCCTAGACAAGGGGGATATCAACCTGGCCAGAAAGCAACTATCTTATATAGTTGGTAGGATACCAGGGACCTGATGAGGGTCAGATAATCAGGGCCACGGTTGAAACCGTAGCTGAAAATACTGTAGATGGAAGCCTGGCACCCATGTTTTACTATATTTTGGGAGGCCTACCAATGGCCTTTGCCTACAAGGCAGTAAATACCATGGATTCTATGCTGGGCTATAAGAACGAGAAATACAGAGACTTGGGATTTTTCCCTGCTAGATTAGATGATGTCTTTAACTATATACCAGCTAGGCTATCACTCATATTCTTTGGCATGGCCAGCCTGGTCATGGCCTATGATTTCAAGGCCTCTATTAGGGTTGGACTTAGGGACAGGAAGAACCACACCAGTCCAAATTGTGCCTACCCAGAGGGGGCTGTAGCTGGGGCCCTGGGTGTAAGCTTGGGTGGAACAAATGTATACTTTGGTCAGGAGGTCTACAAGCCAAGTATAGGCGACCCCAAAAAGGACCTGGAACCAGGCGATATACTAAGGGCAAATAGACTCTTGTATGTGTCTAGCCTGGTGGGGCTTATATTTTTTAGCCTTGCCTACCTGGTCATTAGAGCTATGCTATCCTAGTTTATATAAGGTTTATAGCCCGGTTTGGGAATAGGCTTGACCTATTATTAAGTATGTTAAGGTAAAATAGGGTCTTGCATTTTGTGAAAGATAAATTTGGAGGTACTACCTTGGGTCACGGAGCTGATTTGGACAAGATAAAAAGAGAATACGGCATAAGTGGGCCTATTATAGACTTTAGCTCAAATATTAATCCTATAATACCCCATGGACTGGACGAAATAATCCTGGAAAATATAGATTCTATAAGGGTCTACCCTGATATTGAATATATGGACCTGAGGAGGGCAATAGGAAGCCATGTAGGGGGTATGGGACCTGAAAATATATGTGTAGGCAATGGGGCGACTGAGCTTATATTCCTGTTTATGAAGCTGATAAGGGGGAATTTGGCAATTATAGAGCCAACTTTTTCCGAATATGCCAGGGCAGCCAGGTTAGCAGGCCTTGACTACAGGCTTATAAATATGGTGGCCAGGGATGGGACCTTTGAACTAGAAGGCTTTGATGACCTTGACAAGATGGGGGACCTGGAGGCCATAGTGGTATGTAACCCAAATAATCCGGATGGGGCCTTGAGAAAGCTGGATGGATTAATAGACTATTGCCAGTCGAGGTCAGTCAAGGTCTTAGTTGATGAAACCTTTATAGAGTTTTGTCAGGACTACGAGGCCTACACATCCTTAAATTACGATTACAAGGATATATTTATCCTAAGGGCAATGACTAAGTTTTATGGTATGCCAGGCCTTAGGATGGGATATATTTTAAGTGAAAATAAAGACTTTATTGATAAGTTATATAGTATAAAAGAGCCTTGGACTGTTAATTCCATGGCTGAAAAAATAACGATAGAAGTGCTAAAAAGAGAGGCTGAAAGCAAGTATTTATTTGCTACAAATACTAGGCTGGTCTATAAAAAAGAGAGGGACTACCTTCTTGATAGACTTGGTAAAATTAGGGGAATCAAGACCTATAAGACAGATTCTGCCTTCATCCTAGTAGAGATAGGAGAGGAAACCAGCTACACATCTGCCAGCCTAAAAGACTCCCTAGTCAGGGATTATTCAATCCTGATCAGGGATGCCAGTAATTTTGATGGACTGGGTGCAAGCTTTGTAAGGGTGGCCATCAAGGATAGGAAGTCAAATGAAATCTTGATAGGGGCTCTTTTAGTGTATTTGGAGGGGAAAACCTATGAAAAAGGGGTATGGAACCTGTCCAGCAACGTGTGGAGAGTTGGTTCAAGGTTATTCAAATAAAAGAGAATGTATCAGTTCTTACTGTATAGATATATTTTCAAGGGCAACAATCACTGAAGGACGGGTATGTCAGATAGGTGTGTAAAAGATAAAAGTAAGTTCTTGAGGCAATTGCTATGGTCCTAGACCATTTTGATATAGATAGGTCATGCCTGGATAAATTGTCCCTATCTATAAGGTCTAGCATACCTACAGGCAAGGGGATGGCTAGTTCAACTGCAGATATAGGGGCCAGTATAATGGCTATCTTGGATTATCTGGACCAGGATATGGATTCTGACCTGATTTCAAAGATTGCTGCAAGGGTTGAACCCACTGATTCATATATAATGAGAATATTTGCATATTTGACCCACTTAAGGCCTAGGTTATAGATGACTTGGGCAAGCTGAGGTGAAAAAGGTCTTGATACTGGAGCCAGGTTTCAAAATAAATACGGTCAAACTGAGGATGAGGAAGGACTACTACAAGTGCCTGAGTGAAAATAGGGTCTTGACTCAGCCAGGCCTTTTAAGAAACTCAAATATGGTATTGAAAACGACCATATGGAATCTATCAGGCAGGCCTGTGAGGCCAAAAACTAGCCAATGAAAATATAAAAATTACCCCTATCTATGGGACTTGATAGAATATCACAGGGCCTGTGACTATAGTTTTTATAATATATCACACAGGGTCAACAGTAGGGTATAGGCTTTAAATGCTAGAGACAGACCTAGATAGGTTGGAGTATGAAATAAGAAATCTGAGATTTCAAAGTATATAAAACAGTAGTATATAAAACATAATTGATGGGGGTTTGAGAAGGAGAAAGTATCAGACTCATATAAAGAAATCCGAAAATTGAAGAAAAAGCTTTGAAATTATCCAGGCTATACAGATGAGACCAGGCCTGACTACAAATTTCATCAAAGATAGAAGAACTTATAATCAAGAGAGACTATCCATGACAGCAGACTTTGATTATTTAGATATTTTAAGAAACCCTCAGAAGGGGCAGTTGGAGACCATACTTATGCCCCTAAAAACGGTGCAAACCATATATACCGATACTACCATGGGGCTGAGTGGCATAAACAAGAGGATTCTTGACGAACTGGGGGTTGGATATAGGGCGTTTGATTGCAGACCAGGAGACTGTTGATTTGGCCAGCGACAGATTACCAGGTCCATGGCAGCTGAGTGAAAGCAGCCAGGACAAGAAGGACAAGATTTTTATCTTGGAAATGCTCCAACAGCCTCTTTATAAGGCCATAGAGATGAATAGTGAGGGCTTTTAAATGCCTCTGCTATAATAGGTGTGCTAGCTGGTTTTAGCAGAGGATCTCGAGGAAGCCCTGATGGAAACCGACATGGAATATATAGTTTCTAGGTGGGGCGGCAGTGGCACTTAGCTGCAGCTATTATAAACGTAATCACTATACTACTATTTTACTAAGCGATTTTCTAACGATTCAGGTATTTTCTGATTTTTAAATAACAGGATGAAGATGAGGGTGGGACTAGATGATTGATGAATTTGATATGTAGATGGAAAATAACGTAGGGGATGCAGTGCGATCTCTAGTGCCTGTGAGACTCACAAAAGGCTCGCCTTATAATGCTCTAGAAAAAAGAAATATAAATGAAGTCAGGATAGGAACACCCAAGGGGGTAGACCCTAGACTTGAAGATTGATAATATAAGCAGGGGAAAAAGACTCAGTCCAGTGCTCTGTCAAAAGGACGGGGAGATGACATAGATGCTACCCATGGTATGGATATTTTTGCCAGACTTGAGCTGGTCCAAGCTGACCAGGTACCAGACTTCAGGTCTGACCTAGATTCAGACTACCTTTTTATAACATCTGGCCAGGGCATAGGCCGAGTGACTAAAAAGGGCCTGGATATAAGGCCAGGAAGACCTGCAAATCAATAGGTTCCTTTAAATATGATACTTAAGGTGGTTCAAGAAACACTAGACGAAGCAGGTCTAGACATATATGACTACCTGGGTGGACGAAAAATTTTGGTGACCATATTTGCACCCCAAGGCCAGGAAATTGCCAAGAGGACCTTTAATAGCAATCTTGGAATAGAGGGGGGCATATCAATTATAGGGACGACTGGTATAGTAGACCCCATGAGTGATGAAGGCTGGAAAAAGGCCCTGTCCGCTGAACTAGCCATTAAGAGGGCTGAAGGCAGGGAGACCATAATCCTAGTACCAGGAAACATTGGCAGGATATAATGGCCAAGTCTTATGTGGGCAGACTTGATGAATAGTAAAAATGAGTAATTTTATAGGCTATATGCTGATGGAAACGAAACGTCTTGGTTTTAAGAGGGTCATTGTAGGAGGCCATCTAGGCAAGTTGATTAAATTGTCTGGTGGTATGACAAATAGTCACAGCAGGGTGGCCGATGCTAGGAGAGAGATAATGGTGGCCAACCTAGCCCTCTTGGGAGCGCCTTTAGAACTTTTGAAAGAGATCGATGCCTGTCTGAGTACGGATGCCATGGTAGATATAATCAGGAAGGCAGGCTATAGTCAGGTATTTAAGGTACTTGCAGACAAGGCTGCCAGCAAGGCCAAAGTATATATGAGGTTGGGTCAAGAGGACCATATGGACATAGAAGTCTACCTGTTTTCTATGGATGGAAGCCTCTTGGCCAAGTCTCAAATCTAGACTGGGTTCTAGAAGGAGGTTTCATGGTATATGTAGTTGGAGTTGGCCCAGGTTCAGGTCTTTACCTGACCAGGGCAGGAGAAGATATAATTAAAAGGTCCCAACTGGTTATAGGCGGTAAGAGGAACATTGATTTTATAAGATCCAGCATTGGCCTATCAGAAGGTCAAGCCCTATATGTCTTAGGTCCAGACCTGGCCAGCATGATGGACCAGATAAATAGGAATCCAGATAAGGATATAGTGGTCCTGGCTTCAGGTGACCCCTCAATCTATGGGATAGCATACTATATCAATAGACATATGCCTGGAAGGAAGGCCTCAGGTGATGAATATGATGTTAGGCCTAATCAGGGGTTTCATATGTATAAAGGTGGTCAAGATATGGCTAGTAAGGACCTCTAATAGTACCGGAATAAGTTCTATCCAATATGCCTTTTCGGTATTCCAAATACCTATGAATGACCTATATATTACCAGTAGCCACGGCAGGCAACCGGACTATGACTTTATTTTTGTGCATGACAAGGTAGCCATCCTGACTGACTCCAGGATAGGGCCAAGACAGATAGCCCAAGAAGTCAAGGTCAGGGCTTTAGACTATAGTTTTTATGTGGGTGAAAACCTGTCTTATCCCGATCAGAGGCTGACAGTTGGGTCTGCAGATGATATTTTGGCTAGGGACGACTATGATATGTGCCTGTACATACTGATAAGGTGGAGAAAAGACGATGAAAAATAGTGAATTTATAGTTGGCAAAGTACCTATTACCAAGGAAGAAGTCAGGGCCATATGCCTGACCAAGCTAGACCTATCGAAGGCCTGTAATTTCTTGGATATAGGGTCTGGGACCGGTAGTGTTACAGTTGAAGCCGCCCTTAAAAATAAGGATATAAGGGTAACTTCAATAGAAAAGGACCAGGCCGCCCTAGACTTGACTAGACTTAATATAGAAAAGTTTGGCTTAAAAAATGTGGTCCAGGTTGATGGAACAGCCCCATTAGATCTGGAAGAAGCAGGCTTGGATACCTGCTACCAGGCCATATTTTTAGGTGGAAGTGGTGAAAATCTTGAGGATATTTTGACCTGGTCCTACCAGATCTTGGACCAGGGTGGCAAGCTGGTGTCTAATTTTATCCTGTTGGAAAATGCAATAAAGTCCTATAAGATAATGGAAGAAATAGGTTTTAAAAACATAGACCTAGTTCAGGTTGTATCTGTACTGGAAAAGCTAGGTGCGAGTCACTATCTCCAAGCCTAGAAACCCAATTGTAATTATAAGTGGAGAAAAGTAATGGAAAAAATATACTTTGTGGGAGCAGGGCCTGGTGACAAGGACTTGATTACCCTGAAGGGCTACAAGCTCTTGAGTCAGGCAGACATAGTAATATATGCGGGGTCCTTGGTTAATCCAGACCTCCTAGACTACTGCAAGTCAGGGGCAAAACTATACGATAGTGCCGGTATGAACCTGGAAGAAATTATTGACCTAATGAAGGAGGGGGCTGAAAAAGACCTCCTGGTAGTCAGGCTACAAACTGGTGATATCTCAATATACGGATCAATAAGAGAACAGGCCGAGGAGTTAAAAAATTAAATATAGGCTACGAGTCTGTGCCAGGTAAGTTCATTTCTAGGGGCCGTGAGGGCCTGGGTATAGAATACGGTCCCAGAGTTTCCCAAAGTTTGATTATTACAAGGATAGAGGGAAGGACACCTGCACCAAAACTAGAAAGTATTAAGTCCTTTGGTGACCACCAAACCTCTATGGTCATCTTCCTATCTGTTCAGAATATAGATGGTGTGGTAGACCAACTCGGAGGGGGCTCATCCAGTCGATACACCTGTGGCAGTGGTCTATAAAGCGCCACCTGGCCAGACCAAGACCTGTAAGGGGACCTGGAGAACATGAGCTGGCAAGGTCAAGGGAGGCTGGGTATAGAAAAGACAGCCTGATCCTTGTGGGCAGGTTCTTGGGACATGAATACAATTATTCTGTTATATGACAAGTACTTTGAGTCATGAGTACAGGATTCGATATAGGTGTTGGTATGAGATAAGGTATATATTTGACTGACCAGTCAAGGCAACTGCCCAAAGGATAAATTTACTTATGGCTGATGATTTTGAAACCAGTAGGCCATGACTACGAGTAAATTGAATCTGAGATAATTTCATATGGTGATTTTAAGGTCCCAGTCATCCAGTATTTTTAGGAATCAGACTGCCTGGTACGAGATGTAGAAATGGCATAGTGGTCAGGGCTATAGCAGGCCACCTGGTTGATAAAATTTACAGACCCGGCAGTATTGGTTGTGGATGAATTGGGTATAAATGCGATAGTTTCCATTGTCTCGGCCATATGGAGGGGCCAATGAATTTTGTAGGCTGATGAGCCACCTGAGGGATAGGGCAAACCCTGTAATCACTACTGCTACTTTGACATCAATGGCAAGGCTGCTTGATATGCTGTATAAAAAGATGTAGGAATGTGATAATTTAAGAAACTGAGCCCTGGATGTAGATCCAGCCTTTTGAAGGTGGGACATTCCCTTTATATAGACCCAGACCATAGGACATATTTTAAGGAAGAAGAATTGAAAGGGTTTTAGTCAGTAGATGACCTCAAAGACCTAACAACCCTGGGAAAAATGAATAAGAGACAAAGAGTTTGATAATAAGACAGATAAGACAATATGATACAATGAGCTGGACACAGAGAATAAAACAGAGAATAAAAGCAGAAAACAAAACAGAAAATAATATAGATATTAAAATAGATAGTAAACATAATAAAGATAGGTAATCAGTGATAAGCTAGATGTCTGCATGAGTTTGCAAAAGAACATGGTTGGATCCGTGGTTCTGGGAGGAACATGTACTAGGCCTGGGATAGAAAAACACGACTCTAGCCCTATTTGAGGGGAGGGTCTTGGGGTGTGCCTGTCAGGAAAGCCAAGACTGATCCAGGTCTGTGGCTTTCACGTAGGGTGAGGCACTACTGACCTGAAAAGGATGAGGCCTGTAATGCCTTGACTTTTGTCGTAACGTAACGAGTAAAAGCGATTTTTCCTGAAAGACCCAGCAGATCACCCAGGATATATAGATAAATCTGAGGTTTGTAAAAAGGGTTACAGAGCGTATATTCCCCAGCCCAACCAGCCTCGTCATATGAATAGCAGGGGAAATCTCCGACAATGTGTAAGGGACAAGATTGCCTGGCCTTTGCAGATGGTAGGACGGATTTTAGAAAGGAATAAAGATGATATATGTTGTAGGAATAGGACCTGAAACAAGGATATATGACTCTAGAAGCCCTAGAAACTATTAAAAGTGTGACATAATTATAGGATACAAGACCTATATAGGTTTGATAGAAGACCTCTAGCTGGCAAACTGTACTGGGAAAATGGGATGAGACAGGGAGGTGGATAGGTGCAGAGGCCTTAGACCTGTCAGCCCAGGGACATAGGGTTGCCTTGATAAGTGGCGGTGATTCTGGTGTATATGCTATGGCAGGCCTGGTATATGAGCTTAACTCTAAACTTGACAAGAGGGAAGAAATAAGGGTAGTCCAGGGGGTTCCTCAAGTATATCCGCAGCAGCAAGTCTGGGTGCACCTCTTATGCATGACTTTTGCCAGATAAGTTTGAGTGACCTGATGACTGACTGGAGTCTGATAGAAAAGAGGCCTGAACTGGCATCCATGGCTGACTTTGTCATCTGCATATACAATCCCAAGAGCAAGGGGAGGCCAAACCATTTGAAGAGGGCCTTGAAATAATGCAGGCCTACAAAGCCAGCAACTACACCTGTTAGCATAGTTAAAAATGCAGGTAGGACCAATGAAGAAAAGTATATAAAAACATTGGAAAGTATGGATTTTGAAGTCTGTGATATGTCAACTATGATAATAGTTGGTAACAAGGGAAAACATATATTGATGGATAAGATAATCACTCCGAGGGGTATGGAATATGATATTGGTTTTAGGGTGGAACCTCAGATAGTTTAAAGATATGCGATAGGCTAAACCAAATAGGTATAAGTGACTTTGTCCTATCTGTAGCGACTGAATTTGGCAAGGACTTGGCCCTTGAGCATGCAAAAAATATAATAAACGGCAAGATGGATAAAAGAAATGGTTGAATATATGAGGACAAGGGAATCAGGCAGGTAATAGTGACTACCCACCCCTATGCGATCGAGGTATCTAGAAATGCAATAGAGGCCTGTGACCAGACCGATATCAAGTATATTAGGTTTGAGAGGAAGTCTTTACTGGATGAAATAAAATACCAGCAGGAGTATGTGGTTGATACGATTGAAGAGCCCTGTGATATGGTTATGAAAAATAGGAACTGGGAAAATGTACTTATAGCTACAGGAAGCAAGAACTTGGCTACCTATGTAAAACTCCTTAAGGGGAAAAAACTAGTTGCCAGGGTACTTCCAACCAGTGAAGTAATCAGGAGTTGTGAGGCTATGGGTCTAAATGCTGACAATATAATAGCCCTTAAAGGTCCCTTTAGCAAGGATATAAATGTGGCCTCCTAAAAGCATCTCTAAGATAGAATTGGTAATCACACCAGGAAAGTGGCTTTTGCAGGTGGTTTTATAGACAGATTGAGCCTGTGAGAACTGGTATACCAGTCATACACTAGGAGAAGGACTATAGACTATCAGAGGATGATTCATAGCATAGATGAAATAGAAGAAGGATTGATATTTGGCTAGGAGGCGTGATGGAAGATATGAAGAACAAGAAGGCTGTTGATATATCAGTTTTTGGGACAACCTATATGGATACCAGGCAGAGAGACTATGAGAGCCTGTGAGTTGAGGGATAAATTTCACCGACTTTGACTTTTTATAGGTCATGGACATCTAAGATGATTATAAAGAAGTTGAAAAATAGAACAATGAAAAATTCTATATCTAGTCAGGCCCTAGACCTGCTCTTGGAAAAGGGATATAAAGAGGTATACATCCAGTCTCTTCACCTGATCTGTGGTGAAGAGTACAACAAGATGATGAACATAATAGACAACTACAGGCACAAGTTTGACAAGATACTTGTGGCGAGACCCACTGACTAGCCTAGAGGACTATGACTATGTGACTGACTTTATAAAGGGAAGTTAGCATGAGGATACCAAGTCTGATGGACATCAGCTGTGTATGGATGGGTCCTGGAACAGGCCACTATGCCCATGCCTCCTATGCACGTATAGACTACAGGTTGAGTAGGGAATTCCATTAAAGGCCTATTTGCGCACCACTGTAGAAGGCTACTCTGAAATAGAAGATATGATATTTTTCTTGAAAAAGGACGGTATAGAAAAGATCCACCTTAGACCCTTCCTCCTAGTAGCTGGTGACCATGCTAAAAATGACATGGCAGACCAGGAAGACGAGGATTCTTGGTTGAATATATTGAAGGCAGAAGGTTTTGAGGTAGAGTCCACATGGAAGGACTGGGCGAATTTAGGTCTATCCAGGACAAGTTTGTTGAAAATCTGGTTGATGCCATAGAAGAGGACAGGAAGATAGGCCTGCTTGACCAAGACTTGCCACTTGAAGCCGGTAAATTCTATGGTATAGGAACAGGTCCAGGGGACAGTAAGTTGATGACTGTCAAGGCAGTAAAAACCCTGAATAAATTAGACATACTTTACCTGCCACAGGCAAGGATTGGTGGAGATAGTAGGGTCAGGAAGATAGTAGACCCCTACCTAAGGCCAGACCTTGTTCTAAAGGAAAGGCACTTCCCTATGTCATATGATAACCAGGAGAAAATAGAGTCTTGGGATGCCATATCAAGGGAGATAATAGATGATGTAAGAAATGGTAAAGAGGTAGGTTTTGTCAGTCTGGGAGATCCTATGTTGTACTCTACCTATGTATACCTACTAGACAGGCTGGTGGACAAGGTTGATATTGAAACAATACCAGGTCTTAGCTCTTTTTCAAATATAGCAGCAACAAATAATTTTCCATTGGCAATGGATACAGAACCTATGGTTATATGCCCATGTACAGGCTCTATAGAAGAAATATCAAGAATAGTCGATTCATTTGACTCCATAGTCTGATGAAGGTATCACATGTAAGCAGATAATAGAAATGCTAGAAGCCAAAGGATTGGCAGATAGAGTCCATTATGGTATCTAACTCTGCCATGGATGGAGAAGAGGTATATGGGGATATAAGCCAGGCCAAGGACCTGGATACCTATTCTTATTTCACCACTATAATAGTCAACAAAAGAACTAGTAAATGGTCAGGCAGGAAGCTTAAAGAAGCAAAAAGCAAAACTAATAATTAATGGAAATATAATGGTGATAAGGCTTTAATAAAAAGGTCCAAGTGGGATTTTTTATTATTTAAAGCCTTTTCCTGTGTAAATTATATTAAAATTTCGTGTTTGGGTTTCAAATTCAAGACACATTGATAGTAATGGGATTCCCCAAGTCTTGCTACTTAGAGGGTGCTTACTATCAATGCTAAAAGCTAGTGGTTTAAAATCTAACCCAGTTTATAATATTAATACTTCCATTGGGAAGGAGACTTGTAAACCTAACAAGATAAATACTAGTCTATCAGGTCTTCTAAATTATAGGATTTATCATCAGGATCTTTTTGTATCCTTACTCAGGGACTTCGTACCTGACATGTCTTTCTTTCTATCCTGTTCTTCCTTTTTCTCGTTTTTCAACTTTTTCTGAAGTTCATGTAGGTTGAGCTCTGAGTATTCTCAAGAACTCTCTGCTTATGGACTTCCGGATCTTCCAATATACTTATAAAACTTGCAAGTAGCATAAAAGGCTCTATTATAAAAGCTCAGAACATATTCACCATAGATTATATAGGTAATTATATCAGACCCCATCTTGTGTCCTATTAGGTAGGACAAGAAGAATTTAGAAGCATAGGCTATCATAGCCACTGAAACAGCATAGCAGGACCAAGTAGGGAAAAATCCGTCAAATAAGTGTATTATCATGTTTACAATAACAAAGACCAAGGTCGCCTGTATAGCAAAAACATAATCCATGAGGCTATTGGCATATATACCTGAAGATAGGCCTATATAGGCTGGCAGTATAATGCTCAAAGGCATGGATATCAGTGCTATAAGTGGTCTAGCTGCTATGGTAGTATCCCTCTTGAAAAACCTGGTTAAAATAGGTAGTATCAAGATGATGGATATAAAAATAGTGTAGTAGTAGACTGCCTTACCGTAGATGTCCATACCGAAATCCTTGCAGGTAATGGCTGACATGCCTAGGCCTGCATAGACCATAAACCAGCTAGGGAAGACATACTTTATCCTAAAGTTAAAGACGTATTTAATTGTAAATATGATTAAGATTACCGTTTGAATGACGACACCTGCTACCCAAAAATAAAGGTTGGCCTTGTCAAACAACTCCTTCATCCATACAGATATCATTATCAATGACATAGGGAAAGATGAGAAGAGGGATAGGCCTACAGGTGACTTCTATACTAGTGTAAGCTAACTGGATTCAAGAACATCTTGGCTATAGTTAGAAATTAGTAGTATCAGGGCTACTATCATACACATGTCACTCAAAAAAGGAATCAAGCCCTTGAATATATTTCCTAGAAGTACCCAAGCCAGGGCCAAGGCCGTAATTGGTAGGGGCATTCTAGCTATAAACTTTCTCAAAAAACCACCTCTTATTTTAAATAACTATATAATATTTCTATACACCCTAGTAATTATAGCACATTTATTAGGATATTACTATAACTTTGATTAATGAGATCTGATATAGTAAAATTGTAGTAAGGATTATGCCTATAAAGAAGGAGGCACTTATGAATAAGAAGATATTTTCAAAGATAGATAAGATACCAAGGGGGAGGGCTACAGACAAGGTAAGCAAGGTCTGCCTGGTCCTTGAAGGAGGAGCCTTTAGGGGCCTTTATGGAGAAGGGGTACTGGATGCCCTGATGCTGGCCGGTATAAATGCAGAGTGCACTATAGGTGTCTGCAGGAGCCATGAACGGCATGAATTATGTGTCTGGCCAGATTGGACGTGCAGCCAGAGTCAACCTTACCTACAGGCATGACAGTAGGGTATATAGGTCTAAAGGCAATTAAAAATAATGGGGGAATGGTTGGCTTTGACTTTGTTATGAACCATATAGAGGAAGAAATATTTGATGAGGAAGCCTTTTTTGACCCAAGACAAAAATTTGTGGCTGTTGCTACAAATTGTCTGACTGGCAGGTCGGAATACTTCGATAGGGACCAGATGGGGTCGAAAATTTACGATGCTGTCAGTGCGTCTGCCAGTATGCCTCTTTATCTCAAAAATGGTGAAAATAGACGGGGCTCCCCTACCTTGATGGGGGATGTAGCAATAAGATTCCATATAGGTGGGCCCTAGACCAGGGTTATGAAAAGATTATAGTAGTAAGGACTAGGCCCAGTTCATTTAGGAGGAAGCTAAAGTCTAATCATATAGTTACCACTAATGTCTATAGGTCTTATCCTGAATTTGCCGAGGTCCTGGCCAGGAGTGATAAGGACTACAATAGGCAGTGTGATGAAATCACAATCTTAAATTCACAGAAGAGGCTTTATGTTATCAGTCCATCAGTCTATATGGATGTAAGCAGGATGGAGGGAGACCTGGAAAAGATTAGCCAACTACTACAAAATGGGCTTTTAATGATACGGCAAGACAGATAAAGGATATAATGGCCTACCTATACTTATAAGTTAATTGGGATAGACCCTGGGTTTATTTTTAAAAAAGTTGTTCATGAAGCAATTTTTTTTGGTATAATAAGGGTGATGGGTAAGTTTTAAAAGTTTATAAGGAGGAAATTATGGCATTAGTAAATACTAAAGAAATGTTCAAGAAGGCATATGAAGGTGGATATTCTATAGGAGCTTTTAACATTAGTGACTTAGAACAGTTACAGGGGTGTATTAGAGGCTTCAGGGAAAGAAATTCTGCTGTTATAATCCAGGCTTCAAAGTCTGCTATATCATATGCAGGTATCGATACACTAGTGAAGTTGGTAAAGGCTGCTTCTGATGAAATCGGAGTTGACTGTGCCCTACACCTAGACCATGGTCCAAACTTTGAAATGGCTAAGAAGTGTATTGATGCTGGATTTACTTCAGTTATGATAGATGGTTCTCATCTTGACTATGAAGAAAATGTAGCTATTACTAAGCAGGTTGTTGAATATGCACATCCAAAGAATGTTACAGTTGAAGCTGAGCTAGGTGTATTGGCTGGTACAGAAGATGATGTTACATCTGATGTACACAAATATACTGAGCCAGACCAGGCAGTAGACTTTGTAAATAGAACTGGTGTTGATTCACTAGCTATAGCAATCGGTACTTCTCACGGAGCTTTCAAGTTCAAGGCTGAAGCTAAGTTAAGATTTGATATACTAGAAGAAACTCAGTCTAGCTACCAAACTATCCAATCAGTACTTCACGGTGCATCTGCTGTTGACCAGGATGCTGTTGCTACTTGTAACAAGTTCGGTGGTGATATAGCTGGTGCTAAGGGTGTTCCGGTAGAAATGCTAAGAAAGGCATCTGAAATGGCTGTTTGTAAGATCAATATGGATACAGACCCAAGACTTGCAATGACTGCAGCTATCAGAAAGTTCATGGCAGAAAATCCTAAGGAATTCGACCCAAGAAAGTACCTAGGTGCTGGTAGAGATGCTATAAAGGACGTTGTTCTTGGTAAGATAGATACTGTACTAGGTTCTAAAGACTCTCTTTAAGAATTACTTTAGGAGCCAGTATATTTATTTAAATAAACGAGCACAACCATAACTTATAAATAATTAGAAAACTTTTAGGGAGGCTATGCCTCCTCTTTTGATAAAAACTCAAGTGGTTGAGGCTTAGGGGTTTGCTGTATTCAGACATAGGGAGTTGATTAAAAACTCGCCCTTACATCCATTATACAACAAAAAGATATAATTTAAAGACTTTAATTAGTTATAGATATCGATTATACTTAAGATAAGAAGCAAATAGGTTGAATTACCAACCCTATACCGAAGGGAGTTGTTTTTATGAAAATAACAGTATCTGGAAAAAGATAAAATTGACTGATGGCATTACAGGTTATATCGACAAGAAGTTCAGCAAGTTAGAAAAAGCTGCTTGACCCTGAGGCAGAATTAAGAGTTACAGTAAGTGCAAATAAGAAGGAAAACAGAAGGTTGAAGTTACTCTGGACAGTATTAATGGACATGTTGAAAGAGCAGAAGATGTACAGGATGACTTGTATTCAGCTATAGACCTTGTGAGTGATAAGTTAAATAGACAGATTGTAAAAATACAAGAATAAATTCAAAAACTAGGGGAGCAGGAAATTCAACTATCAGGTTTGAAAACTTTGATGAATTGGTTGAAGAAGAGATTGATATTCTACCAGGAGATTCTGAACTGGTATTTGAGAGAAAAAGAGGTTTAACCTTAGACCAATGTCAGCAGAAGAGGCTGTATTGCAGATGAACCTACTTGGACATGACTTCTTCCTATTCAAAGATCAGGATACATTTGAAGTTTGCCTGGTTTATAGAAGGGGCGACTGAGGGCCATGGGCCTGATTGAACAAGAGTGATGAGACTGGGAGGGTTGACATAGAGGTTTGTTTCACAGATCTCACATATTTTTAGAGGACAGCACGCAGCACTGTCCTCTATCCTACCACTATATTTGATATAATGGGTATATACGATGAAAATTAGAGTGATAACTTGATAATACAAAAGCAATTTCAGATTTACGAGTCTAAATTTGAACATGAATTATTTGGAAATTTTGATGAAAAATATAAAACTTATAGAAAAAGAACCCAAAATACAGATATCCCTGCTTAGGAGGGTACAATAGTAGTTCTTGGAGAGGAAAAGAATGTTGAGACTACCCTGGAACTCTTGGGTCAATTACACAGGATGGTAGAAGTGGGCAAGACCCTAGATAGGCAGGCCATAGTCTATGCCATAGACCTCCTATTTGGGGGTAGTCAGGACAGGATAAAAGAGTTAGAGGACACTATAGTCATAACTAAAAAGGGTAATCCTGTCAAGCCAAAGACCCTGGGACAAAAGGAGTATGTCAACCTGATTGAAAACCATGACATTACATTTGGTATAGGGCCAGCAGGTACTGGTAAGACTTATCTTGCAGTTGCCATGGCGGTCAAGGCCTTCAAGTCTGATGAGGTTACAAAGATAATTTTGACCAGGCCGGCTGTAGAAGCAGGGGAAACACTTGGATTTTTACCAGGTGATATGAAGGACAAGGTAGACCCATATTTGAGGCCCCTTTATGATGCCTTGTTTGATATGTTTGGACCAGATAAGTTTAATAAGTTCCTTGAAAGGGGAATTATAGAAGTGGCCCCCCTGGCTTTTATGAGGGGGAGGACACTAGACAATGCCTTTATTATCCTGGATGAAGCCCAGAATACTACACCAGAGCAGATGAAGATGTTTTTGACCAGACTGGGTTTTGGTTCAAAGGCCGTAGTGACAGGGGACATCACCCAAACTGACCTCCCTAGGTCCAGACAGAGTGGTCTTGTCCAGGCTATAAGGATACTAGAGGGTGTAAAGGGTATAGGTTACAAGGAATTGACCGAAAAGGACGTTGTTAGACACGAACTGGTTCAGAGGATTATCAAGGCCTATGCCAAGCATGAAAAGAAACTTGAATTTAAGGAAAAGTCTAGTGAAAGAAAAAGGCCTAGAGATGATAAGTCTGGAGATAAAAATAGTGACTCAAGGGGAAAGAGCAGGGATAAAAAATGGAAATAATTTTTGAAGACAGACAGGATTTTGTAAAACTAGACCAGGATATAATGGATAAAATTGAAGCGGTAATCTTGGAAGTATTAGCATATGAGGGTTATGATGATGACTATGAAGTGAGCCTATCCTTTGTATCAAATGATGAGATTAGGGAGATAAACAGGGACTACAGGAATATAGACAAGGTGACTGATGTCCTATCCTTTCCAATGTATGATGGGGAGGAAGTAGATGTAGACTTTGGAGCCATATCCCTAGGTGATATAGTGATTTCAATAGAAAGGGCAGCTGACCAGGCCAAGGACTTTGGCCATAGTTTGGAAAGAGAGGTCTGTTTCCTGGTATGTCATAGTATGTTCCACCTACTTGGCTATGACCATATGGAAGAGGAAGAGGCCAGGGAGATGCATGCCAAGGAAGAGGATGTACTCAGCCAGCTAGGGATTACTAGAAACTAAAAACAATGGGGGATTTGTATGAGTAAAGACCTAAAAGATGACAAAAGTATTGATAAAATAGACCTTGAAGATATAGATGAAATGCTTATTGATGACTCAGATATATCGGATTCCAAGGAAGATAAGAAATCCTATAAGCCGGACAAGGAAAAGATCAAGGAAGAAAAGGATAGGGAAAGATACAAGATTTTTAAGAGGAATAAGGACAAGAAAATCAAGCAGGGCTTTACCAAGTCTGTAAATGCAGCAATTGATGGTATCCTGTATACCTTTAGGAGTGAGAGGAATATGAAACTCCACTACCTGGCATGTTTACTTGTCCTAATAGCCAGCCTATTCTTTGACTTTTCAAAGATGGAATTTATAGTTCTTTTGGGGGCTATAACCATGGTTGTAATAACAGAGATGATAAATACTGCTGTAGAAAAGACCGTAGACATGGTAACCCAGGAGTACAATCCTCTTGCAAAAGATAGCCAAGGACGTAGCAGCAGGGGCAGTTTTGGTATCGGCTATATACTCAGTAGGTGTGGCCTATACACTTTTTTATAAAAAGCTTACCCTATTGACAGGTAACCTGGTATACAGGATAAGGGAGTCAGAACTCCATATCACACTTATCTGTATAGTGGTGGTCCTGATAGCAGTAGTGGTGGTTAAGGCCATTACCTTTACGGGTACACCCTTAAAGGGGGGCATGCCTAGTGGACATGCAGCCCTAGCCTTTGCAATAGCTACATCTATCACCCTGATGACTGAGAGGGTTGAGGCTTCATCTTTGGCCTACTTGATGGCCCTTTAGTAGCCTAGAGTAGGGATTGAGGGCAAGATACACACCTTCTGGGAGACTGTTGCAGGAGCTATACTAGGGACCCTGGTGCCATAGTTATATTCCAGCTAGGCTTTGTTTTATTAAAATTTGAAAAATACTACAAAATATGGTATAATTAAAATGTTTTATCAAAAATGAAAATAGGCATATAAGGAGAAAATATGGAATGATCAAATCGGGTTTGTCAGCATAGGGTCGACCTATGTAGGAAAGTCTCACCCTGATGAACAACAGGTAGGTGAGAAAATCGCTACAATGAGCGATAAAGCCTCAGACTACAAGAAACACCATCCAGGCTGTATATACAGATGACCAGGCTCGATAGTATTCCTGGATACACCAGGTATACACAAGCCTAAGAACAAGTTGGGCCAAATGATGGTAAAGTCAGCAGAAGAATCTTTCAAGAATGTAGATTGCATCCTCTTTGTAGTCGATGACTCTGACAAGATTGGCAAGGGAGATTCAATGATTATAGAAAACCTAAGAAAGGCAAAAGTTCCTGTTTTTCTTGTGATCAACAAGGTTGATAAGATTGCTAACAAGGAAGAGATATTTGACCTGATAAAGATGTATGATCAGGAGGGCCTATTCAAGGAAATAATACCGGTATCAGCCCTAAAGGGTTCAAATGTCGACAGCTTGATAAAGGCTATAAAGCAGACCCTGGATCTAGGGCCAAAGTATTTTCCTGACTACATGGTTACAGACCAGCCTGAGAGGGTCCTGGTTGCAGAACTAATCAGGGAAAAAGTACTCCAGTACACTAATGATGAGGTTCCTCATGGCATAGCAATTGAAATAGAAAAGATGAAGGCCAGGAAGGACAAGGACATAGTAGATGTATCAGCTGTTATCTACTGTGAAAGAAATTCCCACAAGGGTATCATCATAGGCAAGAATGGAAGAAAGCTAAAGGGAATCGGAAAATCAGCGAGAGAAGAAATAGAATTTTTGTTGGATATAAGGTTAATCTCCAATTATGGGTTAAGGTTAAGGAAAAATTGGAGAAACATGACTAATTTCTATTACTGATTTTTGGTTTAAATGAAAATGAGATTAAAAGGTGGTTATGATGGATAAGAAACAGGACTCAGCGCGAGAGTTGTACAATGAAGTTAAAAGAATGATTGATAAATCCAAGCTCATTGAGTTAAAGGAGACCTTGGAAGAGTACCATACGGTAGATATATACGATGTATTGATGGAGTTAGATGAAGTAGACAGGGTCAAGCTATTTGAAATCCTGCCTCTGGATACGGCTGCATCAATATTGGAAGAATGTGAATTAGACCTATTTATGGAGTTGATTTCAGAAATGGATCCAGACCATGTAAGGAGTATATTTGAGGAGATGTCACTAGGTGACCTGGCAGATATATTGAGAGACATGGGTGAAGATGAGAAAGAAAAAATCCTGGATATGGTTAATAAGGAAGATGAAACTGAGTTGAGAGAACTCTTAGCCTATGTGGATGAAACTTCTGGTTCAACTATGAGGAAGGGTTATGTGACTATAAACAAAAACCTGAATGTTCAGGAAGCTATCAAGCACATAAGGGCAGAGGCAGTTGATGCAGACTCAATCTACTACATATATGTACTCGACAATGATCAGAAACTAGTAGGTGTACTTTCCCTGAGAGAACTATTCCTGGCCAAGGACTCAGAGATAATCGAGAACATAATGATGGAAAATGTCAGGTCTGTAAATGACAATGACGATAGGGAAGAGGCAGTAAAGATAGTTTCTAAGTATAACCTTGTTGCAGTGCCGGTTGTTGATGACGAAGGTATCCTAAAGGGTATCATAACTGTAGATGACATTATAGATGTTATGGAAGAAGAGGCTTCAGAGGACCTTTACAAGATCGCAGGAAGTAGCGAGAGAGAAAGGACACTGATGAAGATGACAACTCTACCCTAGGCCAGCAGATTATATCATGCGTAAGGGGTAGGATAGGATGGTTGGTATTGACAGCCATTATCTCATTTATAGCTGCTATAGTTTTTATGAATTTTAAGAAGGTGATAGACAAGAACCCTATAGAGTTAATATTCTTAGCGCCTTTGTAGTAGCTATGGAGGTGTAACGTGCAGTCTGTCATCATCTGTACACGTAATAAATTTAACAGACAAGGACAAGGGCGTGAGACGGGTTCATATTTTGCAAAGATGCACTAAGTAAGTATGATAAATGGTATTCTTATAGGTATAATAGCAGTTGTTTTATTGACATCTATTTGTAGGAAAGCTCTGAGATAACAATGGTAGCTCAACGTCCTGATAAATATGGTACTAGAGCATGTGCAGGTGCCCTATTACCTATTATTCTGGCTAAGATGGATTCAGATCAACAGCAATCTTCTCGCCGATAATGGCAGGGTCTTGATGGATGTAATAGGTGTATGTGTTTGTTATGTAATGATAAACATATTCTTAATGAGATATAATTAGATGATGATGGATAGCTAAATTGGAATGAGAATTGCAATTTAGCTATTTTTCATAATGATGAGGTAGAAATGATGGTTTTAGATACACAAGGTATAGTTCTAAGGGCGTCAGGGCACAGGGACAAGGACTTGATATTGACCATTTTCACCAGAAATACAGCAGGTTTCAGCCATAGCTAAAGGGGCCCAGGGCAAAAGAGCAGGTTCTTATCTGCATCCCAGCTTTTTCCTCAACAACTAGCAACATGAGAAAAACAGAAGGATATGTTCACCCTTTTACCAGACTGATAATATAAAGAGTTTCTATAATATATCCATGGACTTTGAGAGTCCCATGCCTCTTTTATAATAAAGTTGGTAGAGGCCAATATTGAAGAGGCCAGCCTAATAACAGGCTTTTTGAACTCCTGGCTCAGACCTTATTTTTGTATTCTGGAAGATAGATAATAAAAATTTGGTATTAGATGCCTTTTTACTAAAGTTTAGTGGACTATATGGGTTATAGGCTAGTTTGAGACAGTGGATGTACAATATGTGCAACAAAAATTTTGAAATATGCTGTATTTTCTGTTGAAGATGGGGGTTTGGTATGTAACAATTGCCACAAAAGAAAAATTTTTATAAAATTAGATCAAACTACTATATCACTTATGCAATATATACTAAAATAATGATATAATAGTATGTATGCAAAAGCAAAAAGTGGCAGAGGTCTTGGTCAGGAGCTCTTTCTTTATTAAAGATTCACCTGGTCAACTATTTTTGAAATGTCGCTCAAGTCACTAGACCTCTTAAAAACGTTAAAGTAAATATCTGATGAGAACTTGAGAAGGGATGAAAATTATAGCACAGATAACAATTGAAATGGTAGATCGGGTATTGACAGACTTCCATATGCAACACACAAGGAAGCCAGAGAAGCCTTAATCAAGACTGATGGCAATGTACTAGACGCAATTATATATATTGAGTCAGGTCTGAAAGATATGGGTTTGGAAAACAAGAAGAGAATCTATGCACTAGGTTTGGGGAAAATATATCCCAGGAGTCAGAGAAAATCAGGGGCCAGCTAGAGACCCATTTAAGAAGACCACTGTTGTCAGAATAATTGTAGAAAAAGAAGGTAAGGTAATGTTGAACATACCTCTGACTATTGGTGTGCTGGGTGTAGCAGCTATGCCAGTCCTATCCTCGTTGGGTCTATCAGCAGCAGTTCTTAGCAAGTACTCAGTCCTTGTCACTGATGAGGCTAGCGGGGAAAAGTCTTGATATGGGCAGTTTGACTCCGGAAAACTAGAAATCCCTAAAAGGAGATTATATTTAATTCCTTTGAGGATATAAGAGAGTACATTCAAGAAGTCTAAGGATGAAGACGAAGATGATTCAAGTGATGATATCATATATGAATTAATCAGGAGAAGATCCTAAAGGAAGATTCTGAAGAGAAATAAAAAGGCTAAATAGTAAGACAGAAAAGACTCAAAGAGTGAATTAGATTCCATAAACAAGGTGGATGAAAAAGAGAGAATCAGGAGGAAATATTTATGAATTTTCAAGAAATGATTTTGACTTTGCAGAAATTTCTGGGCAAAGCAAGGTTGTATAAGGACACAGCCATATGATGTGGAAAAGAGTGCTGAACTATGAATCCAAATACTTTTCTTAGATCACTTGGGCCTGAGCCATGGAGTGTTTGCTATGTAGAGCCATCAAGGAGACCTGCAGATGGTAGGTATGGAGAAAACCCTAACAGGTTGTACCAGCACCACCAATTTCAGGTAATCCTAAAGCCATCACCAGATGATATACAGGACCTATACCTAGAATCTCTTAGGGCTATAGGTATTAATCCAGATGAACACGATATAAGATTTGTTGAAGATAACTGGGAGGCAGCCACAGTAGGAGCCTGGGGTCTAGGCTGGGAAGTCTGGCTTGACGGTATGGAAATCACTCAGTTCACTTACTTCCAGCAGGTAGGTAATATAGAATGTGAATTAGAGACTGGTGAAATCACTTACGGTCTTGGAAAAGAATAGGTATAGTATACAGGACGTAGATAGTGTGTATGACCTAAAAGTGGAATGATGAAATAACTTATGGTGAGAAGTTTTCAAGAGAGCAGAATATGAAAACTCTGGATATGCCTTTGATGAATGTAATGCAGAAATGCTGTTTAAGCTTGTTTGATATGTATGAGGCAGAGGCAGTGCGCCTGGCTGAAATAGGTTTGCAATACCGCTAATGACTATGATATTGAAGTGTTCTCATACATTTAATACCCCTAGAGGCTAGGGGGCTACTGGTGTTAGCCAGAGGGCAGCCTTATAGGTAAGATTGGGTCCTTGGCCAAGATAGTAGCAGAATCCTATGTTAAACAGAGAGAAGAACTGGGATATCCATTATTGAAGGCAGGTGAAATCAATGAATAATTATCTATTATATGAAATAGGCGTAGAAGAAATGCCATCAAGATTTGTGGAGTCTACTCTTGGTCAGTTGAAGGACAACCTTACAAGGGCCTTGACAGAAAACAGGGTTGGTTTTTCTGAAATTGAAACTTATGCAACACCAAGAAGACTAGTCCTAGTAGTAAGGGCCAGCTGACAGGCAGACAGACCTAGAAGAAGAGGTAAAGGGTCCATCTAAGAAGATTGCCCTGGCGAAGATGGTAGCTTTACAAAGGCAGCCCTTGGATTTATGAAGGGTAAGGGCCTTAGTGAAAAGGACATATACTTTAAGGACCTGGATGGAACTGAATCTATATATGCTACCTTAAAGGAAACTGGTGAAGATACAGAGAAAATCCTATGTGATGTCCTGGGAGAGATAGTAAAGGCTGTAGTATTCCCTAAGTCAATGCGTTGGGGCGGAAAGAACATGAGGTTTGTAAGACCTATAAGATGGCTTTTTAGCCTTGATGAATGACAGGGTAGTACCAGTAAATATGGAAGGTATTGTAGCTTCTAACAAGACTGTGGGCCACAGGTTCCTTGGATCCAAGTCAATAGAGGTAACAAGTATAGAAGACTACCTGGCTAAGTTAGAAGAAAACTATGTAATACTTGACCAGGCCAAGAGAAAGGCTATAATAAGAGACCAGATAGACAAGGTGGCTGCCAGCATAAATGGTAGGGTAGATATGGATGAAGACCTGCTAGAAGAAGTAACTTATATAGTAGAGTATCCGACAGCCTTCTATGGTGAATTTGATAAGGAATATGCCAGCTTACCGAAGGAAGTAGTTAAGACTCCTATGAAGGCCCACCAGAGGTATTTCCCAGTAGTGGATGATAGGGGAGAACTATTGGCTAACTTCATTGCAGTTAGAAATGGTAATGACTACATGATAGAAAATGTTAAGAAGGGTAATGAAAAGGTACTTGAAGCTAGACTGGCAGATGCCCTATTCTTCTTTAAGGAAGATAGGAAGAAGGCCTTAGTGAGACTATGAGCCACAGCTAGATACGGTTGTCTTCCAGGAAAGTTAGGTACCCTACTAGACAAGTCAGAAAGACTTTACAAGTTGGCAGGAAAGATAGCTGATGAAAATAGATGCGGGCATAAAGAAAGACCTGCTAGAAAGGGGCAGCCTACCTATGCAAGGCAGACCTGGTAACTAGTATGAGTATTTGAATTCGATGAATTACAGGGATATATGGGTATGGAGTACTCAAAGCTAGACAAGGAAGACCCTATTGTATCTAAGGCCATCTATGAACACTATATGCCAAGATTTAGTGGTGATGAAATACCTCAATCAGCAGAGGGTGCCATCCTATCAATCGTAGACAAGATAGATACTATAGCAGGTTTCTTTGCCATTGGTATCCAGCCAACAGGTTCTGCTGACCCATTTGCCCTTAGGCGTCAGTGCCTGGGAATATTGACTATCCTGCTTGAAAAGAATATAGAGCTAGATATAGCTAAACTAGCTGACCTGGCCTTAGACCAGTACGCTGGAGTGGACTTTGACAAGGCTGCAGTAGTTGACCAGATAGTTGCCTTCTTCAATGAGAGGACTAGGGTAATGTTTAAGGATTTGGGTATCAGGTACGACGTAGTAGATGCAGTCCTAGCAAGTGATGAAAAGAACATGTCAGACCTATATGCCAGGGCCCAGGCTATAAATGCCTGGATAGATAATCCTAGCTTAAATGATATGTTGGTAGCCTTTAACAGGGTATCAACACTAGCAGAAAAGGCTGAAGGTCTGGATATAAAGGAAGTGGCCCTTCTTGAAGCTGCAGAAAAAGACCTATATGCCAAGTTTGTCCCTGGTAGAAAAGGAAATAGAAGACCTTATGGGACAGAAGAAGTATAGAGTCACTGGATTCTTTCGCTTCACTGAAGCTCAGCCATAGATGCTTTCTTCGATACGGTAATGGTAATGGATGAAAACCTTGATGTTAGGAATAATAGGCTAGCCCTACTTGCTAATATCTATAAGGTCATGTTAAAGATCTGTGATCTATCAAAGATAGTATATAAGTAAATTGTAGACATAAAACCTGTAAATAGGTTTAAAAAGACGAGTATGGATAGACCCTGAGCTAACTCTCAATATGAGCTTTAGTTCAGGGTCTATTTTGATTGTAGAATATTTAGCGTTGGTGAGAGAAATAATTCTCCCAACGCTAAATTTTACGTAAAATAGGAACACACATCAAATCTCGTGTATAATTTAAATCGCAAAATAAAAACAAGGAGAAATGATATGTGTGTTCTAATGCTGAGTATAACAGAAATCTTAGGAATTAACGATAACAATTTAGTAATTTTGGGTAACAAAAAGAAAATATCAAGGGATAGAATAACAGTCTAAGGAAGCTTTATATAGGCAGCTTGCTGCCTAGTGTGGTATAGTCAATGAAAATTATGACATAATAAAAATGGAAGCCAGACTGTAAAAATACTTTATATAGGGTTAATACAAACCCTTTGATATTGATGGTTAAAAAGCAGAGGTTTTTCTGTGATAGCTATTGTGAGTCAACATTTATGGCCAAAAACGCTATCGTAGATAAGGGGTGCTTCATATCGAATGATGTTAAGGGTCTATAGTTTTAAACATGTGAGACTAAGTCAATGGATCTAATTGCAAGAGAGCACTGTGTACTCCTACTAGTGTTGCCAGAATACTCCGTTTAACTGAAGATGGAGAAGAAAAATTATCTTCCTAAGATTCTATCAACAGACGAATTCAAGTCAGTAAATACAGTTGATGCGTCTATGAGTGTAAATTTAACTGATTTAGAAGGCGGTCATATTTTGATATCCTGGTGGATAGAGGCAAAGATACCTCTTTGAGTACTTTAATTCCACCCACTTAAGGTCAGAAAAAGGCAGAATAATGTGACTACAGACATGTATAAGCCATATATTGATCTTGTCAAGAAGGTCTTTCAAATGCCATTGTGGTCGATAAAATTCCACATAGTACAGCTCTTGACGAGAGAAATCTAAACAAGTTAAGAATAAAATGAGATGAAGAAGCTTAATACCAGGTCCAGAGAGAGTAAAAATACTGAAGAGACTGGAAAAATACCCTTACGAGGAAGAGGGACTTAAAACAGTATATATTTTTACAAGAATAGGCACTTTAAAAATATGATCTAGTTCAGATTGATATATTAGACTATATGTTAAAAAGAATTTCCCAACTTAAAGAGGCCCATGATTTTTATCAAAACTTCCTATTAAGTATCTCTAAAAATGATGTAGCTATGCTTGGAGATATTCTAAATACTAGGACTGATAGTACCACTGTGTTTTTAGGAAGAGTGTAAAAAGCCTTAAAAAGCTTAGGAAAGTATGTCTAAACTCATTAAAATATGATTATATAGAATGCTATGGTGGAGGTAAAATAACAAGATTACAGGTAATTAAAAGAGTATCCTACTGGATACAGGAGTTTTAGAGATTTTAAGGCAAGGATAATGCTAATGGAAGGGTATAAGATATCAAAAACAGCATCCTAGCTATAAGTTTTGCTATGGATGCGCCACTAATTAATAGATTTTATTGATTTAAATTATCACCAACGTTATCTGACATAGAGCCTCTATTTTTATATTGTATATGTTTGATGACAGGATGAAAACCAGTAGACAAAATTATCGAAATTGTATCAAAAATCATTGACAGAGATTATCAACATTGTTATAATAAAAGAGTATTGATTGATAAAAAAATCAGTACCCTATCTAAGAAAAGGTTGGTATATTTTATGGCAGACGTAAGTTTGAAAAACATACTTTGCATCACTACTGCCTGGTTTTGACAGGGCAAGGTTTCTAATTTGGTATCCATATCAAAGAAAGAATTGGCCCTGACTATCGTAGACTGGTTCAGTACTATAATAAGAGATTTGAAAAATATGATATTAAAATTAATCCAATATGCGAGTGTGGACAGAGAATTTTAGTTTTTGTCTATAAGCAGTCCCAACTCTACCAGTACTTGAGAATGTCCGATGTAAATACAATCCTGGAGGATTATGGTTACTCTAGCTCATGGTCACTAAACAAGTATATTGCTACTTTGAAAACTAGGATGAGCAGGGGAGACTTCCCCCATGAAATCGGTGCATTTTTAGGCTATCCTGTATCAGACATACTAGGATTTATAGAAAACAATGGCAAGAACTATAAGTATAGTGGCTATTGGAAGGTCTATGGAGATGCTGAAGAGGCCAAGGCCTTGTTTGAAAAATATGATAGGTCTAGGTGTATGATGATGGAAAAGATGAGTTGTGGAGAGTGTTTGGAAAATATATTAGGCCAATTTAAAAATCAATTATACATAGCATAGGAGGAATTAGAAAATGAAGAAAGTTGGAGTTTTTTATTGGAGTGGAACAGGTAATACACAGGCAATGGCAGAAGCTATTGGTGAAGGACTAGCAAAGGCTGGCGTAGAATATGATGTAATAAACATTTCAAATGATCCTGGCAAGAGTGTAAAGGACTATGAATCTCTAATATTCGGTTGTCCATCAATGGGATCAGAAGTTCTAGAAGAAGCTGAATTTGAACCATTCTTTGAAGAAGCTGAAGGTTCAATAGGCGGTAAGAGAGTTGCTCTATTCGGTTCATACGGATGGGGAGATGGAGAATGGATGAGGACTGGCAGTCAAGAGTTGAAGCAGCTGGTGCTAACTCTATTCGACGATGGATTAATCGTTAACGAAACTCCAAACGAAGAAGGTATAGCTCTATGCGTAGAATTAGGAGAAACATTCGCAAGATAGTTGATACTTGCCATAATGAGATACTTCCGTTAAGCATCATGTATTACTTCACATGCCTGCTGGGAGATCAAAAGATATTAAGACATAAATTAGCATATTGAGTGATTTGATTTATATCAAGTAAATTGAGTCTTTTGATATACCCAAAAGATAAAATAATCAGTGAAAAGAGGCCTACCCTATAGGGTCTCTTTTATTTACTTCTATATTTTCCTGACTTGTATAATAGTTAGTAAAGGAGTTGATTTAAGTGGATAGGTTAGAATGGTATTTTTGAGAGAGAAATATATATGCATCAGAGTGGCCGGTTGAAAACCCAAGGGGGGTAGTTCAAATAGTCCACGGTATGATAGAACATATAGACAGGTATGAAGGCTTTATCAAAGAATTGAATAAGGAAGGATATATAGTGGTTGGTGATGATCATATGGGGCATGGCAAGACTGCAGGTAGCAAGAAAAATTTTGGTATATTTACAGGGGATTGGATGGACCTGGTAGAGGACATAGGAGACCTGCAAAGGCAGACTGCAGCTAAATATCCAGACCTACCCTATATCATGCTTGGACATTCTATGGGGTCTTTTGCAGTCAGAACCTATGCATCCCTATATGGGGATATGATTGATGGCCTTATCGTTATGGGAACCGGCCAGGTGCCACTAGTGGCCTCTAGGTTTGGCTTGTTAGTGTCTGCCATTATTGGAAGCTTGAAGGGCGAAAAGTATAGGAGTAAGTATTTACACAAGGCTTCGCTAGGATCCTATAATGACAGGATAGAAAATAAGAGGACCATATCTGATTGGTTGACTAGGGATGATTCAGTTGTAGATTCTTACCTATCAGACAGGTATTGTAGGTTTATACCGTCAGTTAGCATGTATAGGGCCATATTTGAAGGTGTTGACTACGTGGCCAGGAGAAAGAACATAGCCAAGATGCCAAAGGACCTACCATCTCCTGATATCAGGCCAGGAGGACCCTGTTGGGAGACTATGGCAAGGGGGTGAGACAAGTTTTATTCAATCCTCGAGACTGAGGCTTCAAAAGAGTCACATATACCAGGGTGTGGTATGAGATACTTAATGAGCTAAATAGAGAAGAAGTAATAAAATATATTTTAACTGGATAGTTAATATTTAGAAAAATATGCAGAGTATGTTATTTTTGTGGTATAATAGGTCTTAGGTTAGAATATTATTTTTAATTTAAATTTTTAAGAAAGGAAAATGTGATAATGAGTGCTAAGAAATTATCAAAAGAAGCTTACGGTGGCGTAAAGGGTAAAGATTATGTACCCTACAATACCGATAAGACAAAAAGAGGTTCAAATACTGTAGTTATGATCATAGGTATGATCCTAGCGATAGTGTTTGCAGCTTCTACAGCTTATTCAGGAATGAAGAAGCTGGATTAACAGTTGCAGCAGGTATACCCGGATCTATAATAGGGTCTGCCTTTATAGCAGCTTTTGCAAAGAAGAAGGGTCTATTAGGAAAGAACCTTGTTCAGGGTATGGCCAGTGGTGGTGAATCAGTCGCCAGTGGTTTGATATTCGTTCTACCAGCAGTACTATTGATTGGCAGTAAGATATCTTTTGTTGAAGGTCTTGTAATAGGTCTAGGAGTGTCCTATTTGGTCTAGGAGTTGCTTCTTAGTTCTTGACTACCTAATAATAGAAGAACATGGTAACCTAATGTATCCGGAATCTATGGCTATATCTGAAACACTAGTAGCATCAGAAGGTGCTGGAGATTCAGTTAAGTTCATGGGAGTTGGATTTGTAATCAGTGGTATTATAGCAATTTTAACAGGTTCATTCTAAAACCTATGTAATAATGTTTACAGTAAGTTAGGAGAATCATTCTACAAGTTCAGGTTTGAAATAGAAGCTAACCCACTACTACTAGGTATAGGATTTATAGTTGGTTTTAGAGGGTTTCTATATCAATGTTTGCAGGATCTATCCTTTTTCAAACTTTGGTATACTTCCCTGATTGGTTACTTCTCGATATGGCTCACCAGAGTCACCATGTATGAGATAGTGCTTCTACAGCAAATTTGGTCAGATGGATGCAAATACAACTCAGTGTGCCGCATGCAAGTATATAGGTGCCGGGTATGATGCTTTTTGTGGTGGTGTAATTGGTGCTACTCAGCTTATCCCAGTTATAGTTTCATCTATCAAGCAGACTATGGGTGCTAAAATCTGCTGGTGTTTCAGGAAGGTGTTAAGCGTTCAGAGATTAATCACTATGGTGGTATAGTACTAGGTTTCGTTGGTGCCGTAATGGTATCAGGAAACATATTAATGGCTATAGTAGGTATAGTGATTTCATTTATCCTATCAGCTTTATTCGTAATAGTTGCAGGTAGATTGACAGGTACTATAGGTACTTCAAACCTACCAGGTTTCAGGTGATGACAACTGCATCTCTAGTTATAGCTCTGAGTATTTGTTATAGCTGGTTGGACTGACCCAGCAAGTAATAAGACTCTATTGATGTTCGCATCATTTATAGTTGTTGCTATAGCTATGGCAGGTGGATATGCCCAGTCACAGAAGGTTACATTCGTAATCGGTGGTAATGAACCAGAAATGCAGAAGCACTATGCTATATCAGGTATCTTAGGTGTTGTTGTCGTTGTTGGTGTAATGATCCTACTTGCTGACCAGTTGGCAATAACAGGTGCTAACCCTCCTTTCGCCCTACCACAGGCTAACTTGATGGCTACACTTACATCAGGTATAATGTCAGGAGACCTTCCATGGGTAATGATTATAGTAGGTGTTGTAATGGCCTCTATTCATGTTCTTACTTGACTTACCAATCTATGACAGTTATAGGTTTCACCTACCAATATCTACAAGTTCTATCATATTGATAGGTGCCCTAGTTAGAGTTCTTGTAGAAAAGATGGCTAAGTCTGAAGCAGAAAAGCTTGCAAGAGTGTCTAGAGGTATCAGTTTATCTTCTGGTCTAGTTGCTGGTGGATCTATAGTAGGTCTAATAGGGTATCACTTCAGGTAACTGGTGTGTTGGTGCACATACTCCAGAAGGATTTGCTGCTGGTAATGGTGATGGCTCTAGTATTACTGGCCGCCATGGTAGTCGCGACTTTGTTGCAATTATGGCTACTAAGGTTAGCTACACGAGGAAGAATAAAAATAATTTTATAAATTTGAATTATACTTGTTAGGAAGCCTATCTTATAGGTTTCTAGCTGTGACAAGGCCCAGTTTGAGGATTACTCAGACCGGGTCTTTTTATGTCAATTTTCAGTGAGTCACCTTTTAGTAAAAACTTCATATATATGGCATATTATGCTCTGAATTTGACAGTTTTTTGGGTATGGTTATAAATAAGAAGAAAGTATAGGATAATACTTAAATTAGTTTAGAAAGTAGGAGAGTTTATGAGGAAGTTAATTTAAGTGTTTTTCATTGTTAATAATGGCCTCAGTGCTATTAGTAGCATGTGGTCCAGATAGTCAGAGGCAAGTAGTGGCGGGGTTAACCAGTCACAGACCCAAGGGTCTGATGAAAATTCTAGCAGGTCAAAGTCCAAGAAACCTGACCAAAAGAATGGTAGAATGAAAGAGGATGAAAAATGATAGAAAAGATAAGACTGGTAAGGGTCATACTGTAGTAATTGATCCGGCCACCCAGGAGGCAGCCATGAATGATCTTGAACCAATTGGACCAGGTGCCAGTCAATCCAAGCCAATGCTGTCATCGGGAACAAGTGGAGTTGCAACAGGTGTTCCAGAGTACCAACTAGCCCTGGATGTATCCTTAAAGTTGAGGTATGAACTAAGGGCCAGGGGCTACAAGGTTGTCATGATAAGAGAAGACAACCACTGTCCGATTAGTAATAAGGGGAGGGCAGAAATTGCCAACAAGTATAGGGGTGCGTATTTTTAAGATACATGCCAATGGAGATTCCAATCCGTCAACTTGAGCATGCTAACCATGTGTCCGGCAAGTGACAAACCCCCACACCAGAGATTATAGGGATAGCAACCGTTTAGCCAGGCTTGTGTTAGACCAGATGGTCAAGTCTACAGGGGCTACCAGTAAGGGAATAATAGAAACAAACAATATGAGTGGTATAAATTGGTGCAAGATACCGGTAACGATTATAGAGATGGGCTTTATGTCTAATCCGGATGAAGACAGGTTATTGCAGACTGAGGACTACCAAAAGAAGATAGTAGATGGAATTTCAAATGGAGTAGACAAGTACTTTTGAATTATAGGCTAAGTTTATTTTTAGAATGATTAAAGTTTATATTTAAAGGGTTTTATTAGTAAAAAGAATAATATAGTATATATAGTTAAAGGAGATATTACCAATGCTAACAGAAGAGAGACAGGCCTATATATTAGACAGGGTCAATAAGTTCAACACCGTCAAATTGAAGGACCTGGTGATAGAATTAGGGGCTAGTGAGTCAACGATAAGGAGGGACTTTGACGACCTGGAAGACAAGGGCCTGATTAAGAGGGTCCATGGGGGTGCCATGAGTATAGATGGTGCCTTTACCTTTGACAATACGATTTTTGAGAGAAGTGAAAGGGCTCTGAGCGAGAAAATAGCCATAGGAAGATACTGTGGAAACCTGGTTAAGGATGGAGACTTTGTATATATAGATGCAGGTACTACCTGTTATGAAATAATCCCCTTCCTAAGGGGCAAGGATATAGTAGTTGTTACTAATGGAATCCACAATGTAGATAGGCTACTGGAAAATAACATCAAAACCTATATCTTAGGTGGTTATGTGAAACCCCTGACTAAGGCTGTCATAGGGGAAGAGGTAATCTTAGACCTGGGCAAGTACAGGTTTACCAAGGCCTTTATAGGGGCCAATGGTATCAGTGCCAACTCATCAATCACTACGCCAGATATCAGTGAGCCAACATCAAGGCAGAAGCTATCAGGAGGTCCAAGGATGTCTATGTGGTGACAGATTCTAGTAAGTTTGGCAAGGTATCTTTTGCCAAAATATGTGATTTAGATGAAGTTTCTATAGTTACAGATGCAAAGAAAGAGGTCATAGACAAGAGAATACTTGAAAATACTAGGATAATCAGTGTGTAGAATAATAATGAAAGAAAATGAAAGAAAATTATAAAAAAATGGTTGATTTTATAAAAATTTTTGGTATACTGAGCATATAGTGATAGAAAATAAAAAGAAAATAATATATTATGACAGAAAAGAGGTGCATTTCATGATATATTCAGTAACACTTAATCCATCTATTGACTACATAGTCCATTTGAAAGAATTCAATGAAGGAAAGTTAAACAGGTCCGAGGGTGAATATGTAAATGTCGGTGGCAAGGGTATAATGGTGTCTAAGTTGCTCACCAATATAGGTGTAGAAAAACAAGGCACTAGGATTCCTAGGTGGTTTTTACAGGTGACTATATCTACTCCTGGTTCAAAGACCAGGGATGAAAGAAGATTTCATCAGAGTAGGCCAGAATACGAGGATAAATGTCAAGCTTAAGGGAAAGCAAGAAAGCGAAATAAATGGCAAGGGTCCAATTATAAGTGATGAAGAAGAAAAAGACTTCTTGGATAAATTGGCAGGCCTAAATGAGGGTGATACAGTCATTATATCAGGAAGTGCGGCACCAGGGCTTAGTAAGGATATCTTTGACCAGATAATTAAAACATGCAAGGATAAGAAGGCTGACTTTGTAATAGATACTAGCGGTCAGGCCCTAAGAAAGGCAATAGAATCAAAGCCCCTATTAATTAAACCAAACTTCGATGAAATAAGCGAACTTTTCGACCAAGAATTTACTAGCAAGGAAGAAATAATCCCATACGGTAAGAAGTGCCTTGATATGGGAGCCCAGTACGCAATAGTCTCTATGGGTGGAGACGGAGCCCTATTCTTTGATGGTGACAATGTATATTATGCACCAGCTGTAAAGGGTGTCCTGGTAAACTCTGGTGGGGGCAGGAGATTCAATGCTAGCAGGTTTTGTAGGTAGTATAAAGAGTGGGCTAGAACCACTAGAGGCCTTTAAGTGGTCGGTTGCCAGCGGTACAGGAACTGCATTTTGTCAGGATATAGCAACCAAGGACCAGATTGATGAAATCTATAAAAAGATAAAAATAGAAAAGTTGTCATAAGGAAGTCGTCAGCTTGGAGAGTAAGTTGACTCAAAGTATCTTGAGAGTCTTTTGAGGATGCTTGATTTAAAAATTAGTAAAGGAGTAATTATGAAAATTTCAGATTTTGTTGAAAAAGAAATTATGATTATGGACGTTAGTGCCGATACTAAGGAAGGCGTAATCGATGAAATGATTGCTAAATTAAGCGAAAAGAATATGATAAATGACCCTGTAGCCTTTAAGCAGGAGATTATGAATAGGGAAGAATTATCATCAACAGGTCTAGGCGATGGTATAGCAATGCCCCATGCCAAGACTAGTGCAGTAAATACTCCTTGTGTTCTTTTTGCTAGAAAGTCACAGGGACTTGATTACGATTCACTAGATGGCCAGCCGGCCTACCTATTCTTTATGATAGCGGCAGAAGATGGGGCTAACAATACCCATATTGAAACCCTAGCCAACCTATCAAGACTTTTATTAAAGCCAAACTTTATAGATTCTCTAAAGGCTGCCAAGGATGCGGATGAAGTCCTAGCCCTAGTAGAAGCAGGTGAAACAGAAGTTACTGAGGCTAAGAAGGAAGAAGCCCAGGCTGTAGTGGATGAAGAAAAGCCATTGGTAGTAGCAGTTACTGCTTGCCCAACTGGTATAGCCCATACATATATGGCTGAAGATGCCCTAAAAGAGCAGGCCAAGAAGATGGGTGTAAATGTAAGGGTTGAGACAAATGGTAGTGATGGTGCCAAGAATGTATTGACTAAGGAAGAAATAGAAAAGGCTGTTGGTGTAATAGTTGCAGCCGACAAGAATGTAGAGATGGATAGGTTTGATGGCAAGCACCTACTTAAGACACCAGTTAGTGAAGCCATTAGAAATCCGGAAGACCTAATCCAGAAGTCTTTAAACAAGGAAGGTAGTATCTTCAAGGCTAGTGGAGAGGTCAAGTCTCAGGAAGACAATAAGGAAAAAACTTCTATAGGAAGTAAAATATACAAAGACGTAATGAACGGTGTATCTCACATGCTACCATTCGTAGTAGGTGGAGGTATCCTGATAGCAGTATCATTTATGGCAGAGAGCTCATTTGGTGAAAATAGCCAGATATACAAGTTCTTGATGGATATTGGTGGTAATGGTGCCTTTACAATGTTGATTCCTATCTTGGCAGGTTATATAGCTATGAGTATAGCTGATAGACCAGGTCTAATGCCAGGTATGGTCGGTGGTCTTTTGGCAGTCAACTCTGGTTCAGGTTTCTTGGGTGGTCTAGCTGCCGGTTTTATAGCTGGTTATGTAGTCCAATTCCTAAAGAAGTTGACATCCGGTATGCCTAGGTCCCTTTGATGGTACTAAGCCTATGATTATCTATCCGGTATTTGGTTTGTTATTGACAGGATTAATCATGCAGTTTGGTATAAATCCGATATTCGCAGGAATTAACAAGTCAATGAATACAGCCCTTACTCACTTGGGTACAGGTAATGCAGTCCTTCTAGGAGCAGTTCTAGGTGGTATGATGGCAGTTGATATGGGTGGTCCAGTTAACAAGGCAGCCTATACCTTCTCAATAGGTGTATTCACAGCAACTAAGTCTGGTGCCTTCATGGCAGCCGTAATGGCAGGTGGTATGGTTCCACCTTTGGCTATAGCCCTAGCTACACTAGTATTTAAGCATAAGTTTACAGACAAGGAAAGAGAGTCTGGTATGACAAACTGGTTGTTGGGTGCAACATTTATCACTGAGGGTGCAATACCTTTTGCGGCAGCAGACCCAGTAAGGGTAATCGTGAGTTCAGTTATAGGTTCAGCTATAGCAGGTGGACTAACTCAGTTATGGCATGTTAATGCCCCAGCCCCACACGGTGGTGTCCTGGTTGCCTTCGTAATGAACCCTCACCACGTATTGTTCTTCTTCCTATCAATAATTATAGGTACGGTAATATCTGGTATGATCTACGGTATCTGGAAGAAGGTTGCTTAGCCACTAGTATCAGATGATACAGAGCGTTTAAGTATTTAAGCATACAAGTATTTAAGCATATAAGATGCCCCTGAGAAGGTGGGTAATTTTCTTAAAAGCGCACAACTAAAGACTTTAAAATAAGCATAAACCTAAAACTAATAAAAACACTTAATATATGATCAGAAAGAGGAGTCTTCTCAGACCAGACCTAAGGGTACTGGTGGAGGAGGCTTCTTTTTGGATTATCCAGTTTCCTGTATTAAAAAGACTATACTTTATGATATAATTTTTAGGTAAGGAGTAGATGACTTTTGGAGGTGGAATTATGGAGGAAAGAGTAGCTGTTATAGGTGCTATCTTGAAAAGACCCTACAAGGTCGCAGAGTCAATTTAATGGGATAGTTGCTGAATACCATGACCTAGTCAGGGGTAGGATGGGACTACCACTTTGAGCGACAAGTGTATGTCTGTCATTGTATTACAGTTGTTGGTAGTATGGACCAGATAAACACTATGACAGGCAGGTTGGGCAACCTGGATGGAGTCACAGTCAAGACTGCAATTTCAAAGTAGGATTTGCTAGCTAGCCTGCTAGAGGAAGATATATTTTATAGAAAGAATGATAGTTTATGAATAAAAATATATAAGCTAATAAATGACCTTTACTTTGAGCATGACTTGAGGGAAGAGGACCTGGTATATCTTTTGGACAATATGGACTCTGAAGACGTGGACTACCTTCTTGGTCTGGCCTACAACACCAGGAACAACCATTATGGTAAGGCCATCTATCTCAGGGGTCTAATAGAGTTTAGCAATTATTGTAAAAGAGAGTGTAAATACTGTGGGATCAATACCTTCAACAGGGATGTCAAGAGGTATAGGATGACCAAAAAAGAGATAGTTGACACCTGTAAAGAGGGCTACAAGTTGGGTTTTAGGACCTTTGTGCTCCAGGGTGGCGAAGATCCATACTTTACAGATAAGCGTATCTGTGATATTGTAAAAGCTGTAAAGAAACTATTTCCCGATGTAGCCATTACCCTATCTCTAGGTGAAAGGCCAATAGAGTCATACAGGGCTATGAAGTTTGCTGGTGCTGATAGGTTTTTGCTTAGGCATGAGACTTCCAACCCATGCCTATACAGGTGGTTACACCCGTTTTCCAGCTTGGATTCCAGGATTGGATGTCTATATAGCTTGAAGTATACGGGTTTCCAAACAGGGGCAGGTTTTATGGTTGGCCTACCTTGGTATACCAACAAGGACTATGCTCATGATTTGAGGTTTTTAAAGGACTTGGAGCCTGAAATGATAGGTATAGGTCCCTTTATACCACACTCAAGTACCAGTATGAAGGACTATAGTCCAGGGTCTTTAGACCAGACTGTTTTGATGTTGGCCCTTATAAGGCTCCTACTACCAAAGGTGCTCTTACCTGCTACAACTGCCCTTGCAAGCATAGGTCATATGGGTAGGAAGATGGGCTTGGATGCTGGTGCAAATGTAATAATGCCAAATTTAACCCCAATAAAGTATAGGGGGGACTACAGCCTCTACAACAATAAAAAAAGTACAGGTAGTGAATCTGCTGATTCATTAAAAATGATAAAGCAGGAGCTAAAATCCTATGGGTATAGGGCAGATATGTCTAAGGGAGATAGTAAAATGTGCGACTAGTCGAGCTAGGGTTATTGAAAAATTTAAGACCCTTCTTGGTAAGTCTGTAAAGTGTATTAAAAATCTGACAAAAAAGTGTTTCTAATTTGAAAGGTGGACAAAATGAATAGGAAGAGATTTGACGAAAATGTAAGCATAGATAGAGACTATATTCTATCTTTAATTGATGGTGCAAAAATACTACAAAACAAGACATCGACAGGATATTGGAAAAGGCTACACATAAGAAGGGGCTTGACCATGCTGAGATTGCAGCCCTGCTTGAAATCAAGGACCCTGACCAGGTTCAGAAGCTTTATGAAGTTTCAGGCAGGATCAAGAGGGATGTCTATGGGAATAGGATAGTATTGTTTGCACCTTTATATATTAGTGATGATATGTAAATAATCTGTGTTTACTGTGGATATAAATGTAAGAATAAATTCAATAGGAAGCGCCTGACTATGGACGAAATCAGACGTGAGGTGGAAATCCTTGAGGAAATGGGGCACACAAGAGGTTGGCCCTAGAAGCAGGTGAAGATCCCCTAAACTGTCCTATTGACTATGTTCTAGAGGCTATAAATACCATTTATGATACCTATGAAAAAAATGGGGTTATCAGGAGGATAAATGTAAATATAGCAGCCACTACTGTGGAAAACTACAGGGCCCTAAAGGATGCCCAGATAGGAACATATATCTTATTCCAGGAAACATATGACAAGCCAGTCTATGAAAAAATGCATCCAAACTGCCTAAAGGGAGACTATAACTACCACCTAACAGCCTTTGACAGGGCTATGGAGGCAGGTATAGATGATGTTGGAGCAGGTGTCTTGTTTGGTCTAGCAGACCCTAAATTTGAAGTCCTAGGCCTTATGTTGCACAATGAACACCTGGAGAAAAAGTATGGGGTAGGCTTCCATACCATATCAGTACCAAGGCTACGTCCAGCAGAGGGGGTATCACTGGAAACTTTCCCACATTTACTAGACGATGATATGTTTAAGAAGATTGTTGCCATAATCAGGTTGGCAGTGCCATATACAGGTATGATCCTATCAACTAGGGAAGATGAAGACATGAGGAAAGAACTTATAGAATACGGTATATCACAGATATCTGCAGGTTCATGTGTGGGCGTTGGTGGTTACCATGAGTCTATGGTCGGAGAGAATATAGGCCAGTTTGAAATGGCAGACGACAGAAAGCCAATAGAGGTAATCGATGACTTGATAGACAACGGTTATATACCTAGTTACTGTACAGCCTGCTATAGGTCTGGACGTACGGGAGAGAAGTTTATGAATATAGCCAAGTCAGAAAAAATCCACTATATGTGCAAGCCAAATGCCCTTACAACCCTAATGGAGTATGCAGTTGACTACGGTAATGAAGAATTCTTGGAAAAGGCTGAAAAGTTTGTAAGGGACCAGGCAGATGAAATAGATAGAGAAGATATCAAGAAGTTTACCCTGGACAATATAGATAAGCTGAAGGATGGAATCAGGGACTTATATATTTAGGTGGAAGTAGGAATGAATAATACGCCAATTGCAAATAGGAAGACCATAGTCCTGGTAGGTAATAGGAACAGTGGTAAGTCTAGCCTCTTTAACCTGATATTGGGTCAAGACATGTCAATAGTATCTGACTATGCAGGAACTACGACGGACCCGGTAGGAAGGAATATGGAGCTTATAGGCTATGGTCCTGTAAGGATAATAGATACAGCAGGCCTAGATGACCTGGGAGACCTGGGTCAAATGAGGGTCAGAAAAACCCAGCTAGAAATAGGGGAGGCAGACCTGGTAGTCCATGTATTTAATGCTGGACAAGAAAACAGGCAAGACCTCTTAGATGCCAGGACAGGTATAAAAAACTTAATAAAAAGGCCATATATATTTAATAAGTGTGACGGTATAGAGGATATCCAGGCCTATAAAAATGCTGTCAGACCAGGGCAGGACTGCATATTTACCTCTGTAAAGTTGGGGGCTGACCATGATTTGAAGGATATGGTCTGCAAGTTTATAGCAGAAAATATAAGTGGCCTGGAAGAAGACAGGGGCCTATTAGAAGGATTGGCCAGGCCAGGTGATACGGTGGTTTTGGTAGTTCCCATAGATTCAGAAGCACCCAAGGGAAGGCTTATCCTGCCCCAGGTCCAGATGATCAGGGCCTGCCTGGATGAAGGTGTAATTAGCATAGTGGGTCAAGGATACAGAACTAGAGGCTGCTCTGGATAAATTCCAGGATATAGACCTGGTAGTAACAGATTCAAAGATTTTTGATAGGGTGGCTGGTATTTTGGATAAGTCGGGTAAAGATATTGATTTGACTAGTTTTTCCATAGTATTTGCCAGGCAAAAGGGAGACATAGACATCTTTTTAGATGGAGCAGCCTACCTTGATAGGCTCAAGGATGGAGATAGGGTCCTTATAGCAGAATCCTGCACCCATACAACATCACATGAGGACATAGGAACTGTCCTAATACCAAACCTTATAAGGAAAAAAGACAGGCAAGGACCTGGACTTTGAATTTTCCCAGGAAAAATTGGATGAGACAAACCTATCCAGGTTTGCCCTCATGATCCAGTGTGGTGGCTGTATGATGACTAGAAATAATATGATGAATAGGATAGGATTAGCAGGTCAATCAGGCATACCAATTACCAACTACGGTGTGGTCTTGGCCTACCTAAAGGGGGTCTTTGATAGGGCGATCTACTAGCTTGGATTTAGGTAAAGACATACTTAGCGGTATAATGCAAAAGAAGTTTAGAAAAGTAAACTCTTGTCTGTAATAACAGATTTAATTCTAAAAATTAAGAATTGCAAAAGTCTTAATTCGCCATGATATACTATTGTAGGGATGATGTTTATTTAATAATATTAAGTATGGGAGGATTTTGATGAGCGCTTTATTTGCTTTAGGTTTGGGAACAGGTATTTGTTGTGGTATATGGGGAGCCATATCTTCAATACAATCACTAGGCCTAGTTACTTGGATTGGTTTTGCTGGATGTACAGCATATTTTGCCTCTGGTAAGCACGGTCTAGAGGGTGTAAAGACGGCAATCTTGTCTACCTTATCAGGTATGGTATCTGCCCTTGTAGCCATGTATATATCGAGTTTAGTACCAAATGTAGTTGCTATATCCTTTATAATGACGGGTGTAATATCAGCTACTATGTGCTGGCAGTCTAAGGCCAAGGAATTATGGTTTATACCGGGAGCCTTTATTGGATGCTTTACAACATTTGGGGCAGCCTCAATGGGCATAAATGTTATGAGTGGAGACATAATACATGTAATATTGTCATTCTTGTGTGTGGAGTTTTAGCCCTATCATGTGACAAGAGTGGCCAGTTCTTGCTAAAGAAGTTTGGTAAGGAAGAATAGACTTTAAAAAATATTAAAGGTGAATATCAATAGGTCGTGAATCCAGGAAGCAGAAAAATGGATATACGACCCTATTTTTATATGATTTATATAAGTTGAGTAAAATTTATCTTAGAAGAATTAAGTCATAATATATAAAAAAATGGTTGTAGAATATTTAGCGTTGGTGAGAGAAAAATTCTCTCCCAACGCTAAATTTTTAAAAAATAGGAACACACATCAAATCTCATGTATAATTTAAATCGTCATAATAAGGAGAAATGATATGTGTTCTAATCGCTAGTATAACAGAAATATTGGGAATTAACGATAACAATTTAGTAATTTTAGGTAACGAAAAAGAAAATATCAAGGGATAGAATATACAGTCCTAAGGGGAAAGTTTTCATATAGGCCGACTTGCTGCCCTAAGTGTGGTATAGTCAATGAAAATTATGATATAACTAAAAATGGAAGTCAGACTGTAAAAATACTTTTTAATAGGGTTAATACAAACCCTTTGATATTGATGGTTAAAAAGCAGAGGTTTTTCTGTAAGCATTGTGAGTCAACATTTATGGCCAAAACGCCTATCGTAGATAAGGGGTGCTTCATATCGAATGATGTTAAAAGGTCAATAGTTTTAAACCTATGTGAGACTAAGTCAATGGACTTAATTGCAAGAGAACACTGTGTATCTCCTACTAGTGTTGCTAGAATACTCCGTTTAACTGAAGATAGGAGAAGAAAAAATTATCTTCCTAGGATTCTATCAATAGACGAATTTAAGTCAGTAAATACAGTTGATGCGTCTATGAGTGTAAATTTAACTGATTTAGAAGGCGGTCATATTTTTGATATCCTGGTGGATAGGAGGCAAAGATACCTCTTTGAGTACTTTAATTCCTATCCCTTGAAGGTAAGAAAAAGGGTAGAATATGTGACTACAGACATGTATAAGCCATATATTGATCTTGCCAAGAAGGTCTTTCCAAATGCCAATATTGTGGTAGATAAATTCCATATAGTACAGCTCTTGACAAGAGAGCTAAACAAGTTAAGGATAAATGAGATGAAGAAGCTTTAATACCAGGTCTAGAGAGTATAAAAATACTAAAGAGATACTGGAAAAATACCGCTTGCGAAGAACTGTGAATTAAATAGGATATATTTTTACAAGAATAGGCACTTTAAAAAAATATGACCAGTTCAGTTGATATATTAGATTATATGTTAAAAGAATTTTCCCAACTTAAAAGATGCCTATGATTTTTATCAAAACTTCTTATTAAGTATCTCTAAAAACGATGTGGCTATGCTTGAAGATATTCTAAATACTAGGACTGATGAAATTCTCATGTGTTTTAGGAAGAGTATAAAAGCCTTAAAAAGCTTAGAAAAGTATGTAGCTAAAACTCATTAAAAATATGACTATACGAATGCCATGGTGGAGGGTAAAAATAACAAGATAAAGGTAATTAAAAGAGTATCCTACGGATATAGGAGTTTTAGGAATTTTAAGGCAAGGATAATGCTAATGGAAAGGTATAAAATACAAAAGGGCAACATACATAGCTATAAGTTTGCTATGGATGCTGCCGCATAATTTAATAGATTTTATTGATTTAAATTATCACCAACGTTATTTGACATAGAGCCAAAAATAGTCATATAAACTATCTTCTAACTGACCCTAAAAAGCCTGTTTATTTGGATTTTTGAGAAAATCAGAAAAATTTTGAAAAATTTATAAATTTTTAAAAAAATGGTTTAAATTTTTTAGTGAATAGACTATAATAGAATGAGAAATGATTATCGTAATTGTTAAATTAAATATTATAGGCTAAGGAGGTTATTTTCATGCTTGAATTAAAAAGACGAAGGTAATTTTTAGAATTAGTAGCTAATGGCGAATATAAGACCTTATACAATGGACAGGATATAGATTTAGAATCTCTCGATATAGAAGATTTTAAAGATAGGGTCTTGCTTATGAGATCTATAAATGGTGATAGGTCGCATAGGAACAAGTTTATATTAAGTAAGATAGATTACATAAGGAAAAATTGTTACATGTGATAATGAAATAAAGAGTTTTAAGGCTAGGGGCTTAGATGATGATGACCTATTCCAAACAGGGGTAATGGGTGTCCTTTGTGCTATAGATAAATTTGATTTTAGACCAGGTGTCAAGGTAAAAACCTATATAAATAATAATGTTAAGTACAGCATCAAAAGAATACATATAGAAAGTATGGGTCTATAAGGTATCCAGGGAGGCAAATTCCATTTACAAGATTTGCTCAAGCCAGATGGACCTATTAGAAGATAAAAATTGATTCAAGAAAAATACTCAAAAATATCAAGGGAGACCAATATACCTCCCTCAAGGTTGGAATATGGAATTATGGCAGTAAAGAGCAGGAATTGCCAGTATAGGTATGACAATGATGGATGCCTGGACACCGACCTTGTATCTATGGAAAAATATTCTCGTAAAGTTCTTATGAACTACAATCAGGAAGCAAAACGCAAATTTAACTATTGGCTGGTCATGGAGGCCATATCCAGATTAGAAGGAAAAGAAAATTTGGTTATCAAGGAAATTTATATTAATGACAAGACCCAAAAAGAAGTGGCTCGCCAACTAGGATGTTCGACAACATCTGTAGGAAATATTAAGAGGAGGGCCCTGGAAAAAATAAGGTATATGATGAGGGATATAGAGGAATAAAGGTTTAGACCATTTATATCTTGGATTATGAAGTGTGTAACTTGGGAGGTTGAGAGTGCACACTTTTGTATTTAAAAAGGGATCTCATGAGGTAAGAAAGTTGATGTCAAAAAGTTTTGATATTCAAAAATAAAAAGCTTGACTTTTAAATTTCACTCTTCTATAATTAGAAAAAGATAGTTTGTATATCAAAATATATATGAAAAGGGGAGTGATAATGGATATAAATTTTATAAGAAATCTAGCAGGGTGTAATGCAAGAATATAACTTAAATAGACTTGATTACAGTTGTGGTGATACTAAATTAGAACTAGAAATATATGGAGAAAATACTAGCAAGAAAAATAGGAATATATTAGATAATCAAAAATACTATTGTTGATAGGGCTCGATATTGCAAGTGATAAGGAAAATAACAAAATTATGTAGCTGATAATATTGATAGACAAAATATTAATCAAGAAACTAGTGACAAGAATGACCTAGAAGAAGACTTGAGTATAGGGACTATCCAGTCAAATATGATTGGTACCTTCTATTCAAAGCCATCTCCTGATGACGAGGCCTTTGTCCAGCCTGGTAAGATGGTAAAGAAGGATGAGGTTGTATGTATTATTGAGTCAATGAAGTTGATGAATGAGATTAGGGCACCGTTTAAGTGTGAAATAGTAGAAGTTTTAGTTGAGGATGGCCAGATTATAGAATTTGGTCAGGACTTGTTTAAGGTTAAAAACCTTGAGACTAAATAGGTTTTTGGAGGTGAACACATGTCTAGACCTAAAGAAAGGGAATTAGATGTGGCTAGGTCTTTTAAACCGGCTAGAGAAGGGCTTAGACCTATCAAGAAAGTTTTAGTAGCCAATAGGGGTGAGATTGCAGTAAGGATAATCAGGACCCTAAAGGACATGGGGATAAAGAGTGTGGCAATTTTTTCAAATGCAGACAAGGACTCTCTCCATGCAACCATAGCTGATGAGGCCATTTGTATAGGGCCTGCCAGCGTCAAGGACAGCTACTTAAATAAGATACAAATAATAAACGCAGCCCTTGTAACTGGGGGCAGATGCCATCCATCCCGGTTTTGGCTTTCTATCAGAAAAATCCCGGTTTTGCCAGGATGTGCGAGGTCTATAATATAAAGTTTATAGGTCCGACTAGCAGGGTTATGGCCATGATGGGTGACAAGGAAGTTTCCAAGAAAATGATGAAGGAGGCTGGAGTCCCAGTGGTTGAAGGATCCGATGGGGTTGTTGAAAACCTGGAAGAGGCCAAGGAGGTCCTTGAAAGACTAGGTCTACCTGTTATCATCAAGGCCAGGTCTGGCGGAGGTGGCAAGGGCATGAGGCTGGTAGAGGATATGGATGACCTTAAGAGGCAGTTTGATTCTGCGAGGAAGGAAGCCCAAAATGCCTTTGGTGACTCGGGAGTATATATAGAAAAGTTTATAAGGTCCCCACACCATATAGAGGTCCAGTTGATGGCTGATGAGCATGGAAATGTCATACACCTGGGAGCAAGGGATTGTTCCTTGCAGATGAACCACCAGAAGGTTATAGAAGAGGCCCCACCAGAAGGGGTAGACCAGGCTATATTGAACCAGCTCTATGATACATCTATAAGGGCTGCCAAGTCTGTTTCATATACCAGTGTGGGTACTATAGAATACCTCTTGGACCAGGACGGGTCTTACTACTTTATGGAAATGAATACCAGGATTCAGGTGGAACACCCGATTACCGAGATGATTACCGGCATAGATATAGTTAGGGACCAGGTCTTGATTGCCTGTAGAGAGAGGTTGACCTACAAGCAGGAGGATATTCTTATCAGGGGTCATGCCATAGAATGTGGGATTAATGCCTCACGATTCTGACAACAACTTCCTGCCTAGCGTGGGCAAGATTCAGGCCTTAAATATGCCGGGTGGATATGGGGTCAGGGTTGACAGCGCCATATACCAGGGCTACCAGGTCTTGCCATTTTATGATTCCATGTTGGCAAAGGTAATATCCTATGGTAAAAACAGGGCAGAAGCCATTAAGATAATGAATAGGGCCCTAGAGGAATTCGTAGTTGAAGGGGTCAAGACCAATATAGGTTTTAACCTAAAATTGATAAATGACCCGGTATTTATAGAAAATAAATATGATACATCATATTTGGAGAGGAGTATAGATGATACTAGATCACTTTAAAAACAAAAGCTATAGGCCAGTTAAAAAAGTTGATATTCAACCGGACTGTGTAATCAAGTGTCCCAAGTGTGAGTCCCTTTTCTTCATTGATGATATGGACCATGTAAACAAGCTATGCCCTCACTGTGGTAAGTACTTCAATATGAATGCCTGGGAGAGAATAGCCAGTTTGGTTGATGAAGACAGTTTTGTGGAGTACTTTAGGGAAAAAAAGATAAGAGACCCGCTTAAGTTTCCAAAATACAAGGAAAAGCAGCTAAGCTTAAGAAGGAAGTATGAACTTGATGAGGGGGTTGTCTGTGGAATAGCCAGCATCAAGAATGTAAAAACAGCTATAGCAGTTATGGATACAGACTACCTAATGGGTAGTATGGGAACTACTGTAGGTGAAAAGATTACAAAGACAGTTGAACTGTCTATAAAGAAGAAGTTACCCTTGCTAATATTCTCGGCTTCAGGTGGGGCCAGGATGCAGGAGGGTATGTTCTCTTTAATGCAGATGGCAAAGACTTCCCAGGCCATAGCAAGGCACAAGGAAAAAGGCCTACTATATATATCTATAATGACCAACCCTACTACAGGGGGGGTCAGCGCCAGCTTTGCCAGTCTAGGTGATATTATCATAGGTGAGAAGAATGCCTTGATTGGCTTTGCAGGTCCTAGGGTTATCAAGCAGGTTACGGGGACAGAGTTGCCTCCAGGTTTTCAGAGTGCAGAGTTTCTTCTAGACCACGGCCTACTTGATATGATTCTGTCTAGGGAGGAAATGCGAGACAGGCTGGGAGATATATTAGAAATACATACAAATGTCAATAAGTCTAGGGGGGTGAGAAGATGACAAAGGCAATGGATATGGTTCGTGCCTCGAGAGACCCTCAGAGGAAAAAGTCCTATGACTACATTAAGTACCTCTTCGATCCCTTTGTTGAGATGCATGGAGACAGGCTCTTTGCTGATGATGATAGCATCATAGGTGGCATAGGAAGCCTAGGTCCCTATTCTGTCATGATAATTGGCCAGCAAAAGGACAGGAATTTCGGTATGCCAAATCCAGAAGGTTATAGGAAGGTTTTGAGGTTGGCTGAATATGCTGAAAAGTTTAAGCTACCCCTGATAACCCTGATTGACACTCCAGGTGCTGGATGTGGAATTGAGGCAGAGGAGAGGGGGCAGGCAAGCTCAATCGCCAATTGTATATGCAGGTTTTCATCATTGAAAGTACCAAGCCTAGCCATAATTATAGGCGAAGGGGGTAGCGGTGGAGCCCTGGCCCTGAGTGTAACAGATGAAATTTGGATGCTGGAAAAGAGTGTCTACTATACTGTCACCTGAAGGATTCTCTAGTATTTTATGGAAGGAACCTAGTAAAAAGGATGAGGCTGCAGAGCTGATGAGGCTGACTAGCTACGACCTAATGGAGGATGGATTTGTAGAAAAAAATCATAAAAGAAGATGGTGGAGAGATATAATTTAAAAAATGAAATATTGAATTTTAGATAAATCCTATTCTGTTTCTATAGAAAAACTCTTAGATATGATAAGTATAGAAAGATTTTTAGGAGGATAAGAATTTGGATAAGAAAAATAAAAAAACTATGAAGATAGTCGTAAGGTTATAAACGGTATAATAGTTGAACTATTTAAGAATATATTGACAATAGAAGAAAAATCTCTAAAAAGATAGGGGGATCAAAGACCTGTCAATAACAGAGATTCATGTCATAGAGGCCATCGGAATAGGTAATAGGAAGATGATGTCTGAAATAGCCGATATATTGGAAGTTACAATGGGAACCCTGACTATAGCCATGACCAAGTTAGAAAAGAAGGGTTATGTAGTAAGGGAGAGAGACTCGAGAGACAGGAGAATTGTCGTGTGTAGCCTGACTAGAAGGGGTGTTTTAGCTGAAAAAATTCATAGAAATTTTCATGATGAGATGATTGACCACTTGATGGTGGACCTGAAGCTAGAGGAAGAACCAGCCTTAATCCAGGCCCTAAAGAATATCAATGCGTTTTTCATCAGAGAATATGGAGGAAAAATGACAATTAACATAATTTCTACTGGAAGTTATGCTGGAGAAAAGATATTAGACAATGAATATTTTGCCAAAATTGTAGAAACAAATGACGAGTGGATACAGGAGAGGACAGGCATCAAGACCAGGCATATCTGTGATGATATTACAACAGAAGAGATGGCTGCCAGGGCTGGTGAGTCTGCCCTGGAAAAACTAAATATAGACAGGTCAAAAATTGGTTTGGTTATCCTTGCCACTGTTAGTTCTGATACCAAGACACCAGCATCATCTTTCACAGTGGCTGGTAACTTAGGTCTCAAGGGAAATCCAATCTGCTTCGACCTAAATGCTGCCTGTAGCGGTTTTGTCTCACAGTATGGCAGTTGCCAGGTCTATCATGGCTGACATGAATATAGCCTATGCCATGATAATAGGGGCTGAAAGGTTATCTAAGTTTGTCAATTGGTCGGACAGGGGTACTTGTATCTTGTTTGGTGATGGTGCAGGTTGTGCCATACTAGAAAACTCAGACCTTGCAGACCCAGAGGTTACTTCTAGTCTGGACTACAAGCTGGAAATAGAAGGAGACTACCTGGCTAGTAAATTTGATAGCAATAGGTACCTTACTCTTGACTCAAGATTTAGCCTGGATGAAAAGAAGTACCCATACATAGGAATGAATGGTAGACAGATATACAAGTTTGCTACAGATGTGGGTGTCAAGGTGATTGACAGGCTATTAGGGGACAAGGGCCTATCTAAAGATGATATAGAACTGATAGTTCCTCACCAGGCCAATAAGAGGATAATAGAAACCCTGGCTATCAAGAGTCAAATACCTGAGTCCAAGTGGTTTTGTAAACCTGGAAAAGTATGGAAATACATCAGCAGCCAGCATACCTTTAGCCTTAAACGAGGGTCGTTGAAGATGTATTGGCAGCTAGGGATGTCGACCAGATGGATGGCAAAAAGGATACTTTCAGTAGCCTTCGGTGGTGGTTTGAGCTATGGTGGTTTCTTGTTGAAGATAAGAAAAATAAGACCAATAAAAAGTTGATAGGAAATCAAAATAGGCATCAAACAGTAGATAGAAATATATGAAAAAGTAAAACAAAAGAAATAGAGAAAACAAATATAAGAAGAGAAAATAGAAGTAAAAAGTCATAAAAATATGATATCAAATGATATCAAAAATATAAAAATGTATTAAAAGGAGATTATAAAAATGATAACAAAGATTAAGGAAATATTAGCAGACCAGTTAGATATAGAACTAGAAGATATTAAGGATGACAGTGATATCCAGGAAGATTTGAAAGCAGATTCACTAGATGTAATGGACATAATGACAGAAATAGAAGATGAATTCGATATAGAAGTAGAGGACGAGGCTATAGAGGAATTGAGAACTCCTCAGAAGATAGCTGAATATATAGAAAAGGTAAAGTAAGAGCCATGAAAAACAAGGAAATATGTACTTTGTTGGGCATAGACTACCCTATTTTTCAGGGGGGCATGGCCTGGGTATCAGATGCTGAATTGGCAGCGGCCGTATCAAATGCAGGTGGTCTAGGCATCATAGCAGCAGGTAATGCACCCAAGGACTGGGTTGTAAATGAAATTAGGAAGATAAAGGGACTTACAGACAAGCCCTTTGCCCTAAATCTTATGTTACTCAGCCCCTTTATAGATGAGGTGGTAGATGCCGTAATCGAAGAGGGTGTAAAGATAGTAGTAACTGGAGCAGGTAATCCAGGCAAGTACTTTAGCAAGCTAAATGAACATGGGGTCAAGATAATACCCGTAGTACCATCTGTAGCCCAGGCTATAAGGATGGAAAGAAATGACGGTGTTGTAGCCATGATAGCAGAGGGGGCTGAGGCAGGTGGTCACGTAGGTGTGACTAACACCATGTCCCTAATCCCCCAGATAGTGGATGCTGTATCCCTACCGGTCATAGCGGCAGGTGGTATAGCTGACGGCAGGGGCTTTGCTGCTGCTATGTGCCTAGGAGCCAGTGGTATCCAGGTTGGTACTAGGTTTTTGGTGGCTGATGAATGTAATGTCAGCGAGTCTTACAAGGAAAAGGTCTTAAAGGCCAAAGATACTTCTACTTTGACAACTGGCAACTCTACAGGTCACCCTGTCAGGGTAATCAAGAATAAGTTTGCCAAGAAGTTCAAGGCCATGGAAGATGCCAGGGCAGACCAGGCAGAATTGGAAGCCTTTGGAGCTGGTGCTTTGAGAAAGGCAGTAGTTGAAGGTGATGTTGACAATGGGTCAGTCATGGCAGGCCAGATAGCTGGCCTGGTTAATAAGAAAGAATCTTGCAAGGATATTATAGAAGACTTGATGAAGGGCTATGAAGAGGTAGTCAAGGGACTGGATATTTAATCCAGATTCTATCCCAACTGATATTTGAGGATAATATGCTACTAATATTTAAAAAGAGTCTAGGACTTTTATGAGGATACAGCTTGTATCAGAATATAGGTCGTGATAGAATACAGGTACCTAGTTGGGTTTGTGAAGTCGATTTAGATAGTGAAAGGATAGGTTAAGAATGAGTAAAAAGATAGCAATACTATTTCCTGGCCAGGGGTCCCAGTACGAGGGCATGGGCAGGGACTTGATAGCTAGTCCGGTATATAAGAGGGCCAAGGAAATTCTGGATGACCATACATATTTGGTAGTCGAGGAAGCCAGCCTTGATCAATTATCAAAGACCAGGTATGGTCAGGTGGCCATATTTTTAAATAGCCTTAGCCTATATCAAGAACTTAAAGACAGGGTTTTAGATCCAAAATGACATAAGTGTATCAGCCAGTCTGGGTCTTAGCCTGGGCGAGTATACAGCCTTGTGTGCAGCAAGAGTATTTTCCCTTGATGAAGGAATTGACCTTGTAAAAAACAGGGGCCTTATCATGGGCCAAGGAGCTGGAGGCAAGGGGTCTATGGTAGCAGTTATGAAGACTAGTCTAGAAACTATTCAAGACCTTGTAGACCAGGCAAAAGAGGACAATGTACTAGCTGTATGCAACTTGAATTCACCAGGCCAAATTGTGGTAGGTGGAGAATTTGAAGCCCTTGACAGGTTTGAAGAAAAATGCAAGGGGGCTAAGATAAAAGAGGTATATGAGGCTAAATGTTGAAGGTCCTTCCATACACAAATCTTGAACCAGGCAGCCCAGGAATTTGCAGATGACTACTTGGCCAAGATAGACTACAGGGAATCTGGCATGGATGTTTATACCAACTTGTCTGGAAAGAACTACAAGCAGGTGGATTCTATAGTAGAAAATCTTAAGGACCAGATGTGTTCACCAGTCAGGTTTATAGACTGTGTTGAAAATATGGTTGCAGATGGTTGTCAGGTCTTTATAGAAATAGGGCCAGGCAAGTCCTTAAGTGGCTTTGTAAAGAAGATAAACAAGGATGTAAGGGTCATAAACATACAAAAATATGTCCGATATAGAGGGTATAGATTTGGAGGATTTAAAATGAATGATATAAAAAGTAGCCTTTGTAACAGGTGCATCTAGGGGGTATTGGTAGGCCATAGTAGAAAAACTATTGACGGTTTCAAGGTTGGATTTAGCTATGTAAGTTCAGATGAAAAGGCCAAAGGCCATAGTTGATGAGATGACAGAAAAGGGCTTAGAGGTATTTTCAGTAAAGTTCGACGTAAAGAACTTCCAGGAAGTTGAGGATGCCTTTGACAAGATATACGAAGAACATGGAAGGATAGATGTCCTGGTAAATAATGCAGGTATAACTAGGGACAAGTTGTTTTCCAGGATGAAGGAAGATGACTTTGACCAGGTCATAGATACCAACCTAAAGGGTATATTTAACTGCTCAAAGCAGGTGGCAAGAAAGATGTCAAAGCAAAAGTCAGGCCGTATAATAAATATATCATCGCTAGCAGGCCTGGTAGGTAATATAGGCCAGGTAAACTATTCTGCATCAAAGGCAGGAGTAATAGGCTTTACAAGGTCCTTGGCAGCTGAATTAGGTGCCTATGGAATCACTGTAAATGCAGTTGCCCCAGGCCTGATAAAGACTGATATGACAGACGCAATTCCAGACCAGATAAGGGAAGGAATGATCAAGGCCGTACCACTTAAGCGTATAGGGACAGCCTGAGGGATATAGGCAATGTAGTAGGCTTTTAGCAGGAGAAACAGGCTCATATATCACAGGGCAGGTTATCAGTGTTGATGGTGGTTTATCATCAATATAGGTTGAAAGGAGAACAAGTTTTTATGAGTAGAAGGGATAGTTATTACAGGGCTGGTGTAGTCAGCGCCCTAGGAAATTTCTGTAGATACCTTTATAGAAAATATAAAAGACGGAAAAAAACAGGGATTAGTCTCATTGAAGGAATAGATGTAGGCCAGAATAAGGTAAAGTTGGCAGCAGAGGTCAAGGACTTTGATCCCAGGACTTTGATATAGATGGCCACAAGAAAAAGGACAAGTTTGTCCAGTATGCCATGGCAGCAGCAAAGCAGGCCTATGAATCCAGTGGTTTTGAAATAAATGATGAAAACAGGTTCAGGACAGGAGTGGTTATAGGTAGTGGAATTGGTGGTCTAGTTACTATACAGGATACATATGCCAAGTACTTAGAAAAGGGACCTAGGAAGGTATCTTCTCACTTTATACCAAAGGCCATAATAAATATGGCGTCTGCCCACGTATCAATAAAGCTTGGTACCAGGGGGGTTTGCACATCTAGTGTAACAGCATGTGCAACAGCAACAGACTCTATAGGAAGTGCCTTTAGGTTGATAAAGGATGGCTACCAGGATGCAGTATTTGCAGGTGGCTGTGAAGCATCTATCTGTGAACTGGGTGTGTCAGGCTTTGAGGCCATGTCAGCCTTAACTGTTTCACAGGATGTAAATAGGGCCTCTATACCTTTTGACAAGGAGAGGTCAGGCTTTGTAATGGGTGAGGGTGCAGGGGTTCTTCTACTAGAATCCCTAGAATCAGCCCTGGCAAGAAAGGCCAATATAATATGTGAAATAGTTGGTTATGGCCAGACTAGTGATGCCTACCATATTACAGCCCCAGATCCAGAGGGTGAAGGAGCCAAGATGTCTATGCTATTGGCCCTTGAAGAGGCTGATGTAGAGCCTGAAAAGCTTGCCTATATAAATGCCCATGGAACTAGTACACCTATGAATGATGCCATAGAAACCAAGGCTATAAAGAAGGCCTTTGGTGACCATGCCAAGAACCTTTGCGTTTCTTCTACTAAGTCTATGACAGGTCATATGCTAGGGGCAGCAGGGGCAATTGAAGCACTTGTATGTGCCTATGCAGTCAGGGATGGATTTGTTCCCCAGACCCCAACTACAAGGTGGCTGATGAGGAATGTGACCTTGATTATGTGGCAGGTGCTACCAGGTACCAGGAGGTCCCATATGCCATTTCAAACTCACTGAGGCTTTAGTGACATAACTCAGCCTCCTATTTAAAAAGTATAGCAGTAGGTGGAAATATGTTGAATATAGAAGAAATAAAGGAAATAATACCACACAGGTACCCATTTTTGTTGATAGACAGGGTAGAGGAGATGGAAGTAGGCAAGAGCGTTCATGCCATAAAGTGTATCACGGCATCAGAACCCTGGTTTACTGGACACTTTCCAGAACACAATGTAATGCCGGGTGTATTGCTTGTAGAGGCCATGGCCCAGGCAGGAGCAGTTTCCATCCTATCTATGGAAGAAAACAAGGGCAAGCTGGCCTTTTTCTCAGGTATCAAGAATGCCAAGTTCAGGAGAGAGGTAGTACCTGGAGACAGGCTGGATATACATGTGGAAATAACTAAGATGAGAAGGAATTTTGGAAGTGGGGCAGGCAAGATCTACTGTGGTCAGGACCTGTGCGTAGAAGCAGAAATCAGTCTTTATAGAAAAAGTAATCCCATTGAATAATTTATCAATTTATGAGACAACATCTGTAAGATACTTATAGTTATAGATGTTGTCTTTTTGTATTTTTATATCCCTATATAAGTATTGTTCATATTTTTAAAATTCCAGTATAATTTTATCTTAAATTAAGAGGGATAATATTTTGATTATTTTAACCAAATCAGCATCCAATCCGTTTTATTGTTGAATTCTATATAATATGGTACAATATAAATAGCAATAAGTTGTGGCGGTGGTTACTCATAGGAAAGAGGGTGATGCCTATGGAAATATGGCAAAAATTCTTTGGAAAGGAGTAACTAGTTTTGTTTTAAATTAGAGATTGTCCTTTGTATAATCGGCATACTAATAAGTATTCCAAGTTGTATAAAGGCACTAAAGATTTAATTACAAAAATAACCGTCTAACTTTGGCGAGTTACGGTTATTTTTAAAAATAATCATATATAAACCACCGTCTTTAACGGATTGCTAGGGAGGGAGTTTTTAATTCTCCTCCTTTTACTAATTAAAATATATCATAATGCTGGCAATATGTCAAACATCCTATGCTAATTTGCAAATGAAAAAGTACCTGATTTGAAAGAATATAAAGTAGCTTAGTAAAAAGGAAATTACAAAATGAAATTTCCTACCATAATGAATAATATTTCTCCAAGGTGGTGACAATCTTCGTCTTTTTCGATATAATAGTTAATTATAAAAACATAGATACTCATATAAGCCTCTAATATGGTGAGGTGTTTCTACCTATAGCCCTAAACTATAGTCTATGAGTTGGGAATGGAAGACTTCTGACTCAATATCTTTTTGAGTAGGGGTCTGTTTTATTTTATGAAATTATCAAATTTATTAGTATTTTTAGGAGGAAAAATGGAAGAAATGAATGGGAATATGGACCAGGCAAGCCAGTCCACTAAGAGGGATGAACTCAAGTATTCGATAGAGTCAGTACCACCAATGGGTGTATCTATCCTACTAGCCCTACAGCATATACTAGCAGCCTTTGCAGGTATAATAGCCGTACCCCTTGTTGTTTGTGCAGCCTTGAAGCTAAGTGTTGAGCAAACTACCCTAATGGTAGGGGCTACTATCTTTGCATCTGGTATCACAACAATACTACAGTCAAGGGTCTAGGACCTATAGGTTCAAGGGTTTCAGGTATGATGGGTACCGATTTTACCTTTGTAAATCCATCTATCAGTGTTGGTGCCAAGTTTGGTATAGCTGGTATAATAACAGCTACAATCACGGGTTCCTTTGTGGAAATAATCTTGAGTAGGTTTATCAAGCCACTTATGAAGTTTTTCCCACCACTGATTACAGGTACGGTTGTATCCCTGATAGGTATTACCCTACTGCCGGTTAGTATAGACTGGGCAGCAGGTGGTGTAGGTGCCGCCGACTACGGGTCTATAAAAAATATATCTGTTGCCTTTGTAATTATGTTATTTACCTTGTTTTTAAACCACTTTGGTAGGGGTATGTTATCAACAGCAGCAGTATTTATAGGTATGGTATTTGGTTATATAGTATGTATACCAATGGGTATGGTTGACCTGACATCTGTAGCAAATGCAGACTGGATAGCAATACCAAATATTTTACGTTATGGCTTCCATTTTGATATGACTTCTACCCTTTCATTTGTACCAGCCTATGTGGTTTCTACTATAGGTACAGTTGGTATAATGATGGCGATTGGTGAAGCTTCCCATGAAAAAATATCTAGTGACAGGGCAGCTGCCGGTGTCCTATGTGATGGTGTGGGTTCAATGATATCAGGCCTATTTGGGGCAGGTCCAAATACAGCATTTTCACAAAATGTAGGCCTAATCACCCTTACTAAGGTTGCAAGTAGACACGTAATGATAATTGCTGGTATAATATTAACCATACTAGGTGTATTTCCAAAGTTGAGTGCCCTAATTGCTGTAATGCCATCACCAGTATTGGGTGGTGTTGGCGTAATTATGTTTGGCCTGGTTGCAGCCCAGGGTATAAAGACCCTAGCTTCAATCGACTTGGGAGACCGTGAATTATTGATAATATCTGTTGCCTTTGCCCTAGGTATAGGTGTCAACAGTAAAGCCTGAAATATTACAGGGTCTGCCAAATGCCCTAAAGATGATCCTATCATCTGGTATTTCAACAGGTACCCTGGCAGCCTTGATACTAAATATTGTCTTGGTTGACAGGAGGAAAAAGTAGGTCCTTAAAGGACAGGATATATAGGTCCTAGAGGGACAGAAATAAGGTGTGTCCTAAGGAACAGGAGGAATATAATGAAACTATTAGAAGATATGATATTAAAAAGGGGCAGGGTCCTTGATGGTAATATATTGAAGGTTGATAACTTCTTAAACCACCAGATAGATGCAGACCTCTTTATGGAAATGGGCAAGGACTATTATGAGCATTTTAAGGACAAGGGCATTACCAGGATACTTTATGCACTAGAGGTGCTGTGGTATAGCGATAGCCTTTTGCTGTAGCTACATACTCAAGTTCCTTGGTTTTTGCTAAAATCAGCCTCTTACCCTGTCAGAAGATGTCTATACTAGCAAGGTAGTGTCCTACACAAAGAAGAAGGAGTACGATATAAAGGTCGATAGGAACTTCTTGTCACCAGGTGACAAGGTCTTGATAATAGATGACTTCCTGGCTACAGGTCAGGCTCTGAAGGGACTTGTTTTCTTTGTGACCAGGCAGGAGCAGAGGTGTGCAGGAATTGGTATGATAGAAAAAACTTTCCGGGATGGGTGGAAGGTTATTCAGGGACCAGGGTTATCGATGTATAGCAGCCAGGCCATGATCAATGGCTTTTGAAAATAATTCAGTTGTTTTTGAGTAAATTTCTGCAATTATATATAAGGAAATGAGGTTATTATGAAAAAGCTTTTGTTGATTATAAATCCGACATCAGGTGGAGAAAAGGCCTTGACTTACAAGAGAAAACTTGAAAGAAAGTCACAATATTTGACCATGTTGAAACTAAAATAACTAAGAAAGCCCAAGGATGCCACTGAATTTGCAAGGCAGGCATCAGAAGAAGGATATGAGGCCGTATTGCCTTTGCTGGTGATGGCACAGTAAATGAAGTTGATATCGGGACTTGCTGAAAGGGACTATATTCCTAAACTGCTATTATACCAGGAGGCACAGGCAATTTGATAACTAAATTCTTGGAATAACCAGGATATTGATAAGGCAATAGAAGAAATAGACTTTGATTCAACCAATAAAATTGATATTGGAAAATGTAATGATAAGTTTTTCGGATATGTCTTTAGTATAGGATCTATACCCAAGCTATTCACAACGTAGAGATAGAGGAAAAACAAAGTATGGATTTTTAGCTTCTATGCGGTTAGAAGTGTCAAGTCTGTGATAAATGATGAAACCTTTAGATTCATATAAAAAGCTGAAAATGGTCAGTATGATGGCGATGCTAGTCACGTGATTGTTTTGCTATCGAATTTTTAGGGATAGAAAAATATTTGATCAGAATAAAATAGGATATGCCAATATTTTGATTTTAAAGGAGGCATCTAATATTTCCAAAGATATCCCTAATTCCTGACTTGTTAAAGGGTGAATTGGTTGAGAATAATAAAATTGAGATATCTTCAAGCAAGAGAGATAAGTATATCTTCTGACATCCCTTTGGAAACAGATATAGATGGTGATGAATGGACAAAGCTGCCGGTGGACATTAAGATTTTACCAGAACATATTGAGGTCTATTCGCCATCACAGAATTAATATATGATCAAAAAGATAAAATAAGGTTGAGGAATAAGACGCTATATTTAGACTATAAAGGTCATAGGTATGGCGTGTAAGGAGATTTTTAGTAGACCTAAAAAGCTGGAAAGATAGTGAAAAGGGCTTGAATTATAGTATAATTTGTATTATAATAAATAATACAAACTAAGTATTATATACAGTGATACAAATTAGACTTATAAAATAATACAACATTTTACTTGTAACTTGTAACTTATAATTTGTAATTTGAGATAGGAGGAACTTATATGATTATTTCTTTAGATACATCATCTAGTATTCCCATTTATGTCAGCTAAGAAAACCAGATAGTCCTGGGCATAGGTAGGGGTGAATTGAAGTCGGGTGAGCCTGCCAACTGTTAGGCAGATGGCCAAGGATGCTGGCATCAACACCATGACTGTCAACAAGACCTACCAGATTTTTGAAGACAGAGGGCTTTATAGAGATGACAGGAGGTCCGGAGCCTTTTGTATCTAAAAAGCCAAAAGGATGGATAAGGATTTTGAGGAGAAGTTGGAGTCAGACTTGACTCTACTGATGGCTGAAGCCAGTGTTAGAAGGGATGGACAAGGAAGACTTTTTGAAGATGTGTGAGAGGGTTTTTGGGTCTTGAGCCCTGCCAAGAGCTTTAAGGAACAAGAAGATTAGAGTCTTTTAGGGTATTTTCTAAGAACTTTATATAATAGGGGTCTTAAATATGAATATATATTGTTATTAGTGATAATTGGTATTTCCAATATTATTCTCTGCCTAGTCTTTTGGATGGTCCTAGGTAAGATTTTGAAATATAAAAATGGTATGGTTTTAGGTATGCATGTTGACCGTGATAAGCTGGAGGACCCAGACCTGGTAGCCCTGCTTAAAAGGTACAAGAAGAGGTTGAATTTTTTTAAGCTAGTCTTAGTTGCAGGATCTATTTTTACTTTGGCAATGATCTGGTCAGATGTTAGTTTATTCATTGTACTATATATGACCTGGCTTGTCTTTATAATTGCCTACTACCAGTATATTTCCGTATTTTGTATGAGGGATATGTACAGGCTAAAGGAAGACAGGGGCTGGTTGACAAAGGGGTCTAGCCTGGTAAAGGTAGATACCAGGGTATCTAGCATGGTTGACAAAATTAAAATTAGTCCACTTGTCCACCTGCCTTTTATGGCCGTCTATACATATTTGTTGATAGATAGCCTAATAGGCGGAAAGATATTTAAGGCTGTGGCCAAGGGTATGGTCCCTGCTGACTACCAGGACTTTAGGTTCATTGGCCTTATAGTTTTGGCTATTGGCCTAGTCATGTCCTTATCCTTCCTCTATACCCATATAATTTACGGGGATAGAAAAAACCAGGTATACTGTGAGGACAGTGATATCAACTATATGGCAAATAGGGTAGACAAGCTATACTGGTCTAGGGCCTGCCTAATAGGGGATATAATGGTCTTCTTAACAAATGCCTATATACTTTATAGGTTGACTGAAAATGCCTGGTTATATGATATAGACTTTGGCATTTATATAGGAGGCCTGGTTATATCAAGTATAGTAGTGGCCTTCGTAGCCAAGATAGTCAATACCAAGAAGGATGATATACTTAGCCAGGCTAAAAATATTGAATATATGGATGATGACTATTACTGGAGAAAGGGCTGGTACTCCAACCCAAACGACAAAAGAATTTTTGTACCTAGCAGGTTAAACACAATGAACCAGGAATTTAATATGGCCAAGAAGTCAGCAATAGTAATAAACATAGTTCTCCTATTGGTAATCCTGGGAACTCTTATTATATGCCTGGTTCCTATTGATAAGAATGTAATAGTAAAGGCTAGCAATGACCAGATAAGTGTGAAGTCAGGTATGTATAAGACTGAATTTAAGAGGTCAGATATCCTAGACCTGGACCTGGTTGATGATTTGGAAGATGACTCCTATATAAGGACCAACGGAATAAGTATGGGAGAAATTGGTATAGGAAGGTTTAGGGGGAAGAAGTCTGGAAGGCTAGATCTCTATATCAACAGTGCCAAGAGGCCACTTGTGAGGGTTAAACTCAAAAATAAGCTGGTCTATATCAGTGGTGATAAGAATAAAAAGGCAGAAAAATATATAAGTTAATAAGTGGAAAATAAGGAAAATCTTATTTAAGTTTAGGGAAATGTATTAATTGTAAATATATTTCCTATATTATCTTAAATATCTATGCCCTTTATGTGCTAAACTAGAATTGTGAACTTATATGTAAATATTGATATAATATTTAGGAGAAATGATATGTCTACTTTTAGAAAAATAATAAATTTAATATACTTCTTGATCCTAGTATGTCTACTAGTAGTCCTGTACCCATGGCCTTTGATTTAGAGTTTATGAAGACTCTTGTAGATGCCGTCAGGATAATGCTGGCTACACTATGCTTGTAAATATAGGCCTAGTCCTAGTACTAGGAGTGACATGCCTAAGGGCAGTATATACCTTGTTTAAAAAGTCATATGATAGTTATATAGACCTGTTTGAAGATGAGGGCAGTATCAGAATATCTGACAAGTCTATAGAAAGGACTATCAGATACGCTGCAGACCAGATTGAAGAAATAGACCAGGTGGATATAAGCGTCAAGGCCAGAAACAAGAATGATGGAAATCCAGATGTGAAAATAAATATAAAGTGTGGGCTTGACTATACGAAATATATGCAGACAAGCTACTTTGTAGAAGATAAGTCTATTGACGACCAGGTATTTACCAGTGAAGACCCAGGACAGGCCGATTTAGACCAGGTTGACATAGGTCTTGGCCAGGCAGGAAACCAGGATATGGGACTTGTGTCGGTAGTAGACGATGGTAGCCAAGACCAAGCCAACCCTGAAACCCAGGGAAGTCAAGAGGATTACTACACTGAAGATAGGGGCCAGGCTATAGGTATGACAGGCCTAACTAATATGATTCAAGAAGAACTACACAAGGCAGTTGAAAATTTTATCGGCCAGAGGGTAGATCAAATAAATATTAAATTCTACGATGTAGAAAAAGAAGAAGGACAACAAGCCTAAGAAGGCTCTAAGAAATCAATACTGGATCTGAGATTAGGGGCAAGGTTAAAAGGGTTAAGCAAGGGGTGCCGAAATGATAGATGAAAATTACCATATAGAAGATATAGACGATATATTTGATAGTCATAATGAACCTGTCAGGAGGCAGCTGCTAAGACTGAGCCTGTAAAAGCCAGGATAATATTTGAAGACAGCACTTCTAGCCAGGCAAAAAGGAAGAGCCTGAAAATGCTTATTCTCAAGCCTATGAAGAGGGTGACTATGGCCAGGAAGGGTCAGAAAAACCAAGTGGTGAAAAGAGAAAGCCACTAATCGACAATATTAAGAAGAAGACTTACAGAAAAAGCTAGAGGAATCCTACTAGCAGCCTACAAGGATAAACCAAATACAGTTGTAGCTACCATAGTTGGAATTATAATTGCAATTTTATTTTTATGGATTGGTTTCTTAAAGACACTTGTAATATGCCTGGTAGTCTTTGTAGCAAATATAATAGGTCAGTTATTTGACCAGAACCCATTTGTTGTAGGTGTTTTCGAGACCATAGTTAGGAAGTTCAAGTAGCTATAGGGTAAAAGTTATTTAGGTACTTATAACATTATAGGGAGTGCAAAAAAGTTTAATAGAGAGGTGTAAAGATGGAATACAAGGATAATAATACAGAAATCCAGCACAATAGCAAGTTGGTATTTGAAGAACAGGTAATAGCCAAGATAGTTGCCATGGCTATAAAGGGCCAGGAGGGTATCACTACTGTCAAGAGTAACAGTGCCTTTTCAGGTATAGTAGGCAGGGGCAATGAAAGCAGTGGTATAAATGTTGAAGTTGGTGAAACTGAAGTTGCAGTTGACCTGAGATTGTGGTTAGAATTTGGCAAGAATGCCAGGGATATCTATACGAAGCTTAAGGAAATAATTGAAGAACAGGTAATGAGCATGACAGGCCTAAAGGTTGTAGAGGTCAATGCAAAAATTGAAGACGTCTTAAGCCCAGATGAATTTAGAGATAGGCTTAATGGCTAGTAGCAAAATAGGGCAGTTGTACTAATGTATGGCTGCTTTTTAAATAAATCGATATATTTAGGATAAAAAGCTTTATAGTCGACAAAGCTTAGGCTTGGAGTATGTTGATATATGATTTGGAATAAAGTGAAAGTAGCTTTGGAATAAATCTTAGGAGAGAGGGATAAGATGCAGATAAGAGAAGTTGAAAATGGGATTATATTAGAGGGTATAGAGGACTTTGAACCCGCCCATGTATTTGACTGTGGCCAATGCTTTAGGTGGATAAGGCAGGAAGACGGGTCATATACGGGGGTTGCCATGAATAGGGTTATCAATGTCAATAAGGAGGGTGATTCTATCCATATAGACAACACCAACCTGGAAGACTTTGAAAATATATGGTATGAATACTTTGACCTTGCTAGGGACTATGGGGCCCTAAAGAAGGGCCTGGCCAAGCATGATGAAAACCTGAAAAAGGCAGTGGAATTTGGGCCTGGTATCAGGATCCTAAAGCAGGATGGTTGGGAGATGTTGATTTCCTTTATAATATCCTCTAACAACAGGATACCTATGATACAGAGGGCCATCAACAATATATCGGAAAGGTATGGCCGCAAGATAGGAACTTACAGGGGCAAGGACTATTACGCCTTTCCTAGCCCAGAGGAATTGTCCAGGGCTAGCATAGAAGACCTTAGAGACTGTAAGACCGGTTTTAGGGACAAGTATATCTACCACACTACAAGGGCTGTCTTAGATGAAAAGATTGACCTTAAGACCTTTGTGGATATGGACCAGGATACCTGCCACAAGGAGCTTATGAAGTTCAAGGGTGTAGGGGCCAAGGTGGCCGACTGTATATCCCTATTTGGTATGAGAAAGTACCAGTCCTTCCCGGTAGATGTCTGGGTCAAGAGGGTAATGCAGGAATTTTACGGGGCAGAGGACATGAGCCTGCCTAAGATGAGGAAGTTTGGTATGGACCTCTTTGGTGATGATGCAGGTTTTGCCCAGCAGTACCTCTTTTACTATGTGAGGGAACTGGAAATAGGTAAGTAGGCCTATTATATCATGTGAAGCTACTAGGTATAAGAAAGTAGGCCATATTACTAGGAAAGACAAGTAGAAATAGGTAAGTAGGCCTATTTTAGAAAAGATGTTTATATAGGTAGGGAGGATGCAATGGTATTAAAAGTTATAGCTTTTAATAATTTTATTGTCCTATCTAATTGGGATAATAATTTCAATGGAGATACTTTTGGATAATAGGGACCCATCAAAGACCCTCTTGTGGCTCTTGATGTTTATGATTTTTCCAGGAGTAGGTATAGTATTTTATGTATTTTCTGGTAGGAATATCAGAAAACAAAAACTATTCAAGGCCAAGGCCCGAGTCTAGCAAAGCTTAGTCACAGGCAGCTACTATACAGTATGGAAGCCCTAAAGAATATAGTTAAAAACCAACAGAAGATGTTGGAAGATGGGGTCCTGATGGGGGATGATGTCAGCCCTATCAAGGAAAGGGTAGTCAGGCTTCTTTTTAAGATAGGCCAGTTCCCATATACGACCAACAATGAACTGGAAATATATAAGGATGGACACGAGAAGTTTGCCAGCCTAATCAGGGATATGAAGGGAGCCAAGGACCATATCCACTTGGAGTACTTTATAGTCAAGGACAGCCAGATAGCCAGGGAAATACAGGCCATCCTCATAGAAAAGGCAAAGAGTGGGGTTGAAGTCAGGCTCTTGTATGATGACTTTGCCTGCTGGAGACTCAAGATAAGAGGGGCCTTCCTAAAAGAACTAAAAGAGGCGGGGGTCAAGTGTGCAGCCTTCCTGCCGACCAAGTTTCCAATTTTTGGTGGCCAGCTAAACTACAGGAACCACAGGAAGATTGCAGTGATTGACGGTAAGATAAGCTATACGGGTGGCCTCAATATAGGCGACGAGTATATGGGCAAGTTCAGGAAGTTTGGTTACTGGAGGGACAGCCATATCAGGATAAGGGGGATAGCAACCCACATGCTCCAACTCATCTTTATAATTGACTGGTACCTGACGACCAAGGAGCTATTAAATGATGAAAAGTATATGCCTAAGATGGAAATTATAGGAGATACGGCCATCCAGGTAGTTGGTACAGGACCTGACAGCAAGTGGGAAGATATCCATTATGCCTTTTTTGCTGCCATCAGCCAGGCCAAGAAGAGGGTCTATATCGAGACCCCATACTTTATACCAGATGAGAGCCTCCTAAAGGCCATAAAGACAGCGGCTCTAAGTGGTGTGGACGTTAGGATTATCTTCCCCCAGAAGATAGACCACTACCTGGTAAATGTGGCATCCTACTCCTACCTTGAAGAGATAATGAAGGCAGGTGGCAAGGTCTACCTATACCAGAAGGGATTTATCCATTCCAAGGTATTCTTGGTAGATGATGACCTGGCATCTATAGGATCTTCAATATGGATTTGAGGAGTTTCATGCTCAACTTTGAGGGTCAATGCCTTTATCTATGACAGGGACTATGTAAATAAGATTGCTGACCAGTTTTATGCTGACCAGGAAGATTCCGTCCAACTTTTGGAGGAAGACTATAGGCTCAGAAATATGTGGGTGAGGCTAGCAGAGTCAATATCAAGGCTCTTCTCACCACTACTTTAACTTAAGCTTTTTTTAAGAATAAAGATATATACTATTAGCAGTCGTATATAACGAGTGCTAAATAAATGCGGAGGTGTTTATATGAGAATAAAAACCATTAGGGAGATAGGGGTTGTTTTGAAGAGGGTAGAAGCCGAAGAAAAAAGACAGCCAGTGGAATAATTTTTGACAGGTGCTGCCAAGGAAAAACCACAGTTTGCAGAAGTTGTAGCTGTAGGCTCGGGTATAGTTGACGGCAAGGAAATCGAGATGGAAGTAGAAGTAGGTGACAAGGTAATCTACAACAAGTACGCTGGAACAGAAGTAAAGATAGACAAGGATGAATTTATAGTCCTAAAGATAGAGGATATAGTAGGTATATGGTATAGTATCTATTTTTGAAATATAGAATTTGATAAAAAAAGCTTAAAAAATAAAAAGATATAAAAAAATATACAGGATATATCCTAAAGATAGATACTTATTTGGAAGGAGTTTTAAAATGCAGGAAATTAAGTTTGCAAAGATGCAAGGACCTCTTTGGAAGCAGGTGTAAACAAGCTAGAGACACTGTTAAGGTTACACTAGGACCAAAGGGTAGGAATGTAATACTAGACAGAAGTTTGAGGGCACCACTGAGTCACAAATGACGGTGTGACAATAGCCAAGGAAATAGAACTAGAAGACAAGTTTGAAAATATGGGAGCCCAGTTAGTCAAGGAAGTAGCAACAAAGACTAATGATGTAGCAGGAGATGGTACTACAACAGCTACAGTCCTAGCCCAGGCAATCATAAGAGAAGGCCTAAAGAATGTAACTGCAGGCTCAAACCCTATCCTGCTTAGGAAGGGTATAAAGAAGGCCGTAGACGTTGCAGTAGAAGAATTAAAGCACAACTCTAAGGAAATAAATACAGAAGAAGAAATAGCCCAGGTAGGAGCTATCTCAGCCGGTGATGAAGAGGTAGGTAAGCTGATAGCAGAAGCCATGAAGACAGTTGGCAAGGATGGGGTAATAACTATCGAAGAGTCAAAGTCAATGGTTACAGAATTAGAATCAGTAGAGGGTATGCAGTTTGACAGGGGCTTTGTATCTGCCTATATGGTAAACGATGTAGAAAAGATGGAAGCAGTCTTGGAAAACCCATACATCCTTATTACAGACAAGAAAATTTCAAATATCCAGGAAATACTACCCCTACTAGAAGAACTAGTTCAGCATGGTGGCAAGCTACTTATCATAGCAGAAGACCTAGAGGGTGAAGCCCTATCTACCCTAGTAGTCAACAAGCTAAGGGGGACATTTGATGTAGTAGCAGTCAAGGCCCCAGCCTTTGGTGACAGGAGAAAGGCCATGCTAGAAGACCTGGCTATCCTGACTGGTGGCAGGTTCGTATCCACAGAACTAGGCTTTGACCTAAAGGATGTCCAGTTAGAAATGCTAGGAAGGGCCCAGACAGTAAAGGTAAACAAGGAAACTACAACTATAGTTGGTGGAGTAGGATCAAAAGAAGATATAAGCCACAGGATAAACCAGATAAAGATGCAGATGGCAGACTCTACATCAGACTTTGATAGGGAAAAATTGGCAGAAAGATTGGCCAAGCTATCAGGTGGAGTAGCCGTTGTCAAGGTAGGGGCAGCTACAGAAGTAGAGATGAAGGAAAGAAAGCTAAGGATAGAAGACGCCCTAAATGCAACTAAGGCAGCTGTTCAGGAAGGTATAGTAGCAGGCGGTGGTACAGCCTTTGTAAGCGTAATACCAGCAGTTGATAAATTAGTAGCAACACTAGATGGGGAAGAAAAAGCTAGGTGCACAGATAATCAGAAGAGCCCTAGAAGAACCACTAAGACAGATAGCAATAAATGCAGGCCTAGAAGGATCTGTAATCATACAGAATGTAATAAACTCAGATTCTCAGATAGGCTTTGATGCCCTAAACGAAGACTATGTAAACATGATAGAGGCCGGTATAGTAGACCCGACTAAGGTGAGTAGGTCTGCCCTACAGAATGCCTCATCAATAGCAAGTGTATTCTTGACTACAGAAGCAGCCATAGCAGACCTACCAGGTGATGATGATATGCCGGGTATGCCAGGTGGAATGCCAGGAATGATGTAGTTTAAGACAGGTATATGACAGGATAAGACAAGCAAATGGAGGTGCGTATCCAGACCACAAAGAGGCGGATATGTGACCTCCATTTTTATCTTCATACAGGGGTGATAATTAATGAAATTATGCTGATATAGACCCCTAATTTATGGTATAATAATTGTTATAAGAAAATTAAAACGAAAAAAATATTTCAATAGGACTTAGATTGTTCGTATATTTATTTGATAAATCTAGTGCCGGAATAAGAAGGGAGAAAATATGAAACACGAGATAGTTCTTGTAATTGATTTTTGGAGGTCAGTACAACCAGCTAATTGCTAGAAGAGTAAGGGAAAACAACGTATATTGTGAAATCTACCATACACAACTAGCATAGAAAAGATAAAGGAAAAATCCCAAAGGGTATAATATTCACAGGAGGGCCCTAACAGTGCCTACCTGGAAGATTCACCAAAGATTTCAAGAGAAATATTTGAAATAGGTGTACCAATACTAGGTATATGCTACGGTGACCAGCTGATGGCCCACCTACTAGGCGGTAAGGTCCAGAAGGGGGACAACCAGACTAGAGAATACGGTAAGACAGTCATAGAATATGGTCAGTCACCAATATTTGAAGGAATATCAAGCAAGCAGGTATGGATGAGCCATACAGACTATATACTAGAAGTGCCAGAGGGATTTGATGTAGTAGCAACTACAAAGAATTGTCCTGTAGCAGCCATGCACAATGTAGACAAAAAGCTATACGGTGTACAGTTCCACCCAGAGGTTGAGCACTCAATCGAAGGCGACAAGATACTTACAAACTTCCTTTACAAGATTTGTCAGGTAAGTGGTGACTGGACTACTAGCTCCTTTATAGATGATAAGGTGGCAGAAATAAAGGCAAAGGTAGGCGACAAGAAGGCCCTATGCGCCCTAAGTGGTGGTGTAGACTCATCAGTAGCAGCAGCCTTGATGCACAGGGCTATAGGCGATAATCTGACTTGCGTATTCGTTGACCACGGTCTACTTAGAAAGAACGAGGGTGACGATGTAGAGAGAATCTTTAGGCAGAAATTTGGCATGAACCTAATCAGGGTAAATGCAGAAGACAGGTTCCTAGGCAAGCTAGCTGGAGTAACAGAGCCAGAGGCAAGAGAAAGATAATAGGCGAAGAATTCATCAGGGTATTCGAGGCAGAATCTCAGAAGCTAGGCAAGATGGACTTCTTGGTGCAGGGAACAATCTACCCGGACATAGTAGAATCTGGTAGTGGAGAATCTGCAACAATCAAGTCTCACCACAATGTTGGTGGCCTGCCAGAAGATGTAGACTTCAGGAAATAATAGAACCTCTAAGAGAATTATTCAAGGACGAGGTTAGAAAGATAGGTCTAGAATTAGGCATAGAAGAAAACCTAATATTTAGACATCCATTTCCAGGACCAGGACTTGGTATCAGGGTAATCGGAGAAGTAACTAAGGAAAAATGCGACATCCTAAGAGAAGCCGATGCCGTATATATGGACGAGCTAAGAAAGGCTGGCCTATATAAGGAAATATGGCAGGCCTTCGCTACACTACCAGACGTAATGACTGTAGGTGTAATGGGTGACGAAAGAACATATGCCCACCTGGTTGGATTGAGGGCTGTTGCGTCAAGTGACGGTATGACATCTGACTGGTACAAGATACCTTATGATGTGTTGGAGAGGATCTCTAATAGGATTATCAATGAGGTTGAAGGGGTTAACAGGGTTGTGTATGATATAACTAGTAAGCCTCCTGGAACTATTGAGTGGGAGTAGAGCAGATTCTCTCGAAAATGGCTTAAAATTAAGGCTTATAGCCTATTGAAATTAGCAACTGGGACAAAAATTGGGTAAAGATTTTTAAAAAGAATAATCTCAGTAATTGTTCAAAGTGGCTTGCAATTGAATATAAAAAGGTTGTATAATATTTAGCGTTGGTGAGAGAAAAATTTCTCTCCCAACGCTAAAATATTGCGAAAAATATACTGCTTATCAAACATATAAGTGCATTTAACATTCAGAAATATGATATAATATAAAGTGTTTAGAAAATACAATAATATTACGTTATATATCGAGTACTTTTGAAAAACATTTCCAGCAACTTCTTGATGAAGGTGATGGTTTCGAAAATGATAAGGATGCATACACAGAAGAAAATATATTTTATGTACCAGAGGATGCACGCTGGAATAAAATAGCTTCAAAAGCTCATACTCCAGAAATTGGAACGACTATTGATCAAGCTATGATAGCTATCGAAAAAGAAAATCAAATTCTTAAGAACGTATTGTCCCTAAAAACTATGCTAGTCCTGACCTTGATAAGCGAGTTTTAGGTGAAGTAGTTGATCTTTTTACAAATAATGTAGATATGGGAAAAACTGAAGACAGTAAGGACTTGCTTGGAAGAACGTATGAATACTGTATCCAGCAGTTTGCATCATACTAAGGTGTAAAGGGTGGTGAATTCTATACTCCTGCAAGTATAGTTAAAACAATTGTTGCTATATTAAAACCTTTTAAAAAACTGCAGTGTATATGACCCCTGTTGTGGGTTTCGTATCATAATAATGACACAGAGCAAACTAGTCAAGTAAATACAAAGGGTTTTTAGAGCTTCTACCAAAGTTTGAAATCAAAATAAATCGTTGGTGTGATGTTTAGAACATTTATGATGAAAATAAATGTTCTAAACATCACATCAACATAAAGGAGGAACTTACATATCTAGGGTAAAAAGACACAATTTAAGGAAAAGTTTTACTATTCAAATTTATACTGATGACTTCAAAAACGACTATATAAGTCTAATAGATATTGCTAGATATAAAAGTGATGAACCAAGGGATGTAATTAAAATTGGATGAGAAGAAAAGATACAATTGAATTTCTTGGTTTTATGGGAAAAGCCTAAACAATATGAATTTCAATTCGAGTCGAATTTGACTGATATTAGATTTGTTATCAATAAATACTCAGTACTTAGAATTACAAAGTTATGGAAATGATGGGTTTAAAGAATTATATGACAATCTTCTAATTGATAGATTTAAGTGTAAAAATATTTAATTATTTGAAAAATTATAACACTATTGATAAATAAAAGTATTTTTAATTGATATAGTTACTTTAAACAATAAAGAGTTTATAAAAATGTTAGCTTACATTAACACTGATAAAAAATATTAAATGAAAGGGGATGGAGCTAGTGTCAAATAATAACAATTATGATGATTTCATCAATAGATTAGAAAGAATATGCTTCAAACCAGACAATACTGTTTTTGCAGATTGTGATATAAAGGGTATGAGTAACTTTTATAAGGATGACAAAACAAGTAAGGTATGGTGGGTAGAAAAGGTTAGATTCAGTAGGTGAGTTTTTATTTAGTTTCGATAGGAAAAATATACAACTTGTTTTCTGACTATCCTCATAATCTGTCGAAGAGGAAGTAGAAATCTTTGATAAAGAAAATCCATATTGGGCTAATTTTTAGAGCTTGAATTGTCAAGTCAAATGCAACTCTACTGAATGATAAACCTCGTATGGAGTTTTACAATTTAAGTATTTGCACGGTCTAAGATTTATTTCTTTTTCATTTTTGCTTCAACATAGCTATCTGATTGATTAATATCCACAGTTTTCAGGAAATATTCTCTCAACAATCCATTGGTGTTTTCGTTTGTTCCTCTGGCAAGGATGATGTGGAAATGGAAGAGTATGCAAAAAACTCTGTAAATTAAAAATAAGTCCTTCTATGGTAAAATATAATTATCATAGGAGGGCTTTTAAAATGGAGAAGAAAAAGAACCAATGGATCCGGCAAAGAAAAATAGGTTGTATAATATTTAGCGTTGGTGGGAGAAATAATTCTCTCACAACATTATTTTTATAAAAATAATGATTATCAAGTATATAAGTACTGCTAATGTAAAGAAATATGATATAATATAAAGTGTTTAGATATAGAATTATATATAGATTAGTTAATTAAAATTATATGATATTAGGAGATCTAAAAATGGCTGATAGCACAAAAGATAGGTTTTGAAAAACAAATTTGGGACGCAGCTTGTGTTCTTTGGGGACATATTCCTGCTGCTGAATATCGAAAAGTAATTGTTGGACTTATTTTTCTTCGTTATATATCCAGTGCCTTTGAAAAGCGTTATGAGGAACTTTTAAAAGAAGGTGATGGTTTTGAAAATGACAGGGATGCATATGCAGAAGAAAACATTTTTTTTGTGCCAGAAGAAGCTCGTTGGAGCAAGATTTCTTCCGCTGCACACACACCTGAAATTGGTACAGTAATTGATGATGCAATGAGAGCAATTGAAAAAGAAAATACGAGTTTGAAAAATGTTTTTCCTAAGAACTATGCAAGCCTGATTTGGATAAAAGAGTATTGGGAGAAGTTGTTGACTTATTTACCAACGAAGTAAAAATGGATGGAACAGAAGTAAGCAAAGATTTACTGGGAAGGACATATGAATATTGTATTGCTCAGTTTGCTTCCTATGAAGGAACAAAGGGTGGAGAATTCTACACGCCTTCAAGTATTGTAAAGACTATCGTTGCTATACTGAAAGCCTTTCAATAATTGCCAGTGTATGATCCTTGTTGTGGCAGTGGTGGTATGTTTGTACAGAGTGAAAAATTTGTACAGGCTCATAGCGACAATCGAGGAATATTTCTGTTTATGGACAGGAATCTAATGCAGATACATGGAAGATGGCGAAAAATGAATATGGCAATAAGAGGAATTGATGCCAATTTCGGTTCTTATCACGCAGATACATTTTTTTAATGATATCCATAAAAACATTGAAATCGGATTTCATTATGGCAAATCCTCCATTTAATCTTTCTAATTGGGGCGCAGATAAATTAAAAGATGATGTTAGATGGAAATATGGAACTCCACCATCAGGAAATGCAAACTATGCTTGGATACAACATATGATTCACCACTTAGCACCTAATGGGAAAATAGGCTTAGTACTTGCTAACGGAGCATTATCATCCCAATCTTCTGGAGAAGGGGAAATCCGAAGAAAAATCATAGAAGATGATTTGATTGAAGGGATTGTAGCTTTACCGACACAGTTATTTTATAGCGTAACTATTCCAGTGACATTGTGGTTCATCACTAAAAATAAAAAGCAAAAAGGAAAGACGCTATTTATCGATGCTCGAAAAATGGGATATATGGTTGATAGAAAACACAGAGATTTTACGGAAGGGATACAAGAAGACGGAAGTCTTGGAGATATTGACTTATTAGCTAAGACCTTTGAAGATTTTCAAAATGGAGTATTAGAGGAGAAAAAGGGATTTTCAGCGATAGCATCAATAGAAGATATAGCAAAACAAGATTATATCTTAACTCCTGGCCGATATGTAGGAATTGAAGAACAGGAAGATGATGGAGAGCCATTTGAAGAAAAGATGAATAGATTAACCTCAGAACTTTCTGATATGTTTAAAAATCTCATGAATTGGAAGAAGAAATAAGAAAAGAAGCTGGGGGCGATTGGGTATGAAATATGATGAAAAATAGCTTATATGATATCAAGTCGTCGATGGAAGAAAAAGATCCTCCTTTTTCGACCTTGCAATTTGGAAAAATGGATTAGCTTTCAAGAAAAATAAATTTCTCTGAAACAGGTGTGCCAGTAATTAAAAATATCAGAATTGAAAAATGGTATTAGCGGAACAACTGCATATACACAGCAAAAATTTTCCGGAAACTGTCCACTAAACAAAGGATTTGCTGTTTTCCGTGGTCTGAAATCCACAGACATCAATAGATGTTTTCAGATTTAATCTTGAAGAGGATGAAAGCTAATCAACATATATTCAAGGTGACACCTGATGAAAAATGTTGTAGATGGAACTATTTCTATTTTTAATGAAAAATCTGAAACCACATTTTACTCAAATTGCGACTAACAAGCAAACAACAGGTTTAGAGTCATGTCACTATTTCAGATATTAAACGAATGAGCGTGATTATCCCTTCAATAGATCTGCAAAGAAAATAGTATCATATATAAAGCCTACTGATGACAGGAAATTGTTTCTCAACGATCGAGATAAACAATAATTTACTTAAATTAAGTGCTTTCAAAAAATATATCGACATCGTTTCATAGATACCCCAACGAATTGAGGCAACTTGTCGTGCTGACGAATATTTTGATATTTCTATTGGAAAAACGCCTCGAGAAGAGCTAGCAATGGTTTAGTACTAACCCAAAGATGTTACTTGGGTTTCTGGCATTTCCGATATGGGTACTTGTGGTTTGTCACATTAGCAAAGTTCCGAGCAACTTACAAGAGAAGCTTGATCGCCATAATGTTAAAAGTATGCAACAATACCATTTTGCTTAATTTCAAATTGACAGTTGGCAATTGCAATAACAAACGGAGAAATGAGCACCAATGAACTATACATTTCAAGACTGACAAAAGAAATCAATGAGTATTTGTACTGCTACTTAAATACTTTAACTATCAAACATAGGAAGTACACTCATCAATCGCAACTGCAGTAACTCAAAAAGTATTAAAAGCTATGCCTTTGTAATTCCGACTGATGAGAAATTAATGAGTTCACAGTTTGGCAGCCTACCTATGTTTCACAAAAATTAAGGCAAATCAATCCAAAATAAGCAATTTAACCGTACTTGTGACACTCTTACCCAAACTTATGTCTGGAGAATTTGACATTTCGGACATCGACCTTTAACCGCTAAATTATTATTTCATATAACACCATAACTTCTGGTGGCAGAAGTTAATATCGAGGACTTCACATAGTCGTTCTCTTAGAATAAATAAGGAGGATTGACTGTGAAACAAGATTTAATCAAAAGATATTATTCAAAGGAATGTTACCATACTTGAACAACGCACAAAATGAGAGAGTTACAAGAGTTTTGCAATATACCTTTTGCAAATTATGATGTAACAGAAAACAGAAACAGAAAAACAACTCGAGCGGAACTATATGGAACTGTTTCTGTCAACCAAAACAAATTGAGGCTGTTCGAGAAAGTCCTATAAATATATATAACTACTATTGAAGCTATGGCGATGAACTCAAAAAGATGTCAAACGCATAGTTACAGATGATATGAAAGAAGATACCTGACAGAGTATCAGGAAAAGAGTCAAATAAAGTTACAATAGAACAATATACACCGTATTCTTTCAAGTTTCTTTTCGTGGCTTGAGGACGAGGACTATATACTGAAAAAGTCCTGTCGGAGCGAATACATAAGGTTAAAACCAGCATGAACATCAAAGAAACATATCCGTGAAGCGTTGGAGCTTATGAGGGATAACTGCAGCGGAACTGAGAGAGTTGGCAATTATAGATATGCTTGCTTCTACTGGTATGCGATGTAGGAGAAATGGTGCTGCTTAACCGCATATGATATTGATTTCAATGAGAGGAATATTGTTTTTCAGTAAGGGCAGTAAAGAAAGGGTTGTTTGCTTGATGCAGAACAAGATACATTTGCAGAATTATTTGAAAAGCAGAACAGACGATAATCCAGCGCTTTTTCGTATCTGAAATCACCTCACGAAAGGCTGAAAATAGGTGGGGTTGAAGTGAGATTAAGAGAATACGGAAAGAAATTAGGTTTGCAAAGAGTACACCACACAGATTCAAGCGTACCCTTGCAACTATGGCAATAGATAAAGGAATGCCCATTTGAGCAATTACAACAGCTCTTGGGGCATGAAGATAGATACGACCTTGCAGTATGCAATGGTAAAAACAAGAGCAATGTAAAAGATTGCTCATAGAAAATATATCGGATAGAGAGGAAAAATATGGCTGAACAATTCACAACATTAGCTTCATTAACGGTATGGAAAAAGTTCGTACGGAATTGGTGCAAGTGCAGTTCCTTTCTCAAAAGGTTATACACTTATTTGAGAATAACTGATATTAGAGACGATGGAACATTAAATCTACAAGACTTGAAATCGGTTGATGATGAGAAAGCTTCAGAATATCTTTTAAAACCGAACGATATTGTGTTTGCAAGAACTGGAGCAAGCACCGGAAGGAACTATTTTTACGATGAAACAGACGGAGGAATTTTGTATGTAGGTTTCTTATTAAGTTCAGTATTGATGAAAAAGTAAACCCCAAGTACATAAAGTATTTTTGTCAGTCTAAACGGTATAAGGACTGGATTAATTCATCTAATGCAGGGTAGCACCCGTGAAATATCAAATCTCAAAACGTTTGGCAAAATGCCAATTCCTCTTATTGAGCGAAGATACAAGATACTTTGTGAAGTGTTCTTTCAAGCATAGACGATAAAACAGAATAGTGTTAAGAATAAACAGTAATTTACCGACTCGTCCGCGCAACACTGAATAAACTGTGACGCAGCGTAAGGCATACCTGACATCAAACAGTTACTTGTGATCCAGACGACGAGGTGTCTGGCACCAGGCGTGTCGTGAAACTGACAGACTTGGTGATAGCTCTATTAGCGGCTTACCTCCGATGAAAGAGAGCTACAATCGACAGTTTTAACAGACATAAGTTACTTGCATATACGATATCACGAGTTGAAGCTAATATTGTGGTCCTCCTTGCATCCTATCATTTCAAAGATTGGTGTAACAATTGATGTGTAACTATGAACTTCTTCAATATCTAAACTTGATATGGACATAGAAGCAATGTGTTTGGGGTAAATATGCGGTTGAGCCGAACCTGTTTGAGCGTCAAATATTTCTTTTGATAGCGTTTTTGAAGTACATACCAAAAATAAACATCATCTGTCATTGAGCCATCAATAAAAGATGAATTTGACGACCAAACAGGGACATTCCATAGACTCATACACCCTGCATTAGCTCCTGATGCATTGTAAGTATTAGCGATTGGATATTCGCTACATTGTGATATGTAGAGGCTCTAATCCTCCATGCAATTACAGGGGATATCACAAAAATGCATTTCTTTAGAAAAGTAAGCTTTTTCCACGTTTGGGTGTGATATAGTCACCTATGGTACAATAACCATTTGAAGAAAGTCAGGAAACATATTATCAAATATCGCCTGAGCTTGCTGCTCGCTAAATGATGATGTTTACAGTAGAGGAGGATAAAAATGTCAAAAATAAGCATAGATATTGACTATATAAAAATAGTTTAATTAATATCGGATACAAGATATCTGATTGCATTAAAAGGGAGAATAATGGTAAAAAATTGTGAAATTAAGTTTTTCAATAGTGAGGCAATTGTTACTATTTATGATACAAATATTAAGAAAAATTCTGTGGTTAATGGAAGGGCAGACAGAAGAAAGAAAAGCAAAAGTTAAAAATGATCGATCGATGATTGAAGTGTAAAGAATTGTCATCGACCCTGTCAATAAAGTAATGGATAATTAGCGAATGAAAAGCATTATTATGATTATAAAAGGAATATCCTTAAGAGTAAAGAAAGATTTACTACTGATATATTGTGTTTATCGAGATATGGATAATTGTGATTCTTATTTAATTTTTTGGTGTTACGGATGATTGTAGAGTTGTTGGAATAAAAGATAAATTAAGGTCTAATGATATTTTAGATTTTCTTAAAAACCAAGTTTGCTGGCAGCCACTTGTGCAAGTGAAATCAAAATTTATTTTATTTACACATATTGTTAATTGTTATAGTATGGAAATTTCAAAATTTGTTCCTTTTTCTTGTAAGAAAAGATACTTAACGGAATACATGCGCATCAAATATATACTCATAGGTAGCTGACTACTCCTAAAATCAAAGTGCTAGTTATAGTGATATTGAGAAAGTATGGAATTCCATTTGAAAGAAAACAGAGTAATATGGAGGGTATATCAATAGGTTTTGTGGTTTATACGGAGGCATCGTACGAAACTTCAATAATTGAATTATTTCAGACGGATTTAGGATACGAGTATATATACGGTCCTGATATTGAAAGGAATTTTTACAGTCCATTATACGAAGATGTTTTGGTTGATTCACTATATCGTTTGGTAAGATTGCCGGATGATGCTATTCAGGAAGCACTATATAAAATCAAAAGCTTTGAAAACGGGAGCTTGTGCGGAAAAACGTCATATTTGTAGTTATCTTCAAAATGGTATTCCTGTGGTATGTTGACAATGGAAAGATAACCTTCGATCGTTTACCTTATTGATTATAAGATATTTGCCAACAATTCATTTATCGTAGCTAATCAGTGGACATTCATTGAAAACAGTAACAAACGTCCGGACCTGGTTATCTTTTTGAACGGACTGCCGGTGGCCTTGGTTGATCTTAAATCTCCATCTCGTGAGGATACGGATGCGTCTCAAGCTTATAGGCAACTTCACTTATACAGAAATCCTTATGTTTATTTACAATGCTATTTGTGTATGAGTGATAGTTGATGTCTAAAGCAGGTACTATTGCTTCTGGAGAGATCGGCTTTATGGGTGGAAAACAAGGACAGGAACTGCAATGCGTATACTTGATTTGACACTTTCTTTGAGGGAATGTTTCAAAGAAAGACACTTGATATTATCAAAGAACTTTATTTTTACCTTTTCAAATGAGGATTAATACTTATAATCCTTGCCGGATATCATCAGTGTTGCAGTAAGAAAAGCTATCAGATCACAAAACATACTACTATTACCGACAGCGAGGCGTTATTTTCTGGCATACAAGGAAGCGGTAAATCACTGGTGGTTTTGCTCATTTGTTGGAAGCATTAGATAGTCCAACCATTGTTGTTTCTTACCAAACAGAAATGACGTGGCCAGCTTTACAGTCAATTTGTAAGTGTAAGGATTTTTAAGACAAGAACCATTACAAAGCAGAAAGTAGAGCGAATCGTAAAAACTTTACTTGCTAGGCAGACAGGCAAATGGTATTATTTTTACTACAATGCAGAAATTTCGAGGAGTCTAATGAGCCTTTATCTGAACGTCATAATATTATAGTTATGACTGATGAGGCTCATAGAGGGACAGTATGGACTTGCTGAAAAGATAAAGATTACAAAGAACGAGGATGGGGAGGAAGTAGCAAAGCGTGTTATTGGAACAGCAAGAGTTATTCGTAATACGCTTCCTAATGCCACATATATAGGATTTACAGGAACACCTATTTCATCAAAAGATCGCAGTACTCGTGAGGTTTTTGGAGATTATATCGACATATACGATATGACACAGGCAGTTGAAGATGGTGCAACGTGTCCAGTTTATTATGAGAGTCGTGTAATTAAGCTCAATCTTGACGAAACTACCTTAAAATTAATTGATGCTGAATATGATTTGATGGCTCTCAATGCTGATGGGGAAGTTATCGAAAAGAGTAAGAGAGAACTTGGTCAGATGGAAGCGGTTCTTGGAAATGATAATACTATAAATTCCCTTGTTTGTGATATTCTTGATCATTATGAGAAATAATAGAGAAAATCTGCTTACAGGTAAGGCTATGATTGTGCGTATTCTCGTCCCTATTGCCATGAAGATTTATAAGCGAATATTAGAACTTCGACCAGATTGGACTGAGAAAGTAGGTGTTGTTATGACTTCCGGAAACAATGATCCGGAAGATTGGAGACAAATTATCGGTAATAAACACCATAAGAATGAGCTTGCAAAGAAATTCAAAGATAACAACAGTCCTATGAAGATTGCGATTGTTGTTGATATGTGGTTGACAGGGTTTGATGTTCCTTCTCTTGCTACGATGTATGTATACAAACCTATGTCCGGACACAATCTTATGCAAGCAATTGCTCGTGTAAAACCGTGTATTCCGTGATAAAGAAGGCGGGCTTGTTGTTGACTATGTTGGAATTGCTACTGCTTTGAAGCAAGCAATGAATGACTATACTTCTCGTGACAAAAAGAACTACGGTGATACAGATGTCTTTAAAGTTGCGTATCCAAAGTTCTTGGAGAAAATTGTCAGTTTGTCGTGATAAGTTCCACGGATATGATTATTCAAAAGTTTATGAAATCGGTACAGATCTTGAAAAGAGCAAAGGACATAAGTGGTGCTGTCAACTTTTCATTATGGGTAGAGAAAAGATGACGATAAAGACTCATTTTGTAAAAGGAGTCTCATGCTTCATCAGGCTCTTTCACTTTGTTCCTCTTTTAGTTGATGAAGATAATAGATTTGAGCAGCATTCTTCGAAGCTGTTCGAGTTCTCGTTCTTAGACTTACCAATACAGGTGTTGATAAAAAAATTTCATTTGACCGGAAATGAATGCAAGAATAAATGAACTTTTTGAAGCAGAGTATTAAAAAGTGATGGGCGTAATAAATTTGTTCTCAGATATTAAAGAAGAGTTTTCTTTGTTTGACCCAAAATTTCTTCAGAGAAGTTGCAAATATGAAAGAGAAAAAATCTTGCAGTTGAACTATTGAAAAATTGATTTGCAGAACAGGTTTCTGTTTATCGCAGAACAAATATTGTAAAATCTGAAAAGTTCAGCGAGATTATGCAGCGTTCTCTGAATGCTTATCTTAACGGTATGCTTACGAATGAGGAAGTTATAGAAGAAATGTTAAAGTTGGCAAAACAAATCGCAGTAGCACATCAAGAGGGAGATAAATTAGGATTAACTGCTGATGAGCTTGCTTTCTACGATGCCTTAACAAAACCACAGGCAATTAAGGACTTTTATGAAAATGAAGAGCTGATTGCTATTACAAAGGAACTGGCTGATACACTACGTAGGAATAAGACTATTGATTGGCAGAAGCGTGAGTCTGCAAGAGCAAAAATGCGTATGCTAATTAAGAAGCTTCTGAAAAAGCATAAGTATCCGCCTGAAGGTATGGATGATGCGGTGCAGACTGTTATGACACAGTGCGAATTATGGACTGATAATTATAACTTCGAGGAAAAAGGCAAAGTTTATTCGTATATAAATCATGCAGGAAAACTCTGCCGTTGGTTGCAGAGATATAGGGAAAATATGATTAATTAGTTTAAAGCTTCATCAAACTGGTGTGTTGAGAGAGGGTAAGTTATGGCAAAAGGAATAATATATTTAATGTCTACAGTTGTTTCTGGTCTTGTCGAAAGATTGGTAAAGACAGGAAATGAGCAATTTGAAAATAGAATGATGATTTTAGAGAACAATGGATACGCTCAATATTACAGGGTTAAAAGGGAGTTTTACTGTATAAGTAGATGGATATGATGAGAAAAGAAAAACTTATACATGACATAGTAGTAGAATTGTAGAGTACTGAACTATTTGCGTTAGATATAGAGCTTGCAAAGTCTTTATTAGCATCTTTAGACATGGTAAAACAAATTTATCCTAAAGATAAAGTAAAAAGAAGTATTCAAAGAATCACTAGAGAAAATGAAACTTAAAACTGATATAGGGATTTGTTCCCAGATGGGGGAGTATATATTAAATCATAACTATAAGGTTTTCGGAAAAGTGAATGGGAAAGCTAAAGTTAAAGAGTAGGTCTTCACAGTACTGAAGGAAGTCTTTGTGGTAACACCGCAAAGGTTATATACCATCTATTAGAAAGAAATGCAAAAATAAAAGATAATATATTACGAGAAGATGTTGTATGTATAAATCCATCAAGTGCCAGTTGGATAGTTATTGGTAAAATCTAATAATGAGCTGGGTAGAATGGAAGGACTTACAAAGGGAATTCTATTGAAAAATATAGAGATAAAGAAAAGTAGTCGACAGATAAGTTATCTATTATAGAAAATAATATGAGGTATGTATGCCAAATTTAAAAGCGAAAGAATATAAAAATTTGAAGATATTAAATATGTTAGAGAAGATGGAAAGCGAGATATTGGAGTGCAAGAGAACTCGCTGCAGTACTTGATTATTCCCAATGGCGAAACTTTCAAAAGGTCATTGATAGAGCGATGATTGCTTGTGAGAATAGTGGACATGAAATAGAATACGATTTTGCTGAGGTCAGCAAAATCGTGGAAGCAGGTGCTACCAGCAAGTCCATTAAAAGATTATGAACTTACGAGATATGCTTGCTGTTGATTGTGCAAAATGGTGATCCGAGAAAAGAGGTTATTGCACTTGGACAAACATATTTTGCCATACAGACATATCGCCAAGAAATAGCAGATCATTTTAATCAGCTTGATGAAGATAGAAGAAGGCTTGTTGTTCGTGGAGATATTAAACAGTGGAATCAACTTTTAGTAGAAACAGCACACGATGCAGGAGTCATCACAAACGAAGAATTTGCTATATTCAGAATGCAGGGTACATGGGATTGTATGGTGGATTAGATGTAGAAAGATATACATGATGAAAAGGACTTACAGCAAGACAAAAATTTTGGATTATATAGGGAAGTACTGAGACTGAGTTGCTAATTTATTTAGAATCTCACAGACAGAAGAGAAGCTAAGAAAAGATAAAATTGAAGGTGCAGAAGCTGCAACAAAAGTTCACTATTCAGTAGGAAAAGAAGTTAGAAGTGCTATTGAAAAAATTGGAGGTACTATGCTAGAAGATTTGCCTGTTCCGGAGAAAAGTATTCAACAGATAGAAAAAGAGCAGATGAAGCGTCTAAAGGATAAGGCTAAAAAGGTAAAATTGATGTTAGATGAATAATATGTGTCTACAAAAACACTCTTGCTGTAGTATCACCACTGATACTGTTTTGATACTAAAAATCTCAAAAACTATAAAAATAGATATAAATACCCATTTTTAGAAACTTAGATAGATACTGAGGGTTGTAAAGTGTAAAAATATAAATGAACAATTAGTGGAATATAATAATGTACAAATAAGAAAAATATGATACTGTATTCGTGGAGTAAATGCACATGATACAGTACTATTAACTCAACTAAAAATATTAAAAATGAGCGACATTAAAACCAAATTTTTCAGAGCTTGCAAGGTTATATGAAATGGGCCGAAGAACTATTAAAAATACTATGAAGGATATGAAGGAAAATCTAAAAATAGATATAAAACTAGTAAATTAGACAAATATAAAGAGAATTAATAGGTATCAAACTTGCAATTAAGGGGTCAATGTCAGGTCTGTTTATGAATATTTAATATCTGAAATAGATTCTGACATTGGGACATCTCTAATTTCAATAAGTATGATTAAAAAGAAGGTTTGAAACCAAGTAAAACTCCCAAAGGGTTCCCACGATATGAAACGTCACCTGGAATACAGAGCTCAAGTTGATTGGAAAGAAGATATATCTATACAAATTCGGAAAAATATTCACGTTTCACGTTTTTAGCTATAAGTTAGGTTATTCAAGATATCCAGTCTTCATTTACAAGTCAAGTCGTACAAGAGAAGATGTAATTGACTGCATTATTGCATCCTTTAAAAACACTGGTGGCGTGCCTAAGGAGATTCTTTTTGACAACATGTCGTCACTTGTAACTTTTAAAGATGGGCATGCAACAATTAGTCCTAAAATACAGGCTTTCCTAAAGGATTTTAACTTTAAAATCAAACGATGTAAACCATATCATCCTTTCACTAAGGGTGAGGTTGAAGTTGCAAATAAATTCATTGCTTGGATACTACCATATGAAGGCGAGTTTGAAACAGAAAAAGACCTAATTGAAATATTATCTGGTATAAACAAGAAAGTATGCACTAGGATTTGCCATGAAACAGGACTTACACCAGTACTATTGCTGCAAAGAAGCAGAGTACCTACAACCACTGCCTGATATAAATATCGTGGAGATCCTATACAGCAAAAACTCGACGCACGACCGTCACAAAAGATTCCATGATTACCTATTTAGGTTGCAAATACTCTGTTCACATCAATATATTGGTAAAACAGTTTGCCTATCTGTCACCAAAGATATATTATACATATATTATAGCACTGATTTGATATCATGCACAGTATAAGTAACTCGAAAGGTTAAATTACAAAGAAGAACATTACAAGCAGATACTCAAGTATTCTATCAAAAATGAAGATTCTATGAGATGGGTTAGCTGAAACTAATTTAAGGCAGATGGATGAATTTCTTTAAGGGGAAAAATATGTCATCACATCAAAAATTATTAAATGGACTAGAAGAGATTGGTATAATATGTATTCAAGATCATATTGATACCTATATGAATCTTGTAAAACCAAGGGGAAAAATCCTTTTGGAGAGGCTCTTGAAGAGGCTTGTTGAGATCGAACGTGTCTACCAACAAGCGAAAAGGACGAGTATTAATTTACATATTGCTAATTTCCCATTCCTAAAAACCATTGATGATTTTGACTTTCGGTTCAACCAGGAATCAATAAAAAGAAGTCTTAGAACTAAATAATCTAGATTTTTGGAAAAATGAAAATATAATATTTGTTGGTTCTAGTGGAGTAGGAAAGACTCATTTAGCTACATCTCTTGGTATTAGCTGTACGAAGCGAGATACCAAACATACTATATCCTTTGAATCCTTAATCTCACAACTAAAAGACCCTTAAATGAGAATAAGCTTGAATCACGATTAAAGTTTTATGCCAAATACAAGGTTTTAATTATAGATAGAAATTGGATATATGCAAATTGATAAAGATGCTGCTAACATGTTTTCAGCCTAATCGCTTCAAGGTATGATACTACAGTGTGACAACAAATATGCCATTTTCCAAATGGGGTGAAGTTCTTTGGTTCGTCGACTCTAGCCAATGCAGTTTTAGATGAGACTTTTACACCATTTCTAAAATTATATCAATAAAAGGCCTCATCATCGTCTTAAAGACAAGGACCCTTCATTGATGATAAGAGGTTGATGGATAGTTGAACCTAAATTGTACATTTTAGTATTGACATTTACAATGAGTTACGTTGTACTTGCAAATATGGAAGAGTTATAATGCAGTTCTTATCGGTAAAGGCATGATCAAAAAGAAAGAATGATAGAACTTAGAAAGCTTCTTGGAACTCAGCTAATGTCAATTGAAAAATTGAACAATACAGAGTCTTAAGGTTTGGAAGAAAAGTCGAAGAAATAGGAAGAGAATTTATTCCTACAGACATATTTTACAAGGAGGATTTATGAAAAATGGAGTTATTAATTAATACTTTAAATGCACTGAGAAAGGAGGCTCCTCGAATATTATAAAAGTATATCAGATATCAATGATATTAGCAAAGTGATGCTGCAAATTCGAGCTTATGACTCATTTGCTTCTAAAACTAAATTTAATTTGCTGACATTTGAAGAAAGAAAAATTTAGAACTGACGGTTCACAAGATAGTGGTATAGATGCTTATTATATTGATTATGAAAAAGAAATATATTTTTATTCAATCAAAATTTTAGAACTAATGGTAGAATTTTAAAACCAAAGTTTATATCTTTTAGACGAGATAAATAAGATGGATATAGATAGGATAAGCAAAGGAGAAAAACGGACAAAAATGGTAAAGATTACAATGGGAAAATAAAAGGGTTAATACGTGAATTGTGAAATAGAGCAAATTAGTAGATATAATACGTAATAATTTTAGCTAATGTAGATAAAGTGTTGGCTGATGCAATGAAATTAATAGAATTATTAATTTATAACTATGAAAAGCATATGAAAATTAGTGTTTCCAATTGCTAGAGGAACGGTGCATCATGCAACAGATATATCTATGTAAACTTAAATTTAGGTTCAAAAATAATTATACGATGGATTATTTGGTAAAAAGAAGAGAATTCACAACATCTGTACAGTTATTTTTCGTTCCAATAGTTAAGAGTGCAAAATTAATGGGTAATTATAGAGATTCAGTTTTCAAAAATACAACCCAAAGAGTTATTCAGAGCATCAAAAATGATAGTGCATCGATAAGAGATTCTAGTATAAAATCGTTCAGATAATGTAGTTTAGCATCTTCCAATAATGGACTTTATCTTTCTGGTACACATCATTACTTCAAGGACTGGAAGAGATGGAATGGGAGAATTAGGATGTCAAGTCAAATCCTTAAATGGAGGTCAAACAGCTTATACCTTAGCAACTGGCACGAGAGATGAAAACGCAACAGATAGTGTATATTTTGATAATAAAGAAGTTTTAGTTAAAGTTATTACGTTTGATGAAGAAATGAAAGAAGAAGAGAATAAACAAAAATTAATAGATGATCTTTCTTTAACAACAAAATAATCAAAGTAAGGTTACTGTAGCTGATAGAAAATCAAATGCGGAAGTTCAAATAGATTTTCAAAAACTATTTGTTTAGTAATTATGGCTACTTTTATCACAGAAAGACAGGTGAATTTTCTGAAACCTTAGGGTTATATAACTAAGGGATCAAATTATTGAAAAGAGATACGATAATAAAATTGTATATACGCAATAAATGGGAAGCCTAATGTAGCGAGAAGAAATTCAGAAAGATACACTTTATAATATGAGCGATTATGATAGGTTCTTTAATAAAAATCTTTAGTTTCTAGAAAAATATGATAGAATTTACTATTCATGTTGGCGTATAAAGTATCTAGGTAAGAGAAAAAGAAATTAGTTGATAAAAACCATTTATGGAGAGGGATTAAGATATAGGAAATATGCAATAGTAAGTACGATATCAAAATATTTTGATAGAAAAATACTTTGATAAAACTGAAGAAATGCTATATTTGATTACTGATAAAGTTCTAGATCAATGGAAAGAATTTGACAGTCTAAAAAGAAACAAATCAAAATTATTTTTATGAAAAGGAAGAAATATTAATAAAAATAACTTTGCCGACGTGGCAATCTAGAAAATGAGATTATTATATATATAGAGAGATTACGATGATTACAAAGGATCAACAATAAATACTGATTTAGAAAATTATAAATTTGATATAGGAGTAAAATAAATATATTTGCTATTAAGATCTTGCAATGGGTTCAGGAACCACAGGTCAAGCTGTTGTACAGCTAAATAAAGAAGATGGTGATGAGTCGTAAATATATTCTTTATACTAATAATGAATAATATTTATGAGAAATTACTTATGAAAGACTTAAGAATATTTAGGAAGAATTGCCACATAATCTTAAATATTATAAGACGAATTTATACCAAAATTAGTGATACAGGAAAAGCATATCAATAAAATGATGGAGCATATTAAGGGTTAATTGAGCTGGAATATGTCATCGAACTTGATGGTAAAAATATAATATCATGGATGATGAAGATGGATTGGATAAAGCTGTATCCAAAAATTGAAAATGAGGGGAAAATATTTGTACGTTCAGGTATTTTCCTATCACGAAGCAAACGCCTAAGAATACTTGAAGAAAAGAGTGTTAGTATCATTTAAAAATTCCGGAATATTATTGGCTCTGAGGTCAAAATAACGTGAGTATGCAAAAACTCTGTAAATTAAAATAAGTCCTTCTATGGTAAAATATAGGCCTATGTCAAAATAACGTTGGTGATAATTTAAATCAACAAAATCTATTAAATTATGCGGGGCTCTATGTCAAAATAACGTTGGTGATAATTTAAATCAATAAAATATATTAATTTATGTGGCAACATCACACATAAACTTATGCTATGGATGTTGCCCTGTACTATCTTATACCTTTCCATAAGCATTATCCTTGCCTTAAAATTCCTAAAACTCCTATATCCGTAGGATACTCTTTTAATTACCCTTATCTTGTTGCTTTTGCCCTCACCACAGCATTCTATAATTGTACTTTTTAATGTAGGGACACACTGTGAGCACACAAGTGTGCGAAACAATAAATCTACCCGCTGTGCATGGGTACGCGACAGATGTTATACAAAATCACCCATTCCGTAGTATAATTGAATTGTTCAAGCTCAATAATACGAATAGGAAGGTCATATTATGCCAGGCCATGTACATATGCTAGTAAGTATACCACCTAATTAGTGTATCACAATTTATGGGTTATTGAGACTGGGGATTTTATATATATGATACGATGATATAATATTCTTAGAAAAGTCACTCAACTTACACAAAAATATAAATCAATTCTACTATATGGAGGAGTAAAATATGGGAATAATGCAAACTACAAATACTTAGGAGTAAAAAACCTAAATGAACTTAAAGAACTTCTACAGAAAAATACGGAGTCTATATAGATATGAGAAAACAATAATGATTTGGAAATATTACTTGACCTAGATAAGATGTGATGCCCTTCATTTCTGCTTACAGGAGCAATGCTAGCAGACCCATAAAAAGATAATTGCTATAGTAGAAGTGTTTTGGGGAATATACCTATTGAAGAAGTTGAGGGTATGTGAGCCTGCACAGAAAAATCAAGGATTAAAGATATATATTAGCCTTGAGTAATTTTGATATAGAAAAAGCTATGGAAAGCTTCAGTATGGAAAAATCAAAAAGCAAATATCTATCCGAATATTTGGGATTATGAAGAAAGTAGAGAAATAGAAGAAGAACTACTGGATTGCTTTCAAAATACCGAAAGACTTCTATATATATTAGAAGCAAAAGGAAATGTACTTGTTACGATTTACTAGGACATAAAAATTGGTTTGTATTTTGTAGAAGTATTTAACCTATAATATTAGTGTTTAAAGTGAAATAATATTCTGAAAGAAGGGCTGAGTGAAGCACAAGAATACAAGAAGAGAATGTGAGACCTAGCGGCAAAAACACAAATTATGTCCTAAGCCAAAATCACATAAAACATACCTGAGATAAGAATACTTGAAAGAAAAGTGAGATATTAGTGCATCTAAACCAAAAATAGAAAAAGTAAGGGAGATGGAAGAAAGCAGATTTTAGTGATGCTATTCTTCATGTAGGATAGGGGATACTTCAAAAAGAAACAAGTGAAATTGAAAAACAAGAATTTTTAACAGACTGGAAGATATATGGATGGGAAAAATAATCGAAATATGTAGTTGAATACATTAATGATTTACTAAAGAAATACCCCAATAAATATTTTGCAAGAGTCAACTTTACTAAGAGGAGAACAAGATGAGACTATGGCATGAACAAATTATTCATCTAGCGCCCTAAAATCAATTCTTGGACAACATAGAGAATGTTGTGCCCTTTAGAGAAATGGATGGAAAAGAACATAAAACAGTAGATTATGTATTTTGTATTCTCCGTACTACTTATTTGGTTTTATCATTCATTAGTTATGGATGAAATGGAAAAAGAGGATATAAGGTATCTATGATGGAGATAAAAATTATAGGGGACAGAAGGCAGAAAAATACAATAATCTTGAAGAAAAATATAAATAGACCAATTTATAAAGAACATAATAGTGAATATCTGCTTGAGTGCATAGAAACCTAGGAGAAAAAGGAGATGAAATTATAATATTTAGAAAGAGGATAGGAATTATAATATCTATAAGGGAGAAAGTATCAATGGGTTATACAATATCTTTGTATACCATCAATACCAAAAACAAAAAGAACAAGAGTTAGACCAGTCAGACTTCTTTGAAAAGGAGGAGAATCTGGAAAAATTCACACCAGACCAGCAGTCACAACTGGAAGATCGTTTGCTGAAATATGAGTATAGACATGTAGGAAATACACGGTAAAAGATTTGAACATGATGATTTTGGTCAAGCCCTACTGACAGATATGGCCTGTGTTTTTCTACCTCAAAACGACTTGATTGTATAGAAGTTGAGTATGACTCGCATCTGAATTTTACGGATACCGGTGAGTTAGCAAAATATGATGCACAGGCAGGAGGATGGGAAGAAATCTAAATAAGATATGTCCAAGTGTTAATTAGTTAGGAGAGAAAAAACGATGGACTTATTCGGATATATCAAGGTGAATAAAGAGTTAAACATCTTACTGATCATAGGAGTGTGATATATATTTTTATATAAGCAAAGTCAAATTCAATTTCTTTGAATAATCAAGAGGTATACTCATACCATATAAGGCCTTCTCACGGGATGGGGAGTGGTGGAGAGTTTGTCTTTTTGAATGATGGTAGCATAAGGATTTATCAGTAGCGAAGGAGAGTCAGTAGGATAGAGAAAAACTTGAGAGCTACTAACTTTATACATCGCAGGAAATATTTTGACTTCAACTGTAGATATATTTATCAAAATCAAGGTCTACTAGAGAAAAATATTGTAACGGATATTTATCAAAGTAAGGGAAAAATTACAGAGACTGAGGGCAAAAGACTGGGGATAAAGATTAGGTCTGATATTGCTAAAGGTTAGAGCTCTTTTTAAAACCTGATGAATTAAGTAGACTTAGCAATGAATTTTTATCAAGCTGCTGAAAGTCATATTTTTCTTGTAAAATATGCTGATGGTGAAAATGAGTATATTTAGTGATTCAGTACTTTCCAGATATTGTGGGACCGTGGGTGAAGGAACTTTACTAGGCATGACTAAAGAGAATAGAAATGAAGCATTAACAAAGGCTAACTATTTATTAGGAAAAAAGTTAGAGGTGCTATTGGAAAAATGGTTAATTGTATAATCTATTTGTACAAATAACCTTATAAAAAATAATACAGAAGATGAATATATAGAGAGGAATGTCATGGAGAAGGGATATATATTTAATGACGACAGTTGTCAGTGGTCTCATAAAAATTGGCAAGACCGGAAAGCGACCAATTTGAAAACAGAATGAGATTTTTAGAGCAATGGGTATACAAATATAACTAGTGACAGAGAGAGTTTGCTATTGAAGTGGATGGATATGATGATAAGGAAAAAGCTTATCCATGATATTTTTAGTAAAAAGTAGAATTGCTAATACAGAATTATTTGTGATATTGAAATAGCAAAATCCTTTACTAGCATCTTTGGACGGCAAAGCAAATTTATCAAAGACAAGACCAAGAAAGAAGTGTTTAGAAGAATCTACAGTAGAGATTAGTTTAGCATCTGATGGAGAGTTTATTCCAGATGGCAGTACGTATTAAACCGCAAAATAAGGTCTGGAAAAAAGTAAATGGAAAACTGTTAGTTAAGATGGAGTTACCTTATTAAAGGAAGCATTGTGGGAATACAGGTAAGGATATATCTCCATCGATCAGGAGAAATGCGAAGATAGAGATAACATATTACAGGAAAGTATTATATGTAGCAATCCTCTTCTAGTGCAGGTTGGATAGTAATTGTGTAAATCTAATAATGGCTGGCTGGAGTGGAAAGATTTAAAAGGAAATTCTATAGAAATTTATAGGGGTAAAATAAGTATAGATCTTGTTCATAATAATACAAATATAAGTAGAAATATATAATTAGTTATCTGAAATATTTAAAATAGTAGGAGAATAATCATGTGAAGAATTAGAGCTTTTATTTGAATCATGGAAAAGAAGACAGCCTTAGGAAAAATATTTAGCGCGACGGTATTATCTATGAAGAAAGAATGGAAGAAGCAAGATAAGAAAATGTATTTATACTCAAAGAAGCATATCACAGAGATATAAAAATTATGATGATTATGATCTTGCAGAGGATTTATCTTAATGGCCGCCCTGGAAAAATATTTGGAAAAGAGTTGCAGAATGGTCATATGGACATAAAAACTACTAGCAACTATACTGAACCATGCAGGAAGCTTGGAATGAGGCTGAAGCAAACTCATATCTTAAGAAAGAGTGGCTGTAATAAATATTAAAAAGAGTGATGGAAAATCAAAGTCAGTTATAATGAGATATACAATATGCAGAATATGATGCAGAGGAAAGTATTAAGAGAGATAGATTATTAATCCAGATATTATAGTTTGTGGTTATACTATAGGTCCTCTAAATGCTACATTAAAGAAAATGGATCCAACATTTGTTCCATTTAAATACAATAAGAAGGCTACCTCAGAAAATTATCATTACGTTTTGGAAAAACCGTATTGTTATAGACTACTATCATCCGGCAGCTGATATCCAGCATTAATGAGTTACTACGGTTTAATGGGATGCTACAAGAGATGCACTAAAAATAAAATGAAGTACTATAAAGAACTTCCATTAAAATATAATATTATGAAATTGGAATAATTGAAAAAATATAGTGATCGTTAGTCAGTATACGAAAGAGAACCAATGAACCTAGATGAACTAAGAAACGACATAATCATAAAAACAGAAAAAGGTACTACCCTTCATCACTAGCATCCATAATAATATAGTTATTAATTCAGAAGATAGAATTCATTATTTTAAGAGGTTTGTAGAAGACGCAGTGCCTGATGTTTGCAATATATTTCAAAGATGGTTCCTATTTAAATCAAAAAATGATAGAAAAATTGAGCCATACCTTCAAACTGGAGATGCATTGGTTTTTGGAAGTGCAATTAATTTACCAACACTAACTAAATTTTGATCAGTAATCCAACTACTGATAGTGATAATGCAAAATATCAGAAAAATGGTATATAGAATGAAATACATAAATGTAATTAATGATGAACTGTAATAAAAAGAAGTTCAAAAATACATATATATTTATTGATAATTAATAAAATTATATGATTTATCGATTTAATAGTTGGAACTACATTAAATGATTTTTATAATAACTTGATGGAAAGGAGACGCGATTAAATGAAAAATATGAGGTTTTATTATGATGAATCTGGAGCATAGTCGTAAAATTGGCTATAAGACAGTAAGTGCTGTTAACTATTACTGATAATTTTTGTGACGATAATTGTTGGATGCCAATCAGAAAGTAAAGATATTTTTATGTAAAATATGAAAAATTTGAAGATACATATTTATGTAGATAAAAATGGAGAAATTAAAAGTACTACATTCAAACAAAAGGATTTTAAATATGGTATAGCTTCTCTTAACAAAGCAAAATACTATATTTTTAAAAGGATTTTTGGATATATTTGATATTAGATGCACATTTATTTTTCGATAAACGAGTGCAGATTGAATACTTTTAATTTCGCAGATTATTTAAAAGAGTATGGAAATGATGGTATATATGATATAGATTTAATGAAATATTCAATTGTTAAAAGCTCTTATTACATATCGACCAGAAGAGTAATAGAGTGTATTTATGAATCACCAGAAAAATTTTTGAAAGAGTTAAGAAAATTTTTCAGAGATAGAATTGAACAGAACTTAAAAAGAATGTTAAATTAAAGAAAGAAATAAATAATTTTAGAACAGATATTATTGGTATTGGATAATATATCAACGACTCTAGATATCAATTGGGATTATCATGTGTCTTTTGAAGGATTCAATAAATATTTACAAGAAATGAAATCAATGATTATATTTTAATCATTGATAAAGAAGGAAAAGAAGGAGAGATAGTAAAAACGTTTAAGGCGGCTAAAAATGGTGGTTTAAAAATGTATACGAGAACAATCCACAAAATTTTCCGGACTTCAGGGATTGCAGATATGATGGCTGGTATTATATCCAAATTGCTAAAAAGGATTGAACGATTCTTTGAGATATCATTCGCTTGATGAGAGTATACAGAAAAATTATTAGATGAAAAATGGTTTAAATTAGATGAAAATCAACTTAAGAATTTATAAAACAAATTTTTAAGTTGATGAATAAATCTCAACATTCTAATAATATTTATCATGGAATTTATTCGGATGATATAATTTTATTATTATCCTTAGCTTGAATTTATGAATGAATTTGATTCAAGTAAGGAGATTAAAGCATATTAATACTCAAGGCGAAAAGCTTCAATAGTTTCGCTGTAATAATTAAGTGATTATTTTTGGGTTGCAAAAATTCAGATGATGAGCGACGTCTTTTAGCGTTAAGTGAGGTCAAAAATATCATTGATGTGCAAAAAGTTGTAGTAGATCAAAATAATAATCCTGTGATAATAGTTTTAGAAAATGGGTGCATAAACTTATTACTTACCAGAAGATTTAACTGAATGGCATAACATGATGATGGACAAGGATTGTGGGGTTTAATTATTTCTGGAAAGTGAGTTTTTAACAAAAATGGGTAAAATGTTATGCAGATATATTATAGTTTAGTAAAATAATATTGCTTCGAAAAATATGATGCTCTATGAGAAAAACTATGAACTACAAAACTTATAAAAATAACAATATTTCTCTCCTTCTTGTAGCCACTACCATCTTCCTAGAGTGCTTGTGCCCACCAAGGAGGACAACGAAAAGATAATTAAATACCTAGACAAGAGGTTTGGTAGGATGCATACACACATCAACAAGACAAATCACCATCCCCGCTGGTTTGTGACCTTAAAAATATCGGATATAAGGATTTATTACACTGTTTCCCAGAAACCCACTTTCCATGAGTTCGCCTGCTATATCAACGGACTTTAACAATCTTTTTGCTGGAACAGGCAGTAGCAGACTACGAAAAACCAATAAACTTGCTGGTGATAAGCTCTCTTATGATAGCTCTATCAACTTTTGTCTACTATACTAAGGGTTAAGTCACTTGAAGACTTGCGGGCTTCTTATGACAGACTTATGGACTTTGTCGACTTTGTGCGTGAAAAATACCCGATAATCATCGAGGAAGGATTTTTGGAAGTACGAATGGATATTGACGGTATTAAGTTAAAAGGACTGGCGGATGTTGATAGTATGATATACCAGGATATTTGCCAGGTTAAAAAGGGTGAGCTTGAGGTCAAGTCCTACCAAGAGATTTATAATGAGCTTAGTCCCAAGATAAAAACCCATCCTGATAATCCAGATGGCTTTACCTTCCATGCAGATATTGGTAGGTCCTTTATTTTAGGCAGTGATAGCCTTGAGGATTACCTCTATAAGAATCTTGTCTTGAAAAATGCAGAGGGGCAGAGGATCTAAAAGAGTATTGTATTGCAACCGGGGGAGCTTAGTCCTACCTATACTTTCAAAAGTGACAGCCAGTAGGGTTTACTAGTATAGACATACAGGCTAAAAACTTGACTGATTCACCCTGTAGTTTGCTTGATGCGACTATTGTCAAGGCTACAATAGATGGTGGAAAAATATATTTATTGACCCAAAATGGATTGACTTTGTTGATGATCAGAGGAGGGAGTGGAAGGATCCCTATGAGGTGTTGAAAATATCACCCCTAGAACTGAGGAAGAAAAAATCTGAGGGGTAAGATACAAGAATATGAAGATTCTATTTGTGAAGAAAAAATATTTCAATGACATTGGAAGGGTTGTTCTAACCTATCAGAAATAGTGAAAAGATTCTTCCTGTTAGGATATTTTGTAGGTATCAGGAATATATTGGAATTAATGAAGAGGACAAACTAAAGGGATATTTGAGCTCAACTAGATATTGATATGGAGGAAATAAGATGGCAACTAGGTGGAATAAGAAAAAGCTAGAAAGTGAATACCTGGCCAAAAAGCCTTCAGGGCATATCCGGTACTATGCAACTACATACAGTAGGAGCTCATGACCACGAGGACGGGCAGCAATCAGGTGATGATGGTAAGGAAATCATTAGGGGTTGTTATTGACAACTGGACTAAGGCAGGCCAATTTCCAAAAGACGAAAAATATGAAAGGCGTATGAGGAAGAAAAATGCCTTTATGGATGATACAGCCTTAAAACTGGGTGTGTTTGACCAACGTAGCTTCTATGCTGCTTTTCAAGAATTTGACCAGCAAAGTATTGAGAAAGAGCCTTAAAAGTGAAAAATTTGATTGTAAGGATATTCGCTGTATTGGACAGGAGAGTGGGCAAGAGAAAGGCTACTTATGATGAAGGATACAATTGAGCAGGAACCGAATACTTTCAAAGAATTTTATGCTATTAGCTAGAGCTGAAGGCATCAAACTATAGACTGGAAGGCGATAAACTTATTAGCATAAAGATATTTACTGAATCTTGCTGGTATAAAGTAGGAAGCTAAAATTAAAAAGGCAATAAATATATTTAGTGGAAAGATATTGGTAGTGAGGATATTGGTAGTAGGATATAGGTAGCAGGATATAAGTAATAAGATATTAAAGGGGTTTTTTATGGAGAAAATGCAAGTATCTAAAAAATGGATGGAAAAATACCAAGAAATCAAGGGCATGATGACACCAGGCGTAAATTATGCTGACTGCTTTAAAATGAAGGAAATAGACGGCAAGGAGCTTTTTGTTTTGGATATGGGGGAGGTGAACTTCCCTAGTGGAAAAATTATAGTTAGGGACCCCCTTGTATGGTTAAGCAGAAGGGAACTGCCATACCTACAGACTGTGCCTGTAGGAAAGTACAGGCTAGAAACCCTAGTGGCCAAGATAGAGGAAGACCACTATAGGTATGTGGCAACCAGGGTGAAATTTACAGACCAGGACCCTGTGGCCTACTATGAAGCCTTAAGTGGTGACGAAGACCTAGGTAGCTTTGATGAAGGTAGTTTCTATGGATTTGCAGTTGATGCAGGCCTTGCTACAGTAGTGGATGTAGAGACTAGGGATGCCTATTGTGATTTTGAGGAGGCTTGGTACAAGAAAAATCCTGACAAGAATATCTATGATGACTTCTTTGCAGAGGTTTTTAGGCAGAGTTTTATAGAAAACCCCCTATACCAGAGGGATGGGGGCGATTGGATAAACTTTAAGATACCTGGTACTGACCTGAGTATTCCTATGATACAGTCAGGCTTTGGTGATGGTGTATATCCTGTCTATTTTGGCTATGACAAGGACAATCAACTTTGTGATCTTGTTATAGAATATATTTGTTTGACTTAGTATAAATTTCTGAATATATTGACAATTTTGCAAATAATGGTTTAATATAATTAACCAGAAGGAATAAAATATTATAAATATTAAATATTTTGTTTTAGATAGAGAATAATCTTATTATTGCAAGGAATGTATATGTATGGTGTTAGGAGTCGCTCTTGTACTTGATGTAAATAGGTAGAGATGTCTAGTATAAAAAGCAGCATGAGGGTAATCTTAGTCGCTTTTTACTATAGAGGTCTAGTAAAAGTGTCATTAATTCTATTATTAAAAAGCTAATTTTATCTTTTAATAATGTTTATAAGAGGAAGAAAGTGGTTTTTATGTTGCGTGGTATTATCGAACAAAAGGAACTTTCAAGAGAAGGGTTTGAAGCGAGACAGGATCAAATTCAGGACCAGGCCTTGAAACGTTTTATGGAAAATGATTCTAAAAGGATTCTAGTCTTGAAAAGATAAGTCTTAAAAGTGATGGTATGAAATCAAGAAGGAGGCTACTTAATAAGTATGATTCAATTGCTCTGGAGAGGATTCTGGGTAAGTGATCTCTTTCCGATTTCCTACCACAGATGGGGACAGATCTCAGCTAATGCTATCTATCGCATTCAAATTAGAGATGACAAGGGTAGCTTTATAGGTTCGGGAACTGGTTTTTTAGTTTCAGAAAATGTGCGGATGACCAACAATCATGTTATCGATAGTATGCGAACTGCCTTAAATTCCCTTGTAGAGTTTAATTACCAGGATGATGTAAACTTTATGCCTTGCCCTACTTACACTTTCCGTCTAAATCCTGAAAAGTTTTTTGTCACAGATGAGGAACTAGATTTTACCCTGGTTGCACTTAAGGATAATCCTTCAAGTGAAAAAGAACCTAAAGACTTCGGCCATCTTAAACTTATTCCTGAGGGTGGTAAGATTCTAGAGGGAGAATATGTTTCTATTATCCAGCACCCAAAAGGGGGACCAAAGGCAGTTACTATCAGGGAAAATCAGGTTAGGTCTATTTCAGATGATTTTGTTCACTACCTGACAGATACTGAGCCGGGTTCTTCAGGGTCTCAGTATTCAATGACCAGTGGGTTGTTGTGGCACTTCACCATTCGGGAGTACCAGATCCTGAAAATAAGAATTTATGGATATGCAAATGAAGGTATCCGTATCAGTTCCATTTCGGAGATTATTTTGCAAAAGAGATATAAAGTTTTTACTGATCAGGAAAAAGCTGATAGTCAAGGAAGTATTCCCTAATCTGGATGTCCATAGCCAACCTGAACCTCGAGGCCTATTCCTTCATCAAAAGAAGAGGGATATGATAGTGATTTTCTTGGTTTTAGACTATGGGGATTGATCTACAACTATCTGAAGAGATGAAGAAGGATGTTTCTTATGGAAAATGGAAGTTACGTTTTGGACTATACTCATTTTTCAATTGTAATGTGTCGTTCTCGTTGTCTTGCCTACTTTACTGCAGTAAATATAGATGGAAACCAGATTCAAGATATCAAGAGGAGTGGGGATAGTTGGAACTTTGATATGAGGATTCCTGTAGATGCCCAGTACGGAGACGATTTGTATGCCAGAAATGATTTGGACCGTGGTCACTTGGTAAGAAGACTCGAGACCCGGTATGGGGAGACAAGGCTATGCAGGCAAATATTGATACTTTCCATTTTACAAATAGCTCGCCCCAGCATAAGAACTTAAACCAGAAGATTTGGCTAGATTTGGAAAACTATATTTTAAAGAATGCACGTAACCATAATCCTAAAGGTGCTCTGTTTTACAGGTCCTGTATTTTTAGAAGTGACGATATGATTTATAGGGGTAAGATAAGATACCTGCGGAATTTTGGAAGGTTGCAGTTATGGTTAAGGATGATGGAAAGATGTCAGCCACTGCTTACGTTTCAGACTCAGAAAATATATGATTGAAAACCTTGAGTTTGCCTATGGAGAATACAAGACTATCAGGTTCCTATTACTAGTATAGAAATTACTGGTTTGGATTTTGGACCACTCATCGAAGTTTGACCAGTTGCAAGGATTGAATCAGCTAGGTATGATTGAAGGTCCAGAACATATCAAGCTATAAACCAAGATAGGTCAACTAGTAGTAAAAAGTAAACTTATTAGCAAAGATGTAGTAAATTATATAACACGATCATATCAGCTATAAAGGATAATATATCAAAATAATATATCGAGTTCTAAATATAATATTTAAAGTTAAAGATCAAGATAGATTATCTTATAAAAGGAGGCACTATAATATGAGATGTATTTTTAGACAGAGAATATTTAAGAAGGGGCCATGGCTGGTGAACCGGTTACTACTGGTTGGTTGCCACCCCTTCCAGATATGAGACGATGTCGGATGAACATCCCTTTATATCTGAAGATTTCAATGACTCGGCATCAGGGGACAGACCAAGTAGAAGGGAAAATATCCTACCTGCCAGTGTAGACCTTAGGGAATGGTGCTCCCCTGTCGAAGACCAGCTTAGTTTGGGCTCTTGTACAGCTAATGCTGTTGTTGGTATGGTGGAATACTTCAGAAAAGGGGCATACGGAACCCATATCAGAGGTTCTAGGTTGTTTGTCTATAAAGCAACTAGAAAACTTATGATTTCAAGTGGGGATTCAGGAGCCTGGATTCGTTCGGCTATAGGGGCCCTGGTCCTATTTGGTGTTCCTGATGAAAAATACTTGCCATACACGCTTGATGGAAAATGTAAATCCGGATTGGGATAGTGAACCGGATGCCTTCCTTTACTCACTGGCCAACCATTACTCTGCGGTTAAATACTTCTGTCACTGACCCACTGGGTAAAAACATCTAAAAGATGTCCTAAAGAATGTGAAAACCTACCTGGCTGCTGGTATCCCATCTGCCTTTGGTTTCTTTGGTTTTCCATCTTTTGAAAACTCGGATGCTCCTGGTTCTATTCCTTATCCTTGTAAAAATGAGCAGGCTGAATGGGGGCATGCTACTGTTATGGCAGTGGGCTATAGATGATGACAAAGGTAATTGTTAATACAAGTAATAGACTAAAGGGCTTTTGATGATACGAAATTCATGGGGAAAATCCTAGAGGGCCAAGATGAAGTTACGGTTGGTTCCTTATGACTATGTATTAGATGGTCTCATGAAGATTTTTGGTCTATTATTTCAATGGACTGGGTAGATACGAACAATTTGGCCTGGTATTTTAAGTGGTGAAAATCTTGTGAAAGAACAAATTTGGATATTTACTCTCTAAAAAGGATACTGGCTTTGAATCCGTATAATAATGAAATTTGTCAATTTGAAAGGAAAGATGTATTGAGTTAAATAATAAATATACTTTTAAATACAAATAATAATGGAGTTTGATACTGTTCTATGGTATAATGGTTAAAAATAGGGGTGATTTAACATAGATTAGAAACTTTTTAGAATTTTGAATATAGATTATATATGTAGAGATTGTATGTATAGTCTAAGCTTTTACTTAAAATATATGAATAAAAGTTTCAGTATATTTTATAAAATCGTAATAAAAACTATAAAATAGGGTTTAGAAAGGAAATTTAATGATTTTAAACGTATTTCTTGCGTTTGCTATAATTTTCTCGACGATGTTTCAATCATCGGGAAGAGTATCTGCACAAGAATTGCCAAATAATAGTAATAACGGTGCAAGTATCAGTGATACATCTGGTAATCAATTACCAAAAGCCCAATAGGTGGATGGAGACCATTTTAGGGTAAATGCAACTTATACACTACCAAATAACAAAGTTCATCAGGAGATACTACCACAATGATCTTACCTGTAAGGTTTTGCAGCAGCAACCTCATGATTTTTGAGGTTAAGGCTGGGGATGCTGCTGTTATGCCAAGGGTAAATTAATTGATAGTAGTCACTATAAGTTATTATTACCACACGGATTATGTAGACAATCATTCTAATATAAGCGGTTCATTTTATTTTAACATTCAAATTAATAGTAACATTCAACCTACTACTGGTATTAGACCAATAGTAAAACTTACTATTGAAGGCGATGGAAGAAGTTGTTGATGCAGGTGCTGTTAATTTTGATCCACCAAAGTTGCACACTGCACAATTACTGTGAGTCAGGTTGGATGGATTCGCAGACAAAACTATAGGACATTATAAAAATTAATGTCAATCAGAACAATAAAGCAACGACGGGTGCTGTACTTGTTGATCAACTTTTTAGATAAGGGCGTATGAATATGTAAAAGGTTCTGTTCAGGTATTTGAAAGGTAAGTGGGTTAGCAATCCAACAGGAACAGATGTCGTATTTGATAATTCAAACCCAACAGATATAACATCACAGTTTACAAATAAGATTAGTATTCAAAGCAATCGCCTTTATATTGCGATAGGTAATAGACCATCAGGGAAAGGGGTTACAGATAAGATATAAAACTAAGATATCTTATAGAGCCAGTGGTTTAGTAGAGAGTTTAAAAACGAGGCGGAACTTGATGATGGTGGGGACAATTTAAACACAATGCATCTTACAAAAATTCTTGGTGCTGGTGGTTCTAGTGCAGGATATGTATATAAAAATCAAGGTAAATAAAACTAATGAAAATGGTGGACCTCTGGCTGGTGCAGAAGTTTAGTGTCGTACGTGACCGTAATGATATAGAAGCGGGAACTATTACAGCTGGACCGGATGGAAAAAGGCGAACTTGGAGATTTAGTTGAGATAAGTATAGACTTGTTGAAAAGAAAGCTCCTCAAGGATGTAAGAGTTGACTGAAGAAGAAGCAACTATTGTTGAGAATCGGACTTTGAGTAGAGACTGAGTGGAACTGCTTCAAAAACAATTGCTAATGTACCTGAAACAGTGGATGCAAACTGCATTTCAGCATGGGTTGGACCAGCTAAAAGATTCTGCTACTGTAGAACTTAAAAAGAAGGCCAAAATAATGTAATACAGACATATGATCTTAAAACCAGGTGAAAATTGGACACATAAATTTGAAAACTTACCTAAGTATGAACCAAAATGGAACACTTATTAAAGTATCATAATAGAAAAGAATATTTCACAGGGATATAAATCAGAGTAACTAGGAACAGTGGCAGAGTGGATTTACAGTTACATATAAGCAAACAATGAAGGTAAATGTATCTGTAACAAAAGAGCATGGGTTGGACCAAAAAGGCTTCAGCAAGGGTAGTACTTAAAAAGATGGTGATTCTGCTGTTATAGAAGAAAAGTACTTAATGAAGCTGGATCATGGACAGCTACATTTACCCCTCAACCAAAGTATGAGGATAATGGAACAGAAATTAAGTATATAGTGGAAGAAAAAGACGTTCCGCAGGGATATAAATCAGAAGTAACAGGAACAGTGGCAAGTGGATTCACAATTACAAACACAAATACTGAAGAAGTAGATGTATCTGTAACAAAGGTATGGGTTGGTCCAGCTAGAGCTTCTGCAAAGGTAGTACTTAAAAGATGGTATCTGCTGTATAGAAGAGAAAGAACTTACTCCTGGTGGAGGATGGACAGCTACATTCACAGGTAAGCCAAAGTATGAAGCAGATGGAACAGAAATTAAGTATATAGTGGAAGAAAAAGACGTTCCACAGGGATATACAGCAGCTTTATCAGGAACAATGGTAAATGGATTTACAATTACTAATACAAACAATGAAAAAGATAAAATGTATCATGTAACAAAGGGCATGGGTTGGTCAGGCTTCAGCAAAGGTAGTACTTAAAAAGTAGGCAATCCTGCTGTTATAGAAGAAAAGAACTTAATGAGCTGGATCATGGAGAGCTACATTTACCCTCAGCAAAGTATGAGGACAATGGAACAGAAATTAAGTATACAGTAGAAGAAAAAGACGTTCCCACAGGGCTATACAGCAGCTGTAACAGGAACAGTGGAAGACGGAGTTTTACAATTACAAATACAAATGTTGAGACAGAAGTTAACGTAGAAAAGAAGTGGATTGGTGACACTGGAAACCCTGTAGTAGCTGCAAAGCAAAAAGTAGGTAGTGAGGACTGTATTAGCAGAACACTTGGAGCTTAAGGCAAGTGAGACACTGGAAACACACTTTTACAGGTTTAGATAAGTATGCAACAGATGGATCACTTATTAATTATAGAGTGAGTTGAAAAGACTGTTCCAACTGGATATAGAGATTAGTTATGATAAAGATCAAACAGGAAAGTTTATCATAAAGAATTACATAAGAAAAATAAATGTTAAAAGTTGGAGTGGGAAAATGTGACAGAAATAATCCTACAATCAAGCTGCCAGCTTCTAAAGATGGACAGGCTGAGAGGTGCTCCGGTTGAGATAACAAACGGAACAACAAATTATACTTGGTCAATTTGAAGCAAACTGATCCACAAGGACAGGAATATACTTATACTGTAAAAGAAGTAGATGAAAATTCTAATTATATTCAGCTTGAAGGTAACCAGTATAAGGTAACATATGGTGGAGACCATAAGACAGGCTTAACTGTAACTAACAAGAAGCTTACACCATGGACACCATTGGTACCAGCAATAAGGGATGTTAAGGTTGTAAAGAATTGGAAGGATAAGGCAGGTAACAATATAACTGCTCCAGTGAGATAAGGTTGAGTTGCTGAACTATATAAGGATGGAGTAGCAACAGGCAGAAGCTTGAACTTAAGAAGGCAGACGGCTGGAAAGCAACTTTTGAAAAACTCGGTATCAGCCTGGCAACTGGACAGTTTCACAGTATACAGTTATGAAGTAGGAGAAACTGCTAACACAATTAGCTTTAATGGCACTACATAATAGTAATGCTATAAGGGTGATATGAAAGATGGTCTTACTGTTGTTAATGAAAAGAAACCTTCTAGTCCAGGTGGAGGAACTGGTGGTATAACACCTCCAAATCCTGGTGTAATAGGAGGAGGAGACAGAATTGAGACAGCTATTAAAATCTCAAGAAGATTCTATGATAAAGGCTAGAGACAGTAATCGTAGCTTTAGACATGACCTATTCCCAGACTCTATGACAGCTTCAGTATTGGCTAAGTTAAAGGATGCTCCAATCCTACTTAACCCAACAGACAAGCTAGACCCAAGAGTAGGTGCTGAAATTAAGAGACTAGGTGCTGAGGAAGTAATCATAGTAGGTGGTCCAGATTCTGTATCTGAAAGAGTAAGAGAAGAGTTAAAGGTATATGACAAGGATAAGAATGTAGAAAGAGTTGCCGGTGTAGATAGGTATGGAACATCTGAAATGGTAGCTAGAAGAGTAACTGGTATAACAGGCAAGAAGTACACAGGTGTTGTAGCATCTGGCCAGGTATTCCCAGATGCCCTATCAGTAGGAACATTCGCATCTAGAGAAGCATATCCAATCCTACTAGTTAAGAAGGATACTGTACCATATCAGATAGAAAGGGCTATCAAAGACCTAGATATCAGTAAGACTTATATAGCTGGTGGAACTAGTACTATATTTAAGTCTACAGAAGCCAAGCTTCCAAGAGTATTAGAGAGAATGGCAGGTAAGGACAGGTATGAAACATCAGTTGCCATAGCCAAGTCTAAGTTCGAGGATAGCAAGGAAGCCTTTATAGCATCAGGCGAAGAATTTGCAGAGATGCCCCTAGTTATATCACCAATATCTGGTAAGTATAACAAGCCAACGCTACTTGCATCAAGAAACAAGAATACTAATGTTGTAGTTAAGAAGTATATACAGGATGCTGGTTTGACTAGTATTATAGCTATAGGTGGAGAAAAGTACCTACCACTATAGTGTATTGTTAAATTTAGTTGGTAACATGAACATATAAATAATAAGGGTTATATAATATTTTTAAGGCTCTATGTCAAATAACGTTGGTGATAATTTAAATCAATAAAATCTGATTAGAATTAGTGGCAGCATCCATATCAAAACTTATAGCTATGGATGTTGCCCTTTTATATCTTATACCTTTCCATTAGCATTATCCTTGCCTTAAAAATTCCTAAGCTCCTATATCCGTAGGATACTCTTTTTAATTACCTTTATCTTGTTGTTTTTACCCTCCACCATAGCATCTCGTATAGTCATATTTTTAATGAGTTTAGCACATATTTTCTAAAGCTTTTTAGACTTTTTATACTCTTTCCTAAAACACATTGGTATTTCATCAGTCCTAGTATTTAGAATATCTTCAAGCATAGCCGCATCATTAGAGATACTTAATAGGAAGTTTTGATAAAAATCATGGGCCTCTTTTAAGTTGGGAAATTCTTTTAACATATAATCTAATATATCAACTGAACTGGTCATATTTTTAAAGTGCCTATTCTTGTAAAAATATATCCTATTTAATTCACAGTTCTTCATGCAGCGGTATTTTCCAGTATCTCTCTTTAGTATTTTTATACTCTCTAGACCTGCAGTCATAAGCTTCTTCATCTCATTTATCCTTAACTTGTTTAGCTCTCTTGGTCAGGAGCTGTACCATATGGAATTTATCTACCACAATATTGGCATGGGAAAGACCTTCTTGGCAAAGATCAATATATAGCTTATACATGTCTGTGAGTCACATATTCTACCTTTTTCTGACCTTCAAGGGATAGGAATTAAAATACTCAAAGAGGTATCTTTGCCTCCTATTCACCAGGATATCAAAAATAGACCACCTTCTAAAATCAGTTAAATTTACACTCTTAGACGCATCAACTGTATTTGCGAGCTTGAATTCGTCTATTGATAGAATCCTAGGAAGATAATTTTTCTTCTCCTATCTTCAGTTAACGAAACATTCTGGCAACACTAGTAGGAGATACAGTGTTTCTCTTTCAATTAAGTCCATTGGCTTAGTCTCACATAGGTTTAAAACTATGGACCTCTTAACATCATTCGATATGAAGCACCCCTTATCTACGATAGGCGTTTTGGCCATAGGGATGACTCTGACAGTGCTTACAGAAAAACCTCTGCTTTTTAACCATCAATATCAAAGGTTTGTATTAACCATATTAAATACACCGATTCTCAAAAGTTAGACCTAAAAATCTAACGATTGGGAGGTCAGGTTTTTTCATAGCAAAAATATTCTTTTGAAATTAAGAAAAAAATAGTTTCTGAATACTTATCAAGGAATAAAAAGTTCAAGCTATTTACTTGAAAAAATATGGTATTACTAACAAGAACGAGATATTCAAAGTGGGTAGCTATATAAAACACTTGGCGATGATGGTTTAATGCGTTCGAGAAAAATAAAAATTATTCTTTTGAATTCAAGCTAAATGTGGTAAAATTATACCTAACAAATGAAGTCTCATACAAAAGAGGCACTTAGCGCCTCAGGAATTAACAATCTTTCACTGAGTTCCTAGATGGGTGAATGATTTTTAGAAAAGAGTGGGCCAGATGCGTTGGAGACCTAAAAAGAGAAAGGTCAGGAAGAAGTCATTGAATTCAAATAAAAATGAAACACGTGTAGTTAAAAATATTGTTTAGAAAGATCAGTGGATACCAGTGCTGAACATATTAAACAATTAGAGGGATGAATTAATAAAACTAGGATAGAAGTGCCTATTTAAAAGAATTGAGGAGGCTGCGTTTAGAGGAAGAAGCTCTTCTGAAAAAACAGCGAGAATAATCCACAGCCTCCGAGGAGAATTCAAACTAAAAGATATTCTCGCAATAGTCAAGTTTCCTAAGTCTACATATATGTATTGGCAGAAAAAGATTTGATATAGTCGACCCTGACAAAGAAATTAGAGGAGCATATTCTTTCAATACGCAAAGAACACAAGGATTTTGGATATCGTCGTGTCCTTGCCCTTCTTAAAAAGGATGGGATCCTAATTAACAAGAAGAAGGTTCAACGAATTATGCAAAAACTTGGATTGCAGGTCACATCATATACTCGCAAGAGTAGACGCTACAACTCTTACAAGGGTAAGGTTGGTAGAATTGCACCTAATAGAATCAATCGTAGATTTAATACTTCTATTGCACACCAAAAGATAACATAACTGATACAAGCGAATTTAGAGTACTATGAAATTGATAATAATGGTAGGATGGTCATTAAAAACTGTATCTTGATCCTTTCTTAGATATGTTCAATGGTGAGATAATAAGTTACAGTATCAGCAAAACTCCATCTGCAGTAAGTGTATTATCGGCTCAGGCTATGAAGTAACTGACTGTCCCATAGAAGAACCTTCCACTCGGACAGGGGATGGGCCTACCAGATGCACGCATACACTAATGAACTAAGGAGAACAGAATTTTTCCAGAGTATGTCCCGCAAAAGTAATTGCTATGATAATTCTGTCATGAGAATTTTTCAGTCTACTAAAACGGAAATCTATTATGGAAATACATATTATAGTTTTAATGAGCTAAAATATACAATTGAAAAATACATTGTATATTACAATGATAAGAGAATTAAAGAGAAACTAGGATGGATGAGTCCTGTTGAATGCAGCGCTCTCCGCCTTGGCTGCATAAAAATAGCGAGGCAGCATAAACTGTCTCGCTAATAAGAGTCTAACTTTTGGGGTCACGTCAAAGTATTTTTACAGTCTGACTTCCATTTTTAGTTATGTCATAATTTTCGTGACTACACCACATAGGAGCAGCAAGTCGGCCTATATGACTTTTCCCTGGGACTGTATATTCTATCATGATATTTTCTTTTCGTTACCTAAAAATTACTAAAATTCTTATCGTTAATTTCCAAGATTTCTGTTATACTAGCATTAGAACACATACCATTTCCTCCTTATTATTTATTTTTGTGGTGATTTAAATTATACACGAGATTTGATGTGTGTTCCTATGCAAGAATTTAGCGTTGGGAGAGAATTTTTCTCTCACCAACGCTAATAATCTCTAACCTTTAAAGATCTCTCATGATAATTATATTTTTGATGTGATCACAGAAGAACTTATTTTAATTTACAGAGTTTTTACATACTCTCTTTGACATAGAGTCAAATAATCCACAACTATTTAAATATAAAGCTATTTAAGTGATAATATCCATTTGCATCCATGAGAATCATATGCAGCTTCCATTGTCTTATTACTATAACCTTTTGAAGTGATCATTAGAGATTCCTTGGTAAAAAGAATTATCCCTAAGTTGTTTTTCAGAAGTTTGCTTGATTCTGGTTCAGTATTATCTAATTTATGCCAGTTTCCATCTGCGTAGAAATTGTTCCACTATGCTATAGATGTTTCCATCGTATTAACCTTTATTCCAGCAATATTAAATAAAATTGAGTTGTAAAAGAATAACCTTTCACATATACCTTCTCCAAATTCTAAAAATAGAATATGGACTTCTATTTCTTCTTTCAATTTCCTGATTTCCATTAGAATTTGTTTCAGAGAATATACAGCATTATCCCATATCCATTCACTAATCTTTCTAGCCTTTTTCCATGTCACTCATTGTGTTATTTTCATAAACACCTATTGACTTTAATGCCTCTATACCCTTATTTATATACTTCTATGCTTTTCTCTATCAAACTTTTCACCAGTCCAATATGCCTGTGTAATCTTATAATTGATATCACCAGACTTTATAAAAATACCATTATCTTCAATGTACTCACTTTGAAGCTAATTCTACACTAAATCCTATAGGCTATAGCATTTGTCTTGTATGGTTTTATACCAGAATAGTTATCCCATGAAAGGTTTAATTTTGATACATCTTCTGATTTAACTGTAAAATACTATATTTTCTTTTTCTTCCATCTGATTTACTACAGATTTTGCATAATAGTATCTAATACTTCCATAGAATCAATTACAGTATAAGATTCTGGTCACAACATAAAATCTAAACACAGAGTCATCCTTGTTTATCTTTTTGATTTGGTAACAACTCATATCCATTTGGAATCTTCGCCTTTTCATATTCTGAACTCTTATCTACCATAACAGAAGAAACTTCTTCATTTGTAACAGCATTATATATGCTTACCTTAACCTGATTTGGCTTTGGGTTAGGATTTGGATTAGGTGTCGGATTTGGCGTAGGGATAGGTGATAGGGTTAGGACTGAGCGTATTATTTCCAATTAAAGAATTAACACTATTAGAAACTTCATTTCCCAACATATAACCCCTCTTGCATTTCTAACATAATTCTTAGCTCCATCATTTCCATTTTTGCCCATTAACACAACGCTTGCACCTGTAACTGTTGTTACATTGACAGCAGAAAGTGCATCAGGAAAATTCTGACCATTAACAAAAGTTACTGTATCAACCCCCTATTTCTTCGTTAATCTTATTATTTGCAGCATATCTATCTCTAGCTAATCTCTTCCCATCTTAGCTTAACAGAATCCTTTTTCTCCAAAAGTATATTCAACCACTGCTCCTATGTATATAAGCCCTGGAACCATTAACAAGCTTTTAGTCCTAGTCCTTTTTCTTTAAAAGTGGGAGATGCCGATAAGGCATCTGGAAAGTTTCTACCATCAGCTACCTAACCCTGTGAAACCAAATTCACTTTAATGTCTTCTTGTTTGTATCACATCTATCTACCCGTTCAATATTCTAATATTAGATTGGAAGTTTACTTGCACTTTGTATCACTCTTTCACTGCTGCCCTACAACTTATATATCTTCTCCATCCGTATTCTTATAGAATATATCAGTATTATCGCTACTCAACTGAACCTTACCACCAGTTTTATTTGCTACATTCTGGGCAGATAAACTATCAGCAAAAAGAATATCCATTGCTAATATTAAAATCTTTGAGTTTAACCAAATTAGCTGTTTCTGCTGAGGTTTCTACCCTCGTCCTACCTGCTAGCTTTATAACGCTTCTACAGCACTGGACGGCATAACAGAGCTACCATAATTAATCCACATGAGGCTATAATTTTTCCTATTTTTCATAAAAATCACTCCCTTATCAACGAGATCTTTGTATATTTCTATCAACCATATTGATAATTCTAATAACTATATCTTTTTATTTGAATATCTCAATATTCCCTAAAAACATTTTATTATGAGATTTCTCTTAGTTTGTCCAACATATATGTACACTACGAGATATTTTTCAAAATATTTGCTAATTTATGAAGGTATAAATGGATAAGTCAAGGAGTAGCTCTTCATACCTTGACTTAGTTCGTTTTAATTTTCACAATAGCACAGGTATATTTTGAAAATACTCTTCTACAACTTCATTTGGACCTTTTAAACTTTTCAGCCTGCTGTACTATTATAGTCTTCTTTCGTGCTAGCACCTGATTTATCAGATCTTTTCACTAGTAAATACTTTTCGATTATATAATATTTTCTACCACAACTAAATACGAAAAAGAAGAAAACACCTTTCTTCATGATGAACGAGTTTTGATTCAGGTTCGCTTAAAAGATGGATGGTCAGCTAACAAGAATCTCTAAAAGAAATCGCTGTGCTCAAAATACTGTCCGCAATGAGATACGTAGAGAACTGTCTCCTTGTATAGAGGATGTGTTAAGCGTTACAAGGCAAAGGTAGGTCAAGTTACATACCAGCATAATCGTCCTGCCTGTGGCAGACATCTTGATAACCTGGAAAAGGCAGCTTTCCTGCCTATATGGACTCACATATCAGAGAGGATAACTGGTCTTTAGATGCTTGTGTCGGAAGAGCCCTGCAAAGTGGCGAAATTGTCCATTGTGAGCTTGCATGCACCAAAACACTGTATCGTTACGTTGACCTTGGTCTAATGGGGTACATAAAGATATCTTCAGAGGAGCAAAAAGAACACTACAAGCTCATGCATTCATCAAAACAAGAAAAAGCTTGGTCGCAGTATTGAAGAATGTCCAAAGAAGTTGAACATTGATAACAAATCCATATCACTAAAGCATACTCTCATATATAAAGGTATAGGGTTATCCAATAAGGCCTCTACAAGGTAGAACTTAGAAAGAAGACAGGTAATAATGCCTACAGACACAAGAACTTAATGTGGTGGGATAATGGAAACATACATTTACAGGTCTAGCTAGCTATAGAGCCAACGGAACGCTAATTAAGTAAGTAGTTGAAAAACTGTTCCACACAAGGATATGTAGTTAGTTACGAAAAGATCCAGCAGGAGTTTTCATAATCAAAACAAACAGACAAAAATAGATGTAAAAGTGACCAAAAATGGAAAAATGTGACTGGAAATAATCCTAAAATTAAAAGTACAGCTTTAAAGAATGGACAAAATGAGGCACTGATTGAACTCAAACGGACACTACTCCTCCTTGGACAAATTAGATAAAGCAAATCCACAAGGAATGACTATGTCTCATTCTGTCAGTATGCAAACAGCTAATGCTATTCAGCAGAGAGCGACCAGGTATAAGGGTAACTTATAGGTACACATGAAAGATGGTCTTACTATACTACTAATGAAAAGCAGTATAATCCAGGAGGAGGCTGGTGGTGGTGGAACACCAACACAAACCCAAGAGTAATAGGTGGAGGAGACAGAATTGAGACAACTATTAAAAATCTCAAGAAGATTCTATAGATAGGCTAAGACAGTAATCGTGGTTGAACGACCTATTCCCAGACTCTGTGACAACCAGTATTAGCTAAGCTAAAGGATGCTCCAATCCTACTAACCCAACGAAACAAGTTAGATCCAAGTAGAGTTTGAAACAAAGAGACTAGGTGCTGAAGGAGTAATTATAGTGGGTGGTCCAGACTCTATATCCTGAAAGGTAGAGACCTAAGGGCCTACGACAAGGATAAGGATGTAAGAAACAAGTTGCCGGTGTTGATAGGGTACGGTACATCTGGAATGGTAGCAGAAGAGAGTAACTGGTATAACAGGCAGAAGAATACAGGAGTAATAGCTTCAGGCCAGGTATTCCCGGATGCCTATCAGTGGGAAACATTCGTATCTAGAGATGGATGTCAATACTACTAGTCAAGAAGAACCTTGCTACTGCAGACCAGGTTGTAAGGGCTATCAAGGACCTAGAAATCAAGAAGACTTATATAGCAGGTGGAACTAGCACAATATCTAAGTCTACAGAGCCAGAGCTCAGCGTTTTGGAGAATGGCAAGGTGAGCCGACAGTGAAACATCAGTTGCCATAGCCAGAGTCTAAGTTTTAGGGATAGTAAGGAAGCTATAGCATCAGGTGAAGAATTCCATAGATGCCCCTAGTCTCACCAATTATCTGGTAAGTATACAGGCCAACATTACTGGCATCGAAACAAGAGACTGTACTTCGTTACGTATATAGAAGAGTCTTGCTTGACTAATTGCCGCTATAGGTGGAAAAGTACCCAAATAGGTATTGTGAAATTTGGTTGGTAAATGGACATATAAATGTCAAGGATATAATACTTTTCAAAATAGTGTTTCACACAGGGACTACTACATAATTTGGCCATCCTCTAGGACATATAATATTTAGCGTTGGTAGAGAGAAAATTCTCTCCCGAGCTAAATTTACACTAAGAACATCAAATCCAAGTATAATTTCAAATCGCATAAAAACAAGGAGAAATAATATGTGTTCTAATGCTAGTATAACAAAAATTTTGGGAATTAGCGATAACAATTTAGTAATTTTAGGTAACGAAAAAGAAAATATCAAAGGTTTGTATTAACCTATTAAAATGATGCTGACCCCCAAAAGTTAGACTTTATCACCTTTTTGATGTAAAAATACCTAAAATGGTATAATAGTATCAAATATTAAGTAATATCAATTTTAGAATTAAGGAGACAAGCAAATGAGTGCCAGACGAAGTTTTTATGACGGGTGCAAGTCAATCATGAGTCGTTTTTACCTGATTACACGGAACGTGTACATCTACACGAGAACCAACTACTTCATGAGTCAGAAAAAGCCTCGATGGAAGAGGCTGTAAACGAACAGAGAATACTGATGGGCTTCGGGTGATTTTTACATATGCATCTTTTATAGTCATTGCGGTACTATATGTCATCCAAATGATGAATAGTCTAGCGGTTCTCCGATTTTGAGCCAAAAGCCATTCTACCACCAGTAATGGCCTCATTTAATGCAAGAAAGCGTACAGAGTAGGATTTGTTATTTGTCTTTATGGTGACTGCAGTTTAATTACTGCTGTATATGTTCATGGTTTACATCATACTGGTCGTCCACCAGCTCCGGTTTTGGACAATTAATAGCACACAACAACCATGGCTCATACAAGTCTTGGTGATATAACCAAGGATGGGTTTGCATATATGTAAGGTGAAAGAGTCTTCAAACATGGACTATATAAACTGCTTTACTTCTGGTGATTATAAGAAATATCCTCTTGATAGGCTCTATATCTCTTAAAAGGGCTTCCAGGAGATATAATGACATCAGTATATAAGGTCCTCACTCCCTCATAAAGAGATGGTCTGTAGTCGGAAATATGAGGCTTTTATGGTAGCCAAAGATGAAACCGGTTAGTCCTGAAGACGTGATACAGTCTCATTTGAGGAAACTTGAGAAAGCTTACATATGCCTGCTAGGGCAAATTTCATATCCTATAAATTGGATGTTGACCTCTTAGATAAAGTTGAAACTAGAAAGCCTGCACTTTGGTGACTGAAACCTGGCTCCTGCCACCACGCAAGCCTGTGATGAAGAGTCGCGCATTGCTGGGATCCAGTGTGGACTGAGTGGTAGTGACCACTGCCCTGGAACCAATATTTTTCTTATATACATTTTGATGAGTCTAATATGATGACTAGCTTTGGACCTATCAACTGAAATAGGACGCGACGACCATAAAAATATAGGTGAAAAGAGCATAATAAAATGACAGCATATAAGCAAGGAACTTGATTGGAAAATACACTCGAAAAGGGGAGGCTATCAGCATGGAAAAGAGTTAAGATTGAGAAAAACACAGTTCAAGAAACTCTGATTGTCCCATTATATGGGAGAAAGATGTGCTCTGAAAAATTTCCTGAACTCTATACGGATATATTTGCAAAAAACTTGTGTGACAGATTGGACTATGATTTTACAAGAGTTGGGAGACTTGATTCTTCCTCTATGAATTCCAGGTCCCTTGAAGCCGCAAATGAGGCACCTGGATGTTATTTGGGAGATTAAAGACTATTTAGAATATCATCCCCAAGCAACAATAGTAAATCTTGGCTGTGGCTTGGATGAAACCGGCAAGGCCTGTGACAATGGACTTGGCCATATGGTAAATGTGGATTTCCCCGATGTTATATCAATCCGTAAAAAGCTTATTGGCGACCAGGATCGGGAAAAGAATATTGCCTGTGATTTAAACGATTATTCTTGGATGGACCAAATTGATGCTTCTAAGGGGGTCATTTTCTTCGCTGCAGGTGTATACTCATTATTTTAAGAGGGACCAGGTAAGGGGCTTTGGTCTTGGAACTTGCCAAAAGGTATCCAGGTGCTTGCCTGGTCTTTAAGTAGTGTTAGTGGGGTTTAGGGATAAGGTTGATGATGCCAAAACCCTAAAGAATATGGGAACCAGCGATGTGGATGGTTTTTTCTGCCTAGATAAGCCAAAAGAGGACTTGGATTGGTCGGAAAATATAAGGGTGACTTCAAGGGGCTATATGCTAGGGTATTACGATATGAAAAGTCCTAATATTTCTTTCTCCCACCGTTTACTTGCAGAATTTGCGATAGTATGATAAGATGTCTACCACAACAGGCTATATTTTGGGTAAGTAAGTCTTAAGTAAGTCTTAAGTAAGTATACTCTGCCTAGAGTATACAGGAATATAAAGTTCATACTATATAATGAGGAGAATAATGAATGGAATTAAAATAAGAGATTTGAAGAGTATGAAAGAAAGTTCCAAATTTTAATGGGAACCCAATTAAACACATAGCATTTTTATCGATGCTTATAGACCATACTAATAATGCCTTAATAACACCCTCTACTTGATGGGCAAGGTTTCTTATTGCATTTATCCAACCTGTTTTCAGTTTTAGGTAGGATAGCCTTCCCCATATTTGTATTCTTTATAGTAGAGGGCTTCTTCAAGACCAGGAGCAGGATACCTCTACCCTACTGTGTTTGTATAATATCAAAGTTCTTTGACATGTTCACGTCAAAAAGACCTTTCTGTTTGACCCATATTGGAACAATAAGATGTTTACCTAGCCATGTGTCTTATAATGATGGCTGGTAGATATACTTAAAGGAAGGATAAAGAATAGGCTTCTGTGGTATATAGTATCAATATTTGTAGTGGCGATTTTTGCCTTTATGGCCATGCAGTTGAGTCTGGACTATGACTACCATGCTATAGTTGTAGCCTACCCATTCTATATCTTCTAAGACAAGCCAATACTGGGGGCTGGTCTGGGCTACCTATCTATTATAAAAGAGCTATACTCTGAAAGCTGCCATGACCCTGACTACAATGGGGAAAAGACGAGCCAATGCAAGTGGTTTAACTACTTGTTCTACCCAGTTCATATCCTAATACTAGGACTTTTGTGCTTCTATTTTAATATTTAGATCTTCAAACTAGCATCCAGTGGTGCTGCTTTTTATGTATTTTTGATAATTTTATAATAGTATATGGGAAATTCTATAGGAGTTGATTTTCTAAAATATAAAGTATAATTAATTGACTACAAATGATATATACAGTACAGTACATTTGGTATATAAAATCAATTATAAGAAAAAGAGGAATAATGGAAAGTAAGATTATCACTACTGGTCAGATATGGCCCTGGTACTTTAATTCTTGTAGGTATAGCCCTTACTAAGACACCAGATATTGTCGAAAGCACATGTTGCTCCATTTGGAACAATATTCCTAACCCTAATCAAAGTGATTATTTGGTCCATTGGTATTTTCTCAATCATAGCGGGTGTTATATCCTAGAGGATGTCAAGAGGTTGGGTCTATGGGTGGAAAAACCTTACTCTACTCATATGTGTACAACGGCCCTTTGCTGTTGTAATAGGTTTATTTTTTGCAAATTTGCTAAAGGGAATTTTCCCTGTGTTGACAACAAGTAACCTGGAATTTAAGGCAGGAGAGGCAGTTAGCTTTATGGATACAATAGTAAACTGTATTTCCTAAAGATTTTGTTGCTCCGTTTGTGGAAAGTAATATGCTTCGATAATTGTATCATCATTGCTAATAGGTTTTGCTATTATCCGTATAGGACGCTAGTTCCTAAGCGTCTAGTTGATGCTATCAATATAGTGAATGATATCTTTATCATGGGTATGGAGATGATTCTAAGCTATCTCCAATAGGCGTATTACTGTCTACTTAGCCCCGTTGTAGCTAAGAATGGTCCAGCTAATATAGGATCTCTGGCTATGGTCTTGATGGTTGCCTATTTTGTTATTTTTATACATTCTCTAGTGGTTTACTCTACATCAGTTAAAATATTTGCGAGTATGAGTCCGGTTAAAGTTTTTCAAGAGAAATGATGCCAGCCATTTTGTTTGCATTTTCATCAGCAAGTTCTGTAGGAACCCTTCCTTTGAATATGGAGTCTACAGAAAGATTGGGTGTTAGAAAATCTCATCCTTTGTCCCACCCCCTAGGTGCGACTATAAATATGGATGGAACAGCTTATTTATCAGGGAGTTTGTTCTATTTTTATAGCATCTTGCTTCGGTATTGATTTGACTTTATCACAGATGCTTACTATAGTATTGACTGCTACACTAGCATCTATAGGAACATGTAGTGTTCCAGGTGCAGGAATGATTATGCTTGCCTATGGTGCTTCGGTCTGTAGGCCTTCCAGTTGAGGTATAGCACTTGTTGCTGGAGTTGACCGTTTATTCGATATGGGACGAACTACTGTAAATATAACTGGAGACGCATCTTGTTGTCTAGTAGTTAATGCCATGGAAGACAAGAAAAAGCTAGGCTTAAGCAATTATAGTTTAAAGTTCATAATATTAATAGGGCCTATTAAGTTTTAGGATATGAAAATTGAAAAATAAATTTTTATATAGACTTATAACCTATCTAAACATCGAAGGAAGATTGAAGAATTGACCTTCAGATGTCATTAACAAGTCACTGTAAAGGTGATAATCTCTTAAGTAAGAATATGGGTTGATGGCAACCCACGTGCTTTTAATTGGGTCTGTGAGGGCCGAAAGGAGATGTTGAAGAACAGACACTTGGTTAGACCAGAAAGATTTTTCTGTAGCAGAGATAGACTCTGTATTAGATCTGGGCTTGCAAATCAGTGCAGACCCACATTCTTATTTCAATACATGTGAAGGTAAGATATTGGCTACCTATTTTATGAGCCATCTACCAGGACTGAGGCTGAGCTGAAGCTGCCATGAACGAGCTAGAGTGGTAGGGTTATTGGATTTTCTGATCCAGGAGCCTCATCAGTATCAAAGGGAGAGAGCCTGGAAGATACCATCACAACAGTTTCAAATTATGTAGATATAATCGCAATGAGACATCCCCAGTCAGGAGCAGCCAGTCAGGCATCTAGGTTTGCAGGCTACCTTTATAAATGCTGGAGATGGTGATCAGCACCCAACTCGGGACATTAACAGACTAGCCTTAACTATAAAGGCTAATGAGGGTAGTTTAAATAACGTTTAACTATGGGCATGTGGTGACCTTAAGTATGGGCGTACAGTTCATTCTTTGGCCAAGGCTATGTCCAGGTATGCAGGCATTAAGTTTGTCTTTATTTCACCTGATGAGTTAAAGATGCCCCAGTCAGTAAAGGACAGTATAGAAGGAACTGAATATGTAGAGACAGATGACCTTGTAGCTGCTATGCCTGGTCTTGATATCCTCTATATGACTAGGATACAGAGGGAGAGGTTTGAAGATAAGACAGAATACGAGAGGCTAAAGGATAGCTATATCCTGGATATGGAAAAGATGGGGGTTGCCAAGGAAGATATGATGGTCCCACACCCACTACCAAGGGTAAATGAGATAGCTACCGAGGTTGATTCAGACCCAAAGGGCCAAAGTATTTTGAACAGGCCCAGTATGGTATGTACGTCAGGATGGCCTTGATAATGAAGATGTTAGGTTTATAGGTGGATGATATGGAATATAAAGTGATTGAAAATAGATATGTAGGCGAGGGTATGTACTACATCAAGATAGGTGGTAGTTTTGAGGCCAAGATGGGGCAGTTTTATATGCTAAGGGCCTGGGACAAGTATCCACTCCTATCAAGGCCAATTAGTATATACCAGATAGATGATGAGGGTATCGAGCTATACAGAAAGCTAGTAGGTGAGGGAACAAAGATAATTTCAAACCTAAAACCAGGAGACCCAATCAAGTTAGAAGGTCCATATGGAATGGATTTGAAAAAGAAGTAGAGGGCAGTTGCCCTAGTCGGTGGAGGAATAGGAATTGCTCCCTTGTATATGGTGGCCCAAAATATACCAAACTGTGATATTTACTTGGGCTTCAGGGACCAGGCAATCATGTTGGATGACTATAAGGCTGTCTGTAAGGACCTATATACAACTAGTGGAGACACCCTTGTAACAGATATTATAAATGTAGAAGACTATGACTATATACTGACATGTGGACCGACTCCAATGATGAAGAAGTTGATGGAAATGGTGGAAGGAACTAAGACCAGGGTCCAGGTATCCTTGGAAAACCATATGGCATGTGGTGTAGGGGCCTGTCTAGTATGTACTTGCAAGACTAATTCAGGCAACAAGAAGACCTGTAAGGATGGACCAGTATTCTGGGGAGAGGATGTGATTTTATAATGGCAGATTTAAGAGTAAACTTGTGTGGATTTGAACTTAAAAACCCAATTATAATGGCATCTGGAACCTTTGGCTTTGGTAAAGAATACGGTGAAATATACGATATCAGCCTTTTAGGTGGTATTAGCTCCAAGGGCCTAACCCTGATAGCCAAGCCAGGAAATGAGGGTATGAGGGTCCACGAAACCCCATCAGGTATGATGAACAGTGTTGGCCTGGAAAACCCTGGTGTCCAGGGCTTTATAGATAGGGAGTTGGATGACTTTTCTAAACTTGACACTTGTAGGATAGTGAACCTGGGTGGTGGTTGCGAAGACGACTATGTCGAGGGGGCTAGGCTACTTGATGACAAGGACTTTGATACAGTGAGCTAAATATATCCTGTCCAAATGTAAAAAGCATGGTGGTATGGCCTTTGGTATCAAGTCAGAGGTTTGCCAGAGAGGTGGTTAGGAGCGTGAGAAAGGCTACTAAAAAACCCCTAATAGTCAAGCTATCACCTAATGCAGAGGATATAGTTGAGATGGCTAAGGTTTGTCAGGAGGAAGGTGCCGATGGCATATCCTTGGTAAATACCTTCAAGGCCATGGCCATAGATATACACAAGAGGAGGCCAGTATTCAATAATGTGACAGCAGGCCTATCAGGTCCAGCTATCAAGCCTATAGCCCTTAGGATGGTCTATGAGGTTTGCCAGGCAGTGACTATACCTGTTGTGGGTATGGGTGGTATTATGACTGCTGAAGATGTCATAGAATTTATTATGGCGGGGCTACTTGTGTACAGATAGAACTGCTAATTTTACTAATCCTAGGATAGGTCAAGACATAATAGCAGACCTAAACAGGTTTATGGATGAAAAATGGAATAAAAGTCCTAGATGAGATCAGGGGTATAATATAGGAAAATTTTAGATATAAAAATTAATGGAGGTAAAAGTTATGGCAAATGTTGATGTAATACAGGTATTAAAGGATTGTGACGCACTGTTGGAAGGGCACTTCCTCCTATCTTCAGGCAAGCATTCAAACAGGTATGTTCAGTGTGCCAAGGTATTGAGGTTCCCAGACCAGGCAGAAAAAGTCCTAAGTGTAGTAGTAGACAAGATTAAGGATTTAGATATTGACCTGGTAGTTGGACCAGCTATGGGTGGTGTAGTAGTGTCATACGAACTAGGAAGACAGTTGGGCAAGGAAGCTATCTTTACAGAAAGAAAGAACAATATAATGGAGTTAAGAAGGGGCTTCGAAGTTAAGCCTGGAGACAGGATAATAATAGCTGAAGACGTGGTGACTACTGGAAAGTCAACTAAGGAAACTAAGAAGGTTTTAGAAGAATTGGGTGGTCAGGTAATAGGTGTACCTGCATAGCCAACAGGACTAAGGACGATATAGGTATGCCAATCTACAGTGCTATAGACCTTGATATCCAGGTCTATGATGAAGGTTCTTGTCCCCTATGTGATGTCGGCCAGATAGACCTAGTAAAGCCAGGTAGTAGGGAATTTAAAAATAATAAATAAGCTTTGAGATGGGCTAATAGAGAACTTTAAATAGTTTTTATGGGTTAATTGACTTGTCGATTAGGGCAGTATTCAGGAGGATTTTCTTTTTGGATACTGCCTTTTTGATAGAGAAAGTAGTAATGATTTTTCATAAAAGTATTGAAAAATATCGTTTAGTTTATACTTATATTAATGAACAATGTTCACTAAGACATACTAATTTTAGTAGCAAAGTATAATCGGGTATCCTACCCGATTATACTTGTTTTGAGACATTAGTGAACAGAATATGTTTATTTAATGAAAGGAAGATAAACTTGGCCAGGGATAAAGTTTTAAGTGAAGTTTAATATTAAAAATGCTAGAAGGAATTTCTTAAAAAGGACTTTGAAAAAGCCTCTATGAGAACTATAGCAAGCCTGTCTGGCCTAACTGTGAGGGCTATTTACAGGCATTTTTACCTCTAAAGACGCACTTTTTGGGGCCCTTGTCCAACCGACTCCTGGAAGGCGCAGTTAATTTATTTAAGATTGAACTGAGCTAGCCTCATTGAAGGATATTAATATGAAGGATGGATCTTACATTGAATCTCCAGATGCAAATGTTGGAGTCTCAAAAGATGCTCGATTACATATACGACAACTATGACGACTTTGTTCTTATGTTCAGGTGTGGTCAGGGAACAAAATATGAGAATATCCAAGAATTTTTTGTAGACATGGAGGTTGAAGGAAGTAAGGTCTACATAGAGGCCATGGAAGCTTGTGGTCTGGTTAAAAATCCATTTACAGAAACAGAGTTACACATTTTCTGTACCATAAGCATGACACCACTTTTTGAGGTTATAAACCACAAGTATGATTATGAAGAGGCTGTTAAGATGGTAAAAGTCATGTCCTATGGCCAATATTGGGCCTGGAACAAGATCTGCCTCTTAGGTAATTCTAGACAAGACTTACCGAGTAATAAATTTGAAGCAAGTAAGGAATTTGAAAGAAATGAACTTGCAGGAATGGGAGATGATATCGAGACTGGATGATTGTTAAGGAGATAAAACTTAGAATAAAAGAGTAGAGGGGGTATTTTGTGAAAAGTTTTAGGTTTGATGCTCTAACAATAATTTTGATAAATGCTGTAATGCCGATAATGTGTGCTGTATTCCCATCCCAGAAGATGGTGGTCTTGACTTATTTTTTCGCCACTTTTATTTTAGTGGTTTCTGGAAATATAGGGCGAATTCTAAAAGTGGGTGGCTTTGTAGGAGTATTTTTGGCAATATATATCCTCAACGAATACTACAGCTTTAGTGCAATGATATCTGCCTGGGCCAGAATGTTTGCTCTTATTTATGCCTTGTTTTTATTCTAGCAGCAGTTTTGATAGGTAGCTATAAGTCTTCAGAGGTCTCTGTCTCTGCCCTTCAAAGGCTAAAGGCTTCCAAGATTTTTATAATAGGTATTACTGCAACCATCAGGCATATACCTACTTTTTACAGGGAGTTCAAGATTATTAAAAAGGCCATGAATATCAGGGGGGTTGACTTCTCAGTCCTACACCCAATCAGGACCTTTGAATACCTGATGGTACCACAACTTTTTCGTTGTGTAGCCCTTAGTACTGAGCTTACCTGTGCAGGACTTACCAAGGGCATTAGTGCAAGTAACAAGAGGTCCAGTTATTTTAGCAGTGGATTTAATCTGATAGATTATGCGATTTTCCTTATGCTAATACTTGGATACATACTCATAATAGGAGGGCTGAGTTTAATGGCTGGTAAGATAATTGATTTTAAGAATGTAAGTTTTAAATACATGGATAAGGAAGAATATGCCCTCAAAAATGTCAATTTCAATATTGAAGAAGCCAGTTTGGTTTTTATCAGTGGTAAGAGTGGGTCCGGCAAGTCTACCCTATTAAACCTCTTAAATGGGATTATTCCAGAGGTAGTAGAAGGCCAACTGGAGGAGATCCTAATAGATGGCAGGAAGACCTTTCCAGTAACGGATAGAGCCTCATTCTGGGAAACGTATTCCAAAATCCAAGAAGCCAGTTTTTACAACTGATACTACTGCAGAACTGGTCTGCCCTGGAAAACTATGGTGTGGACAGGGAGGGAAATAAAGAGGCAGTTGATTTGATAATAGATGAATATAATGTAGCTCACCTAAAGGATAAGAACTTATTTGAGATATCATCCGGGGAGAGGCAGTTGATTGCCCTTTTGACAGTCCTAATAATGGATCCAAAAGTAGTAATATTTGATGAACCGTCAGCCAACTTGGACTATGGAAATTCTATGAGATTGAGGAGGCAAATAGAAAGCCTTAAAAGAGCAGGAAAAACTGTAATTGTTGCAGACCATAGAAATTTCTACCTAAAGGGAATAATAGATAAGGTTTTGCTGGTTGAGGATGAGACGGTAAAGTCCTTTGAATCAGAGGAAGAATTTTTGAAAGACACCTATAATAACCGTAATTTTGATCTTTTTGAAGGAGAGTTATGGAAACTTATCCAGGCCTATGACTACTAGGAGGGGGTTAGGATAGACGATATATCCTACGGCAATATCCTCAAAAGAAGATAAGCATTGACTTTGAGGAAAAACGAAGTCACAACTGTAGTTGGTGTAAATGGGGTTGGCAAGACCACTCTTGCAGAACTAATAAGCAGGTCTATTAAGCCTGACAGGGGCCAGATAGATATAGGTGGGCAGGCCCTCTACCTTATGCAGGATGCAGACTTTCAATTATTTGGTGCCTCCTGTCTTAAGGAACTAGAGATTACCCAAAAAGATGAAAAGATCAACCTAGATGCCCTTGAAGGTCTGGGCATAGGAAGACTAAAGACGAGCATCCACAGAGTCTAAGTGGTGGTGAAAAGCAAAGGCTACAAATGGCCATTGCCAGGGTTAGCAGCAACAAGGTAATAATCCTGGACGAACCTAGCAGGGCTTGATAGGACTCAATGGAGCAGGTATGCTCAATGATAGGAGATTTGAAAAAAGATAGGACCATAATAGTAATTTCACATGATTATGAATTTATCCGGAGGGTGAGTGATTCTATTGCCTATCTTTCAGATGGGGTTATCAAGGAAAAATTCTATCTAACGGACAGCAATATAGAAAAAGCTGAATAGTATTTATAAAGAAATGGAGGTTTATTATGGATAGAGACTTCAAAATAAAAGACATACTATTACTAGCATTATTAACAGCAATTTACATGATTATTTACATGGTTTGTATGGCCATAATCTCACCACTTGGTGCCCTATGGACATGCAATAAGTCCAGAATTTGTGGTATTTTTCTCAGGAACTGTAATTTACTTTATGTCCAGAAAAGTTGGTAAGATGTGGCAGTTTACTATATTCACCCTTTTTAGTTATAGGGTGCATTTGCCCTAATGGGAGGAGCTACCTTCCTGGCTTATAACATCTGTATCTATGGCAATTGTTGCTGACATCATTGCTTCTAGAAAGGAAAAACCAAGTGTGGGCAAACTGGCTCTTGCATCCGGATTCCTTCATATGGGTCAGGCCTGGGGGGCAATTATACCATCAGTATTCTTCCTAGAAAGCTATAGGTCCACTTGGATTAGTCGTGGTCAAAAGGCTGCCGAAATGGATGAAATGATCAAGTATACAGCAGGGTCTTGGGCAGTGATAAATAGTATAGTAGTATTTATCCTTGCAGCAATAGAGGATTACCTTGGTTACTTGATTTTGAGAAAGCACTTTAAAGAAAATTAAGGAGGGAGGTATGGATACCTTTTAGACGATTAGTTTAGCTATGCAGAAGAGAAAAAGGATTTATGATAGCAGCCCTTATTATATCAGCCCTAGCTACTATACTATCCTTCGTACCATATTGTATTTTCTCCAACTGTTAAGGAAATTACTTCGAATACTAATCCAGATCTTATAACTTCATATTCATACAGAATACTGGGGCAACTATAGCCTATGCCTTTGCATATTTATTGACCCTATCTTGCAGTCATATATTTGCCTTCAGGATAGAGACCAACATGAAAAAGCGTGGTCTAAATGAGTTGTTAAAAGCATCTTTTTCATTCTTTGATATGAATCCATCTGGAAAGACTAGAAAAATAATAGATGATAATTCAGTGAATACCCATACTATTATTGCCCATATTGCGGACTCGGTTAATGCAATCTTGTTTCCTATATGCCTGATAGTCCTTGCCTTTACTGCCAACGTATATATTGGTATATTGTTGATTTGTGCCATTGTATTCGCTACAATATGCTTTAAATTTATGTATGCCGACCAGAATATGTTGAAGGACTATATGGATGCCCTTGATGATATAAACTCTGAGACAGTAGAGTATGTCAGGGGGATACAGGTTATAAAGATTTTTGATATGGTAATAGAATCTTTTGAGAAGCTTTACAGGTCTATCAAGCACTATTCAGAGGTGGTAAATAGGCAGTGCCAGATGTGTAGAATACCATTTGTAGCCTTCCAGTGTGGAATGATGTCTTTTGGGGCTATAGTAATTGCAATTGCTAGCAGGCAAATTGGAAGTGGAATGGCAACGGGAGAGGCTATAAGCATGGTTGTATTTTTCATTGCCTTTGTGGGCATGCTGAACAATGCCTTTATGAAGATTATGTTCTTTAGCAGGAACTTCCAGTTGGGAAAGGATGCTATAGATAGGCTGGATGAACTATTTGATAAGATGGGAAAAAATAAACTTCAAAATGGTTCAATAGACAAGATAGATAGTTTTGATATTGAGTTTGATAAGGTGGGCTTTGAGTACGAAGAGGGTGTAAGTATCCTATCTGACTTTAGCCTAAAGTTAGAGTCAGGCAAAGTTTATGCCCTTGTTGGATCATCTGGTAGTGGTAAGTCAACTATAGCCAAGTTGATGTCAGGTTTTTATCCAGTGTCTTCAGGCCAGTTAAAAATCGGAGGCAGGGATATAAAGGAATATACCAACAGGGTCCTTGAAAAGAATATAGCCTTTGTATTCCAGAATTCAAAAACTTTTCAAGACTAGTATTTACGAAAATGTAAGGCCTGCCAGGCCGGAAAAGCTTCACGAGGAGGTTATGAAGGCCCTGGAGATGGCTATGTGTGGAAATATTCTAGACAAGTTTGAAAGTCGTGAGAATACTATTATCGGTGCTTCTGGCGTCCACCTGTCTGGTGGTGAAATGCAGAGGATAGCAGTTGCCAGGGCTATATAAAGGATGCCCCTATAGTTATACTAGATGAGGGCCAAAGTGCTGCAAGTGACCGGAAAACGAATACAGAAATGCAGAGGGCCTTCAAGGCACTTATGAAGGATAAGACTGTTATAATGATTGCACATAGGCTTTCCAGTATCAGGAATGTGGATGAAATCCTGTTTGTAGAAGAAGGTCAGGTAGTTGAACGTGGTTCACATGATGAACTTATGGCTGGTCAAACAAAGTACAGGCATTTCCAAGACTTATTCAATAAGGCAAATGAATGGAGGTTGGCATAATGAAAGAAAAACTTAGAAACTATTTTGCTTTTTAGTGAAGGGGGTATGAACAATACTCTTGCAGCGTCAAGGTGGTCATTTTTAAAGTTTTATCCTTTGTATTTCCACCTATGCTAACTTTCTTTTTCCTACAAGATGTTTTGAATGGGAATATCAGACAGACATTTTTCTATATGGGAATTTTGATTGTAATTGCCCTGGTAATGTTTCTTATCTTGGCCAAGGAATACAAAATGACCTATGATGTAACCTACCAGGAAAGTACCCAGTTGAGGATTGACCTGGCAAACAAGCTAAAGGAATTACCACTTTCATACTTCTCTACCCATAATCTTTCTGACTTATCACAGACTGTTATGATGGATGTAAGTAATACTGAAATGGTAATATCACATGCAGTGCCAGCTGGTATTGGCTTTGCAGGATTCTTTACCCTGATGACAATTTTAATGTGTATGTCAAACCTGATTCTTGGTCTGACTGTTACAGTACCGATTTGGCTTGGAATAGCAACCATGTTCCTCTTAAAGAGAATCCAGCTAAGTGGGGTTAAAAAGTACTATAATAAGCTTTTGGATAATTCTAATGCCTTCCAGGAAGCCTTTGAAATGCAGCAGGAAATCAAGTCCTATTCAATGCAGGACCAGGTAAGGTCAGATGTTGAAGAAAAGCTTGAATCTCACAGAGTGGATCCACCTAAAGGCAGAAGTAGGCTTAGGTCTTTTAAACTTTTTGATAGGTATACTACCATATCTTGCCCCGGTTTTGACGGCTACAGTGGGTGCAGGCCTCTATCTTTCAGGTTCAATAAATATCCTATACTATGTAGGTTACCTGATGGCAGCTACGACCCTTTCAAGCCAGTTTTCGGCAGTATCAGAATATCTCTTAATGATATTCTTCTTTGAAACCAGCTTTAGGAGAATTGGTGAACTGAAAAACGAACCAATTCAAACAGGGGAAGACAAAGACCTTAAAAGTTTTGATGTAAAATTTGACAATGTAGAGTTTCAGTATAGGGGACAACAAGGTGATAAAGGACTATCTTTTGTGGCAAAAACAGAATGAAGTTACTGCGATAGTTGGTCCATCCGGTTGTGGAAAAACTACCGTTTTAAGGCTGATTTCCAGACTTTACGACTACGATAAGGGCAAGATAAGTATAGGCGGTCAGGATATAAAGGACATAAGTACCAAGTCCATGTTTGAAAAAATTTCTATAGTATTCCAGGATGTAGACCTTTTTGACTTTTCAATTATGGAAAACATCAGGATGGGAAGGAAAAGTGCCAGTGACGAAGAAGTAATTGCTGCGGCAAAACTTGCCAATGTAGATAAGATAGTGGCCAAAGCTTCCTAATGGATATAGACACCCTTATAGGAGAAAACGGGTCCAAGTTATCAGGTGGAGAAAGGCAAAGAATTTCCATAGCCAGGGCCTTCCTAAAGGATGCCCCTATAGTTCTTCTTGATGAAATATCAGCATCTCTTGACGTGGAAAATGAAATGGAAATTCAGGAGAGTATCAACAGGCTAATTGAAGGCAAAACCATTATAATCATTTCACACAGGTTAAAGTCTATTGAAAAAGGCAGATAAGATAGTGGTGATGAAGGAAGGTCTTCTAGACTCTGAAGGTAAACACGACAGCCTGTTGGAAAACTCTAAATTATATAAGTCAATGGTTGAAAAATCAAAGTTGACTGAGGAATATGTATACTAGGTCTATAAATTAGAGGTTTTTCTACCATATCTCTTGGGAGATTGACCGATTAAATATAGGTATAGTAAAATAGAATATAGCAATAAGGATGACGCCTGTAGTCGTTGTGACAATTCTAAGGAAGGGGACAATGCTACAGGCCTTATCTAGCAAATTTTTAGGAGAAAGAGTGGTTGGATGCCTAAGCGTATAAAGAAAAGTGGAAGGAGAAGTCCTTGTTCATGTTTGGGACAAGCTCCCTCAATTATTGGTATACCAGCTGGTTACAAAGGCCTTGCTCTTGGCCAGTCTGGTTGTCTTGAGGACTATAGCAGGTTCTCTTTTATGGGTAGCAGGTAAACCGGCTATCACCAGCAGTGATATACCATTTTTGATGAGGACATGGCAGGGCTGGTTGCTTTTGATAATTGCCCTAACAGGCCTATTTGTATATACCATATTTGATATTAACGTTATGATACTCCTGAGTAGAAATGTACTATATTCGGAGCATAAAAAGATGAAGACCCTTATATATGAGGCATTTTTGGCTGGTAAAAAGCTAATTAGACCCAAGGGCATACTAGTGATTTTATATATATCATTTTTGGCCCCAGCCTGTTTTGCGACCCTCGGAATTTCCCTTAGTTATCTTTTGTATTGCTGGATTTTATCTTTGTCTGTTATTACTTCGACAAGTATTAGGGGCAGGTTTCTACTATATCCTGCTTATCCTATTGGGGATTTTAGGGTTATAGGGGTCTTTACATTTCACTATATGATTTTTGAAGGACCAGTCACTAAATGAAGCCCTAGCTTCTTCTGTTAACCTAATCAAGGTCCACAAGAGGAGTATTGCAGGCAGGTACTTTGGATTTTTACTTAGGACAGGTTTGAGTCTTGGTGTATATTTGCAGTTTTTGGAATAGTACCATATATAATTCTAGAAATTGCAAGTCCACTATATATATATAGGTTTTTCTCTTGCTTATAGTTTTTGTCACTACCTTGCTTGATGGTATATACGGTCTCCTATTTTTATCCTTTCAGTTCATGCGTTTGACCCAGATATTTGATGGATATGAATGTCCGGACCTGGTTCCAACAATGATAAAAACATTTTTTTCAAGGAAGACTATTTTTATATCGGTTTTTAGTTATAGTATTAATGTGTATTTTTAGTGCCATTGGTAGCTCGGTCTTTGATATGTTGTTTTTCCGTGGAGAAGTCTACACAGATTATAGCCACAGGGGTGGTGGCAGGCTTTCTACAGAAAATACCCTTGAATCAATTCAGGCAGCCATAGATAAAAAGGTTTATGCCTCGGAAATTGATGTGCAGAGGACCCGTGATGGCTACTATATAATCCACCATGATACCTAATTTTTCCCGAGGCTCTATGGCGATATCCGTAGACCAGAGGATATGAAACTGGATGAGGTAAAGAGTCTGACTATGAAAGGTCTACATAATAAAATTGTCAACCCTGCAACTTTGGAAGAAGCCCTGGAGACGGCCAGGGACAAAATTCACCTATATATAGAGCTAAAGGGGAGAACTGCTGATAGGAAGATGGTAGAAGACCTCTACAGGATGGTCAAGGCCAAGGGTATGTTGGGCCAATGTGCCTTTATCAGCCTTGACTATGATATTATCAACTATATGGAAAGCAAGCATCCAGATGCAGAGACTATCTACCTTTGCTATTATAGTTTTGGTGATATAGGCAGGCTCAATGTAGATGGAATTGGTTTAGAAGCTGAGTCTGCAACAGATTCCAATATACGTAAGATTCACAAGTACAGTAAACGCGTAGATGTATGGACCTGCAATGTACACAATATAATAATGCAGTTTTTGATGAGTGATGTGGATGGGATTATAACCGACGAAGTTGAATCTACCCAGTTTTTAAAAAACACCTTTAAAGACAGTACAGATATAAACAGGATTATAAATTGGTTGAGACCGGAGAGTTAATTTGAGACTTTATATTTAAATATTCTTAAAGTAGGTGAGGGTATAAGACCTATATAAAGAAAAAGATATATAGACTAAGAGTGAGGAGAAAAATATGACTGATGAAAATATAGAAATAAAAAGGGTTTGGGGGTGATAGTCAAAGGGCCAGCGACTCAAGTATTAAAAGCGATTTTTGTAATTAAGACTAGTGATGAATTCAATAGATGATAGACCATATATATGACCTATTAAATAGCTCATATGTACTCTATGATAAGGGCCTTTTTCCATCATCTAGCTTCTTTTCGATAGTAGCTATTGAAGAGATAGTCAAGGTCTACAATAGTCTCTTTTCTAAGAATGTAGATGGACATGCAGCTAAGGGTACGGGCAAGAAGATATTTGGTCCAGACTACTATTTATGGATGGATGATCGTTTGACAGATGCCGTGAAAGAGGAAGACCTAAAGGCTATATTTGACCTTTATAATAGTGGTGGTATGATGAACTTGAAGCTTGACTCTGTATACACCAATCGTAGGTCGGATAGGATGACAATACCAGTGAACCTTGTAGATAAAAAATACGCTAGAAATATGCTTTTATTTGCCATCCAGGCCTATGAGGATAATATAGCCGGCTATAGCCTGTATGCTATTAATATATCTAAAAAGACAGACAAGCTTTTTGAAGAAGTTGTGGGTCAGGTATAGGATGATAATAAGAAGCTGGGACAAGTAAATAATAAATAAAAAAGTAAACCCTAATAGGAATTTCAAGCATAGAAAAGATATAAGTAGTCGTAAGTTTAGGAGGAAACCATGAAGATATACAAGGAACTAGAAGCCATAAAAGAGGAGGAATATGCAGCCTTTCAGGCTAGGCTAATACCTAGCATAGACCCGTCTACAATCATGGGGATTAGGGTACCAAAACTTAGGGCATTGGCCAAGTCATATATAAAAGACCAGGAGTGTCAGGATTTTTTAGTTAGTCTGCCACATGCCTACTATGATGAAAATATGCTACATGGGATCCTGGTATCAGAGATTAAAGATTTCGATACCTGCATAGACAAGCTAGAAGCCTTTTTGCCATATGTAGATAATTGGGCAGTATGTGATATTATGTCACCAAGGGTCTTCAAAAAGCACAAGGAGGAACTACTGGATAGGATCAAGCTTTGGATTTCTTCTGATCAAACCTATACATGTAGGTTTGGTTTGGAGATGCTGATGACCCACTTTTTAGATGACGACTTCAAGCCCTGATTATTTAGACTTGGTAGCAGGTCTTAGGTCCCAGGAATACTATGTTAATATGATGATTGCCTGGTTTTTTGCTACAGCCCTTACCAAGCAGTGGGAGGCCAGCCTTCCATATATTGAAGCCAGGAGCTTAGATGACTGGACCCATAATAAGGCTATACAAAAGGCCCGTGAGAGCCTTCGTATAAGTAAGGAGAGGAAGGACTACCTTAAGGGACTAAAGTAGTTAGGATTTATGACCTAATATTATCCCATGAAGAAGGTGGGATAGAAAAGAAAAAAGTATTAACAACAAGTATATCTTGATGCTATTGAACCTAGGGTTACCCTGCAGAAGGGGCTGGTCCACTGGCAAACCACGGATCTCGTAAGGCAATAGAAGAAACTGTAAAAATATATATAAAAATATATAATAAGAGATATGTAGTATAAAATATATATAATATATAAGATATATACGATAGGATGGATATAATAGCACTATAATAATTTGTTTTGATGGAGGTGGATATATGAATACCCTGATATGCTATAAGAAATGTACTACTTGCAAGGGAGTAGAAAAAGATAATGAAGGACCAGGGTCTTGCCTATGAACTTAGGGAGATGAACAAGGAAAAATCCTAGTATAGAAAATTAAAGGCTTGGAGGGAAAAGACAGGCCTGCCACTAAAGAGGTTTCTTCAATACAAGTGGTAAGATCTACAAGGACATGGGCTTGTCTAAAAAGCTGGCAGATATGTCAGAAGAAGACCAGTACAAGCTACTAGCCACAGATGGTATGTTGGTAAAGAGGCCAATTCTACTAGTAGGAGATGAAAAAATCCTGGTAGGTCCGGATGTAAAGAAATTCCTACTTGGTGAATAGGTATAGACCTATAAAAAATGAGGTCACACAGTCCGTTGAAAATACATTCTTTGGGCAGGTGACCTCATTATTTTTAACTCTTAGACCTAGAGTCTATTTTTTTTGATTATTGATGAAAGTCCATTTATAGGTACTTATAATAACTAGGCCTGGATCTTTCTTTCCTCTATATAGGCATCAAGCATTTCAGAAACCTGGACTACAAGGTCCTTGCAAGGTGGCTTCTTAGTCATTATAGGTTTGCCTTCAGGTGTTTTTTCACCAGTTAGACCCAATAGTTCCTTACAAATTATAGATCCGTTTTCTTCCTGGAATTTCTCGGCAAGTTTTCTGATTACCTTATAGTGTTCGCTTTTTGCCCCTTGTCTTTTGGGGGTCTGTAAAAGCCATTTAGTAGAGCCTACTACCATAAACATACCACTGACAGCCCCATACTTCTCTTAGTTTTGCCATTCCCAGGCCAAAGGGTGATGCCATTTTTAAGGCTGTATCCTTGTCTCAGACCGGTTTCGTCACTAAAAGCTAAAACTATAGCCTGTGAGCAGTATAGCCCTCTTTAAATAAATCTCTAGCTAGATCTGAATGCTTACTCAATTTAATTTTACCTCCATATTTTTACAGATTCACATACTTTCACATATCCATATATTATCATATATAAGAGTAGATTTATAGTCTAATATACTAGATTTTTATATGGAAAAATATAGTAATTTCTTACTCAGAGGTTAAATATTTAAGTACTACTAACAGTTTTAGCTAGATCTACAAGACTCTGTCCAAAGAATGTAGAAGTTTTTGAACTTATATTGATTAGTAGCCCATCTTCTTCCCAATCAATACTCTTGTTATTGGACATTATGGCTTTTTTGCCATTTAGGTAAACATACTTAGCCTCATCTGTGCTTGTTTCATACCCATTTCCATCTCTTGCAAGTCTTTCCTGCATATAGATCCTTGCCCCATCCTTTTCAAGGATAAAGTCTGCTATTTTACCTGGAAGTCCATTTTCATCCTTGTAGATACCAACTTTTATCAGCTTGCAACCTGCTGGTAGCTTAGGCTTGAAAGCTAGGTACTTTTGTGCCTCCCCAAGTGTCTTGAACTTGGCAATACCCTCGTCTATAACTTTATCAGCATCCTTTTCTAGGATATATGTTCCATTTTTTTCATCTATTTCCTTTATTTTATTTCCGTCCTTATCGAATACGCCAGTTTTTTTAGCTTCCTTGTAGCTGATATCATCTACCTGTCTTCCCTGGGCATCATATATTTTTCCCTTAAATTTTTCTGGGAAGTGGTAGATTAGTTTACCCAGGTCAATAAGTGGTTTTTCCTCATGGATAGTTATATTTCCATTTTCAGTCTTAAGGGTCTTAGTAGTTGTAAAAAATTCATTACCAATAACCGGTATGCCTATGCCTGCAACTATTAGTAAACCTGCTATTGATGCAGCTATTAACTTTCTAGACCAAGGTCTAGTTTTTTTCTTTCCAGCATTGTCTATGTTTCTTACCTTATCTATTTTATTAGCCATAATATTACCTCCCTTTATGTCATCTACTGGGCTTTCACTAGGTCCACCAAAGCAAATTATCCTCAGAATTTGATTCAAGTAACCTGACCCTAATCCTATTTTTACTAGCCTGGCTAGGTGAAAATTCCATGTTTAGCCTTTCCTTTAGTTCATCTTCAAACTTTAAGTCATGTAGGCTTTCGACATTCTGATCTGGTCCTTCAAGAATATTATCAATTTCTCTTTCCTGATTAGGGCCAAGATTGATGTCAAGGTCGTTAGATCTATCTATATCTTTTTATTCATAATAATCCCTCCTATTCTATGTTTTTTTAATTTGTATATCCCTACTAAAGATTGTCTTTTTGGAGTTCCTTTTTTAGTTTTTTCAAGGCCCTAAATAGGACGACACCCACATTTGCACTGGATATACCTAAGAGGTCTCCTATATCAGTGTTCTTCATATCCGCCCCATACTTGTAGGCAATGATTGTACGTTCCTTGTCACTTAATTTAGCCAGGGCAAGCTTTAGGCCTGAGTTGATATCTGCCATTTCTACAATTTTTTTCAGGTGACTGGTCAGTGTCAACCAGGGGTCCTGTAGCATCCATGCTTACAGTTTGAATCTGCTTTTTCTATAGAAACTGGCTATTTCATTCCTGACTATTGAGAATAACCAGGTCTCAAAACTAGACTTGCTAGAAGAGTAGGTGTTTAGGTTGGCATGAACCTTCTCAAAGACAAGTAGGGCTATATCCTCAGCATCCATATGATTTAGAGTTTTCATATTTATGAATTTATATACTTTATCAAAATATTTTTCAAAAGATATCTTCAAAATTCAAAAGAACCACCTCCATCCTTGTGAATTGAATTAATCTAGATTAATTATAACCTCTTTCACCTATATATACGCTTAAAATAGGTTTTCATTAACAAAAAATTTAAAAATTCATAAAAAGCCCTCCTAGATATTTCACTAGAAGGACCCTTATCATGTTTTCCCAATTTTTAATTTTACTCGACCAAGACTCTTTGCTTGGAAGAATAGTTATTTAAATACTATATACATGTTCTTGTCTTTATTTTCTATAAAGCTATATGGATTCTTTTTCAAGGACTATAGGTTTTTGATACTTAACGCTCATAACAGAAAGTAACTATATCCTTGACTATATACTTGTCGCTTATACAGATGTAGGAAGCAGATTCAGGATACAAGCCTTTAACTATCTTTACAGAAGTATCAAACCTGTCTTTGCCTGCTATCTTGTCTACCTTTACCTTCTTTTTACTCAATTGACTATATACATCACTGGCTATAGTCTGGTCTCCACCCTATGGCTAATATACTTGAATCCTTTTTCACTAAATCATAAGTATGACCAGGCATACTATTTTTCTTAGTTAGGAGTATAGGAATTTTCTTTTCATAGGAGTATGGAGAGATTGATGGTGTATCGTAAAAGTCTTGTCCACTAACCAGGATAAACTGCTTGTCTGCATTCATAAACCTGGCAATCTTACTCGATGTTTCATACCTATCCTGACCCGAATAGTCATACAAGTTATATCCTTTTGCCTTAAGTTGGTCCTTGACTTTTCTGGATATAAAGCTTGTCTCCTGATAGGACATAGATGTTCTTTGCATGAAGTCTGCCTAGTTCACTTAAAAGTTTTTCGTCTAACTCGTCCTTGTCAGACAAAAGTATAGGTGCATCCAGATAACCAGCTATTGAAGCAGAGCACAGGGCATCTGGGATACTATCCTTGCCGACTAGAACGACATTGTCATTCCTTCCAAATGTAGCATCTGATATATGGAGTTGACATCTCAACAGGACCACATGATTCTATATTTCTCAGATTATTCAAATTTTTAAGGTTGATACTTACGCCATCACTGGAGTTTAGGACCTTCATAAGCTCTGAATATATGTTAATTTTTGTTTTTGTAGGTATTGAAATTATGGACTGTCTTTTTCTGATAAAACTAAGGATATAGTAGCCATTATCATTGGCATCTTTAGTAAGTCCGATTTCATAATTGTCTATTTCAATTATAAAATCATAGGTCTTAATCCTGGACTCACTATTATAGTAGTCTCCCTTTATTGAATCCAGTATTTCAGCAAAGCTTCTTTTGTGCCTTCTTATCATTTAAAGTGTACTTGGGTCCATCACCGAAGATAAGGCTGTTGGACTCGTCAACTTCTTTATTGATATCAAGATCGATCTTATCAGCCGCGTTTACTGCGACTAGGGAAGAAGCTGAAACTGTAGCAGCTAAAAAGAAATTATTACTTTTTATTAGTCATATTACCACCTTTTGTATGCTTTTCTATAAAAATTACCATCACAGAAAAATTATTTTATAAATACTTTCCCATAGGCATACCCCTAAATATGATAATACATATAATAAACATTTCCTATGCATTTCATATTATCATATTTTTGTTAAAAATCAATTCTGGGGGTTGCTGGATTTTTATCGGATTAAAATGATTTGTGGTGGATTCTGCCTTAAAACAGCTTGGAGTTTTTAAAGGAGGAAGAAAAAAGGTTTATAAATGAAAATGTAGTAATTTGGGAATTTATAAATATGCATGAAAGGGACATAAAAATAGGATAAAATATAATTATATAAAAATCTGAAAAATGAAAAAAATTTGTCTTTAAATATCCTTAGGAATAAGATATAATGAGGTTAAATTAGAATTTTTGGAGGGAATTATGTCGTTTTAACAAATCACTATGTCTTGTCATTTATCAAATTGCGATATTGGCAACTCTAGGGCGAGGTATAGCTAACAGCATCAGAAACAGAAGCTGACTATACCTCATTCAATCGGATACAGGATGCTTATCTAGGGGTCTTCTAGGTATATGGATGGCCTTCATGATGGGTATATTTGCCAGAGGCTATGGGTGCCAAGTTACTAGACTAGTTCAACAATCCTGCATACAAAGCTTGCTTTTTGCATTCTCAACTTCACTGGTAATGAATACATCATTTGGTCCAGTCTTCATGGTATTGCATAAGCACACAGATACCTTCTTAGACCTAAGGTATGAAACTAAGGGTGCTAAGGTAACTATCAAGGATATCTGCTCAAGGATTGACTATTTTGCCTATGGAAAAAATGTCCTATGGGGAACAATACCAACATTCTGGTTGCCAGCACATACTGTTACATTCTTGCTACCAGGTGAGTTCAGAGTTATATTTGCAGCCCTATTGTCAATTTGTCTAGGTATATTACTTTCTCTAAAGTCATAATTAGAGTAAGCCAAAAACAAGTGATATGGGGTAATCCTAGTATCATAGTTGATGGGAAAAATAGGAAAAGAGCCTTTAATAACCTGGGTCAAAACCAAGGACTTACATGGCTTATAAAAAGAGAATATATGCCGACTTCAATAGTGGGGTAAACCTGCTGGCTGGAGTCGGTTTTTCTTATGCAAGCCTGCCTTGAGAAAAATTATAATTTTTGAAAAATTTTAAGAAAATTGAATATATATGAAAATATTGGATATATATAAAAATGAATTAAGTTAAGTTGTAAATTTTAGTATCATTTAAATTAAATCCTTGAGGTTTGCTTATCCTCAGGGGATTTTTCTATGCATTTATTTATATGTAAATTTTTAAGTAAAAAGTTTTTATATGTGGTATAATCCTTATTGTATAATTGAGAGTTTTTGTATGTACTATAGGAAGTATATTAGTAAAATTAAGAGCGGTTGGATTGTAAATATCAGCAATAGTATTGAAAGTAAGGTGTTAGATTTTGAAGAAGATTTTTAATAAAGAATTTAAAGAAAATATATGCCAGACCCATCAAGGTCCATGAGATTTTATATAAGGACTGTCAAGAGGTTATGAAAAATCGTTTGATAACCATTATAGTAGTGGCCCTAATGATATTTCCATCCTTATATGCCTGGTTTAATATTGAGGCCTTTTTGGGATCCATATGGTATTACAAAGAATTTAAAGTGTGGCAATTGTAAATCAGGACAAGGACTACAGGTTTAAGAACCAGAAATTGAATTTTTGGTAATGATATAGTTAAAAACCTCCAAGGAAAATAGGAGTCTTGATTGGAATTTTTGTAAACTCTAAAACAGCCATGGAGGGCCTTAATACCGGTAGGTATTATGCTATTTTAACAATACCTAAGGACTTTACGAAATCCCTGATGTCTGTTACCCAGGTAGATGTGAGGGAAGGCTAGGATAATATATACAACAAATGAAAACCAATGCAATAGCAGAAAAATAACTGACCAGGGGGCTAATAAGCTTCAGGCAAAGATTAGTAACCATCTTATTCAGGTTATAAGTGAGACCTCATTAGGTGCCATGGGTGGAATTTCAAATATGACTGATGATATAACACCAAAGTTGACAGAAATGAAGAAATCTTTACAGAGGCTAGATGCCCAGTTGGTAAATAGCAAGAAGTTGGCAGAGAATAATAAAAATATGATAGGGTGACCTAGACAAGTCCCTGGCGGAGTTCTAAGGCGAGTCTTGATGCTATTAAAAGGACTATGAATAGTGCGAAAAAGATCAATGATGATATTGGAAGCATGGCTACGGATGCGACTTCAGGTATACAGAACTCATCAGTTAGTCTAAAGTCAGCCTTAAGAGATGTGTCAAGAATATTGGAATCGTCAGTCAACTTGGCCCAGTCCCCAAATTCCATTGGTGACAAGGGGGCCCAGCAGAGCAGTCATAAGTATAGATAATATTAAAGATAAAAATAGACCAGGCAGCTATAAGGGTCAACAATATTAGCCAGGTCTTAAATGATATAAATGTAGTAAATTCAAATGTATTAAATAATGCAGTTACCAGGTTGAATAATGAGTACAGGTCACTAACAGATGCTAGTTCTAGGTTAGCAGGTATTATAGACCAGAGTAAACTCTACTAGTAGCTTGACATATTCTCAAGTTCAAGACATTGTAAATATTGTTGCAGACTCTAACAAGGGTATAAATGATATTATTTCGGATTTCGATGACTTGGTCACAAGGCCACTTAGCAGGGTGAATGGAAATGTATCTACAATTACCGGGGATATCAGGAGTATGGTAGACTCTACAGGCCAGTTGTACCCAAGTGTAAATAATTTTATAAATACGGCATCAACTTTAAATGGTAGGGTCGGTTCTAGTATAACAATTCTAGAAAGCTCGATAGATATATTGAGGGGCCAGGTTTCCGACTCTATAAAGATGATTGATGAAATACAGAACAACAAGGATTTAAAGGCCTTTAATAATGTAATCAAGTCAAATATCCTTGAAAGGGCAGATTTTATTAAGAATCCAGTTGAAATCAAGGAAGAAAAATTGTATAAGATGGCCAATTACGGTTCTTCTATGGCACCATTTTACAGTGTCTTGGCAGCCTGGGTAGGGGTTATTATCCTATCGACTATATTATCTACAGAGCCGAGTAAGCAGTATAGGAGTATTGATAGGTACTTGGGTCGTCTATCATTTTTCCTAATCCTGTCTCTTATCCAGTCGATAATAATATCGACGGGAGACCTCTTATTATTAGGGGTGACAGCGAAGGAACCAGTCTTGTTTATATTGATCTTGATGCTGTGCAGTATAGCCTTCTGTATCCTAATATTCACCCTGGTATCATGCTTCAAGACTCTGGGTAAGGGATAGCCATGTTCTTGTTGGTTATCCAGATAGGTGGTTCTGGGGAACCTTCCCAGTCCAGATGACACCTACCTTCTTTAGGACTATAAACTCAGTCATACCATTTACATATGGTATAAATGCCTGCAGGGAAGCTATAGGCGGAGTATATATGCAAAACCTGCTTGGAGATATAGGGGCCTTGCTATTATTTGCCATTATACCGCTGATATTCGGAATAATGTTCAAGGAAGATATAAACGACCTTTTAGAACCCTATCAGAAAAGTTTGAGAAGAGTTTCTTAATGCACTAGCATATTTGTCAAAAGTGTTATATACTGTAGTGAAGTAGAAAAATTTATTAGGGTAGTATGGAGAAGTAATATGTTAACTGTATTTGTAAGAGTTAAGGTTAAGCCAAATTTTGAGGATGATTATGTGGCAGCTGCGAAGGCCTTGGTAAAGTCTTCCAGGAAAGAACTAGAAAAATATCACATATGATTTTTGTAGGATTGACGGTTCAGACCATGAATATTGTTTTGTTGAAAGATGGGAGAGCTATTCTGGTTTGGAAAAGCACCAGGCCAGCCAGCACTATATAGATGCCAAGGCTGTCTTTGAAGAGTTAGTTGAAGACATCCAGACTACGATTGGGGAAATGATATAATAATAGATTGTTATAAAAATAAAATTTCCTATTGACTTTTATAAATTCTAATCGTATAATTAGATACAACAAATAGATAAGAGCCGATGATAAAGAGAGTAGCTTAAATGAATTTACAGCGAGTCGGGGTTTTGGTGTGAGCCTGATATTGGAGTTTAAAGTGAAGAGAACTTTGGAGGTTATTAGAGGAATTTAGTATTCTAATAGGTTTCCGCCTTAAGGGTTTGAGAGGACAAGAATTAATTGTCAATAAGAGTGGTAACGCGTATATTCGTCTCTTAGCTAGAATTAGCTAAAGAGACTTTTTATTTTATTTACTGGGGTTAACTGGCCAGTCCTGGTAGATTGGATAAAATGTTTATATCACTCAAGATAATTGACTTGTCAATAAGAGTGGTAACGCGGTATATTCGTCTCTTAGCCAGTATTGGCTAAGGGACTTTTTATTTTGAATTATTATATTATTTTTAAAGGAGAAGAAAAATGAAAGCAGGATTGAAAAATTATTAGCATTAGGATTGGTAGCAGTTTTAGCAGTAGGTCTAGTTGGTTGTGGAAACAAGTCATCTGATAACTCAGGTGGAAACCAGACAGCCTTAGAACAGATTAAGAAAAATAAAAAGTTGGTTGTAGCAACATCTCCTGACTACCCACCATTTGAGTTCATGGTATCAGAAGGTGGTAAGAGTAAGATAGTGGGTGCTGACATAGACTTGGCCCAGAAGATAGCAGACAAGCTGGGTGTTGAGCTAGAGCTAAAGGCTATGGACTTTGACGCCCTACTACCAGCCCTACAGGCAGGTAAGGTAGATATGGTAATCACAGGCATGACACCAAATGAAAAACGTAAGAAGGCTGTAGACTTCTCAGATATCTACTTCAAGGGTGAAAATGCAGTAATAGTAAATGCTAAGGATGCAGGTAAGTTTACTTCAGAAGACCAGCTTAAGAAGGCTAAATTAGGTGTCCAGAAGGGTTCTACTCAGGAAACATATGTTAAGGACAACCTAAAGGTTACAAATTATAAGGCCCTAGTAGCAGTTCCAGACTTGATTGCAGATATGAAAAATGGCAATATAGATGCAGTAGTATTGAACAGCAAGGTTGCCGGTATAAATGTTACTAAGTATGATGGTATAAAGGTTGTTGAAAACTTGAAGCTAACTAGCGGTGGAGATGAAGAAGCCATGGCAGTTGCTATTAAGAAAGGCGATAATGCAGACCTAATCAAGTTGACAAATGAAGTTATTAGGAACTACAGGACAGTGGCGAATACGATAAGATATTAGCCAATGCAGTAGAACCTGATTTCAAAAAGAAACAAAAGTAATTGTAGAAGGTATTTATAATAGAGGAGTTTAGGATGGATTTTAGTTTTATAAATGATTACTACCTGTCATACATACAGGGTGCAGGAGTCACAATTTTAATATCTTTTATGGCCTTGCTATTTGGCTTTATAGTTGGTCTAGTAGCATGTGTATGTAAGATATCAAAGAATATAATATTAAGATGGATAGCAAATATATACATAGAGATTATCAGGGATACACCACTGCTTGTTCAGGTCATGATTATGGCATATGGTTTTCCAATGATCTTAGGTGTCAAATACCCGACTATGTTCGGTTATGACGATACATTCACAGCTGCAGTAATGGCCATGATACTGAATTCAGGAGCCTATATAGCTGAGATACTAAGGTCAGGTATATCTTCAGTTGACAAGGGTCAGATGGAGGCCAGTAGGTCCCTAGGCTTGACATACCTACAGTCAATGAGGTATATAATAGTTCCACAGGCTGTAAAGAATATTCTACCAGCCCTGGCTAACGAATTTATATCACTTGTAAAGGAGTCTGCCATAGTAGCATTTGTAGGTGTAACGGATATTATGTTCGTAGCAATTTCAGTTAAGAACTCAACTTATAATGGATTTGGACCATACTTGTTTGCAGCATTGATTTACTTTGTAATTACCTTTTACATTATCAAAATTAGTAGGCTTATTAGAAAAAGAAAATGACTGTAGAAAGATAGGAGATTGTAATGAGTAATAAAGAAGTTTTATTAGAGCTAAAAAGACCTGCACAAGTCTTTGGAAACCTAGAGGTAATAAAGGGTATAGACCTTGAAATCGACAAGGGTGACATCATGGTAATAATTGGGCCATCAGGTTCTGGTAAGAGTACCGTACTAAGGTGTATGAACCTACTGGAAAAGCCTACATCAGGCCAGATTATTTTCGAGGGTCAGGATATACTTAAAAACCTAAAAACCATAGACAAGACTAGGGAGAAGATAGGTATGGTATTCCAAAACTTCAATCTTTTTCCAAACAAAACCATTCTAGACAACATAACTCTAGCCCCAATGACAGTAAAGGGTAAGACTAAGGAGGAGGCTGAAAAGAAGGCCAGGGAACTGCTTGAGAGGGTAGGCCTATTGGACAAGATTGATGCTCATCCAGTCCAACTATCAGGTGGCCAGCAACAGCGTATAGCCATAGCAAGAGCCCTTGCCATGGAGCCGGACATGATGTTATTTGACGAGCCAACATCAGCCCTAGACCCGGAAATGGTAAAGGAAGTTCTAGACGTAATCAAGGAGCTGGCAGATGAAGGTATGACCATGGCAATAGTTACACACGAGATGGGCTTTGCCAAGGAAGTTGCAGATAGGGTCATATTTGTGGATGAAGGCAAGATAGTAGAGGATGGAAGTCCGGAAGAAGTATTTAATAATCCTAAAAGTGATAGGGCAAAGGACTTCTTCGACAAGATTCTGGTATAGGTTAAAAAGTATTTAATAGTTTGAAATTAATAGGGGTACAGCCATTTTTCCAATTTAAGAGGGAGTTGGTTGTACCTTTTTGTTTATAGCTACATTTAGCACATACAAATATATAGGAATACATATAAATCATATTAATCAGGATAAATTATAAAAAGCATATAAATAGCTTTTGGTCCAATCAAAGAAAAACTTTACATCCAGGCAAGTCTGTAGTATAATATATGAGTCGTGTAATATTTACACAGTAAAGGCATAGCCTTTAAATGGACAATGTAGGAAAAATTCCTACTAAGGTGTGTTTGGTTTAGGAGTTTCACACATCCATTTTTCAAGTGGACAATGCACAAGGGTGCATCCATAGTTTATATTTAAAAAGGAGAAAAATATGTCATCAATTACAAGAGGACCTAAGTTTAAGTTATCTAGAAGACTAGGACTTAACGTTTGTGGTCATCCAAAAGGCAATGAACAGAGCTGGTAAGGGAACTGCAAGAAGTGATAAGAAGCTACACCATATGGTCAGCAGTTACTTGAAAAGCAGAGACTAAGAGCTTACTACGGAGTATCAGAAAAGCAGATGAGAATCTACATGAAGAAGGCTCAGAAGGCTAAAATGACTACTGGTACTGCAGTTATAACAACTCTAGAATGTAGACTAGACAACCTAGTATACAGAATGGGTCTAGCTAACTCAATCAGACAGGCTAGACAGATGGTATCTCACGGTAACATCCACGTAAACGGAAGAAAGGTAGATATACCATCATATATCGTTAGTGTTGGAGATGAAATATCTCTAAGAGAAAAAGTACAGAACTCAACGAATTATTCAAGGTTAACTTTGAAGCAGTTGCTCTAAGCGAATATCCTTACTTAACTAAGGACCAGGCTAACTTCTCAGCTGTATTAACAAGATTACCTGAAAGAGAAGAAGTGCCAATCGAAATCAACGATGCACTAGTAGTCGAATTCTACTCTAAGTCTTCATTATAAGATTGATAAGAGGGACTATAATAATGTCCTTAGATGTACCGAGTGTGGTTATTCACATTCGGTACTTTTTTTAAAATAAAGGGCTCTATGTCAAATAACGTTGGTGATAATTTAAATCAACAAAAATCTATTAAATTATGCGGCAGCATCCATAGCAAACTGATAACTATGGATGTTGCCCTTTTGTATTTTATACCTTTCCACTAGCATTATCCTTGCCTTAAAATTCTAAAACTCCTATATCCGTAGGATACTCTTTTAATTACCTTTATCTTGTTGTTTTTACCCTCCACCATAGTATTCGTATAGTCATATTTTAATGAGTTTAGCACATATTTTCTAAGCTTTTAAGGCTTTTTATACTCTTCCTAAAAACACATTGGTATTTCATCAGTCCTAGTATTTAGAATATCTTCAAGCATAGCCGCATCATTATTAGAGATACTTAATAGGAAGTTTTGATAAAAATCATGGGCCTCTTTTTAAGTTGGGAAATTCTTTTTAACATATAATCTAATATATCAACTGAACTGGTCATATTTTTAAAGTGCCTATTCTTGTAAAATATATCCTATTTAATTCACAGTTCTTCGCAAGCGGTATTTTCCAGTATCTCTTTAGTATTTTATACTCTCTAGACCTAGTATTAAGCTTCTTCATCTCATTTATCCTTAACTTGTTTAGCTCTCTTGTCAAGAGCTGTACCATATGGAATTTATCTACCACAATATTGGCATGTGGAAAGACCTTCTTGGCAAGATCAATATATGGCTATACATGTTCTGTAGTCACATATTCTACCCTTTTCTCTGACCTTCAAGGGATAGGAATTAAAAATACTCAAGAGAGGTATCTTTGCCTCCTATCCACCAGGATATCAAAAATATGACCGCCTTCTAAATCAGTTAAATTTACACTCATAGACGCATCAACTGTATTTACTGACTTGAATTCGTCTGATTGATAGAATCCTAGGAAGATAATTTTTCTTCTCCTATCTTCAGTTAAACTGAGCATTCTAGCAACACTAGTAGGAGATACACAGTGTTCTCTTGCAATTAGATCCATTGACTTAGTCTCACATAGGTTTAAAACTATTGACCTTTTTAACATCATTCGATATGAAGCACCCTTATCTACGATGACGTTTTGAGCCATAAAGGATGACTCACAATGCTTACAGAAAAACCTCTGCTTTTTAACCATTAATATCATTGGGTTTGTATTGACCCTATTAAAAAGTATTTTTACAGTCTGGCTTCCATTTTTATTATGTCATAATTTTCATTGACTATACCACACTTAGGGCAGCAAGCTGGCCTATATGAGCTTTCCCTTAGGGACTGTATATTCTATCCCTGATATTTTCTTTTTGTTCCTAAAATTACTAAATTGTTATCGTTAATTCCTAAGATTTCTGTTATACTAGCATTAGAACACATATCATTTCTCCTTATTATGACGATTTAAATTATACATGAGATTTGATGTGTTCCTATTTTTAAAATTTAGCGTTGGGAGAGAATTTTTCTCTCACCAACGCTAAATATACAACCAAATAAAGATAATAAAGGATGGCAAACCATCCCTTTATTACAATTCTTTAAACTAATTAATTCTATAGCCTTTCTAGGCCAGTATCCATGATAAAAGTAGCTACCTGGGCAGCCTTGTCCGGATCCATTGGATGGAGAGGTAGTCTAAAGTTACCAACTTCACAGCCTAGCATATTCATGGCAGTCTTGACCGGTATAGGATTGACATCCAGGTTCATAAGGTCAATGGCCTTTAGGGAGTCATTGAAGACCTGTCTAGCCCCAGCAAGGTCACCCTCAATGAACTTGTCATATATATTAAAGATAAGCCTTGGGCATATATTTGCCAAGACAGATATATGCCCACTTGCACCCATACCCAGGTTGGCCAAGATAGTCTTGTCGTTGCCACATATAAGGGCAAAGTTGTCATTGATTAGTGGTGATAGGTCAGCCAAGTGGTTAAGGTCACTAGATGACTCTATAATACCTACTATATTTGGTATCTCTACTAGCTTGGCAACAAGGCCAGGAGCAAGGTCTAAGCCAGTCCTAGCAGGGTCATTGTCAATATAGGCTGGCAGGCCACCAGCTATGGCTATCGACTTGAAGTGGCTGATTAAGCCCAACTCATTTCCCTGGCTATAGTATGGGGCAGATAGGATTAGACCATCTAGTCCCAAGGCCTTGGCTCTTATAGATAGGATTACAGACCTAGAAGTATCATTTAGGCCAGTCTGGGCAAGGACAGGGACCTTCTTGTTGACCTTCTTTACCACAAAGTCTATCACTTCCAAAATTTCATTATCGTTCATAGCATAGAACTCTCCAGTCGTTCTCCCCAAGATAATGGCCTGGGACCCTACTTTTAGGTAGGTATCCACTAGGTTACCTAGACTATCAAAATCAACTTCATTAGTATCTGTAAATGGTGTAACTATATTTACCCACAACCCTTAAAAATCATATTATCTCCTCTTTTCCTTTTAAATTCTATATTATATCTTAGTCTTATTTTAAATTACCAAATTTTATCCCACTGACATATATTAAGTCTTCCTGGATGGGACTTATATCTCTAATATAAATTAAAAACCTATTCTATACAATAGTTATTAAAAATTATACCCACTAAGGCTATAAATATGCTTAATTTTTAAGACAAGATGTATAGACCTAATATCTAGAGTATGATATAATAGGTGATGTTTTTAAAGTTGAATTATGGAGGTAAATTATGGATACATTAAAAGAGTTATATAAAATAGGAAGTGGACCATCAAGTTCACATACAATGGGGACCACAGAGGGCGGCCAAGAGATTTAAGGAAAAGAATCCTGATGCTGCTAGCTACAGGTGTACACTTTACGGCTCATTGGCAGCTACAGGTAAGGGCCACCTTACAGACTATATTATAGAAAAGACAATAGCACCAAAGAAGGTGGAAATTATCTGGAGAGAGGATATCAACCCAGAATTCCATCCAAATGGCATGATGCTTGAAGCCTTGGATGAATCAGGCAAGGCCTTTGATGAATGGACTGTATTCTCAGTAGGTGGTGGTACCCTGGCAGAAGAGGGTAAGAGAAACCAGGTAGATGGCAAGGTATATTATGAACATTCTAAACTAGATGATATAATCAAGTACTGCAAGGAAAATGACAAGTCACTTGTAGAATATGTATTAGACAGGGAAGATGATGACTTCCTGGAATATATGGGCAATATAGTTGATACTATGAAGGCAGCCATAGACAAGGGAATTGAAAGCAGGGAAATAATTCCTGGCGAACTAAAGTTGAAGAGAAGGGCATCAAGGTTCTACAAGAAGTACCTGGCTACGAAGGACTACACTACTTTGGATTATGCATTTGCCCTAGCTGCATCCGAGGAAAAATGCGTCAGGTGGTACTATCGTTACTGCCCCAACATGTGAGTGCTGCAGGAGTAATACCAGGTGTATTTTTCTCATTGATGGTACACAATGGATATACTAGACAGCATATAATAGAAGCTATAATAGTGGCTGGTCTGATAGGTAACCTAATCAAGACTAATGCATCTATATCAGGTGCAGAAGTAGGATGTCAGGGTGAAGTAGGTTCTGCCTGTTCGATGGCATCAGCAGGTGCTGCCTACCTATTTGGTGGTACTCTAGAGCAGATAGAATATGCTGCTGAAATAGGCCTAGAACACCACCTGGGTATGACATGTGACCCAGTATATGGATATGTTCAGATACCTTGTATAGAAAGAAATGCAATGGCTGCTGAAAGAGCAATAGCTGCAGCTAAGTATGCCCTAAATACTGATGGTGCCCATACGATATCATTCGACCAGGTAACTATCACTATGAAGGAAACTGGAATAGATTTGATGGACAAGTATAGAGAAACAGCCAAGGGCGGACTTGCTAAGTGGTTCGAGTGCTAATTGAATTTAAGACCATAGTCAAGTTTTAACTTGGCTATGGTTTTGTTTTTATATTAAGGAGAAGAAAATGTTTAGACCAGTTAGAAGAAAAAACAGAGAAATCAGTATAGAAGCTGCAAAGGACCTGCTAAGAACATCACGTCGTGGAGTGTTAGCGGTTAATGGTGACAATGGGTATCCCTATGCCCTGCCACTTAACTACATATATGATGAAAATAACCAAACGATAATTTTTCATGGTGCAAGGGCAGGCCACAAGCTAGACTCTATCAAGGCCTGCGACAAGGTTTGTTTTACGGTATACGGTAATGAAACTATAAAAGAAGAGGCATGGGCACCATATATGCAGAGTGTAATTGTATTTGGAAGGTGCAAACTGGTAGATAACCAGGAAAGGTCAATGGATATACTAAGAAAACCTAGCAAGGAAGTACTATCCAAGTGAAGATATAATAGATGAAGAGATTGCCAAGGCAGGTAAGGCAGTCCAGATGTTCTAGATAGAGATTGAGCATATAAGTGGTAAGGAAATACAGGAAAAAAATAAATTTCAGCCAATATAAGTTTGTAGTTAGAGATATAGAAAACTTCATAAGGAGAATATGCAATGAAAAGAACACTAATAAGAAGAATAATAGAGTGCTTGGTTATGTTAGCAATTTCAGCAGCCCTGTGGCAACTAACACTTATACCAATAGCGTCTACTATAAATAAAAAGCACCATTGACTTTACCTCAAAATGTATTTGTAATAGCAGCATTTTCAGTCCTGGTAATTTTAATTAATTTATATGCTAAAAAAACAAAGCTACATAAACTGGAAAAGAGTTTTTTTCAGAAAATGTAACCATAAAATGGATACTGTTCGGCTTGCTTTGCTACTCTTGTACTTCACTTTTTAGCAACATATGTAGGAAAAATAGAAGGGGTACTGTATTTAGACCCAAATGTAAGCACAGAGGGTCAGTACCTAGTAATAGAGTTTATGAGGACTTGTATTTTAAGTCCTGTTACTGAAGAACTTGTATTTAGAAGGATATTGACAAAGGTAATTTTCCCTGGGAACCTAAAAGTAAGTCTGCTTATTACTGGTCTTATATTTACGGCAATTCATATGCCGGTATCAGTTGGTGACTGGGTAAATCAATTGGGTGCAGCAGCCATACTTTTCAGTTATATATTATAAGACTGAAAAAGGTTGAAGCATGATACTTGTGCATTCATTTATGAATTTATTTCTTAATATAATTTTGTGGTGGATTATATAAGTGTATTTTAGGAATGGTAGGAGAAAAAGTGTCAAGAATGTTATAGTAGAGAAAATAGGATTACTCCCCTCTTAGATCCACTAGAATGTCTAGAGAATCATAGACAATATATTTGTGGAACCTGTGGAAGATGTATTTGTATTGAAGCTGACCCAAAGAGGGGTTACAAAGATGGAATTTTCCTTTTTAAATCTTTTGGAAATAGCCAAACTATATTTAAGGACGGCTGACTACACGACTAAAAAGCCATGTGGGATTTATGAAATTAAAAAATGAAAAAGGTAGGTTATCGTATAAGATTTTTCGAGATGGGCAAGAACTCTTAAAGTATCTCAAAAAGAACAAGGGTAAAACCTGTGAAAAAATGGAACCGGTTTTTAAGCTTGAAGAGTATAGGGAATATCCTAATACAGAGGTAAGGAGATTAAGCCCTGATGAAATAAAGAAATACATGTCAGAAAGATAAAAGGAGGGACTTGATAGATGCGACTGGTTGGAAGGCAAAAAAATGTAAAAATTACAGCTGGGATTCTTATAATCAGCGTATTTATTTTGGCCCTATTAAGTCTGTTAGGATTTTTTTAAGGATAGGGATAAAAAGAACGATTATGGGGTCTTCCTTGAATTGAAAAACTGAAATCCATAAATTAGATGGTTATAAGACTGTGGTAATAGACCCTTCCAACTTCACTAAGAGTGATATAGACCAGCTCCATAAGGATAATAAACTTGTTTATGGATACATAAACATAGGCTCTATTGAAAAGTTTAGACCCTACTATAAAAATTATGAAAAACTAACCCTAGCCACCTATGAAAATTGGCCAGACGAACGTTGGATAGATGTTACATCAAACGATTGGCAAGAATTTGTTGTTAAAAATCTTGGAAAGAAGTATGCCGATAAGGGTATAGATGGTTTCTTCATAGACAATACAGATGTCTACTACCAATATCCAAGAGAAGAAATTTTTCAAGGCCTGACATCAATTATGAAGGGTCTTAGGGACTATAAGCTTAAAATTATTATAAATGGTGGTGACCCATTTGTTTCAAGGTGTATAGATGAAAAAATAGCCAAGGATCTTTTCGATGGAATAAACCAAGAGTGTGTTTTTACCAGTATAGACTTTGATAATAAAAGCTACGGTATTCAGGCAAAGGATGAAACCAAACGATATAAGGAGTATTTATCCAAGGTAAAGAAGGCAGGCTTGGAAGTGTATCTTTTGGAATATGGGGCAGGTCCATTTATCCAAGAGATGATTGACGAATATTGTATGCAAAATGATTTTAAGTACTATAATGCAGAAAGTTTAGAATTGAAATAAGAGGTATTTTCTGATTTAGATTATGTTCTATCTCAAATATCAAATTGATGCTTTGGGATAGAACACAATCCGTTCTAAATAGTCTATGATAAAAATATGATTTTCTTATTAAATTGTATCTTTTTACACAGGTACAATCAGAAATAGAAGTTTTTAGAATTATATTTCCTAATATCCTTGGGATACATGCCCTTGTATTTTTTTAAAACAAGTGCTGAATTTGCTATGAGAAGAATAACCCACAGCCTCAGCTATATCTTGAATTTTAGTGAGGAGTTCAATAAAAGTATCTCTGCCATATTCATTCGACGTCTTTGAGTGTATTCAGTAATTGTGCATTGATATTTTTGTTTAAACAATTTTTAAGTTTAGTACCACTCATAGTGGATATTTTTTTCCAAAGTTTTTTTGTGAAATCAAGGTTGCATAATGATCATCTATATAATTAGCAACTATTTCTAGAGCTTCATCATCAGCAATGGATATAGGATTGCTATACTTATTTAAAAATGAGTCTATAGTTATACTCAGCCATTCTTTTGCCTTTGACTCATTTCAGCAGCGGGGACGTCATTTTACAATTTAGTATATCTTTTGCAATTCTTTTCCAAGGGTTTTGTTTATAATCGTACTAGTATTGAAAAAATAAATTTTCATAGTCAGAAACCTTATTTTTATAAGAGGATAGACATTCGTCTATCATAGATTGTTTGAAATTTATACCTATCCCTAGATAGGGAGAGTTTTGTGTAGTATAAACCTATAGTTTTTAGCGTTTTTAGTATTTATAACATAGAGTGAATTTGAAGAAAAGATTTTGGTAAGGGTTAAAAAACTTTCTCCATTTGCTGTAACTAAATAAGATGAATAAAAGGAATAGAAATTATCCAAACCGGAAAAACTTGTGTGGATAATTTCTTTTTTTATGAATACATCATGAATATCAATTGTAAAATTTTTCACCTTCATAAAACCAATATATACCTTCTGCATCATCTGTATTAAAACAGAATGTATGTCCTGTAGAAGAGTATTTTTGTATTATCAGTACATTCATTTGTAGAAAAATAGTTTTTAACAAAGTTGTAAAAATCGCTCATATATACCTCCACTTATAATTTTATCCCGAATAGACATTATTCCCAATAGACATAGTTGGATATATCTAATTGATTGAACTACTAGTATATTATATAATAAATAAAAAGGTGAAAACAAGCGAAAAATGAGCCTTTTATTGATAAGTATTTAAAAGATATCTCTATCATTAGTCTAAATAGGATATTTATACACCTGGTTAGATATAAGAAAAAGGAGGGTTATTCATTGAAGAATAAGAAAAATCAATACTAAAAAGACTGATGCCTATGGTGGTAAAAAGAGGATTTTGCTTTATATAGCTATGATTATGTCTGCTATTTCGGGCATAATGGTCTTGATGCCGATGGTTTTTATTCATAGGATTGTAAACAATTTGATTTTAAATGAGATAGTGGATTTTTCTATGTAAGGGTAAATGCTACTTATGCAGCAATATTTGCAGGTTTAGGCATATTTATATATCTTATAGGTCTTGTTCTTTCTCATATTTTTGCATTTGAAGTGGAAGATAATATTATAAAAACTTCGGTAAGAACACTGATAAATAAACCATTAGGATATTTTGATGATAAAGAAAGTGGAAGAATAAGAAATGTAATTGTATCCGGAGCTTCTGAAACCCATTCATTTTTAGCCCACCAACTTCCTGATATGGCGATGACAGTTATATCACCCATAGTTCTGTTTGTATTTTTCTTTATGTTTAATTGGAAATTGGGACTTGCAAGTATGGTGCCGATGATTATAGGTATGATATTAATGTCGGCAATGATGACATCTGAAAGCATGAAAGATGAATATTATGCAGGTCTTTTCAGATTTGTCTTCTCAGACTGTGGAGTATGTAAGAGGAATTCCAGTGGTGAAAAACATTTGCTCAAAGTATTGAAAGTTTTGACAAGTTATATTCATTGATTATAAAAATAAAAGGATCTTGTTCTCAAGCTTACCATGAGTTATACGAACAAGATGTCATGGTTTTGAGACTGTTTCTACATCTACAGCATTTTTTTCTTAGTACCTGTGGCCTTATTATTAATAAAATTTAATGGTAATTTAGCTAATGTGGTTGCAAATTCTGTTATTTATTTTTCTGATAGGACCAACATTTGCCATTTTTATTATGAGAACAGCGACTATTACACAATTTAGCTATTTTTGCAGAGCTTGCTTTGGACAAAATTGAAAAATATACTTGAATTTGATGATTTTGTTTATGGAGATAAGACAAGCTCTGATGTCGGAATAGAGTTTAAAGATGTAAGCTTTTCTTATGGGGACGAAAATGTCTTAGATAATATTTCCTTCAAGGTAAACAAGGGAGAAAGGGTTGCTTTGGTCGGAATGTCTCGGCAGCAGTAAAACTACCATAGCAAGGCTAGCTGCAAGATTTTATGATATCAAATCAGGAGAAATTTTTAATTGGTGGAATTAATATAAAAGATTATGAAAAAGAATCTTTAATGAAAAAATCGCTTTGTTTTTCAAAAATTCTAAACTATTTAAAATGAGTATAAGGGATAATCTACTAATTGGAAAGAATGATGCAACTGATGCAGAAATAGATGACGCATTGATTAACTCAGGTTGTGAGGAGATAATTAAAGGATTAAAAATGGACTAGATACTATTTACAGGGACGAAAGGTACATATTTTTCAGGCGGAGAAGGTCAAAAGGCTCTCTATAGCAAGGGCATTTCTCAAGGATGCAGATATTATTATTTTAGATGAGGCTACAGCCTTTGCGGATCCTGAAAACGAACACTTGATTCAGGAATCTTTTAAGAAGCTGTCAAAGAACAAGACTACGCTGATGATTGCCCACAGGCTATCTACTGTAGTAGATACAGACAAGATACTTGTTATAGATAAGGGCAGGATTGTAGAAGAAGGTAAACACCATGATTTGATAGAGATGAATGGTATTTATAAGAAACTTTGGGATGAGTACCAAAAATCTGTAAATTGGAAGATAGGAGGTTAGGATATGATTTCATATTTTATGAAAACGATATGCCATGTCCGAAAAAAGGGCAATTAACTTAAAAGGCAATCATTTCACATACATTTGTTAATTTAACAAAATTATTTGCTCAATGGTTGCCTTTATGTTTTTGTTCCAGTATATAGGTATTTTTAAAAGGGTATTAAAAGCTTTATAATTTCACTGTGCTTCATTATCTTATATTAATCGCAGTGATGATGATAGTGATGTTTTTAGTTGCCAGGTGGGACTATGTAAGACTCTATACCAATGTGTATAATGAGAGTGCAAATTCAAGGATTGATATAGCAGAAAGATTAAAAAAACTTCCCCTTTCTTATTTTTGGAAAAAGAGATTTGGCAGATCTTGCAGAAACTATGATGAATGACATAAATTTATATGAAAACATATTTTCGCATGCTGTCCCACAAATATACTCAACCATTGTTTCCACAGCTGTGATTGCTTTAATGCTCCTTATATATAATTGGAAATTAGCTCTTGCAGCATTATGGGTAATTCCATTTCAATCCTGATAATATTTTTATCAAGGAAAAGCCAGAAAAAGTGGTGCAAGATTGGATAGATGACAATCGCATAAGTTTTTGATGACTTGCAGGAAAAAGATTGAGCAGATGGAACAAATAAAAATCATATAATTTAGAAGAGCGAATGCTAAATGATTTTTTAAAAATTAAATACATCCACAAAACAAAAAACTAAAGGGTGAAATTATTGCAGGAACACTTACAGGAGTAGCTACTGCAATATTAAAAGCTTAGCATTATAAGTGTTGCCATTATCGGTGTAAATATGCTAGTGGCAGGGTGAGGTAAGCCTACTTGCATATATAGTGTTTTTAATGCTTACAACGAGTATTTATCTTCCTATAGAGGGATAATTACCTTTTATGTCCATGATTGTTATGCTTGATGCTGTAGTTGGAAGAATAAAGGAAATAAAAACCATGCCTATTCAAGAGGTGAAAGGCATAGGAAATAGCAAATTATGACATAGAATTTAAAGATGTATATTTTGGATATGATAATTATTCTGTAATAAATGGTGTAAGTTTTTATTGCAAAGCAAGGCGAAATAACAGCCCTAATAGGTTCGAGTGGAAGCAGGAAAACAACTCTAACAAAACTTGCTGCAAGATTTTGGGATATAGATAGAGGAAAGATTTTGATAGGAGGAAAGGATATAGAAGGGTTGATCCGGAAATTTTACTTAAAAATTTCTCTATAGTATTTCAAGACGTTATCCTCTTTAATTCAAGCATAAAAGACAATATCAAAATTGGTAAAAAGGATGCTACAGACGAGGAAATAGCAATGGCAGCTAGAATAGCAAGATGTTATGACTTTTATAGATATAATGCCGGAAGGAATGGATACGATAATAGGGGAAAATGGTCAAAGACTTTCTGGTGGAGAAAGGCAAAGAATATCAATAGCAAGGGCTATTCTGAAAAATGCACCGATTATACTGCTTGATGAAGCAACAGCATCTCTTGATGTTGAAAATGAAAGTCTCATTCAAGAGGCCCTATCTGAACTTATAAAAGATAAAAACAGTTATAGTTATTGCCCATAGGTTGAGGACGATAAGAAATGCAAATAAAATTGTTTTACTAAATGCAGGGAAAAATAGAGGCGGTAGGTACAGATGCCGAACTTTGCAAGAGTTCAGAATTTTATAAGGCAATGCTTGAAAGATCAAAAATCCAGTAAAAAAATATTTGGAAGGAGATTATGAAATGGAAAAATTAAAAATTAAGGATTTAGTTACAATAGGTATTTACAGTAATATATTTTGTGCTTATGTTTCTTTCAGGGAATGATTGGAATTGTACTGATTTTATACTTGGCCTATCCTACAGTGGCGGGGATTATAACAGCATAGTTATTATGCTTTTTATGGCAAAAGTTCAAAAACCAGGCGGATTATTTATACTTGGTTTGATTTGTAGCCTTATTGTTATTGCAATGGGGAACACATATGTAATATTGGTGCATGCCCTAATCAGTATGGTGATTGCTGAAATTATAAGAAAAACTGGTGGGTATAAATCTTTCAAATATAACATGCTTTCTTTTGCTATATTTAACACTTGGATTTGTGGTTTTTTAATGCAAGTATTGTTAGCGAAAGATAAGGTTATTGAAATAGCTGAAACAAGGGAATGGGCTATGCTTATATAATGAAACTTATAGCACTTTTAAATTTCTCTAGCATGATACTGGTATATATTGGCGCAATTGTGGGTGGGATAATAGGTGCCTATATTGGTAAAGCTTTTTGAAAAAGCATTTTGAAAAAGGCTGGTATCATATAATGCCAGTTTATTTGGATAATCCCTATAATCCAAATCCACTTAGCAAGCTCTTGGTGATACTTGGTTTTGCTGTATTTCATAAGGTAAACCTATATTTTTGAATGGGGATTATACTTTTATTTTCATTTCTTTTCTATAAGAATGGAATAAAAAGGCTGCGATGAAAAATATATTGTTTTTCAGTATTTTTTTCTTTAGTAATACCCAGTTTAGATGTAATCAGAAATATGAATGTTATTTTTATGATATTTTTATGTTATTTTGCCGTATGTAGGATGTTCTATCTTCCATTTAGTGCTGGTAGTTTTTATAAAAACATCAGATGTAGGAAGCATAATATCTTCAATGGATAAAATTAAGTTACCTCAGACTGTTTCTCAATACCAGTCGCTGTAATTTTTAGATTCTTTCCATCATTTATAGAAAGAAAAGTCACAATATAAAAACTTGCTATGAGGGTAAGAGGAATTACTTTTAGAAATCCTGTTTCATATATTGAGCATGTAATGGTACTCCTTTACTTGTCATATCATCTAATATTTCTGATGATATTGCAAAAGGCAGCAGAGACGAAATGTATTGAAAATCCTGTACAAGATATATATCAGTAAAGATAAAAATCATTGATTTTGCCTATGTACTTAGTATACTGTTTATGATTATAGGGAGGAATTTTATGGTAGAAATTGAAAATTTATCCTCATCTTATGGACAGAACAAAAAAAGTGTTAAAAAAATATTTCTTTAAATATAAAAAAAGGGTGAATGTGATTGTTTACTGGAAAAAGTGGCAGTGGAAAAATCATCAATTATAAATTCTATCAATGGATTGGCTGTAGATATGATGGAGCTTCCATGGATGGAAGTATTAGGATAGATAATAAGAATATAAAAATCTTAAACTCTATGAAATATCTATGCTTTGATCTCAAGTGTATTTCAAAATCCAAAGACCCATTTTTAATGTTAACACTAGTCTAGAATTGCTTTTTATCTAGAAAATATAGGCCTTTCAAGAGAAATGGATATAAGATTAACTGAAATGCTGAATTTGTTTCCTATAGAACATCTTTTAAATAGAGATATTTTTAAGCTGTCAGGTGGGGAAAAACAAATTTTATGCATTGCTGCTAGCTATATATCGGGAACGGAAAATAATAGTTTTAGATGAACCTTCGTCAAATCTTGATGAAGAAAAATATTAAAAATTATAAAAGGAAATAGCTATGAAAACTTAAAAAGTAAGGGAAAACCCTTATAATTTCAGAACATAGAATATTTTTATCTTATGGATATTATAGACAGAATATTTTTGATTGAAGATGGAAAAATAAAAATGAGTATAAAGCAAGCAGATTTTATTAAATTATCCGTCAAGAAGCTAAATGAGTTAGGCTTAAGGGATAAAACTAAAACAAAACTTACAGTACCTGAGATTCAAAAGTGGTGGAAATTTAAATGTGAAAAATATTGAATTTAAATTTTATGGAATAGATAAGAGGTTTTTCTTTAAAAATATCTCCTTTGAAATGGGTAAAAATATATGGTATAGTGGGAAAAATGGTAAAGGAAAAATCAACATTGCTACGATGTCTTGTAGGTTGTGAAAGAAAAATCCAAGGATGAAATCTATTTGGATGGCAAAAAGACTTTCAAAGGCAGATAGGATTAAAATATCATCGCTTGTAGTGCAAGACGTTAATCATCAGCTTTTTACAGATTCTGTTATGGGTGAAGTAAGTCTTGGTATAAAAATGCTGAAATTGCTTATGTTGAAGATATCCCTACTCGATTTGTATGAATTGAAAGGGATTGCCATCCAATGAGTTTGTCGATGGACAAAAAGCAAAAGGGTAGTAATAGCGTCTATATTAGTGTAAAGATTCCAAACTTTTATTTTTGATGAACCAACAAGTGGTATGGATTTTTATAATATGATGAATATATCCAACCTAATCAATGAATGCAAAACTAACAATAAGATAATATTCATTGTTTCACACGATCAAGAATTTTTAAATTCGATAGCTGACTATATTATATATTTAGATACCAGTAAAAAGACCACTTAATGTGCATGGCCAGTATACATATGAAATCAAGATAATTAATTTAATAGAATATATACAAAAACAGTAGATCAAATGATACCTACCACTTTTTACTGGACAAGAAGTTGAGGCTAGGAGTCAAATAGATTTACTGTAAATATTACTGATTTAGATAATCTTCTTCTTGAAATGTGAATAAAAAGGTGCTTGTAGACTGATTTTGTTATATAATGGATAGAGTGCTTGTATGTGTTTGCTAAGGCAAATACAATCTTTTGATATAAAGTATTCTAGTATATGAAATATGACAGAATACGAGTTTTTGAGATAGGCAATTGATAGAGTATAGAATTTAGGCTATACATTGTGATTTGAAGATATATTTAAGTAAGGTGGTAGTTAAATGAGCCAGTATGGTAATTTTGCCTATGTATACGACCAGTTGATGGACGACGTCGACTATGAGGCATGGGTTAGACATATAGAAAATTTGATAGAAAAAAGTGGCGCCAGTGTAAAAATATCTTGGAACTAGCCTGTGGTACAGGTAATATTACAATACTCTTGGCCAAAAAGGGCTACGATATTGCAGGTATAGATATATCGGAGGACATGCTGGGCCTTGCCCTAGAAAAGTCAGAAGCCATGGGCGTACCCCTGGTTTTATTAGAGCAGGATATGGTAGACTTGGACTTTGACCTTTATGATCTGGATAGTCTTGTGTGCCTGTGATGGCTTTAATTATGTTACCAGTCTAGATGACCTAGACAAGGTTTTTGCCAAGATTTATGACCCTGCTAAAAAGCCAGGTGGAATTTTTGTATTTGATATTAGCTCATACTACAAGTTGAGTCAGGTCTTGGGGCAATAACTTTATGGGTGAGTCTAGGGAAGATATTTCATATATGTGGACTAATTATTATGATGAAGCCAACCAGCTTTTGGAGATGAACCTAGACTTTTTCTTGAAACTTGAATCAGAGGGGGACGAAGCTGTTTACCTTGAGGAAAGTTTTGCAGGAAGATGATAACCTATATGAAAGGTATAGGAAGTCCACTTACAGAGGGCCCACAGGGAAGAGGAAATAGTAGATATCCCTTAAGAAACTTGGCTTTGCTAGGATAGACTCTTATGGTGATTTTGGTCTGGACAGGCCAAGTGACCAGTCGGAGAGGATATTTTTACAGCAGTAAAATAAATATTTAGAGAAATTAGGCTCTATTTTAGTCAAAGACAAGATAAATATAAAGGCTGATAAAGAGACTAGAGTTAATAAAAAGAAGGGTAACAAGAATAGAAGGTAAGAAATAATAGATAGAATAGGTAAAAATAGAATAATAGTAATAGTAAGAGAAAGAGGTTTAAATATGAAGGATTATTGTATAAGGGTAACAACTGGAAATAAAGAGGTGAGGGCATTTTTTGCCTCAACTAAAAATATGGTGGAAACTGCCAGGGGTTTTCACAATACGACAAAGGTTGCAACTGCAGCCCTAGGTAGGACCCTAACAGCTACATCAATGATGGGTCTCATGATGAAAAACAAGGGTGACAAGATTACAGTTATTATCAAGGGGTGGACCTATAGGTACTATCCCGAGCCAGCTCAAATGCCAATGGTATAGTAAAGGGCTATGTAACCAACCCTGATGTGGAAGTTGAAAACTATGCAAGTGGTAAGTTAAATGTAGCTGGTGCAGTCGGAAACCAGGGTACTATAAGGGTTATCAAGGACCTTGGCCTAAGAGAGCCATATAATGGGAGTACGAAATGGTTAGCGGTGAAATTGCCGAGGACCTTACTTCATTATTTTACTGTATCGGAGCAGACACCGTCAGCAGTATCTCTAGGAGTTTTGACTAGGGCTGATGAGGTGGAAGAGGCAGGGGGCTTTATAGTCCAGACGATGCCGGATGCAAGTGAAGAGACCATTTCAACAATAGAGAGAAACCTGACAGGAATCCAGTCTATAACTCAGATGTTGAGTCAGGGTTTGACACCTGAAGATATGATGAATATAGTGCTAAAGGACCTAGAACCAAGCATCCTGGACAAGCTAGAAGCAGGCTTTGAATGTGATTGTTCTAAAAATAGGGTGGCAGAGGTATTTGCAGCCATTGGTAAGCAAGAGTTGAAGGCTATAATAGATGAAGACAAGGGGGCTGAGGTAGGTTGCCAGTTCTGTGAATCTAAGTATAGCTTTAGCGAGGATGAATTAAAGGAAATATACGACAATATGTAGGAATAAGAGGGCAGGAGGATTAGTATGAGGTTGGACAAGATGCTTAGCAACCTGGGTTATGGAACCAGGTCGGAAATTAAAAAAATGTGCAGGCAGGGCATGGTTACAGTAAACGGCCAGGAAGTCAAAAAACCGGACCACCACCTAGACCCCAACCAGGACCAGGTATGTCTAAATGGCCAAGCGGTCAGGTATAGGGAATATATATACCTGATGATGAATAAGCCAGCCGGTTGTGTGTCTGCAACATATGACAAGTATGACCAGACTGTTATCGACCTTATAGACCCTGAATACCTGGCCTTTGACCCATTCCCAGTAGGCCGTCTAGACAAGGATACAGAGGGTCTCCTGGTGATTACAAATGATGGTCAATTGAGTCATAGGGTCCTATCACCTAAAAAACATGTGCCAAAAATCTACTATGCCGAGATAGACCATGAAGTCCTAGCAAGGGATATTGAAGCCTTTAGCAAGGGGGTATATATTGGAGATGACTATGCGACAAAGCCTGCGAAGCTAGAGGTAATCAAAGTCATTTGAGGGCTGAGGATGGGGCTCTACATTCTGAAATATGTGACTATCAGCGAGGGTAAGTTCCACCAGGTCAAGAGGATGTTTGAAGCAGTAGGAAAAAGTGTCTTATACTTAAAGAGGATCCAGATGGGTGGCTTAAAGCTGGATGAATCCCTAGGGTTAGGAGAGTACAGGGAGTTGACGGAAGAAGAGATTGACCTATTAGAGAAAAAAGACATCTGATATAGGAAAACAAGTAATGATAGTTGTATAAATACAACTTGTAAATTTAATGTGAAAATACAATAAAAAGCACAAGAAAAATAAGGAAGAAATGACAGGTCAAATACTGATAGAAATAAACCTAGAAAGATAAAAAGAGACAATTTATAGACCCGTTAGAAAGGTAAGTGTTGATGAAGAGGAAAGATATAATAGAATTTGAAGTAGGAAAGATGGAGTTTGGTGGTGTATCCGCTCTATTTATGAAGATAAGAGAATAAAGATGAAGGGTGGTATCACAGGCCAGAAGGTAAGGGCAGTGGTAAAAAAATCAAGGTCAGACAGTGGTGAGGTAAAGCTATTAGAGCTACTTGAACCATCTGATATAGAAACTGCCCCAGTCTGTAAGCATTTTAGGCAGTGTGGAGGATGTTCAATCCTATCCATTCCCTACGAAAAACAATTAGAAATCAAGAAAAATCAGATACTAGAACTTTTCGACAAGGCTGGTATTAAAGACTATGACTTCCTGGGGATTCAGGGTAGCCCTAGCCAGTACGCCTATAGGAACAAGATGGAATTTACCTTTGGAGATGAGTACAAGGATGGTCCCCTATCACTTGGCATGCACAAGGTTGGCAGGTTTATAGACATAGTAACAGTTGATGATTGTAGGATAATAGATGAGGACTTTAGGAAGATAATGGTCGGAACCAGGGACTACTTTGAAGAAAAAGGCCTGCCATACTACAGGACCTTTAATCACCAAGGCTACCTAAGACACCTGGTAGTCAGGAGGGGTGAAAATACCGGTGAAATTATGGTAAATATAGTTACATCTTCTCAGGTCGATTACAGGATGGAGGACTACAAGGACTTTTTATTGGGTCTAGACCTTGAAAATGAGCTAGTAGGAGTCCTACATACAATCAATGATGGACTTGCAGATGCTGTTAAATGTGATGAGTTAAGAGTCTTACATGGTAGGGACTACTTCTATGAAGAGGTACTGGGTCTTAAATTTAAGGTATCACCTTTTTCCTTCTTCCAGACAAATACCAAGGGTGCAGAGGACCTATACACAATAGCCAGGGAATTTGCTGGTGATAAGGGGGATGGTAAGGTAGTATTTGACCTATACAGTGGAACCGGTACTATAGGCCAACTTATGGCCAAGACTGCCAAGAAGGTTTATGGGATAGAGTTGGTAGAAGAGGCAGTAGTGGCAGCCAACCAGAATGCAGGTCTAAATAACTTAGATAACTGTGAATTTATAGCTGGTGACGTGGCCAAGCTAGTGACGTCTCTTCCTGAGAAACCAGACCTGATAATAGTGGACCCACCGAGGGCCGGAATACTGGGCAATGGTGTCAAGGACATAGCAGAATTTGGTGCAGGTGAGATAGTCTATGTCAGCTGTAACCCTAAGTCCTTGATTGAAAATGTGGTTGAATTTGAATCTAGGGGCTATAAGTTAGATAAGTTGAAGCTGATGGACATGTTCCCGTCAGGGACCACATTGTGAAAGTGTGGCCTTGTTGACAAGGGTTAAGGCTATAGAGTAAAAGCTTAATTGATAAGTTGAAAAGACCATAAGGAGATAAAAAATGCTTAAAATAGGAGACAAGTTTTTATTTGAGGAAAATTTATTAAATAGACAGACCTGCCTTATGTTTTTCAAGGAATATAATTCTGTATCATGGTCAGTGGATATTGGATTTAAAAATGGGAATTTTGGTGATGAAATATTAGCACCCTGCACTTTGCATTAATCCAATAAATACAGATAAAAATTCAATAGAAGATTTAGTCGGAGAAATATTTAGGGTAGCTACAGTAGAAGAATGTGATGATAGAGAGACACCTTTTATCTTTATGAGTCTGAACCAATGGTTTCATATGAGTTAGAAGTACTTGAAATAAAGGATAGTAGGGCTCATGTTAGATGTAATGGGATACTGATAGTTGATGGATATTCTGTCCCTTATATTCGAGAGTCTTTTGAAATAGACGCCTGGATACCAGTTATCGAATCAGTTAATGATTGGGAAAAGTCATAAATTGTAATAATAAGTTGAACAAGGACTATACTCCTATCTTAAGCCTTGAAAACTTAGAATATTTAAGCTTGAGACCTTGCAGAGAAACTAAAAAATCATATGACGAATTGATTAGTTGCCAAAAGTTAAAGTATGGCCTATTAATCACTAGACCGGAATTATATACAAAAAGGAGACAAAAAGTCTAAAAGTAAAAGCAGTGTTCTGAGACCTATATTATTCCGCAAAATATAAAAATATCGTTCCGATATGGTTGATATTATTCCGATAAAAATAGTACAATACAAATAGATTGGAGGGATAGTTTATGTACATTACGGTAAAACAAGCTGCTGAAAAGTGGGGTGTTTCTGATAGAAGGGTAGAATTTTATGTTCAGAGGGAAAATTCTTGGGGCATATAAAGAAGGAAGAAGTTGGAAAATACCATCTGATGCTGTAAAGCCAACAGATGGAAGATATAAAAATACAGAGTCTCTCATTCCAATTATAGAAAAATTAGAAGTTCTTAAAGAAATGAGACCTTTAACAGAAGGTGAATTGGAACGATTAAATGAGGAATTTCTAGTAGAGTACATATATAATTCAAATGCAATCGAAGGCAATACTTTAACCATGCGTGAGACTGACATGGTTCTAAGAGGACTTACAATTGACCAAAAATCATTAAAAGGAGCATTTGGAGGTAATTAGCATAAGGGAAGCTTTTTGATTATGTAAGACAGCTTGTAAGTGAAAATATTGAAATCTCTGAAAGTGTAATTATGATATTCATTATTTAGTTTTGTCTGATAAGAAAGATGATAGGGAAGATATAGAAAAATTCCTGTCAGAATTATGGGAGCAGCCCTATGAACCAGTTCAACCATATATGATTATTCCTAAAATGGAAGAATTGTTAGAAGAATATAAAAAATAGCAAGGAAGATATCGTGACCAAGTTAGCCCGTTTTCATATAGAATTTGAAGAGTATCCATCCTTTTATTGATGGAAACGGAAGGACTGGAAGATTATTGGTAAATTTAGAACTTATGAAGGCAGGATATCCACCAATTGATATTAAATTTATTGATAGGTTGAAATATTATGAAGCATTTGATGAATATCATAAAAGCACAATATATCCAGCAATGGCAGATATGTTTTGCAAAAATATTTGAATCAGAGACTAGATTTATATTTATCTATTTTAGATGAGTAAAGTAAGCAGAATAATATATATGTCTAATTAGAAAAATATAAAAATTGGAATGTATTATAAATGGGGAGTAGGTATATAATGCCTACTCCCATATTGATATTGGGCCCTAACGCCATAGCGATCAGGCGAATAGTCCGAATTAAAATTAGCTTCAATACGGTATGCCTTCCATAAGGCATATCCGGATGTCTGTAGTTTAAGGCAGAAAAATATATCATTCTTTACCTCCTCATAATCTAGGGGGTTTAGCGAAAAAATATCTCTTAATTTCCGAGTCTTGAAGTCTTTGATGGTTAGTTTTGACAAGTCTATATTATTAAACCTAACCTTTGATAATTGTTCATTATCGGCCTTTATTCCATAAAAAGTCACTATGCAGTTTTTGACCTTGTCCGAATCTGATAACTCTGGTGTAAGGGACACATAGCCATATGGCTTGCCATCTTTCACCAGTTCTACAAGTTCACCATAATAAAAGTGGTCATTACGCTTGTTTACAACCTTGCTATCAGGACTTTTCTTGTAAAAGGTAAAGCCTGAAGACAAGAGATCAGAAGCCCTTGTTTCTCCCACAACCAGGCTAGTCTTGTCTACTTGTACTGTGACAGGCTCAGCAGGAAAACCTGATATGGATATACACAAAGTAAGGATGAAAGAAGTGAAAAAAAAGCCTCCTATTACTGCATTTGATGAAGAGTACATATACATAGGTTTATTGGTCTTGTTACGACTTATCGAAATGATTTTTATAATACCATGGATAAACATAGTTGCAAGAACAATAGGCATCTGGGCTCTTAAACAAGTATATAGTGCTTTTTGTAAATTATAAGTTTTGTAATAGAGTGCAATAAATACAATAATATTTACGACTACAAGACGCAACATAAAAAGGTTGCCTCCTTAGAGCAGTAGAATCAGTGACATCATTAAAGGGTATTGTAATGTCTATGCTAAAACCCTGACCTATAAGATAAATCCATTTAGGAACATCTTCGCTCTGCCTTTACAGCCATTGCAAAGCCTGAAAAAGATATAAATAGTAAATAAAAATGACAGTAGGAAAACAAGGTAAAAACCAATTACTGTTATAAAAAGCCCATCTCAGTCCTCTTTTTCTAGTTTAAAATTCTATAATTAAGTATAAGTAAATTATATCATTATAGAGGCATTTGAGGGTAAAAATTATTCTTAAAAGGGCAAATATAGTTGAGCTATAAATATTATATAGCTTTTAAATATTTGTATATACCTAACAAGGACTATTTTAACTTATAAAAAAACATTTAAAAATGATATAATGTAAAGGAAGAGTAAAAATGAATAATCAAAAGTAAAAACAAAGGATTAAAAAGTACCTGGAAATAATATTAATAGGGAAATGGATGAAGCAGGTAGCAGTAATAGAATGAGGCGAAAAGGGAAGGAAATATGAAGAGAATAAAATTTAGATATAATAAAGATACAGGCCAGGCGTCCTATATATACTAGTAATATTGGGAGTAGGACTTGGGTTACTGGCGTTTTTGGTTTTTGAAGATAACTGGTATAGATAAGGGGCCAGAATATGGACCAGTATATTTTAGGCAACATCCCATGCATGCGGTTTACTTGATATTCGCCTTAATCCCTGTATTTATGTTGGTTCCAACATGGCTTGCAAAAAAGATTTGGAGTCATCAAGACCTAGAAGGACATATCGACCTTTACGAAGGCTATGCCCTGTTAAATTGGAAGGAACAAGAGGTACAGATCAATAAAGGGGACCTGGTCATCAAGATTCCTAAACCACAGCCCTTTTGGTATGAAACTTATATACTAAAGCTACCTGACCGGAAAATAACCCTAGTTAGTTCTGTAAGGGAAAAACAAGGAAAAGAAAAAGAGGTAAAAAGAAGCTTGAATATTGCAATAGGGGCGCTATCAGCCTATAAAAAGTCTAAAAAAATAAAAGTGGGAGAATCTCATTATAAGTTTTTGAAAAAACTGTAATTAGACATCCTATAAAAAGCAGTTTACATGAAAAAGTCCACGGTCGATTTGTTCGTGGACTTTTTTAATACCTATAGATGACCTAATTCATCTTCAACGCTCTTTGATACCGAATTTTCTCCACCAACAATAATAACCTTACGAGACCGGATTATTTTTCAAGAATGACCTGACAGCAGGATCCAAATGTCTCTTTGGTGTAAGCAAAATAGGGCATTATGTAATGCAGTAAAACCAACAGCTGAAAGCCCATCTGGGAAGTTTTCACCACTGACTATCACAACAGTATCACAAGGAAGATTAAGGATGTATTTATTATAGTAATTAGAAGCTATCATAGCCGAAGTTTCATACCTATTACGACCCTTTATGATAGTAGGATAGTAAAAGCCTTCGCTATTCAACACTTTTATATCACCTATCAAAAAGCCAAGTGATTCAACACTATCTTCACTTTCCTTCATAAAATCTTCAACACTATGGCAGAATATAAGTGACATTATCAGCCTGTCTCAAATTTTCTTAGACCTATATAAGGGGCATATAGGGCGTCATAGAAATTTTCACCACTTACAGCACCTATATAGTGTCTAGTGATTCCGTCCCATTGTTCCTCTGTCAAGTTTTGTAAATCTATTCTTAACCTATCTATTTTATGAGCAGTTTGGTACCTGTCCTTACCCGCTACCCTAAGTATAGGGGCATTACATATAGATTTAATTTTCCTTATATTAGAATCAGAAATACTGGATTGACCGCCTAAAACAAAGATCTTATTTGGTGTAAATCTACGGAGCTCCATCTTAATTGAGTCAGGGTATATTATTTTTGTACTAAGAGAATAGGACTTTTAATCTGGGTTGACAAACAGCCACCATTATTGCATCAGGATATTTTTTTCACCACTGGCAATTATAAGGTATTGAGAGTTGAAAAATTAGTGGCCACCAGGGATGAGGTTACATACCTATCTTGCCCTGCAATTCTAACGACTTCCATGTCTGCACTCGCAACAGATGGCAGTAGTAGGGCTAAAGAACACAGCAAGAATAATGATTTTTAATAGTTTTAATCATAATAAAAATACCTCCTGACTATATAAAAATTTTAATTGTAGACGATTGTTTTTTAGATTGTAACAGATAGTTTAACTAATAGAAAATTATTTGTATTTATACTTAGATTATATTATTTTTGTCTGAAAATTACAATGTATAGGGACAAATAAATTGAAAAATGAAAAATCTATAATAAGCTTTTAAATTCAAACTACTTGACATAGCCTGAAAAAAATATTAAAAAGAATATATACTGATTTAGACATAAGTACATGTTATAATACAAATATAAAGAACTGGGGGAGACTCGTCCTGGTAAGGTAAAAGCAGGATATATATTTAGTAATAGATTAAAATATAAGAGTTTTATACACAAGTAAAGAAAGAGTGTCAAATATGGAATTCAAGAAAGTTGATAGATTGCCAATTAATGTAAAGAGGTAATAAATAGGCGTATTAGTAACAGAACTTACGAAGAAAGGTCATTGACTGAAGAAGATAAAAAGAAGTTGCTGGAATTTAATAGCACTTTGACCAACCCATTCGGTGTTGAAGTTAAAGTCCAGTATATAAAGCAAGGAAAAAAGGTGCAGATGATATCCAACTCGGAACATATGGGACTATAAAGGGAGCAAAAGATTTCTTGGCAATAACAGTAAAAAGATCAACCATATGCAATGGAGGCTATAGGTTACCAGTTTGAAAACCTGGTACTATACGCTACTGCTATGGGTATAGGCACAGTTTGGCTTGCGGGAACCTTTAAAAGAAAAGATTTTATAAATGCTATTGAAATTGGTGAGGATGACTTATTTCCATGTATTTGCCCACTTGGTTACCCTGCCCAAAAACAATCGTTTTTAGAAAAATAACAAAGGCTAGTCTGGGATCTAAAAAAGAGAAAAGACTGGGATAAACTATTTTTCTTAGAAGATTTCACTAAGGCTTTGACTAAGGCAGATGCTGGAATATACGAGGATGCACTTGAAATGCTTAGACTGGCACCTAGTGCTACAAATTCCCAGCCTTGGGCAGTAGTCAAGGAGGGAAATAAGTTCCATTTCTTCTGTAACTACAAGAATACTTTAAATGATGATGTGAAGAAGATAAAGCATATAGATATTGGTATAGCTTTATCACATTTTCACCAGACTGCTATGAGCAAGGGCCTAAATGGAAACCTTCAAATAGAAGATATAGGTTTTTCTATTCAGACAATATGCACTATGTAATATCTTATATTGCAGACTAGGGAAATATATTAAACTTGGGAGACAAAAAGGTGAATATAAATCAAGGGATCAAAAATTCATTTATGGGTAGAGATTCCTTGATTTTAGAATTATAAATAGTCACAAGGTGGTAAAATGAAAGTATTTGGTATTTTTGATAGGTATGAAAAGAGGTGCTTTCATACGATATAGCTAGAAATGCATTGATTCTTATAGCCTTTTTCATACTTCTTATAGCTTATAGGAGACTATCTATAACCATGAAAAAGTGGTGGTGGTTTTTTGGTCATCCCATAAAATATCAGATGGTTTTTATACATCCACAGTGGTATAGTTCCAGGAAATAGAAAAATTTTTGCTAAAGGATATGATGAGTTACAATTCATCTATTACGTGGCAGGAATATGTCCGGTAAGAGATACCATATAGAATTATCTATGAAGGATGGAAGGCATAAGGCCTTTATGATAGGGAAAAATCCAGGAAGGCCGTAGCTGAAATAGATGCAATGAAAAAGGCAACTCAAAAAGAATAGGGTAGCTACACTACTATGACTACACGAAGGTATAGTAGTTAGAAAAATGTATCAAGGTAAAAATACAAATAGTAAAGTTGGTTTCTAAAGTAATACCAATACAGGAAATTTTAGTGTTTGTGAGGGATATACTATGAGTTTGTACAACCTAATCCAGGAAAAGATATTTAATACATATGAAGAATGTGCACTGAAATCCCCAATTTATGATAGCAATGGCTTCAATATATTAGGGATAGACAATTCACTCAAGGCCATGAGGGATGGATATATAATGTATACGGAAATTTATCCACCGCATGATATAAGGGGTTGTAGCCTAATGAAGGCTGTCGTTGGCAAAAGTCAGGACCATGTTGATATATACATGGATATTGATGACAAGAAATACTGGATGCCCGACTTGACCTATGATGAAGCAATTAGAATCATGAGGAATTTTGTAAAAAAGTCAATCCTTCCAAGTCAAGACCAATATTTTGAGGCTCCTCCAGAGGATAATGAAGCTATAAAAGAGTCATTTTATGACCTGGCAAAGCTACTTTTGGGTGATTCTTCAGATAGCCAAAAATTTATAGGCGGTCTAAAGATTGAAGGCCTTAAGGATATTGATAATGCATGGGAAGAACTCTATGAAGAAGTCTTACAGACAAAGAGAGCCTTTGATTTTGATTGGAAGACCAGAAAAGATGTCTTTATACCTGTTTTAAAAGAATTAATTGTCAATATGAACCTCGATATAGACTTATGTAAGTTAGATGAATTGGATAGAAATATCCTGGACCAGGATGAGGCTATACCACAATGGGGTGCCCAAATCAATTCAATGTGGACGGACTATATATTGGCAGGAATGGATGTGGGGAGTGACTCCTATGTCGTGCTTATTTTGACCAGGGAAGACTTTGCCAAGGCAAAGGAATTGGCTAGAGGTATTTTGCAGAGAATTGCCCTTTTAGAGGAGATGTAGTTGGAAATAGGTATATAAATGATGTAGGGAAGAATAATATGGAAAACTAGTCCATGAAATTTTCATCCTTGATGGAAAGTTGGAGAAGGAATATAATATTGATGCCAATACAGGAACTTTCTCACACGAAGATATTGAAACAGAACATGATTAGACAAGTATTATATAGAATCTCGACTAGGATTTTCCTAGCCGAGATTTTGTATATAAAGGGTAGAATATATAACAAAAACACTTAGTCAAAAAAATATAGTCAAAACATCTTAGCTACTGCTCTAAAAATCTCTTGAAGTGATTCAAAGTCCAGTATTTCTATAGCATGTTTTTGTAGACTATAATTCCCTGGTCTTCTAAACGCTTGAGTTCCCTATGAAGAGATGGTCTTGACACATTCATCAACATAGACCATTTTGTGATAGATTCTGGTATAGGTATCATATCAGAATTTATCTTGTTTTTCTGCATTATCAAATAAAAAGCGACCTTCTTTACAATACCGCTATAGGAAAGAAGGGCTAGTTTTTGTTGGAGCATATAGGTAGCTGATGAAAATCTCCCTAGTGAAGTTTTCAAGCAGGGCGTATGTCCTTTTTGAATCAAGAGCAGAAATCTTCTTTTTAAAAAAATAATGACTTCCAAGGCCTCCATTTACTACATCACAGGGATACTTATGGTTGTTTGAAAAAAACTGCTGCCGCACCAATAATATCTCCAGTTTTTCGTATGGACACATTTAACTGGCTTCCATCAGGAAATGGTTTTTGTGATTCGGCCCGTCCTTTAAGGATGATTCCCAAACGGTCTGATGCTTCCATAAGGTGAAAAACCACTTCGTTTTTGCATATGACTTTAGAGTATATGGAATAAATTCCAACACTTTCCTTATATCTTTTTCAGGTATGCCCTGAAATAAATTGCTTTTGCTAGAAGAGAATAATTCATAAGTTCCTCCTTTCGTAATTTCATATCATTATTATACCCAAAAAAATATCAAATGTGTATCTGTAGATACAGAAATAGTAAAAGAAAAATTATTTATAATAGACTTAACAAGAAGGAAATAGATTAAAAAAACAACTCGTATAAAAAGACTGAGACCTTATAAAACCAACATTACTCATCTAGGACAGGGTCTTGGACTCAAAAAGGAGAAAAGAAAAAAATATTTCCTGATTGATAATGATAATTTTCAGTAGATAAAAAAATTTATAAGTAAAGAAAGAGAGGTAATATTATGGCATTTAAGGATTGGAAAATAGAGGAATTTAAGAAGGTAGATGTTCGTGGAATACAGGGGAACTTCTTCATGGGACTAAAAGAACAGGCCAAGGCAGTTCCGGCTGGCCAAGGGATAGAGGTAATCCAGAGTTTTGATCCAATTCCCATATGAGGTAATGGAAGGGTTAGGATATGAATATCACACAGAGCAGAAGGCAGATGCTGAATATCATGTGTATTTTTATAGGGCAGAGGCAAAAGAGGATGAAAAGAATATACCAATGCGTCCAGCGGCACTTACAAATATGCCACTAATTGATGAAACATTAGGCAAGATTGCAGTTGAGTTTTGGGACCTAACTTGGAATGATGAAAAGAGGTACCTACCTTATGAAACTAGGCTACTTCTTTCATTAACAAATGCTGTAGGTGCAGGAAGGATGCGTCAGGCAACTAGAGAACTGGTTAAGGCATATATCCATGGCTTAGATAGTAGAGCCCTTTGATGATGTATTTGAACTTTTGGTATGGAACCAGGGTATAGGTAACTTCAGTTCAGAAATTGGACCATCAACACTATTTGCAGCATATAAGACAGTTAAGAATATGGAAAAGCAGGGCAAGGCTCGTAGTGAAATTTGCCAGATGCTAAAGGAAAAATTTGGTGAAAAGAACCCTGATGTCAGAGTTTAATATAATCAATAGTCATCAAGATTAGGAAAGGAGCTACCTATGAAGGAAGTAGCAGGAAGGGTATTTTCAATAGCTAAGGACAACGTCCCTATACCAGGATGCACAGTGTCAAAAGAAATAAGCGGTGGAGATAACTATATATCCATATTTTCCATGGCAGAAGACACAGATATCAGTGCTGAGATATTCCCCTACCACAAGCTGGTGGTCGTATCTGAGGGAAGAGTGACCGTTTACAAGTCAGATGGTAGTGAAAAAATACTAGAAGTTGGGGATGGAATAGTAACAGAGGTTGATACACCGGTTGGTTTTAAGACTGATATAGGTGTTGTTTATACAGAGATAGCAATTAGGAGGAAAGATATTATGAATAAAGCGATAAAGGCAGGACAAGTATTTAAGTTTGCAGAACTTATACCATACCAGGATGGAAAGATAGTTAATATGGATATAGTCCACAATGACAAGATGAAGTTTGTAGTTATGGCATTTGATGCAGGAACGGGCTTATCTGAACATGCAGCACCAGGAGAAGCCTTAATATTTGCACTTGATGGAGAAGCTGTAATCGGCTATGAAGGTGTGGACCATCCTATTAAGGCAGGGGAAAACTTCCACTTCGCCAAGGGAGGCCTACATTCAGTAAAGGCAGACAAGAAGTTTAAGATGGGACTTCTTTTAACATTAGAATAAGCCTATCGAATTTGAAAGGAGTTTCTTAGCCTGCTGTCAGAACAATTTAAAGAGTATATGGAGGGAAAAGAATGAGAAAGCATGTAAAAGGAAATGTAAGTTGGGTTGGCTATATAGACTGGGAGTTAGAGCACTTTCATGGGGATGATTACTCAATCATGAATGGGTCTAGCCAGAACGCCTACCTAATTGAAGAAGAAAAGACTGTACTGATAGATACAGTATGGACACCACATAGGTTTGACTTTGTGGAAAATCTAAAAAAAGAGATTGACTTAAAGAAAATCGATTTTATCGTAGCAAACCACGGTGAATGTGACCACTCAGGCTCATTGACTACAATCATGGATGAAATACCTGATACACCTATATATTGTACTGCTAATGCTGTAAAGAGCATTGAAGGCCAGTATGGTAAGCGTGGTTGGAATTTCAAGGTTGTAAAGACTGGAGACAGTGTAGACATTGGTAATGGCAAGAAGCTAGTCTTTGTAGAGATGAAGATGCTTCATTGGCCAGACTCTATGGCTACCTATATGACTGGGGACAATATACTTTTCTCAAATGATGCATTCGGCCAGCACTATGCTGTAGAAGAACTTTTCAATGACAAGGCGGACCAGTGTTTGTTGAACAAGGAGGCCATGAAGTATTTTGCCAACATATTAAATCCATTTGCACCAATTCTTAAGAAGAAACTGGCAGAAATTATAGGTTTTGACCTGACTTTTGATATTATTGCCCCATCACACGGAGCTATCTGGCGTGAAAATCCTCTACAGATAGTAGAAAAGTATGCTACTTGGGCAGAGGCCTACCAGGAAGACCAGGTAACTATAGCCTATGATACTATGTGGGAGGGTACAACCAAGATAGCCCACAAGATAGCAGAAGAAATTCACAGGCAGAGTCCTGACACTATAGTCAAGGTATTTAATATTTCAAAGGCTGACAAGAACGATGTAATGACAGAGGTATTTAAGTCTAAGGCAATTATTGTAGGATCACCAACTGTAAGTAACAGTATCCTTTCAAGTGTTGCCGGCTGGCTAGAATTTTAAAGCAACTTAAGTTTAAAAGAAGAAGGCTGCAGCATTTGGTTGCTACGGTTGGAGTGAGGGAATCAGTAAAAAGTCCCACAGGCCCAGTTAGAGGGAGCTGGCTTTGAGGTCATAGATGAAAGTATCCGCTCCTTGTGGAACCCAGGAGATGAAGACTTTGATAAAATACTAGACCTGGTTACATCGCTACTTAAATAAGTGCTTTGAAGGAGTGACATTAAAATAAAAAGTTGTTCTATATAAAAGTCAATATATATAAAAAGTCAATATATATAAAAATAACTGTTTATAAAATAGACCTTAACCAAGAAACTTTGGTCAAGGTCTATTTTTATATTAATAAAAAATTTCAGGCAATTAAAACTCAATATACTTGGCCAGTCTCTGCCCAACAAAAACAGCAAGAACACAACTTGCAAGGTCCTTAATAAAGGCAAATGGGAATAGGCTGACTAAACATGCAAGGTAGGAAATCTTAGTTCCCAAGGCATAGTTAAGTATAAAGTAGGTATAAAGACTACCAAAACCATATGTAAAGACCATACCTAGTAGACAGGCAAGGAACAACTTGACAAATGATCCAGTTCCGAACTTCTCCCTAAAGTAGCCCACCAAATAGGCAGTGATTATAAAGGCCACCAGGTATCCAAAAGTAGGTTTTAGTATATACTGGGGTCCACCACCTTCTGTAAATATAGGGAAACCAACCAAACCAATCAATACATATAAAAGGGTAGACAGTCCACCCCTCTTAGATCCTAGTAGGACACCAGCCAATAGTACAAAGGTAAACTGGAAACTAAAAACAGTAACCGGGAAAGGTATCCTTATAAAGGCACCTATAGCTATTAGGGCTGTAAAAAGGGAACAAAGAATCATAGTCTTTGTGCTTAAAAATTTCTTATTCATATAAATCCTCCTAAAAAAATATAGTAAACCAAATATTATAAAAGGTTTACTAACCTTATGTAAGATAGTTTACCATATTAAAAAGTTATTGTAAACCATAAAAATAAAAAGTTTACTACATCTCTAATTCAAGAAAAACCTAGCCATAGGATAGAAGTCAACAGGCCTAATAAGGTCTAGCTATTTATACAAAGATAGTTTACATAATATAGTCAATAAAATATCGTCTATAAAATATATCCATTAAAATATCACTTATTAGAAAGATTAAAAATATCCTATGACCAATCAAAATATGGTATAATGTAGTTTAGCGTATTTTCAAAATACTGGGAAGGGAGGCCTATATGATAGATGGTTTAAAAATGACAAAAAGGGATGCTGGCAAAGAAACCAGACCCATTACTATAAATACAGATTCAGGCATCATAGAAATAGGTGGCAAGTCACCTATAATAATAGCAGGACCATGCTCGGTTGAGTCTGAGGGCCAGATAGTGTCGATTGCAAAGTCCGTCAAGAAAGCTGGTGCCAACCTCCTGAGGGGTGGGGCCTACAAGCCAAGAACTTCTCCCTATGATTTTCAGGGTATGAGGGCAGATGGCCTGGACCTATTGAGGATAGCCAAAAGGGAAACGGGCCTACCTATAGTATCTGAAATTGTAGGTATCAGCCACCTGGACCAGTTTGCAGATGTAGATATACTCCAGGTCGGTGCAAGAAATATGCAAAACTTTGAGTTATTGAAGGAATTGGGTAAGATAGGCAAGCCAGTCCTACTTAAGAGGGGCTTTTCCTCTACTGTAAAGGAGTGGTTGATGAGTGCCGAATACCTAATGGACAATGGCAATGACCAGGTCATCCTATGTGAAAGGGGGATCAGGACCTTTTCTGATATTACAAGAAACACCCTAGACCTATCAGTGGTTCCTATCCTAAAGGAAGTCAGCCACCTACCTGTTATAGTAGACCCAAGCCATGGAACAGGTCTGTCTAGCCTGGTAGGATCCATGTCCTTGGCGGCAATAGCAGCAGGGGCAGACGGCCTTATGATAGAGGTCCACAATGACCCGCCAAATGCCTTGTCAGATGGGGACCAGTCAATTCTACCTAGCCAATTTGTCCAGATAGTTGACCAGGTGATGAAAATTAAAGGGGCTCTAGGAGACTAGATCTTATGAATAGTATAAAAAGTATAAAAAATATAAACAGTAAAGAAAGTATAAGAAAAATAAAAATAGATGTTAAAAGCAAGTCCTATGATGTACTGATAGGCAGGGGCCAGCTGGCAAATATAGGGCAGATAATATTGATAATATACCAAATAGCAGGGGGACCAAGCTTTGTATAGTAACGGACAGGAATGTAGATTCCCTATACTCAGACCAGGTCATGGAATCCCTGACCAAAACTGGTTACAAGCCAACAAAGTATATAATCGAACCAGGTGAGGCCAGCAAGGACCTGTCCAACTACAAGGCCATCATAGACCATATGTCTGAGGCTGAAATGACCAGACAAGATATGGTCCTAGCCCTAGGTGGAGGCCTAGTAGGAGACCTGGCAGGTTTCTGTGCAGCAACCTACCAGAGGGGGATAGGCCTAGTCCAGGTCCCAACCAGCCTATTAGCTATGATAGACTCTAGTGTAGGTGGCAAGACTGCTATAAACACCGGTCATGGAAAAAATCAGATAGGTGCCTTTTACCAGCCAGACCTGGTAGTTTGTGATATAGATAACCTAAAAAGCCTAGGAGACCTGGACTGGTCATCAGGTATGGGAGAAATGCTAAAGTATGCAGTATTAGACAAGTCATTAGATATAGAGAAGATAGCCTCCAGGTCAGACCTAGGGGCTTTAATAGAAAATATATACAAGGCCATATCCATCAAGGCCAAGTATGTCCTGGCAGATGAATTTGACAAGGGGCAGAGGCAGGCCCTAAACCTGGGTCACACCCTGGGTCACGCCATAGAAAAATTGAGCGACTACAAACTAAGGCATGGCCAGGCTGTAGCCATAGGTCTAAACCTCATATCCAGGTATGCAGTAGCCAGGGGTATGATGAAGTTTTCAGACCTTATCACTATAAGTATGGCCCTGGACAAGGCTGGCCTAGATATCAACTGTCCATACGATATGGACCAGTTAATAGACCTTATAAGGGTGGACAAGAAGAGGCAGGGTGACAAGATCAACCTGATTATTCCTAGAACTCTCGGTGACTGCCAGATAGTAGAGACAGACATAGATGACCTTGCCAGTTTCGATACAAGACCGATGAATACTAGAGACATAAGGTCAGGCCTCCTGGGTGAAAAATTATCCCATAGCAAGTCACCAGAACTCCATGCAAGGCTGGGAGACTACGACTACCAACTATATGAGATAGGCAGGGATAAGATAGACTCCTATATGGAAAACTACCCACTGGACTGTTCGAATGTCACAATACCCTACAAGCAAACCCTTGTAAAATACTGTGATGACCTATCTCATAGGGTCCAGTCTATAGGGTCAGTCAATACCATAGTCAGGCTAGGAGACGGTAGCCTATATGGGGACAATACTGACTACTACGGTTTTTCCAAGATGATAGAAGCCCTAGGCCTAGAAGTCAAGGGTAAATACGTCCTAATCCTAGGGTAGTGGTGGGGGCATCCCTGACTGTCAAGGCCTACATGGAAGATATGGGGCAGGGACTATAGTAACAATATCCAGGAGGGGCCAGGACAATTATGACAACCTGGATAGACACTATGAAAAAGCTCATATAATAGTAAATGCAACACCTGTAGGTATGTATCCTCATCTAGACAGAGGCTCCCCTGGACTTGAGAGGCTTTAAAAGCTTAGAGGCAGTCCCTAGACCTATCTCACAATCCGGAGGAAACCAGGTTAATTAGCCAGGCCAAGGCCATGGGTATAGCTTCAATAAACGGAATGACCATGTTAGAGGAGCAGGCAAGACTAGCCTCATTTATCTTTAAGCAAAAATATAGGTTTAATATAGACAAGGAAAAAGAAATGTTTGGTTATGTAAGAATAAATAAGATGGACCTGACCTTTCGTGAATATGAACACTACAAGGCCTACTACTGTGGCCTCTGTAAGTACCTAAAGAGAAACCATACAGGAACTATCCAGGTTGACTATCAACTACGATATCACCTTTCTGATAGTCCTGCTTAGTTCAATTTACCAGCCAAGTGCCCAGGTATTTCACGAAAAGTGTATAGTAGATCCAGTTAAAAGAAAAACACATCATCAACGAAATCACAGAGTATGCAGCCAGTATGAATATACTCCTGACCTACTACAAGCTGGAAGATGATGTGAATGACGAGGGTGGAATCAAGTCAAGGTTGGCAAGACGGGCCTACAAGAAGTCTTTTAAAACAGCCTATGACAAGTATCCTAAGAAGGCAGACTTTATAAAGAAGTGTCTTGGAGAACTGAGGTCCTTAGAAGAAGACCAGTCAAGTTCAATAGACCAGACTTCCAACTGTTTTTGCCAGACTCCTTGAAGAAATATTCGACTACAAGGATGATGAATACAGGGACAGGTTGAGGAAGGTTGGCTTTAATATAGTGTATATATATATTATGGACGCCTATGAAGACCTGGATGAAGACCTGGAAAAGGGGCGGTATAACCCATTTACCAGCTACAAGGATGACAGGGAGGCCCTAAAGGCCAGGGTGAGACAAGCTGATTGGCATGACCTTGTCCAGACTAGAAGAAGGCATTCTTGACCTGGATATCGAGGTCAACAAGTCAATAATAGACAATATCATATATTCAGGTGTCTACCTTCGCTACAAGGGTCTAATCAATGGGGGCAACAAGAAAAACAGGAAGAAAAATATGAAATAAAAAGAAAGAAAAATTTAAGACTGCAGAAAAAAATGTAAGTTATAAGTAAAAAGAAAAATAAGAAATAATAGGAAAGTAAGGTAAACAAATTTGACGAATAAAATCAAATAAGGAACATATAAAAGAAAACAAGATGGGGACTATGAGCATCAAGAGGCTAATACTGACCATGTCAGCGCCGATAGTAGTTTCTATGATGGTCCAATCCCTATATAATGTAGTAGATAGTATCTTCGTAGCCCAAATTAGTGAAGAGGCCATCACAGCAGTATCCATGGCCTTCCCCTTCCAACAGCTAATGATGTCGGTAGGGATAGGTACAGCCATTGGGGTCAACTCCCTGCTGGCAAGGAATCTAGGAGCAAAGAAGTTCTCACAGGTAAACAAGATAGCCAACAATGGTTTATTGCTAGCATTTTTTAGCTTTATAACCTTCTTTTTAGTTGGCCTATTCCTGTCAGACAAGCTAATAGGTATCCAGACTGATAATCCAGATATACTTGCCCATGGGCCGGTCTACCTAAGGATATGTCTTATGGGGTCTTTTGGTATATTTACCCACCTTATGTTTGAGAGATTGCTCCAGGCAACAGGCAAGACCATGTATACCATGATAGCCCAGATAGCTGGTGCACTGATGAATATAATCCTAGACCCAATCATGATCTTTGGTTGGTTGGGACTACCAGCCATGGGTCTGGCAGGTGCAGCACTGGCAACTGTAATATCCCAGCACATAGGAGTCCTTGTAGCTGCCTACCTGTGTATAAGTAAGGAAGAGGATATAAAGATAGGTTTCAAGTATATGAAGCCGGAATCAAAGATAATAAGGAATATTTATGCAGTGGGTATACCATCTATAATAATGATATCCATATCATCTGTGACAATATTCTCCTTTAACCAGATATTGGCCAAGTTCTCAATAACAGCAGTTGCCCTTTTGGGTATCTACTTCAAGCTCCAGAGCTTTATATTTATGCCAGTCTTTGGACTAAATAATGGTATAATACCTATAGTAGGTTACAACTATGGTGCTAATGACAAGGAGAGGATGAAAGAGGCAATATTCCTGGGTATGAGGTATGCCGTAATAATAATGTTGATTGGTACCATGATAATGATGGTATTCCCAGACCAACTCCTGGCCATGTTCAATGCATCCGACCAGATGTTGGGAATCGCTAGGGTTGCCTTTAGAATAATCAGTGCCAGCTTTGTATTTGCTGCCATATCCATAATATCTATAGGAGTATTCCAGGCCATAGGTAGGGGAACTCTTAGTATGGTAATATCCATAATCAGGCAGTTGGTAGTATTAATACCCCTGGCCTACCTATTCTCCTTGACTGGTAACCTAGACAGGGTATGGTGGAGTGTGATAATAGCCGAGTTGGTTGCCGTAAGCATATGTGTAAGTAATATAAGGAAGATTATAAAGTAATAGATTGAATAAAAAAGTGTTAAAGGAGGGCCCAATGAAAAAGTTAGGACTACTGCTGATACTAGCAGGAATTATGTTTGTATCAGTGCCAAAGATATCGGAATATATATTGATGAAAAGAAGCCAGGATGTAAATATCACCCAGGTGTCTGGTGAGGACCTGGAAAAAAATACTAAGGAAAAGACCAGCAATTATGACGCATCCAAGGTCGACCCGATAGATATTAATGGGGTAATCCTGAACAGGGACAAGGCAGACCTATCCAAGTTGGTAGGCCAACTGGTGATACCTTCAATCAATAAGAATATAGCTATATTTGAAGGCCTGGAAAACAACAATCTAATGTATGGGGCCTGTACTATGAAACCAGGTCAACGAATGGGCCAAGGCAATTATGCTGTAGCAGGCCACTATTGCAAAAACGATAAGGTCCTATTTGGTGGCCTAATGAAAATAAAAGAGGGCGACATCATCAAGTTGACCAACAAGAAAAACATCTATGAATACAGGGTAGTCAAGACTATGAAGGTAAAAGAAGACAGGACAGACCTTATAAGTGACGGTCTCCTAGGCCAGTATGAAGGCAGGGCCATAGTATCTCTCATGACATGCTACTATGATGAAGATGGCTACAGGTACTTTGTGATAGGCAGTTTTAGCAGGCTATATCCTTATTCACAGGAAAGGATGCTAGACGGTATTAGTAAATAATAACATAACTAATAACTAATAATATATGAATTATATTATTAAAATAAAAGTTGACTTTTTATATTGTATACTAAGTGTACATAAAAGTTGTAATTTAAATTTAGATGTCAATACCCCTACGGTCTAGTACCAATTGAGCTACTTTGAAAAATAGCTCCTTGTAGGGGGTTTTTCATATGGAGAAAATTATGGTAGTAAAAAAATCTTACATTCCAAGAACAAATTGAGTTATTAAAATCAAGAGGTATTATCGTTAAAAATGTAGAAAAATCTTCTAAAAATTGAAAATATTAGTTATTATAAACTGAAAGAATATGCAACTCCATTCATATGTGCTTACAGTGATGGAAGTCCAAAATATAAAGGACTTGAATTTGATGAATTACTTGAACGCTATTACCAGGATAAGAATTTAAGAATACATTTATTTCATGTAATAGAAAAAAATAGAAGTTTCATTAAAGACTAGGCTAGCATATGATCTTGGAAATATGAATGCTTATGGATACTTGAAACGGATAAGTGGATTAACAAGACAGAACGGAACGCATATAGGAAATATAAAAAGATTTTGAGTATATTTTTTTGAAAAAGCATTCAAAGTTTGAAAAATATGAGTTAAAAACAGATGTAATATTGGGAACTATATCTATGAAAACACCTAGTGTTTGGGTATTTGTTAATAGCTTAAATTTTTAGTGAGTGTGTAAAAATATAAGATAATGTCAAATAAGAGAAAAAGAAATCGCCAACTACTATGGTGTAACAACTAAAGAATTGATATCTTGGTTAGAGGCACTAAAACTTGTAAGGAACTTATGTGCACATAATGGTAAAAATTATAGATTTAAAAAATTAAAGTCGAAACCTGTATTAATAGACTCTTGGAAAGAAATATACAATGAAAAGTCATCTTCAGATTTAGCATTAATAATATGTATATTGAAAAATTTAGTAGATGTAATAAATTCTAAATACAAGTGGAAATATATACGAGCTAATATTTTGAGCCTGGTAGGAGGATCGGACGATAAGGCCCGTATTCTAGGATTTAATGACAAGGATTCAGTATATAAGCTTTTAGGAAAAAGAACATGTACGAAAAATAATTACAGCTCTATAACTGGAGGGATTTGTTATATAAAATAATACTATAACCCCTTGTCAATATATAAAAATCTGTTGTATAGTGATAGGGTAATGGTGGATTTTGTATATTAAATAATAAAAATATGGAATAAGAGCATATTTTATGAATATTTTTGAATTTTTGCAAAAACATCTTGAAATTATTACAGTTTTGTAATAATATTAAAGTGTGAGAAATGTATGGTTCTATGTAATTATGTTCGGAATCATATAGAATTATTAAAAAAAGAAATGTAATCAATAATATGTTTGGGAGGAATGATAACATGAAAAAACAAATAGCTGTTTTAATGGCTGCTGCTACTGCAGTTACAACTGTAGCTCCAGTAATAGCAAGTGCTGATGTAAATGAGCACAAGGATACTGCCATATCTACGGTTGTAGAAAAGGCAAAGAAGGCTCTAGCAGAAAGGTATACTGATAAGAAGGTTGATGGTCTAGGAAACTCATATGCAAATGATGTGGACGAAGTTCTAAACTCTAGATACATCGTTCTTGTTGACAAGGCTGGCCAGGGCTTTAAGGCTGTAAATGCAAGTGTATACAAGGATAAGAAGTTCTCTTTCGAGTATGATGGTAATACAATCAGTGAAGCTTCAGCTAACTGGTATGTTGTTGACAGTGCAGTTAAGCTAGCTAATCTTTTAGAAGCAAATCCTAATGCTAAGGTTGCAATTTATGATAAGGGTATCAGCAATGGTGCTGCATTTAAGACAACTACTAAGAAGCACTATGTAGTAAAAATACAGATATTAAGGATGCTGACACTCAAGCTTCTCTTGAAAAGTTGATAACTGATTTACGTGATTTAGCAAAACCTAATGCAACTGATGCAAAGCCTACTTTTGTTCAGAATGTAAAGGTGGCTGGCAAGATGCTTGTAGAAGACAAGGTAAAGACTGCTGAAGCTGTTCCTGCAAAAATATGATGCGGTTGAATTAAAGTTGACAAGTGGTGAAACTTTTCACATTCAAGGGTTAGCTCAACAGTTATAGATCTAGAAAAGCCTATGACTAAGGATGGTCAGCTTATAACTGGAACTAACAACGCTCAGAACGTTCTTGATACAGTTGCTAAGTTTGAAGAAGTAGCTAACGAAGACAATAAGTCTGTTAATGTTGATATTCCAAGTGGTGATGTTGATGTTTACCTAGTAAGTGATGCTGAAAAGGCTACTATTAAGTTGGAAAATGTATTTACTAAGGAAGGTGGCTACACTGAAAAGGGTGCTGACTTTGTAAATAACCTAATCAACTTTAACAAGCTTGCAAATCCTACAGACAAGGCTAGATTCAACTTTGGTGGTTACAACTATGAAACTACTAAGAAGGAAGTACAGGATGCAGTTAAGGCTGGTAAGATAGCAAAGACTGCAGATGGCTTTGAGTTAACACTAGGTGTTATGACAGTAGATGATGTTAACGATAAAGGCCAGACTAAGAAGATTCAGTTTGTAATTAAGGGCAAGACTCAGGCTGACCTAAATACTGTTTTAGTAGACCCTAGGTAAGTCTATAGATGTTGTTGCAGGTCACTTCACTAAGCTATCTGGAGTGAATAGATATGCTACTGCAATTGAAGTTTCTAAGGACCAGTTTGAAAAGGGTACAGCTGATACAGTTGTTATCGTTGGTGGAATGGCTAAGTTTGACGGTTTATCTGCGGCTCCTCTTGCAGCTTCACAGAATGCCCCTATGCTATTGGCTAGTCCAAAGACTGGTTTAAGCCAGGATACTCTAGATGAAATAGGTAGAGTAACTAAGAACCTATCTAAGAAAACTGTTTACATAGTAGGTGGAGAAAATTCTGTACCAGCAAGCGTTGAAAAGCAGTTAAAGGATAAGTTTGGTGTAACTGTAGTTAGATTAGCTGGTCTTGATAGGACTGCGACATCTCTAGAAGTTGCTAAGAGATTAAAGTATAATGGTCACAATGGAACTACAGCATTCTTCGTAGGTAGCTAATGGTGCTGCCGATGCTATGTCAGTTTCTGCAGTAGCTGCAAAGAAAGATGCTGGTAAGGTATCTCCAATACTAGTGATGAAGAAGGATGGATTTGATAGATCTACTAGAGAATATTTAGGTACTTTGAGTCTAAATAAGGCATATATAGTAGGTGGTTCAGACTCTGTATCTAGCCTAGGTTATAAGGCTGTTAAGAGCGTACCAGGAGTTGCTTCTTTAAGCAGACTATCTGGTGCTGACAGATATGCTACAAATGTTGAAGTAATAAATGAATTCTATCAGCATGATGGCAATGCTAGCCCTGCTGCTGAAGGAGCAATATTTGCTTCAGGTGCAAATCAGTACCTAGTAGATGCTCAGACTTCAGGTGCTTATGCAGCATTCAAGAAGGCTCCAATAGTATTGGCTGGTTCTAAGATGACTGCTGATCAGAGTGCTTTATTCAAGAAGAATGCTGCTCTAGATGGTAAGAAGGCTGTTGTTCAGGTTGGTGGAGTTGTAGCTGCCGACTTTATGAAGGCTGTAGTTGAAAAGCTAGGTCTTTAATAACTAGAGATAATTAAAGAACAATACTAATATATTAGTAATATAGATATGGATAGAGGTTTCCTCTATCCATATTTTTATATTGTCCTAGGACAATATAAAAATATGTTAAAAATATACCCAAAAAATGAGCCTAGTAAACTAAGTTAGTAAATTAAGAGGGGAGGTCCCATGCAAAAATACAGACTCAATTATAAAAACTATATATCAAGTCCTATGAGTCAGACCAGACTGGTCATGTGGACCTATCTTTGCCCAATAACAGGCTCATAAGTATAGGGGTCAAGATCCTGGATAATTCTTCAAAGGGTCCCCTTTCCTATAATCTAGATAGGCTATACGATGAGCTGGTATATTTCAACCACTACAGTCAAAAGGGACAGGCCTGTCCCTCAATTTCTTCCTGCCCATGATACTGGCCAACAGGTCTTATGATACCTATGAGGCCAGCCTGGTAGACCTGGCTGGCAAGATACAAACCTATTATGGCTCTTTAGATAGGATAGATGACTATATCATACAAGTCCAGGCCTATGATAGGCTTATAAGGGCTTATATTAGGTCAGGAGGCCAAAGTATGGAGGAGATAAGCTTATATCTATACTAAGAGATATGAAGGATGGTTTAGTGGCCTACAACCTCACTAAAAAGACTAAGAAAGAAACTATTAACTTTCAACTTAAAAAGCTTAAATACATAGGGAAAATTCACAAAATTATAGACTTATGGAGGGATATCAACCTATAATGTTGATAAATCGACTAATAAAGGCTGATAAGTCAACTAGTAATATTGGAATATCCATTGTTGATATTGATATGCCCACTTATAATACTGGTACTCATGACCTGGATATATTCGACAGGATAGCCTTCTTGCAAGGGGGTCAGGTGGATGGAGACAGTCTGACAAGGGTCCTTGCTCATATATTGGGATATGAAATAGACAAGGTAGGAGCAGATGATGGAGCTTTTGTAGATTCAGGGTCAAGTTTAGAAGTAGATGCTAATACTTTTACAGACTCAAAGTCAGGATTAGAAGTAGGTGCTAAAGACTTTATAGATGCAAAGTCAGGTTCAGAAGTAGATTCTAAGACCTTTGTAGCCTCCATGGCAGACTATTTGATTGACCTAAGAAATAGGGATAAAATTACCAGGAAGTATGGTGCCAGGTCTTCACCCAAGCATTTTCTAAATGAAGATGTTGGCTACCAAGGCCAGGACCCTATACTTAACAGGTACAAGATACTTGAAAAGGTAAGAGGAAATACCTACAGGATTAGGATGGTCACAAAGTCGGGCCTATATGATATGATATATAATATTAAGGCTTTGAGGAAATTAGGCTTGAAGAGATAGCAAATATATAAAACAAATAAAACAAATAAAATATATAAAGAATAGAGTAAGTGGGAAGGGAGCGATTATGAAAAATAGATTGGATAAGTATGTATTAGACAAGGCCGAGGAATTGGTTTTTATAACTATAGACAAGTCAGAAGACCTGGGTCTGATAGGCTATGAGGTACCCAAGGAGGGGATAAAGATACCTATTAAGTCAAATGTCCTGGTCAAGTCTATCAAGGACAATAAAGCCCAGGAAGAGATTAATATGATGTCTATGATTGATGCCATGATCTACCTGGAGGGGATAGACCCCGATTTTATCTACAATACGGAATATGATGATTTAATTGAGACCTTTGCCAGAAAGAGCAATTTTGACTATATGGACTATATGGGCTATATGTCTAATCAGGCCTATAGCAAGGGGGAAATAAGGGATGCCCTGGTATATATTAGGGCCTATCTTAGGATGGAACCGGATGATATCATGGGCCTATACCAGTATGCCATTATATGCCAGGAATTGAGTCTGAGATACCAGAAGGACGAAGATGTCAAGGCTATGAACGACTTTCTGCTAGAGGCCTTGGCCAGCCTAGAGAAAATTATAGGTCTTGATGATTCTTTTGCCCTGGCTTACTACCAGCTGGGCTTCCACTATTCCAACCAGAACCAGTTTGTTAAGGCTAAGTTGACTTGGGATAGGGCCTTGGACCTGGGTCTAGATGATGAAACCAGGACAGATATAATGGAAAATTTAGCCAAGATCGACCACAAGGTTAGGTATGAGCATGCATACAACCTTGTATTCCAGGGTAAGGCTGAAGAGGGGCTACAAGACCTATTAGACCTTGAAAGCCAGTATCCAGACTGGTGGAACCTCTTATTTATTATCAGTCTGGCCTACAAGTCACTGGGAGACCTTGGCCAGGCCAAGTCCTACCTGGAAAAAATTCTGATTACTAGACCGACTCAGGTTGATACCCTGGTAGAGATGGCCCTATGCCTGGCCCAGGAGGCCAATATGACGGGGGCTATTGACTACCTAACTAGGGCAGCCAAGTTGAAAAAAGATGACCCAGAGATCCTATGTAACCTGGGTATGGCCTATCTCCATAATGGGGAAGAGGATGAGGCCAGGTATTATATAGAAAGGGCCTATGAGATAGACCCGACAGATGAGGTTACCCAGGCCTGTATAAGGACCCTGGATGCCCAATAAAAGTAAACCTAATTAAGGCTCAAAAATATGACAAGTTTCCCGGCTGAAAAAGAAGCCTCTTGATTGCTAAAAGAGAATAGCCGGATACCATATTTTTTTGAGCCATAAATTTATGAAAAATTATATTGACTTGTTACCCCTAAATAACCTATACTATAGGTATGAAAATATAAAAAAATGTTCGAAAATAAACGAACTATTAGGTTTTAAAAAAGGCAAAAAGTATGGACAATGCTTTTTATGAAGTTACTAGTATTGAATTTTCACGGAGGTGTATAGTAATGAGTTTTAAATCAGATATTGAAATTGCACAGGAAGCAGTAGCAGAGGATATCAGGGATATCGCTAAAAAGATTGGTTTAAGTGAGGATGATATTGAGCTTTATGGTAAGTATAAGGCCAAGATTGACTATAATGTATTGGATAGGACAGAGGACAGGAAGGGTAAGTTAATCCTGACAACTGCCATCAATCCTACCCCAGCTGGTGAGGGAAAGACAACAACATCTATAGGTATAGCAGATGCCTTGTCCAAGTTGGGCAAGAATGTAATCACAGCTCTTAGGGAGCCATCAATGGGACCAGTATTTGGGATCAAGGGTGGGGCAGCCGGTGGCGGTTATGCCCAGGTAATACCTATGGAGGACATCAACCTGCATTTTACAGGTGATATGCATGCTATAGGGGCGGCCAACAACCTTTTGGCAGCCATGCTGGACAACCATGTTTACCAGGGCAATGACCTAAACATAAACCCTAAGAGGATTACTTGGAGAAGGTGTGTAGATATGAACGACAGGCAGTTGAGGAATGTCGTTGATGGTCTTGGTAAGAAGGTAGACGGTGTGACTAGGGAGGATGGATTTGACATCACGGTTGCATCTGAGATTATGGCTACTTTCTGCCTATCAAATAATATTGGAGAATTAAAGGAAAAATTGGGTGACATAGTAGTTGCCTATACATATGACGGTAAGCCGGTTACAGCCAGAGATTTGGGAGCTAATGGGGCTATGGCAGCAGTCTTGAAGGATGCCCTAAAGCCTAACCTTGTCCAGACCCTGGAGGGGACACCGGCCATCATCCACGGTGGGCCATTTGCCAATATAGCCCATGGTTGCAACTCTATAATTGCGACTAAGATGGCCCTGCATATGAGTGACTATGTGGTGACTGAGGCTGGTTTTGGGGCTGACCTGGGTGCCGAGAAATTCTTGGATATCAAGTGTAGGAAGGCTGGTATCAGGCCTGACGCAGTGGTTATAGTAGCTACTGTAAGAGCCCTAAAATACAATGGTGGAGTGCCAAAGGACCAGTTAAACGAAGAAAATCTGGAGGCCCTAGAGGCAGGCCTACCAAACCTACTAAAGCATATAGAAAATATTACCCAGGTATATAAGCTACCTGCAGTAGTTGCAATAAACAGGTTCCCTCTTGATACAGAGGCAGAGTTAAGGCTAGTTGAAGACAAGTGCAACCAGCTAGGCGTAAATGTAGCCCTATCTGAAGTTTGGGCCAAGGGTGGAGAAGGTGGCCTGGAGGTTGCCAAGGAAGTCCTTAAGCTGATAGAGGAGTCAGACAACCAGTTCCAGTATTGTTATGATGAAGAAATGTCTATCAAGGACAAGCTAAATGCCATAGCTACTAGGATATATGGGGCTGATGGTGTAGACTATACAGCAGAGGCCAGCAAGCAGATCAAGGAACTTGAGGACCTGGGCTTTGGCAACTTGCCAGTTTGTGTGGCCAAGACCCAGTATTCCCTATCTGATGACCAGACTAAGCTAGGTAGACCATCAGGCTTTAGGATAAATGTAAGGGAGGCTAATGTGTCAGCAGGTGCAGGCTTTATAGTTGTCTTGACTGGGGCTATTATGAAGATGCCAGGCCTACCAAAGCAGCCAGCAGCTCTTAGGATAGATGTCGACGAAAAAGGGTACAATATCAGGCCTATTCTAATTGTTATCAATAATATTGAGACTGGGGTGAATGACTTTCATCTTAGTCTCTTTTTGTTTTATTTATATTTTTACTATTTTATGGTATGATATTAATATATACTATCATATTTTTAATATTCATGCTTGGGTCTAAATATAGCTATAAATATTAGCTAGTCCAAGACTAAATCAATATTAAATAAATAGGATAGACTTAAAATGAATAAAAAAATTTATTATAAGAAAGAATACGTTATTGAGGGAATAATATGAAGTATAATAAGAAATTATTAGGAATAGTGTCGGCCTTTGCTATAGCTATACCAATGTCATTGGGTTCGGTACTTGCAAATGGTACGGTTGATTTTACCAAGACATCTTCTGTAGGAGACAAGGTTGCAGATGCAGAGATTACATTCTTTACAGCTGGCAAGAAGGCATTTTCCTTTAAGACAAATGCTGAGGGTAAGGCTGATTCAAAATCAGTCACTCCTGCAAACTCATATGATGTGACAAATATCGTGGATACTAACGGAAACCTGAACCTGAAAAATGGGGAATATTCATATATGGAGACTAAGGCTCCAAAGGGATATATGCTTAATGCCAAGATAGAGACTTTGAGTGTGACAGAAGGACTTACTTCTAATATAGAACTTAGAAATACAAAGTTTAAAGAGGGTATGGGCCAGTTAATCGTTAGGTCAATAGACAAGTCTACTAGGGCTCTTCTAGGAGGGGCTACTGTAGATATAAAGAATAACGACAAAGCTTTGTAGCAACTATTAATTTTGATAATAAGGGTAATGTGATGGATGCTTCATCAATCACTACTGAAGGTAGTAGCCTAGAATAGAAATAATAGATGGAAGTATATCAATGAAGCCTGGAGAATACTCCCTAATTGAAAAATAAGGCAAGTGATGGATATGCCTTAAATACAACTGTATACAAGGTAAAAAGTTGGCGCAGGCTCAACATCTACTCTGGAAGTAACTCAGGAAAAGAAGTCTGGTGATAATAATCCAACTGAAAAGCAGACAGGGGTAAAGATAAGAATAATCAACACTAGCAACTCGGCTGTTTCTGACCAGGAAGTGTCTATATTTGCAGTAGACAAGGATAAGAAGAGCAATCCAAGACTGGTATTCAAGGGTAAGACTGGTGATGATGGCTACCTATCTTCAACAAAGGCAACAGAAGGGGCAACCCTATTGAAGGATGGTGTGGTATCACTACAGCCAGGTAACTACTACTACAAGCTAACTGGTGGAACAAAGGAAAACCACTTTATTGTCGAGCAGGACAAGGTGACTCCTATAGTAAAGACTATAAATCTTGGAACAAACAATAAGACAAATAACCCATCTAATAGAAATACAGGATCTAATTCTAACTCTAAGTCATCTAGCCTGGCCAAGACTGGTATGGTAGGTGGACTGGCACCGGTAGTCGGTGGCGGACTTGCAATCTTAGCAGGTGGTTTTGCTGCAACTAGGAGAAAGAAATAGGTGATAGTAGAACATTGGCCTATGTCAAATAAGTATAAAAGTAAATAAAGCAAGAGATATTATGCTCCCTGGTCCTATGCCAGGGGGCAATTTTTATGCCCAAAATACCTTCCATTTTTTGGAGTCAATTATCAGAATTTAGTCTTATATTAGCCCTTTTTGGTAAAAAGATTTGTAGACCAGGCCCTATAATTATGGTTAGTATAATATTTAGCGTTGGTGAGAGAAAAATTCTCTCCCAACGCTAATTTTGCAAAAATAGGAAACACACATCAAATCTCTGTATAATTTAAATCGCAAAAAAATAAAAAAACAAGGAGAAATGATATGTGTTCTAATGCTAGTATAACAGAAATCTTAGGAATTAACGATAACAATTTAGTAATTTTAGGGAACAAAAAAAGAAAAATATCAAGGGATAGAATATACAGTCCTAAGGGGAAAGCTTTCATATAGGCCGACTTGCTGCCCTAAGTGTGGTGTAGTCAATGAAAATTATGACATAACTAAAAATGGAAGCCAGACCGTAAAAATACTTTTTAATAGGGTCAATACAAACCCAATGATATTAATGGTTAAAAAGCAGAGGTTTTTCTGTAAGCATTGTGAGTCATCCTTTATGGCCAAAACACCTATCGTAGATAAGGGGTGCTTCATATCGAATGATGTTAAAAGGTCAATAGTTTTAAACCTATGTGAGACTAAGTCAATGGACTTAATTGCAAGAGAACACTGTGTATCTCCTACTAGTGTTGCCAGAATACTCCGTTTAACTGAAGATAGGAGAAGAAAAAATTATCTTCCTAGGATTCTATCAATAGACGAATTCAAGTCAGTAAATACAGTTGATGCGTCTATGAGTGTAAATTTAACTGATTTAGAAGGCGGTCATATTTTTGATATCCTGGTGGATAGGAGGCAAAGATACCTCTTTGAGTATTTTAATTCCTATCCCTTGAAGGTCAGAAAAAGGGTAGAATATGTGACTACAGACATGTATAAGCCATATATTGATCTTGCCAAGAAGGTCTTTCCACATGCCAATATTGTGGTCGATAAATTCCACATAGTACAGCTCTTGACAAGGGAGTTAAACAAGTTAAGGATAAATGAGATGAAGAAGCTTAATACCAGGTCTAGAGAGTATAAAATACTGAAGAGATACTGGAAAAATACCGCTTTATGAAGAACTAGTAATTAAATAGGATATATTTTTACAAGAATAGGCACTTTAAAAATATGACCAGTTCAGTTGATATATTAGATTATATGTTAAAAGAATTTCCCAACTTAAAAGAGGCCTATGATTTTTATCAAAACTTCCTATTAAGTATATCTAATAATGATGTAGCTATGCTTGAAGATATTCTAAATACTAGGACTGATGAAATACCAATGTGTTTTTAGGAAGAGTATAAAAAGCCTTAAAAAGCTTTAGAAAGTATGTACTAAACTCATTAAAAATATGATTATACGAATGCTATGGTGGAGGGTAAGAATAACAAGATAAAAGGTGATTAAAAGAGTATCCTACGGATATAGGAGTTTTAGGAATTTTTAAGGCAAGGATAATGCTAATGGAAAGGTATAAAATACAAAGGGCAACATCCATAGCTATAAGTTTGCTATGGATGCTGCCGCACAATTTAATAGATTTTATTGATTTAAATTATCACCAACGTTATTTGACATAGAGCCATAATTATAAGTGTAAGAGATAGCTACTCATTACAAGTCAAAAGTTCAACGTTGATAAAAAATATTTTTAAGGAGGAAATTATGGTAAAGGTAAAAGAAATAAAGGTGAGTTACAGGGCGAGATTAAAGGATGGTCAGGGCAAGGATGGCAAGGACAAGTTTGCATATGTGAACTTTGCAAACATTAGGACAGATGCCCCAGACCAGGATGTGCATGATGTAGTTAAGGCTATACTAGGTCTACAGGAAAAGGAAGTTGCTGCAATCTTCAAGTTGGAAAATAAAGAACTAGAAGAAGGCCAGTAAGATTGAAATCACAAGGATAATTTGAAAGGAGATAAGTAATGGAAGTAAGAAAGACGATAGCAATGAGGTTTAAAAAGGATGATGGTAAGACATTTAACCTGTCAGTGAGAAATCCTGGCCCTGGTGTAAATGAAGAGGCTATCAAGAAGGTAATGGACATGGTTATAGAAAAGAATGTCTTCAGAATTAAGGGTCACGGCTTGATCAAGGCTCTTGATGCCAAGATAGTTGAAACTAACACAGAGACATACGACCTTGTTCTATAAGAGGCAGTCATGGATAATCAGGCTATAGTGGGCATAATACAAAAATGTTGGCTTTCCAATAGCAATAAGCCTCTACTTGTTGGTGAGGATGGAAAAGAAGATAGACCTATTGTCAAACAGCATTTCTGAGTTGGCCAGGATACTTGATGAAAAATAATACCTAGGCTAAAGCCCCCCTACTGGTTTTATTAGTAACTGGTAGGGGGATTTTTATACTTTTAATGATGGATAAATTATTTATTGATAAAAACAAAAATTTTCAAAATATTTTTTTATAAAAATAGCTTTTACAATTTAGATGTTTAGTGACATCATGAAATCGGATTAATAATTAAAATCAAATACAGTATAATATAATTTAGGAGGAGATTTTTATGCTAATGAGGAAAAACTAGTAAAGAGGTATCAAACTATGCTTTTATTTAATTCTATAGCAGATAGTTTATATACCGACCTAATTGACTCTTTTGAGGAGACAGACAACCTAATGGATGTATTTGCCGGTGTGTGTAGGGAGTTGACGTTTTTTGTGATGAAGGACTTCCTATATTCAGTCTTTGCAGGTACGGATACTGGTTACAAGCATTTTTCAAACAAGGATGCCAGGGTTTCTGTCAGGGATATTTTTAAATGCTGAGGCCCCTACTGTCGGGTGATTTTGATTGTTCAGACCATGCGAAGTCCTTAGCCAAGGAGTATTTTGATCCAAGTACCTTGTCACTCTTGTTTTCCCTAAGAATGACTGGGGATAGGATTGACGACAATATTGACCTTATGGAGTCTATCTTTGATGCAAGTAGGGGGGATAGGACCTATATAAAGACTTCCAAGGCCCATGCCAGGGACAAGGATATGGCTATTTGCAGGCTTCTAAGGACCTGTTATGCCATGTCAAGCAAGGAGATAGCCAAGCATATGGGGATTACAGAGGCAAAGGTATATAAGCTGAATGCAGGCTGGGATGATTCTAAGGATGGCTTATATGTGAGATTATACAAGTACCTTTATGCCAGGATTATGGCCATGAGGAACAGGCTACTTGATGACCAGGAGGGCAAAATCTTCCTTAGGGCAGCTAAAAATTCTAAGGACTATATTTCTATTGATACGAAGAACTCTTTTTTGGAGCCAAAAACTTTGGATGAAGAAGAGGTTGATGATATGATTTATGATTTTAAGAGAAAGAAGGAGATTGAAGATATGAATACAAGGCTTGGAGTAGATATCAGTAAATACAATGGTAAGTGTGATATGGTGGCAGCCAGGGGGGCAGGTATAGACTTTGCAATTTTAAAGGCTGGTAGTGGTTATAGTGGTGAGGACCCAAACTGGGTTAGGAACTACAATGCCTGTAAGAAGGCTGGCCTGGGGGTTGGGGCCTACTGGTACTGCTATGCGACCAATGTTGATGAGGCTATAAGGGAGGCTGATATGTTTACCCATTCATTGGAGGGTATGCAATTTGACTATCCGGTATACTTGGACATGGAGGACAAGTGCCAGTCCAGGTTGGGAAATAGCTTGAGGACCAAGATTGCCTATGCCTTTATGAAACGGGTGGAATCTAGTGGCTATTATGTAGGCCTATACACGATGAAGTCCTGGTTAGACAATTCTTTTGATATGGACAAGTTAAAGGGCTTTGACCTGTGGGTGGCTAGGTGGTCCAGCAGGAGTCATGGCTACAATGGTCCTGGTTTGGTAGGCATGTGGCAGTATACAACTAAGGCCCATTTCAAGGGGATAGGGTCTACCAGTGAGGGTGGAAGTGATGCTAATGTGGCCTATATCGATTATCCGACAATTATCAAGAAGAAGGGGTTAAATAATTACGGTAAAAGAAGTAGCTTATTTCTATAGTCGACTTTTTATTATCTTTTGTGATCTATACTTGTTATAGGTATTTTATGAATTCAGGAAAATATTAGGATTTACTGATATTATTCAAAAATATATATAGGTAGATCCTTTTTATTGGGTATAATATTTATGAAATTGATTATTAAAAAGAGTGAGTAATGCTAGGAGGATATAGATGAGAGAATTTTTATTAAAACAGGGCCTTCCTGATAAACTTTTGGATGAGGTAGAGGCTTTTTAGAGCCCATTATGTTGGATGACCAGTATATAGATAGGATACCCCAGCCTAGGTATAGCTATTATGGTGGCCAGGTTTGGGCAAAAGTTGATTGCAGGTATACTGGCTGGATACAATGTCTTGTTATCAGGACCTAAGGCCACTGGTAAGAATGTTTTGGCAGATAACCTGGCCAGGCTATTTTATAGGCCTATGTGGAATATGTCCATGAATATTAACTCGGATGCTGCCAGCCTTTTGGGGGCTGATACCTTTGTCAATAACGAGGTAGTCCTTAGGAAGGGACCTGTATATATGGCTGCTGAAGCTGGTGGTTTTGCAGTATTTGATGAGATTAATATGGCAAAAATGAGTCTTTGGCTGTTATTTATTCTGCCTTGGACCACAGGCGTATTATAGATGTGCCTGGCTATGACAAGATAAAACTACATGAGGCCAGTAGGTTTATAGGTACTATGAACTACGGCTATATTGGTACTAAGGAATTGAATGAGGCCCTGGTATCTAGATTCTTGGTGGTAGAAATGCCTACTATCAGTGAAGACAACCTAAAGATGATCTTATCTGAGGAATTTAAGTTGAGAGAGGACTACAGGGACCTTTTGTTAAGCTATTTATGGACCCTACAGTTAAAGTCCCTAAATGCAGAGATTTCTTCTAAGCCGATAGACTTAAGAGGTCTGTTTGCTGCCATTGAAACTATGGCCCAGGGCTTGGACGTTAAGTCTGCCCTTGATATGGGACTAGTAAACAAGACCTTTGATGTTTATGAGAGGGAAATAGTAGGAGATGTAGTTGCATCTCTATTCCCAAGGAACTTAGATAGCAAGGATATTTTCCTTGGCTAGGTTATGCTGAGATGCATGGTGTGAAACTATCCTAATGTTAGGTAAAAACTAGCTTAATACAAAAACTGATGAATACAGTGTAAATACTATAAATATTTAAGTATAGAAAGTTTATATAGAAATATAAATGAAGTAAGATAGATATGAAGTAAGAACGAGGGAAGGTAGATATGAAAGAAGATAGATTAAGAAAAGAAAATACTGTCTGGACTGTTTCAGAGGACTATTCTTTCAAGCCCTTGCTGGACCTATTTGATTCATATGGAGATAGGGATATGGATTACTACAAGATGTTGGTCCTTGGCTATGTCTATAAGATTATGGATATGGAGACCTTTATGGAGTTTTTGTACGTCCACTATGGAAAAACCCAGTTAAAGGACGAGTTTTTAAAATTGTGTGAGGTATATTTTGACGACTGCCTGGCGGGTGACCTTATCAAGGCCAGGCCAGGGGCTGGTGGTTATAGGAAGGATTTTTTGGATAAGATTCTTGCCAGGGGCCTGGTAAAAGAAGACCAGGATGGTCAGACAACTAGGGCCTATGACAATGCCCAGGCCTTGGGCTATGTCTACTATGCCAGGTTGGCAGGCCTATTTGTGGACCCTGATAAGTTGGGTATTTCACCTGCCATTGTGGACCTGGTTGACTATATGCAGGCCAGGAATAGTGCCAGGACCAGTCAGGAGATAATAAAAAACCTCAATGCAGCCTTTTTAAAGTACTTCTTTGTAAATACCAGGCTGGACCTATCCCAGGCCCATAAGTTTGACCATGATTCCGGAGACCAGGAAGATAAGTCAAGCGATAGCAAAAAGGAAGTGGAGACAGCCAAACAGTCGAGGTTGAAGCTGGCCATGAGGAAGAAATTTCTAAAGGCTGGCCAGGACATAGATTCAGATATGACAATAGAATCGGCAGAATTTACCAAGGGGATAGATGTAGATGAATTAGTCCTTGATAGGAATGAAAGTTCCCTTAGTCCTAGCATGACCAGGTCTAATGATACTATAAGGAAGATAGTTAGTGATAGGTTTGGTAAGTCAATTTTACCAGACCATGGCCTAAACAGTTTGGAGGCTGACCTTTGTAGGGGTATCCACAAAGGAATTAAGCTCCACTTTACCAGGGGGGACTTTGATATAGACAGGGATAATATATACTATGCCAAGTCTATCAAGGCCCAGGCTGATTTAAACCTGGAATACTATCGTGACAATGAATTAGTTTTTAGGAGGTCTATCAACGAGTTGAGGGAAATCCTAAAGAAAAAATTAGTATTTGATGATGAAGAGGATATAGAGTTTTCTAATTCAGGCAACCTGGTGGTTTCCAGGATATGGAAGAATAAGGCCTTCAATGAGGACAAGATTTTTGCCAGGATTGACAAGAGGGAGATGACTTCAATATCAGTGGATATTCTACTAGATGCATCTTCATCTCAGATGGAGCGTGAGGGTCAAGTGGCTGCCCAGGCCTATATTATTGCCGAGGCCTTGACTTCTCTAAATATACCTACCAGGGTCCTGGCTTTTAGCAACCTGTTCAATTTTTTAGTGGTCAATGAATTTAGGGACTATAAGGACCCGAGGCATAAGAATTCTAAGATATTTGACTATAAGGCATCCGGTAGTAATAGGGATGGTCTGGCCTTGAGTCTGGTTGCCAAGCTGATGGATGCAGGGGACTATGACAAGAAGATAATGATAGTCCTAAGTGATGGTAAGCCCAATGACAAGATAAATCTGGGTACCAAGGGATTTTTGAGGTTGACGGTCAGGACTATGTAGATGACCTTGCCATCAAGGATACCGCCCAGGAGGTCTTTAATATGAAGTTGAGGGGTAAGTATGTCCTGGGGATTTTTACTGGCCAGGAGGAAGACCTTGAGGTTGAAAAGAAAATCTTTGGTAGGGACTTTGCCTATGTGAAGAATTATGATAGGTTTTCAAAGATTATAGGTTTTTATATAGACGATATATTGGACTAGGTTTATACTACTAGTAAGAAGGTGTCTGAATATGTAGGGTAAGAAGCCTGTATTTTTAAATTAGGAGGAATATTATTTATTAAGGCTATAAATACTGCTACAAGCAAGTTCAAGAAGGCGGAAGAGGAAGCTGGTCCAGCAGTAGATCCAAAGTTAGAGTTGTTAAAAGAAATTAGAGATGTTATTAAGAAGTAATACTCTTTAGAAGGAGTATTACATACTAAAGAATGATATATACTAAGGCGTGATATATACTAGGTGAATACCTGGTATAGGGGGGGCTTTTCAGGATAAGAAAATGCCTCTATTTGTTCTAGATAGGCTGGTTATTTTAATCCAGGTTCGACCTGGCTTGGAATGAACCAGCCTATCTTTTTAGGGTCCAAAAATAGATTTTTTAATTGTAATCATTTTTGGTACTATTGCCGGCTGGCCTAAATACATGCTATAATAAGGGATATTCATGCTTTATTGGGAGGTGTTAGCATTGAAGGTAAATGATAGAAGACAAGATGTTTTTGAACTTTTGAAGTCAAGTGAAAGACCGGTTTCTGCTGCCGATATGGCCCAAAAATTCGGTGTAACTAGACAGGTTATAGTAGCTGATATTGCCCTTTTGAGGGCTTCAGACATAGATATAGTATCAACTAATAGGGGGTATATTTTGAAGGCCAACCTTCCAAGTAAACCTAGGAGGGTCTTTAAGGTAAGTCATGATATGACTAGGACCTTGGACGAGTTAAATTCTATCGTTGATGCTGGAGGCAGGCTTTTAGATGTAATTGTAAACCATCCCGTTTATGGTGATTTAAAGGCTGACCTAGATATTTCTAATAGGAGGCAGGTATCTATCTTTATGGACAAGATGGACCTAGATGGAAATAGGCCCCTTAGCCTTTTGACTAATGACTATCTTCACTACCATACTGTCGAGGCAGATAGTGAAGATGACCTGGACTATATAGGAGAGGTCTTGGCCAAGGAGGGCTTTTTAGTAGAAGATAAATAGGAGGTGTCCTATGAACAAGAAAAAAATATATGATTTTCATACACATATTTCAAGTTTAGAGGTCCTTGAGGCCTATTATGACCAGGATGTAATTCCTGTGATTAACTGTCAGAGCCGTGACGAGTTTAAAGGTCTGATAGATAAGAGGGAAGTATTTTCAAAGGATAGGATTCACTTTATGGACGACCTATACTATAGTATGGGTATACATCCTTTTGATGCTGATATAGTTGACCAACAATTTGGGTCTTCTTATGAAGATCTGATTAAGGATGCCAACTTAATAGGTGAGATAGGTATGGATGCTTGTTGGTGTGATACTCCATTTGAGGACCAGGAGAGGGCCTTTGTGATGAGTTTGGACCTGGCAAAGAAGTACAATAAACCCATTATTCTTCATACCAAAATGATGGAGGCCAGGATTTATGAAATCTTGAAGGACTATGACCTGGATATGGTTATCCACTGGTATAGTTGCGACAAGTATGTTAGGGAGTTTATTGATTTGGGCTGTCATTTTACAGTAGGTCCAGCGATTTTTGTAGATGAAAATGTAAGGAATATGGTCAAGCTCTTGCCTCTTGACAGAATATTGGTCGAGACTGATGGGGTAGAGGCCATAGAGTGGCTTTTTCAGAAGAAGTTTTGACCCAGGTAATTTGAGGAATATCTTGGAAGCTGTCATAAATGAGCTGGCAGATATCAAGCATGTATCTTTTTGATGTCATGTCGGATTATTTGCTTGCAAATTCCGAGATTATTGAGAAAAGGATTTTTATGAGTAATATAGGTTTAATAAAGAGGTGATACCCTACTTTTAAAAAGTATAAAAATATTTTTGTTTATAGACCTCTTGTGTGCAGGTTTTGACAACTGCATCAGAAATGGTCTCTACCACTAATACTGAGGTATATGACCAATATAGGTATCGCCGATGCTGGCTCTTTGACTCTTCAGTTGATAACCAGGATTGCTGTCCTTTTTATTCTTATCAAGTGTGTAGAACTAGTGGCTGTATATTATATGGCATCTATTGGTCATATAATGGGGGCCAAGATTGAGACGGATATGAGGTTTGATATGTACAAGCACCTGCAGACCATGTCCGATAATTTCTATAATGAAACTAAGGTAGGTCAAATTATGTCGAGGATGACTAATGACCCTATTTGATATAACTGAGTTTGCCCACCATTGTCCGGAGGAGTATTTTATAGGTTTTATCAAGATATGTATATCTTTTGTTATCCTGTTTAATATAAATATGCCTTTGACCCTGGCTGTATACCTTATGATACCTGTGATGTTTATTAGTTCTAGCAGGTTTAAGAATAGCATGAGAAGGGAACAGAAGAAGCAGAGGGTCCATGTGGGTGACCTTAACTCTAGTATTGAGGATAGCATCCTCGGTATCAAGGTTGTCAAGAGTTTTGCCAATGAGGATATAGAACTAAAAAAGTTTGAAAAAGATAATAGCAAGTTTCTATCTATAAAGAAGTTATTCTACAAGTCTATGGCAGGTTTTAATACTGTCAATAGGAGTATTGATGGCTTGATGTACTTTATAGTTATAGTCTTTGGTGGCTACCAGATGATGAAGGGTAGGTTGGTACCTGGTGATATGCTGGCCTATATAATGTATGTATCTACCCTTCTATTGACTGTTAAGAGGATAGTAGAATTTACTGAACAGTTCCAAAAGGGTATGACTGGTATAGAAAGGTTTAATGAAATTATGTCTCTTGAACCTGAGATAGTTGACTCACCTAATGCTATTGACCTGACTGATGTTAGGGGTGACATAGAATTCAAGAATGTGTCGTTTAAATATAATGAGAAACTGGATTATGTCTTGGATAATTTTAACCTGGATATCCATGCAGGCAAAAATATAGCCCTAGTGGGTCCATCAGGTGGTGGTAAGACTACTGTATGTGCCTTGATTCCTAGATTTTATGATGTGACTAAGGGTGGTATTTACGTTGATGGAAAGAATATCAAGGACCTTAGCCTACATTCTCTGAGAAATAATATAGGTATAGTCCAGCAGGATGTCTACCTATTCTCTGGTACTATTATGGAGAATATAAGGTATGGTAAGCCAGATGCTACAAAAGAAGAGATAGTCGAGGCAGCCAAGTTAGCATCTGCCTATGATTTTATCATGGAATTAGAACATGGATTTGACACATATGTTGGTGAAAGGGGAGTCAAGTTATCAGGTGGTCAGAAGCAGAGGATATCTATAGCCAGGGTATTCTTGAAAAACCCACCAATCCTGATTTTGGACGAGGCTACTTCAGCCCTTGACAACAACAGTGAGGCAGTGATTCAGGAGTCACTAGAAGTTCTATCAAAGGGAAGGACTACTATTACAATTGCCCATAGGTTGACTACTATACAGAATGCAGACCTGATTGTCGTAATGACAGCTGATGGTATTATAGAAAAGGGTAACCACCAGGAATTAATGGAAAATAAAGCTTATTATTATAACTTATATACGAAGGCTGGTCAGTAGCCAACTTATAAGTTTCTAGTTAGAAGGGATTTAAATATGAGTGAATTTATTATTGCTTTGCACGCTCTTGTATTTTTAATGCATGCAGGAGAATCAAAGTCAAGCGAAGAGTTGTCTACAAATTTGTGTACCAACCCTGTAAGGATTAGGAAGGTAATGGCCAAGTGCAAAAAGTACGGCATTGTAACTACCAAGGCGGGTGTCAATGGTGGTTACATGGTGGCTGACAAGGGGAAAGTATCAATTTAAAACATATATATGATGCTGTATCTGTACCTATTATAGAGTCGAAGTGGCATTCTGGTGATTTGGACTCTGATTGTGCAATATGCAGTGGTATGGGCCCAATATGTGGATGAGTTATTCTTCAAAATGAATGAAGAATGTGAAAAGATGCTTGAAACTATCAAACTTTTGTGATGTAGAAGAAAGATTAGGACAAATAAAAAGAATTAAGGTTATAGAATAGTGGTATTTGCATAAGTATGATATAATAGATTATATACTCTACGAAGGGAGATAAATCATGGCTTCAGACACGAAGTATACTTTTAAAGGCAACAATAAAAAGTTGACAATAAGTATGCGAACATATATGAAGATTTGAGCAATAAAGATAAGCTGCACGAAGAAAAACAGTCTAAAAAATTCCATAAAAGATGAAAAATAATGAATATAATAATAAAATAGGTCAGCCTGTAGTTGAGAACTGAGTCCCGGAAGAGGCTGAAAAATGCAAAAATAAGAAAGCAAACTATGCTAAATGAAAAGCAGATAGCTATTCAGAAGTCTAGTCCAGTAGTTAACCACACTATGGCCCAGTCCTATGGCAGGATAGAGAGTTTGGAGAGGTTAAAGAGAGAGAAGGAAGCTTCCAGGTTGGGTCAGGATATTGATGATCCTGAATACATCAAGCAAAAGGCCAGGGAAAGGGCCAATATGGACAAGTCAGATGTGGAAATCTACAAGGAATATTCTGACTTTGACAGGTCAAGTGAATCTATAGACAGTAAGGACGATTCCGATAGGGGTGAACTCAGCGTTGCAGATATAGAAAAGGGCTTGAATGAAGATACAGAAAGTGATGACTTCAAGACCAAGAAGATAGAAGACCTAATTGAGGCTCTTAGCAAGCATGAAGATGAGAGGCCGACTGAGCGTCTTCCAAAGGTAAGGCAGACTAGGAGAAACCTAGACTTGCCACACTAGAGGATGAAGTCAGGGATAAAGGAGAATGAAATAGAAGAACTCCTTAGAAGGCGTAAAACAGCAGGATAAGGAAGAAAAATCCAAGATGACCAGGGCTGAAAGAAAGCAGGCTAGAAAAAGGGCCAAGGAAAACAAGAGGGACACTACGACTAGCAATCCAAATAGTGCATATAGGTCTAGACTGGATGTTTATAAGAATAATGCCAAGAAAAATGCTGAGAGAATAAACTTTAAGAGACTTGGTGTCCTAATTATAGGTATAGTATTGATAGCAGCATTGGTAGCTACTGGTATAGATATGTTAAAGCATAAGTTGGGCACCAATACACCCTACAAAGACGACTACTAAGGTAAATGACAAGAATAAGTCTACTGATAAGAAAAAGACTACAAAGACAACAACTCCTGCTAAGACTTTAACTAAGGAAGAAAAGATTAAGAAGTTGGAGGCTATCAAGGGTAAGTTAAACAGTCAGGAAACTGAAAGATTAGACTATATAATCAAGAATATAGATTCATATCCGGATAGTTTGATAGACCTAGTTGCTAGAAACTATGAAACTGTTGACTTTGTATATAGCTACAAGGATAGGGAAAAGTACAATAACAGGAAGTTGTCTTCAGATATAAACTCAAGTTATTATGTAGATGGCAATGTTCCACTATTCTTGCAGTGGGATAGAAGATGGGGATATAGGCCATATGGTAAGGATATTATAGGTCTTACAGGTTGTGGACCAACATCATTAACTATGGTAATCAGACACTTTGATTCTAGTTCGACTGTCAACCCTTATGATATAGCAAAGTATAGCCAGGAAAATGGTTATGTATCATCTGACAACTCTACTAGTTGGAAGTTGTTTGAAGCAGGCTTGTCTAAGTTTGGCCTGGAATCTCAGGATGTAATCCCTGTAGAAGCAAAGATGAAGAAGGCCTTGGATGATAAAAAGATCCTAATCGTTAGCGTTAAGCCAGGTATATTTACTGAGAGAGGACATATAATAGTCATCAAGGGTTATAATAAAAATGGTGACTTCTTGATAAATGACCCTAACAGTATAGTTAATACTAACAAGACATGGTCATTTGATGAATTGAAAAATGAGATTAGGAAGATCTGGGGTGTAAGCTCCAAGGGATCTACTACATCATCTAAGTCAAATGATAGGTCAAATTCAGACAATTCATCATCAGGCACAATGGGGTCTTCTAATACGGATAACAATTCATCATCAGGTTCTGATGGAGATGCAAGTATTATCCAGGATATAAACTAGTTAAGAAAATATAAAATATAAAAACAATTGGTTGTAGCATATTTAGCGTTGGTGAGAGAAAAATTCTCTCCCAACGCTAAATTTTTCATAAAAATAGGAACACACATCAAATCTCATGTATAATTTAAATCGCCATAATAAGGAGAAATGATAGTGTTCTAATGCTAGTATAACAAAAATCTTGGGAATTAACGATAACAATTTAGTAATTTTAGGTAACGAAAAGAAAATATCAAGGGGATAGAATATACAGTCCTAAGGGGAAAAGCTTATATAGGCCAGACTCTTGTCCCTAAGTGTGGTATAGTCAATGAAAAAATTATGACATAACTAAAAATGGAAGTCAGACTGTAAAAATACTTTTTAATAGGGTTAATACAAACCCTTTGATATTGATGGTTAAAAAGCAGAGGTTTTTCTGTAAGCATTGTGAGTCAACATTTATGGCCAAAACACCTATCGTAGATAAGGGGTGCTTCATATCGAATGATGTTAAGAGGTCAATAGTTTTAAATCTATGTGAGACTAAGTCAATGGACTTAATTGCAAGAGAACACTGTGTATCTCCTACTAGTGTTGCCAGAATACTCCGTTTAACTCAAGATAGGAGAAGAAAAAATTATCTTCCTAGGATTCTATCAATAGACGAATTCAAGTCAGTAAATACAGTTGATGCGTCTATGAGTGTAAATTTAACTGATTTAGAAGGCGGTCATATTTTTGATATCCTGGTGGATAGAAGGCAAAGATACCTCTTTGAGTATTTTAATTCCTACCCACTGAAGGTAAGAAAAAGGGTAGAATATGTGACTACAGACATGTATAAGCCATATATTGATCTTGCCAAGAAGGTTTTTCCAAATGCCAATATTGTGGTCGATAAATTCCACATAGTACAGCTCTTGACAAGAGAGCTAAACAAGTTAAGGATAAATGAGATGAAGAAGCTTAATACCAGGTCTAGAGAGTATAAAAATACTAAAGAGATACTGGAAAATACCGCTTATGAAGAACTGTGAATTAAATAGGATATTTTTACAAGAATAGGCACTTTAAAAATATGACCAGTTCAATTGATATATTAGACTATATCTTAAAAGAATTTCCCAACTTAAAAAGAGGCCCATGATTTTTATCAAAAACTTCCTATTAAGTATCTCTAAAAACGATGTGGCTATGCTTGAAGATATTCTAAATACTAGGACTGATGAAATACCAATGTGTTTTAGAAAGAGTATAAAAAGCCTTAAAAAGCTTAGAAAGTATGTGCTAAACTCATTAAAAATATGATTATACGAATGCTATGGTCGAGGGTAAAAATAACAAGATAAAGGTAATTAAAAGAGTATCCTACGGATATAGGAGCTTTTGAGAATTTTAAGGCAAGGATAATGCTTATGGAAAGGTATAAAATAGCAAAAGGCAGCATCCATAGTTATCAGTTTGCTATGGATACTGCCACATAATTTAATAGATTTTATTGATTTAAATTATCACCAACGTTATTTGACATAGAGCCAAACAATTATTGGTTATATGAAAGCGGGAAGATACCTAATATAGTTATGGGTATCTTTCTTTTTATAAAAATATCTTTTAAAAAGTAGAAATAGGGAATTATCTTAAATCATATCAATCAATATAAAACTAATAAAGAAAAGATATATATATATTTATTAAATTTAACAAAATATAGAATATAGTGAAATTTAATTTAGCATTTATAATACAGTATAGATATAAGTTAAGTAGTATATTTTTAACAAAGGTCTATATTTATAATAAAAATTTCTTGACAACTTAATAAAAATAAACATATAATAATATAAATAAATAAAAAGTTAAGTATAATATTTTTTGGGCATGGGTTTTCAAAAGTGAAAGAAGTGCTAAGAAAGTACCAGAAGGGAGCTTTTTATGACAAAAAGGTAATTTTTAAAGACATCATAACATTTGGCTTGCCCTATTTGCCATGTTCTTTGGAGCAGGTAACTTGATATTCTACCATATTTGGGAATTATATCAGGATCAGGGTTGGTTTGTAGCATTTGCTGGTTTCACGATTGCAGATGCAGGTTTGGCTTTATTAGCAATTATAGCAATAGCCCTATGTGAGGGTGATATTATGGAGTTATTTGAAAAGATAGGTAAGGGTCCTGCAATTTTATTAAGTTTTTGCAGATATCATGTGTGTTGGTCCCCTATTAGTAATACCTAGAACAGGTGCAACTACATATGAGATGGGTATAACGCCAATTCTTGGACAGAATACACCAATTCTTCTAGTTGTTGCTGTCTTCTTTGCATTGACATTTGTATTGACAGTTAGACCATCTAAGGTTATAGATATAGTAGGTCAGGTTTTGACACCATTCTTGATAATCGCCCTACTAGTAATCATAGTAAAGGGTGTAATATCACCATTGGGTCAACCAGTTGCAGAGCCTATGATAGCTAATATATTCCAGAGGGGTATAACTGATGGTTACCAGACTATGGACTGTTTCGTCCCACTAGCTGTTGGTGCAGTATTAATCCTGACTCTTAGAGAAAAGGGATATACTGAACCTAAGGACCAGGTAAGTCTACTTATAAAGGCTGGAATAGTGGCCTGTATAGGTCTAGGCGTAATCTATGGAGGATTAACTTACCTAGGCTCAACAGTATCAACTATGTATGGTGTTGATGCCCAGAAGTCCCAGGTTATAGTAAATATAACTCAGATGTTACTTGGTAACTCAGGTAAGACTGTATTGTCAGTAGCCGTATCATTGGCGTGTCTAACTACATCTATAGGTTTGACATCTGCAAGTGCAGAATACCTTTCAAGTCTTACAAAGAACAAGGTTAGTTATCCAGTATTCGTTGCAATAATATGTGTATTCTCAGCAGGAGCAGCTACAATAGGCGTTGCTGGTTTGGTAATGATTGCCAACCCGATACTTGCCATAGTATACCCTCCTACAATAGTTCTAATAGTATTAACTATTGCCAGAAGTAAGGTTAAGAACCCTAATGTATATAGGTTTTGCAGCATATTTGACATTAATCATTAGTATATTAACACTAGTTTCTACTAAGGTTCCTGCTCTTGACTTCATAAATAAGCTACCATTGGCTAATTTAGGATTCAACTGGGTAATACCAGCTATAATAGCAGGTCTAATAGGTTCTTTTAGTTGGAAGGAAAAGCTCGCCTAAGAAATTTAAAAAGCTGATAAAAATTTGCTTAAACAAAATCTGTTTGGGTAAACTAATAATGCACATAAAATAACTCAAGATAAACTAATAAAAAGTAAAAGGTAGCCAATTGAACTCAGCTACCTTTTATTTGACCTTTTTAGTAAAATGGTTGTATAATTAAAAGTAAGTAATAAATAAGCGAAACTTATTATATTGCAATTAGCTGAAAAGGGTGTTTTTATGACAACTAAGAAAATATTGGTTCTATAGATGGAACAGAGAGAAGTATGCACTCTTTAAATTTTATTAAAGAGAACTATTCACCTGATAAAGTAGAACTACATATTATAAATGTAAAGGAACTAGTTTTTCATAGATGGAATTTCTATGAGTGATGAGATTAAGACTTCTGAAAAGAATGGTAGGGAACTACTAGATAAGGCTAGAGATGTAGTTAGTGAATTTAAGACAGAGGCATCTTTTACTTTTTGGCTATGCAGGTGATGAGATCAGTAAGACATGCTGAGGAACTTGGAATCGACATAATCGTAATGACTAAGTCAACTAAGAAGGGCTTGACTAGGATTATAGGTTCTTGTACAGCATACGTATTGAAGCATGCTAAGTGTACCCTAGTTATAATACCAGAGTAGGATATAATTGGATTACTAATATAAAATTTAATAGAGTGACCTAAACTCCCTTGGATATTTCTAGGGAGTTTTATATTTTATGCCTAGAAAGAGGATTTTATGGTTGATTTTCATCTAATTATAACATCACAAAAATGATTTTGAAAAACTTCAGACTATAAGCATTGCAAGACAAGGTCTCTAAGTCTTAAAAAGAAAAATATTTTGAGAAAATGTTTCTTTTATGATGTTTATGAAAACAATTACAAGGGTAAATCCATAACAGAGTAAATTTTTGACGTCAATTTATATAAAAACAAAACAAATCAAATTATGGTAATCCTGCAATTCGTAAAGTAAGGATGCTGGTAAAAGACATTATGGAGGTAAATATGAGTAAGATTATAGTAGTAGGGTGCAAATCACGCTGGTACAGCAGCAATTAGAACAATTTTAAGTAACTATCCAGAACATGAGTTGGTAGTATATGACAAGAATAATAACATATCATTCTTAGGGTTGTGGTATGGCTCTTTGGATAGGTAAGCAGATTTCAAAGCCAGATGGTTTGTTCTATGCTGATAAGGCTCAGTTAGAGGCTATGGGTGCTAAGGTACACATGGAAGCTGATGTACATGATATAGACTTTGATGCAAAGAAGGTATATGTTAAGTTAAAGGATGGAACTGAAGTTGAAGATTCATATGACAAGATCATACTAGCTACAGGTTCTCTTCCAATAGTACCAAATATACCTGGTAAGGATTTAGAAAATGTACAGCTGGGTTAAGTTATTCCAGAACGCTGCAGAAGTTATAGAAAAGTAGAAAAATCCTGAAATTAAGGATATAGTAGTTGTTGGTGCAGGTTACATAGGTGTAGAATTAGCAGAAGCATTTGAAAGACTTGGAAAGACTGTAACTATGGTTGATATAGCTGATACTTGTCTTCCAGCTTACTATGATGAACCATTCACTAGCTTGATGAAGGAAAATCTTACTAGCCATAATATAAACCTTGAATTTGGTCAGACAGTTCAGGAAATTAAGGGAACTGACGGTAAGGTTTCTTCAATAGTAACTGACAAGAAGGAAATAAAGGCTGATATGGTTATCCTTTCAATTGGATTCAGACCAAACAATGCATTAGGTAAGGATAAGTGAATTATTCAGAAACGGATCATACCTAGTAAATAAAAAAGCAGGAAACTAGCATGAAGGATGTTTATGCTATAGGTGACTGTGCTACTGTATTCGATAATACAATAGACAATACTAACTACATAGCACTTGCTACAAATGCAGTAAGAAGTGGTATTGTTGGAGCTCATAATGCAGCTGGTACTTCAATAGAATCTATAGGTGTTCAGGGATCAAATGGTATCTGTATCTACGACCTAAAGATGGTTTCTACTGGTATAACTGTTGCTAAGGCTGAAAAGCTAGGTCTTGAAGTTGAATACACTGACTTTGAAGATACTCAGAAGCCAGCATTCATAGAAACAACTAATCCAGATGTTAAGATAAGAATAGTATATGACAAGAAGACTAGAGTAGTTCTAGGTGCTCAGATGGCATCAGAATACGATATGTCAATGGGCTATCCACATGTTCTCATTGGCTATCCAGGAGAAGGTAACTATCGATAGACTTGCTCTATTAGATATATTCTTCCTACCTCACTTCAACCAGCCATATAACTATATCACAATGGCAGCACTAGGTGCTAAATAGATTGTAAATACTAAAACAGCCACGGGGTATATGCTCGTGGCTATATTTTTCTATACCCATACAATAAAAATTTATTTTCTTCAATTTTTGCCAACTTAGTTAAAAATATGCTATAATTAATAGTATCAATAATACTTATTATATTAATAGTTTTAATAAGAAATTCTCAAATAATTTTTAAATATTCAAAAACAGTTGTAAATTCCCTTGAATTGTTGTATATTAAAATATGTAGTAGGAATGAAAATATCAAAATATCAGGAATAATATGAGAATAAATTATAAAAGGAACCTGTTAAGTGAATGATTATATCACAAAAAGGGCGAGAATATTAGGAGTGTTTTAGCTTAATCATAAACAGTACAGACTGATAGTAGGAAAAATTAGAGTGCTGATAATCTAAGAATAGATGGTAATGATGTGTAGCAGTATTAGGAGTTGATTTAAATGCTAAACAGAGAACAAGTACTAGAGATTGCCGAACTATTTTTCGGAGGTAAAGCCTGAGGAAGCTTATAAAAGTTAGCTCTATGGTGAGTGAGTACAGTTTACAGGTTCTATTAAAAAGAATGAAAATGATAGAAGAGCCTCGTATAATTATGAGAAAAAGTGATTTGTCAGTTTGGGATAAAACACACGTCCGTTATAGGAGATGATATGTACCCAACATATGATATTGGGTATTAGGAAATTATAATATAAAAGGTTTTATGTCTTACCGGATTAATTTATAGCTATATTGAAAGCTTTGTAGATATTTTCGGTAGTTAATTTAGATTAACCACAATATTTGATTTAATGTATGTAGAGGTTCAGATGAGGGAATCCCTCGGCTGATTTTTAAAGTCTTATCTTTTAGTCAGTTTTTGCTTTTATAACCTATAATCTTTTAATTCATTTTCAACACTCTTAGATACCGACTTTTTCACCACCGACTATAATTATATTCTTTATATTATTACTTCATAAAAGCCTTTAGTATCTTCATTTAACTTGTTTGGTTTTGTAAGTAAGATAGTACCATCATTCATAGTTGCAGCTGTACCAGAGGCTAGAGGCGTCAGGATATTTAGTACCGTCTACTATAACTGCTGTTCTAATATTCTTTTTACGAACTATCTTGTATGCCTTGGCAATTTCTATGGCCGTCTTGTACCTATCTGGGCCAGCAATTCTACCTGAATAGTACTCGTGTTCCGTTCCGTCTACCTCTTTCCATACATGTCTTACCAGGCCTATTGGATTTTCAAAGTCATCTTGTGTGATAAATTTAGATGGTACAGAGTCAAAACCACCTATAATAAATCCATACCCACTGACAAATTCTCTTCCTCTTGTAAATTCATCATCCGGATAGCCAGCAAGTATCATATTCCATTCCCGATTCAATTCAGCTGTGAATGGTATGGCAGATAAAAGGTCAGGAAACTTGTTGTCATTTATCAATATCATGTTTGCAATATCACCTAGTGCAGTATCAGGGAAAAGTATTTGATGTACTGTATACCAAACCTGTGTTGGGAAACCTTCAACGTGATTACTAGGCCTTTATCAGTATACCTTATGAGTGATTCCTATTTCTATTAATGAGTTGTTTATACTCTTATTCAGTTTCGAATAGTCACCCATAATAAAGGCCTTCTTAACCTGCTTATCTCTTAGTTCGTCCATCATTACTTTTGACATACCAGCATTAGGTATAATATAGAAGGGGATTTTTAGGGCATTAGCCATCTGTGACCCATAAAGAGCCGTCTTGAAATCGGAGCCATATGCTATAACAGCCAACTTCCTATTGGCCTTTTAGTGAAGTGTTTTTCTCTGGACCATAAGGGCAGTTTCATACCTGTCTTTTCCGGAAATTCAGTGACATTCATATCAGCACTAGCAACAGAAGGGGCTAGCAGGGCTAATACGCAGGATAAAAATTAATGATTTTTCTCAATTTTTGATCATAGTAGATTACCTCCTAAATAAAGTATTTTTGTAACGCCAAATCTAATATATTATATATCCACCCTTATATCTAGCTGACCAAGTGACCTATCTTATATATCCATACAGATGGTAATACCTTTAAGGGACCAGCCTTATATATCTGGGTAGGGTTTATCTCTTATTTATGGCATAGCATAATTATTTATTGCAGTATCTTTACTTCATTATATCATTTAATGGCAGAAAATAATTAAGATTATAAAAGAAAAAAGAAAAATGAATAAATAATATTAAAAAGCCTGAAAGGTAATGACCACGGTCTTGAATTGATGTAATTTGAAACTAAGAAATATATAATAATTTGGTAGTTATAAAGTGTGTATACCTTGAGCCAAAGGTTTATTATTTATTTTAACTTTTAGAAAGGATGGTTATTATGAAGGCTATTAGATACAAGAAAGAAAAACGATTTAAATAATAGGGAAAGTTTGAATCACAGTATGAAGTTGTATAATGTGTTTTTCCCATTATGGGCATTAATACTTTTTCCAATGTTTTGGATAGTATCCATGCCGTTTAATTTCGTGGTTGACTCTATAGTTCTCCTAATAGGGCTTAAGCTAGTGTCTAAAGGTCAGCTTTGGAAAAATTATTCCAGGTCTATCTTGCAGGTATGGATATGTGGCTATATAGCTGATATGATAGGCAGTGGCCTAATGTTCTTGTCCACAATGTTTGGCTTTAAACTTACGGGTAATATTGGTATGTCTATAAGGCATATAGTAGATAATGTGATGGAGAGCCCGTTGAAGACACCGGAGACATTTATTTTTGTGACAGTTTTTGTTGTCTTGGTAGCTATCCTAATCTACTTCCTAAATTATAAGTTCTGCCTAAGGAAAACTGATTTAGACCAGGCCCAGAAGAAAAAGGTATCTATACTTATGGCGGTATTGACATGCGTCACTTATTCTACCTTCCAACTACGACTTTTTATAACTTTATTGAGAAGATAGCTGGATTTTTCTTTAGATAAACCAGGGCCTTAAATAAGGTTATAGATAAAAATTTTTAAATGAGTTTAAAAGACTTGATATAAATAAGAGACTACATTTCCTATGTTTAGTAAAAATTCCATAAGTTTTTGTAAAAGGAAAGAAAAAACCTCTTTACGTATTATATAGTAAAAGAGGGGGTGGTAGATGTGAAAGTTAGCGAGCACAATTTTATAGACCTAATAAAATCAAAAATGAGTCAGGCCTTGACTACCTGATTGATGAGTATGGTTGGATAATCAAGACTGTCCTGAAAAAGGAATTGGCTACTTGTCCAGACTTATATGATGAGACCTTTAACGATTGTCTCCTGTTTGTTTGGAATAAGATAGGTAGGTATGATCCACTGAAGTCAAAGTTTCTAACTGGTTGGGCATGGTAGCCAAGTACAGGTCTATAGATGCAAGAGGAAATTTTTGAAGAAAGCTAGTAGAGAACTGAGCATGGATGCCGGATAGATAGAGACCACAAGCATGGTCAAATTGATGGTGTTGGCTGCCTGGAAAGGGAAGCTAGGACAGGGCTAGTGGATGAGTTGGATAGGGATATAAGATCCTTGCTTGACAGGCTAAGTCCCACAAACAGGCAAATTTTGGGATAGGTATGTTGAAGACTACGGTATGATGAGCTAAGTGAAAAATACAAAGCTTTAGCAGGCAGGCTATCTACAATAGGTTGGCCAGGTCTAGGACAATCTGAAGCTTATGGAAAAGGGGAGGAAGTAGTTATGAATGAAAATAAGGGATATGATTTTTTAAATGATGGAAATTTTGATATATCATCTTATGATAGACAAGACTTGAATGAATTTGAAAAGGCAAAATTAAAGAGGGATATTCACAAGTCTATAAAGAAGGATGCAAGACTTGCTGGCTTTAACAAGAAGATAGTAGCAGCCGGTCTTGTGATGATGACCTTGGTTGGTCTATACCAGGTTCCAAGTGTAAAGGCCTATACTAGGGATGTTATAGATAATGTGAGATATTCAATAGCAGATGCCATGGATAATGAGGCCTACAAGCCTTACTCTAATATAGTACACAAGGTTGTAGAGGACAAGGGCATTGGCCTTCAGCTTGAGGATGCCTTGATGTATGACGACAGGATTCAGCTAACATTTTTAGCTAAGGGTGATGACAAAATGACATATTCACCAGATGACCTTGTCTTTAATATTGGTGGGACATATCTTAGACCAAAGGGTTCTATGGGGCATAGTTTCCAAAAGGATGGGATAGAATACAACTGTATGACATATACCTTTGATAAGGATATAAAAGACTATCTAGGAAACAAGAAAAATGTTGCTGTATATGTAAGGTCTTTAATGGCCTCTTCAGAAAAGGATGCTCAGCAAAACTCTAACATTAGTGGAGATTGGGCTTTTAAGTTTACAGTTAACAATGATTTTGTCAAGGACTCCCTTCATATAAAACCCTAGGCATAAATATCAAGTCTAAGGGCATTGAGGTCAATGTAAAAGATATTATCATTAGGCCTACAGGTGTGGTAGAGGCTAAGTTGAAGATAAATAATTCAAATAAAAAGGACTATTCATACTTGATAGAGGCTAAAAATGATAAAGGGAGAATTGTTAGAGTTAGGATTATCATACTCAGATAGGAAGGAGGCTACCCTTATACAGGATGAATTAAGCAAACTTAGAGTTGATGAAACTATTAAGAATTTCACCTTTAAATTATATGCATCAGAGTTGCCTGAAAAGAGTGGACATTATGATCAAAAATGAAAACAAGTTCCAAATTGGGGATGATTTTTGTTATCAAGTAGAATTTAATATGAAGTTTTTATTTTATAAACTATAAGTGATTGACAAGAGGGATATTAGTATACTATAATTGTTACATGAAGGGAGTAGCACTATAGTATACTATATCCGTTAATCGTCAGGCCAGTATTTTATATACTCGGTTAACAGACAAGGGTAACCTTGACAGCAAGACCTTCAAAATAAGCAGTAAGATTTATGTTTATTTTGAGCGTCATGTTGTTAAGGTATTAAACCATATACTTGTAGGAATGGAGGTTTTTATGCAAGGAAAGAATGAAATAAAGCACTATATGATGGATAGTGACCAGGTTTTTAGCAGACCTGGAAGTAGGCCATAATGGTTTATCACAGGTTGAGGCGGGTGCTAGGTTGGATAAGTATGGTAAAAATGAATTAAAAGAAAAGGAAAGTGATCCTACCTGGAAAATTTTCCTGGAGAGTTTCAAGGACCCTATGGTAGTGTAATTGATAGGAGCAGCGTTGATACAGATAGTTACAGGCTCTATGATGGAGTCCCTAATTATATTCCTAGTCCTAATCTTGAATGCAATTTTGGGGACGGTTCAGACTAAAAAGGCTGAGTCTTCTATAAACAGTTTAAAGCAGTTGTCAGTACCAAGTGCCAAGGTGGTTAGAAATGGTGAAAAGATTACTATATCATCTAAGGAAGTAGCTCCAGGGATATAGTCCTGTGGAAGCTGGTGACTATGTACCGGCAGATGGTAGGTTATTAGAGGCAGAGTCTTTGAAGATTGTAGAGGGTATGTTGACAGGTGAGTCAGAGCCAGCCAATAAGTCAGTTGACAGGATAGAAGAGGACTGTAGTGTTGGTGATAGGGTAAACATGGTTTATTCTACATCCATGGTGGTCAATGGTAGGGCCAGGTTTGTCTGTACAAGTACTGGTATGGATACTGAGATAGGTAAGATAGCTGACATGCTGGACAATACTGAAGTCAAGCAGACACCCCTGCAGTCAAATATTGAAAAGTTCTCTAAGAAGCTGGGCATAGCTACTTTTGTCTATATGTATATTTATATTTGTGTTACAGGTAATGAGGGCCATGACCCATCCTAATTCAGGAGATATAAAGATGGTAATTTTAAATTCCTTTATATTTGCAGTTGCCATAGCAGTTGCAGCTATACCGGAAGCCCCTGTCTTCTATAGTAACCATAGTCCTATCTGTGGGTACAAATACCATGTCAAAGAAGAATTCTATAATTAGAAAGTTGCCTGCAGTTGAGACTTTAGGTTCTACTTCTGTTATATGTACTGACAAGACCGGTACACTTACTATGAACAAGATGACAGCCCTTGAATACTACAAGTTTGATGGCCAAGATTCCGGGTCTCTCGAGGTGGTTGAGGAACCTTTAAAAGACTTAGCCGATATAGGTAGCTTCAATACTGAAGACATGATCAATACTGCTGCAGCCCTATGTAATGACTCGGTTATTAGTGAAGATGGTAAGGAGATAGGTGACCCAACAGAGGTGGCCTTGACAGTATTTGCTGATAAGAAGGGATATATTACTAAGAGGATGAGGGATACCTATCCTAGACTACAGGAAATACCTTTTGATTCAGACAGGAAGTTGATGTCAACTGCCCATAATATTGGGGGTAGGGATATTATGATTACAAAGGGTGCCCCAGACATATTGATATCGAGGTCTATAAAGGTGTTGTCCGGAGACAGGATACTTGATATGACGAATGATATCAGGGAAAAGATTAAAGAACAAAAATGAGACCTACTCAAAAGAATGCCCTAAGGGTATTGGCCTTTGTATATAGGGACCTTGGAGTCAGGTGAAGTTATAGATGTAGAAGGAGAAGACAATTTTGTATTCATCGGTATGATAGCTCATGATAGATCCACCGAGGGCAGAGGTTATAGACGCAGTTGCCAAGGCCAAGGGTGCCGGTATCAAACCTATTATGATAACAGGTGACCATAAGACTACAGCTGTTGCCATAGGTAAGTCTATAGGCCTATTCGAAGATGGTGACCTATCATATACTGGTCAGGAGCTGGATAATTTAAGCGACCAGGAACTAGACAAGCAGTTAGAAAAGATTAGTGTATATGCCAGGGTTTCACCTCAAAACAAGATTAGGATAGTAGGGGCTTGGCAGAAGAAGAACAAGGTTACAGCCATGACGGGGGATGGTGTAAATGATGCTCCAGCCCTTAAGAGTGCTGATATTGGTATAGCCATGGGGTCAGGTACAGAAGTTGCCAAGGATGCATCAGACATGGTCTTGGTAGATGATAACTTTGCCAGCATAATAGATGCAGTAGAGGTTGGTAGAACTGTATTCAGCAATATTAAGAAGTCTATCACCTACCTGTTCTCTGGTAACCTAGGTGCTATAATATCCATACTATTTGCTGTTTTTGCAGATTGGTCTAATCCGTATACTGCCCTACAGTTAATATTTATAAATATGGTAAATGACTCCTTGCCAGCCATAGCCCTTGGTATGGAAAATCCAGAGGAGGGTACTATGTCCCTGGCACCAAGGTCTAAGGATGAGGGACTACTAGGTGGAGGTACTTGGCAGGCAATCCTGTCCAGGGGTATCTTTGTAGGCCTGGCAGCTATTATAGCCCAATATATAGGCATGAAGCAGGCTCCAGAAGTTGGGGTAGCTCTAGCATTTACAACCCTATTATTGTCCAGGACCTTCCAGACATTTGCTTGTAGGTCTGACTACCAAAACCCATTCAAATTAGGCTTTTTCTCCAACAAGTATGTGATACTTGCTGTCCTTATTTGTTTAGGCCTATTTGGTGTAGTAATGCTACCGTTCATTAGACCTATATTTGCAATACCAGCAGCTATTCTTTGAAAGACTTTGCTATATCAGTTGGATTGGCAATAGGTTCAATAATATGTATGGAAATTACTAAGGCTATAATACATAAGAGAAAAATTTAAATAGTACCTAAGTAAGAAGGGGTTAGACTATCCCCGATAGATTTTAGCTAGTATATTTTGATATCCAGTTGCTTTGTGGGACCTGGTCCCCATGGCCGACTGGATATTTTGTTTGGGAAAAATAAAACTAATAGAGATTTGAAAAATATTATTTATAGATAGGATAAACTCTTATAGAAAGATAAATTAATTGAAAAATTATCGATAACTATTGACAATTTTTGGTTTTTGGATATCATATATACAGGAGATGATAATAATTATCAAAAATAAAGATGATTTTTAACTAATTAACATAATGAGTATTTTAAAGGGGGTTCTAAGTATGAGCTTATTGGTAATAGGCGGTCACGAGAGAATGGAAAAAGATTATTACAAGCTAGCTAAAAATAGAGGTTATAAGACTAAGGTATATACTACTATGTCTAGCCAGGTTAAAAATTCAATAGGGAAGTCCAGATGCCATAGTGATTATGACATCAACAGTTTCTCACAAGCTATCAAGGATAGTTGAGATGCAGGCCAAGAAGATGAATATACCTATTTTTAGACACAAGAACAGCAGTAAGGTTGCCTTTAACGAATGTCTCAGAGGAGATTGATGTTTGCTTGGGCTAACTGTAGTAACTGTAAGAAGAATAAGTGCAATAACAACTAGGATAAGTTTAAGAGTAATTAGAAAAATAGCGATAATAACTAGGGATATGTGTAATAATATCTAGTAGAAAAACGATAATAAGTAAAGACTTAACTTAGATTGAGTGTAACGTAGATACTATCAGTTATGCTATGTAAAATAAAATCCTCCACCCTGATTGGGGCGGAGGATTTTTATTTTACAGATTTTTTACTTCTTCATATACGGTCATATTTTTTTCAGTTACCATAGAGGTAGCCTTGCCTTTCTTTTTCCGAGTCTACCGGACCTGCCTACCCTGTGGACATAGTCCTCGACTCTTTCGGGGAAATCATAATTGTAGATATGGGTGATACCACCTATATCCAGGCCCCTGGATGAGAGGTCTGTGGAAATTAAGAACTGTATCTTGAGGTCCCTAAAGTCTTTGATGATTTTTTCCCTCTTGGTCTGACTGATATCGCTATGGATTTTTGCAATTATAGCCAGCCTGACCCATCTGTAATTCTAACTTATCAACCCTGGCCTTGGTCCTACAAAATACAATGGCCATAAAGGGTCTATCTTCATCTATAACCCTACAAAAGTCTTCAAACTTATTCCTATCTGTGGTCTGAATGAAGACCTGGTCTATTAGGTCAGGTATGTCATTGTTGCTGTCTCAGACTCAGGATGTCTCAAAGGGTTTGGCATACCTATAGGGCAAGCTTTTTAACCTTTGGGTCTACTGTGGCTGATAGAATAGAATCTGGTCATACTTTTTAGTATTTCTGATTACGGTATCTATTTCATTCCTAAAGCCCATCAAGAGCATTTGGTCAGCTTCATCCAGGACCAAACAACCTATATTGCTTATATCTATAGACTTCCTGTTGATATGGTCAAGAAGACGGCCTGGTGTGGCAATCACTATATTTATCTTGTTTTTTAATTTCTTGATTTGCGATTGGATGTCACGCCCACCGTAAATAGGCAGGATGGAAATATCCTTATCGAGCTTGTCTACAATAGACTGGGCCGCGTTTCCTATCTGGATTACCAGCTCCCTGGTTGGGGCCAGGACCAGGACCTTATCGACTTGACCCAGGTAGATCCTATTAATCAAGGGTACCAAGAAGGCAAGGGTCTTACCGGTACCGGTATTTGACTCGATTATAAGGTTTTGCCCATGGAGTATCTTGCCAATGCTGGTAGCCTGGACTGGTGTTGGTGACTTTATGCCAGATTTGGCCAGGGCTTCTACTATATTTATATCAATTCCTATATCTGTAGAATGTCATACTAATTCCTCCTAATTCATTAATTTATTATAGCATTTATTGGATAGGCATGGCTAGTGTATTGAAATATTTAAGAGGTATTATATAAAAGCTTAAATGAAACAAACAAGAATAAAAGCTGCAAAATCAAGTGGAAAATGTCAAAAATGCTGATAAAAAGGCTTTCAAATGAAATAATAAATAAATATAATCAGAAAAATTATAAACTCCTTGATTTTATAGGGAATTAGTCTTATAATAAAAATATGAAAATGAAAGGATATATAAAATTTTTGCATTTAATAGAAGATTGGGAAAGGTGATTTTATAGGAAGGAACATAGTTGAAAAATTTTTGGACAAGCATTTAGTAGAAGGTGAGCTTGTAGCAGGGACGACTGCGGGCATAAGGATCGATAGGACCCTGACGCAAGATTCTACTGGTACTATGGCATATTTACAGTTGGAGTGCCATGGGTATTGATAAGGTTAAGACTAAGAGGTCAGTAGCCTATATCGACCACAATATGTTACAACAGGGATTTGAAAATGCTGATGACCACAAGTATATACAGACAGTAGCCAACAAGTTTGGAATCTATTTTTCTAAACCTGGTAATGGTATATGTCACCAGGTTAATTTGGAGAGATTTTCTGTGCCTGGAGATACCCTACTTGGTTCAGACAGCCATACACCTACAGCAGGTGGTGTGGGTATGTTGGCCATTGGTGCAGGAGGGTTGGATGTTGCCCTTGCCATGGCAGGTGAGCCTTACTATATAAAGGTGCCAAAGGTAATAAAGGTCAACCTAAGGGGTAAACTAAATCCTATGGTTACATCTAAGGATATTATACTGGAAGTCCTTAAGAGACAGACTGTTAAGGGTGGAGTAGGCAAGGTTTATGAATACGGTGGACCTGGACTTGCAAACCTTTCTGTACCACAGAGGGCTACTATTACAAATATGGGGGCAGAGCTGGGAGCAACTACTTCTATCTTCCCTAGTGATGACAAGACAAGAGAATACTTTATAGCAGAAGACAGGCTAGAAGACTGGGTAGAGCTAGTTGCAGACCCAGATGCTAGCTACGATGAAGTTATTGATATAGACTTAGACCAGCTGGTACCTATGGTAGCTGCACCTCACAGTCCTGACAATATCAAGTCATGCAAGGAGGTTGGCAGAATTAAGGTAGACCAGGTGGCTATAGGAAGTTGTACGAATTCTTCATATGAGGACTTGATGAAGGTTTCTAGAATCCTAAAGGGTAGGAAGGTTGCCGACCATGTCAGCCTGGTTATAGCTCCAGGTTCGAGACAGGTTATGGAGATGATAGCCAGAAATGGGGCTCTTGCTGATATTATAAGTTCAGGTGCCAGAATACTAGAAAATACATGTGGACCATGTGTAGGTATGGGCCAGTCACCAGGAACAGATGCTATAAGTATTAGAACTTTTAACAGGAACTTCTATGGTAGGTCTGGAACTAATTCAGCCCAGGTTTACCTGGCCAGTCCAGAACTTGCTGCAGTATCTGCCGTACATGGATGTCTAATGGACCCTAGAGATGCGGACTTTGATAGATTTTTCAGATATCATGTAGACCACTTGATAGATGACAGCATGATTATAAGGCCTGATCAAGACCCAAGAAATGTGGAGGTTGTGGGGACCAAACATCAAGCCTTTCCCACTTAATACTAAGTTGACTGACAGGCTGGAGGGTAGGATAATTATAAAGACTGAAGACAATATAACTATCTGACCATATTATGCCTTCAAATGCCAAGTTACTTCCTTACAGGAGCAACATACCTCATCTGGCTAACTTCTGTTTTTCTACAATAGATGAAGACTTTGCCAAGAGGGCCAAGGAAAATAAGGAGGCTTTGATAGTAGGTGGAGACAACTACGGTCAGGGATCATCAGAGAGCATGCTCCAGCCCCACTATACCTGGGGTATCAAGGGGTTAATTGCCAAGTCATTTGCCAGAATACACAAGGCTAACTTGATAAATAGCGGTATCATACCTATGGAATTTGAAAACCTGGATGATTATGACAAGATTGACCAGATGGATGTGCTTACTATAGACAATATATACCAGGGCTTGAAGGATGGCAGGTTGGAAGTGAAGGATGAGGAAAAGGATATCTCCTTCTTTGTAAAGGCCAACTTCAACAACAAGGAAATAGATATGTTGATGGCTGGTGGTAAGTTAAACAGTATCAAGATGAGAAATAGTAAGGAGGCCTAGGATGTATAAGATTACTTTGATACCAGGTGATGGAATAGGATTGGAAGTAACAGCTGCCATGAAAAGGGTAGTAGAAGCAAGTGGAGTGGACATAGAATGGGAAGAAGTTATAGCAGGTGAGGCTGTCCTTGAAGAATATGGAAGTCCCCTACCAGACTATGTCCTGGACAGTATTAAGAAAAATAAGATAGCCATAAAGGGGCCTATTACTACACCGGTTGGCAAGGGTTTTAGGAGCGTCAATGTAGCACTTAGAAAGGAATTAAACCTATTCGCCAATGTAAGGCCGGTAAAGACCTTCAAGGGAATAAAGTCAAGATATGAGGATATAGACTTGACTATCATAAGGAAAAATACAGAGGACCCTATATGCAGGTATAGAGCACCAGATTGGTGACTATGCTGGGGAAAGTATCAAGCTGATAACCAGGGATGCATCTGATAGGATAGTGGATTTTGCTTGTAAGTACTTAAAGGACAATGGATACAAGAGGTTGACTGGTGTCCACAAGGCCAATATCATGAAGATTTCAGATGGTTTATTCTTGAGGGTATTTGATGAGGTTAGCAAGAGAAATGGAATTGAGAGGCTTGCCAAGGGTGAGGCTCCTAATAGGGTCTATGCTGATGATGTCATAGTGGATGCAGCTGCAATGAACCTGGTTCTTAATCCAGAAAAATTTGATGTTTTAGTAATGCCAAACCTATATGGGGATATCCTATCAGACCTTTGTGCAGGTTTGGTTGGTGGCCTGCGTATTATACCAAGCGCTAATATAGGTGAGGACTATGCAGTCTTCGAAGCAGTCCATGGTAGTGCGCCTCAGATAGCAGGCCGGGGAATTGCCAATCCAACTGCCCTTATCCAGTCTGCCGTTATGATGTTGAGATATATAGGAGAACATGAGGCAGCCCTAAAGATAGAAAATGCCCTAAAAGAGGTCTTTGACAAGGGCCAGGTTTTAACTAGTGACTTAGGTGGTAAGGCTAGCACTGATGAATTTGCAGATGAGCTATGCAGGTTGATTAGAGCCTAGTATATATAGTATAGATAGCTGGCAGGATGATTTTATTAAAGCCAGGATAATTATTAAGGCAGTCGAATAATTACATAGACTTGCAAAATAGAGATAGGCCTTGGGGTACATTTCCTTCCCGTACCTATGGGTCTATTTTTATTTGTAGAGTATATTAAATAAGCTAAAATAAGTTTCAATAAATAATGACCACCCAGGAGGTAGTCATTTTATCTTTAAAGTCTTGCTTTCATCAATTTTATAGTCGTATGTTTTCAAAAACTTCATATAAACCCCTATCCCAGAACTCATAATCTGATAGTCTAAGCAGTTTCACATTTTTGTTTGCATTTTTAATATTAATTTCATAGACATCATTAAATCCGTGTTTGACCATCAACTACGGTAATAATGGTGTGCTCAAACTTGTACTCAGGTTTAATGGCTATTTCACTATTCTCACCAGGTAGGATGATACTCGATGTAAAACTCCTAAAGGCATTTGTGCTGATAGGAGATATAGGGGTTATCTGGATTATATTTAGTCTATTATCTACTATACTACCACCAGCAGAATAGTTGTAGGCAGTAGAGCCTGTGGACGTGGACATGATTAGACCGTCTCCACTAAAGGTTTCCATATAGTTGCCATTGACATGGAGTCCTAAATGGGCAGTCCTAGACTGGTTGCCCCTGACGACCAATTCATTTATGGCGTAGGTGTGGTTGACCTCATCCCTGCCCTTGATATCAACCTCTAAGAGGTAGAGTTCCTTGATGTCATAGGTTGAATTTAGGTAGGCATTGATAAAAAGGTCTATTTCCTTTTCTGTAGGTAGTATTTCTGCAAAAAAACCAAGGTGACCCGTATTTACACAGAAAAATGGTATATCAGGAAAGTCTAATTCCCTGACATTTCTTAAAAATGTACCATCTCCACCAACCGATATTACCAGCTCGGTATTATCCTTGATAGTTTCGCTGGTGGTAAAACCGATGGAGAGGAATTTATCTATAAGTATTTTTTTAATGCTCCTAGAAATTTCTAGTTCATTTGATTTGATTACAACGTTTCTAGCCATGCTATCTATACACCCTTGTGGGATGCCCTCCCATAATTCATTATATCATAAGGCATAAAATATGTGGTACAATATTGTAAGATTAAATCTTATGTGAAGGACTTATAAAAAGAGTAAGATGAAGGAATTGTTTATAAGAGATGGGCAAAAGTGGAATAGATTTGTTATAAGGGTTGATAGGGACCTAAAGATAAAAGACCTCCTGATTGATGAACTTAATTTTTCAGTCAGGTCTATATCAAAGATGAAGAGGGACAAGAATATATATAAGAATGGTCAACCTGCCAAAGCCAACTTCCATGGCCAAGCCAGGTGACATTATAGAGATAGAGATTAATGAAGAAAAGGCAGGCTTTGAGGGTCAGGACCTGGGTATAGCAATAGTATATGAGGACCAGGACCTGATAGTAGCTGACAAGCCACCCTTTATGGTGGTCCACCCTACTAAGAGTCATTTTGATGGGACCCTGGCCACTGCAATCACCTACCATATAGGTAGGACAGGGGAAGACTGTAGGATCAGGTTTGTAAATAGGGCTTGAATGAATACATCCGGCCTGGTAGTCATAGCTAAAAATTCTTATGCCCACCACAAGTTGTCCCTGGATATGGGCCAGGATAGGGTTCATAAGGAGTACCTGGCCATAGTAGAGGGTATAATAAGCCAAGATAGTGGGACGCTCGATTTTCCAATATACAGGGAGACAGAGGACTCTATAAGTAGGGTGGTAGACCCAAGAGGACAGAGGTCTATTACACATTATAGGGTCTTGCAGAGGTTGGAAGGGGCCAGTCTTGTCAATCTTCGTTTGGAAACTGGCAGGACCCACCAGATAAGGGTCCACCTATCACATATAGGCCATCCCATTATGGGGGACAACCTGTATGGAAGGCCTGATAGTAGTTTGATTGATAGGCAGGCCCTGCATGCCTACAAGTTGATTTTTGACCAACCTAGGTTGGGGGATAGGATAGAATTAAAATCCAGTCTACCTAAAGATATGGTGGGCTTGCTAGAAAAATTAGGAGGAATAATAGATGATTATAAATAAGTTTATCATACACGTTTTGGACAAGAACTCAGACTTTCCAGTTTTAAATGATGTAGAGAACTCTATATCACCGGAGACGGATGCCTTTTACCAAAAGGTGATCAGGCGTATATTGAGGGATGAAGACTTAAGAAAGGCCAAGTTCAAGGACTATGGAGACAATGAAATAAGGGTATGTGCAGACCATATCCTATATGATGAGGCATCCTTTGTAGTTAGTTCCCAGGGGATAGCCAGGTTTATGTTTGATGCCATGAAGATAAATGCCGAACTAGACTCTTGCGACCTAGCTGTAGTCCTATATACCCACAAGGACCAGAAGGGAGTAGCTATTATCAAGCTGGACTACAAGAAATTGTATACACATGAGATAGCCTATGATGAGGAGGAAAGCCGGGTTTCTATCAAGATGGTAACCAATGAAATAGGAATCCAGGATTCTCAGAAGATTATCCATGCAGCACTGATAGGACCAAGTGGTTTAAATGATGAATGGCAGCTCCAGGTATTGGACAAGCTGGCTGAAAAACAGGAAACGGATTCAAGCTTTTGAGCAGAATTTTTAAAGGTTGAAAAGGTCAGGGATGAGAAGTACTTGACTCAAGGTCTTTCAAATACTACTGAAAATTGGATTACTAATGCCTATGCCAGTGATGTTAAAGAGGCTGAGAGCATTAGAAGTGTCTTAAATTACAACCTAAAAGAGGCCAATGACATCGACTTGGACAAATTTATAGAAGAGTCTATCAAGGATGATACTAGGAAGGAATCCTACAAGGAGTTGATGGTTGAAAAAGGTGTATCAGAAAATTTCAATATCGATAAGACCTGGGTTGAAAAGAAGTTGAAACGCAGGAGTATCAAGACTAATACTGGTTTTGATATAAAGGGTCTCTTGGATGACTTTGAAGATCCTATGAAGTATTCCTTTAAGCAAATGAGGATGGTAGTTTTGATATAACTATCAAGAACATTGAATTTTATGAAGAAAAATAGGACAGAAGCTGATAATATAAAACCCAAAGCAAAAAGGAAAATTGACATTTGTAATAGAAAAACTTTACTTATAGTTTATGCACATATAAAGTCTTTTTAAAATGAATTATTTATTGTTTCTATGTATTTGGATGATATCTCCTATAGTCTTTTATGTTTTCAAAGTTCATCGTCATCAACCTAATATCAAATTCTTCTTCGATGTTCATTATAATTTCTGCTAGCATCTAGTGAATCCATTAAGGTCTTCCTGAAGATTAGTGTCTAAATTAATGAAGTCATCATCGATATTTAACTGTTCAACTATAATTTCCTTAATCTTATCAAACATAATTAGCCTCCCAAAATATGTAGGTTATCTTGACCCTTTTATTTTACCACGATTCTTGCAGTCAAAATCGTATATAGAGTATATTAATATATATCTGGAAAAATTCAACAAAATACTATAAATTATACACTATATTTATTTTGTTCTTTGTTATATAATATAAATAGGAATTAAATTTTATAGACTAATATCTTAGATTTTATTTTGAAACCTATATAAAAATTATTTGGGTGTAGGGAAAAGTAGATACCTATATTAGCTTTTTATGATTTCGAGGAAGGAGAATTAAATGGTAGTGAAAAGACCGACTACAACAAAAGATATGCAAAAGAAGGCAGGAGTATCAATATCACCGTATCGTATTAATGACTCCAAGCCAGTGACAAAATGAAGTCAGCTAAAGTGTACTTGATGTAATCAAAGAGACAGGATATACCAAACTCTGCTGAAAGCTTGGTGACTAAGAAGAGTCAGTTAATAGGAGTCATAGTTCCCAAGTTACCGATACTTTTCAGCTGAAGTATTAAATGGAATTGAAGAAATTTTCAAAGATGTATGATTATGATATACTTTTACTAATACATATTCGAAAAGACCCTGAAGTTAAAAATATCAACCTACTTAGGCCAAGTTGAGGTATAGGGGATTAGTCGGATATCGACAAGGATGGTAGACCTATAGAAGATTCGGGCATACCAGCTGTATATATAGGCAAGACTACAAGAGACCACATAACATCTACAATGTATCTATAAATAATAATCTCAGCAGTCAAGGACATGACCAACTTCGTTGGATAGGGGCTGCATAAAAGATAGCCCTGCTCATCACTACATTCCAGACAAACCTGGCTGATGAGAGATTGACAGGTTAGGGATGCTATAGTAAGTGCACCAAAGGTTAATGAAGATATTAGGCATCACGTGACTCAAACTCGATGACGACGGCATATGGCTGTGAAGGAAATGTTCAGTTCAGAGATGTAAGATGCAATCTTGCTACTAGTGACGAGGCGCACTGGTGCCATAAATGCCTGTTTTGATCGACACGTTCCAGAGGAGGCTTGCTAGCGGTGGTATTTCATGACTGAGTCACGAGTGTGCTACGTAGGCCTGGTTACTATGTTAAGCAGCCTTTACATGACATGGGGAGACAGCATGCTATGTCAGGATGATAATAAAGATGGTAAAGGGCAGAGAATTGATGAGAAAAAGGCTGAACCACCCACACGATTTGTGATAGGGATAGTGGCTAGGAGGTAAGTCCTAGTTGCTAATCACTTTCCAAACCACTACACCACACTGCCTTCAGTGACATATACATACTTGAAGGTGCTGACCTTATTAAACCTTTAAGCTAGTGACCATTTAAAAGTGGTATAACATATGATATCTAGAATACATGACAAGGCTATATGTAAGTTCAACGACAGCATATTATACGAGATTGCAGCTACATAATGAGTGTTGATGAGGCCTGACCTCCGGGACTTTCAGAAACATATGACTGATCACCCAATTGCGATTCCGTGAATGTACTGGTTCACGCAGCTGGAGACAGAGTTGCTTTACAGCACTACTATTTAGTTGTTTTGCTTTTGGGAGGATAATATGACTTAGACATCTACAAGTTTGACTTAGACGAAAATACATACACACACAAGTACATAATAGGATATTTGATATTGGACGGTAAAACTCACGTGATGAAAAGCTACCACCGATAAGGAAATTGTCATCGGCTAGGAGCAAAGAGTGTTACTACAGTCAAGGGCTATAGACCTCTTAGAACGACGTTACTACAGCAGACATGGGAGTATGTTATGTTTCCAAGATTAAAAAGACTGAGGTCTATTTCTGCCAAGAGCACTCTATAGGTTGGACACGTAATCCCTCAGCAGATATATTTCCTATCAATGACCTTTAAAAAGGCAGTCACATGGCTCCTAGATGACGAGTCATGGCCAGCCTGTTTAATGCATGATGATGGCAATGGACCCAAGAATTAAAAGAGGTAATGGTAGACCACTCTGTTGACGATAAAAGATCCAGGCCAGTCCTGACAATATAATTATTACTTCAGGTGGTCAGCAGGGTATAGATATTATTTCAAAGAGCCTACTGAGCTTATTCCGACGCAGTATTGAAGAACCAACATACTCTGCTATAGACTCACTAAAATGAGTGAATAACTAGACTACATCCATACCACTTTTGGAAGATGGTATAGATATAGCCTCCTAAAATGAAGCTGGAAAAAGATAAGACCCAGGCTCTGCATGCTAGTGCCAAATTTTCAGAACCCTCACAGTGGATTTCTATTCAGAGTATAAGAAGACTAATTGACTTGGCCGAGGAATATAATTCTATATTACAGGATGACTTTTATCAGTGATTTTAAGTTTTTGTCTGGAAAAATAACAGGACCCTGAAGTCATAAGGATAAGTATAATAGGGTACATATATAAAGAGTCTAAAATCCTGATGCCTGGTCTGAGGATGGAAGGACAGTACCAACAGAGCTCGTAGAGAGGGACTAGAAAGTCAGCACAATTTGATATATCTACTTTCAACTAATTCAAAAATCACACATAGATACGTCCAAGTCGACTGGGATGCTATACTTGATATGGATATATATACAGATAAATGGAGACTTACAAGTATATAAACAAAAACGACGCCTGACTATTATCGCTGTCATAGAACAAGCATCGCCTTTCTTGGTTTTGATGAGATTTTCATCTAGAAATCTAGAATTTCATGTACGCAAAAGGAGCTCAACCTGGCTAGTATAGCTACTAGGATTTGAGCATTGAGGACAGGTAGGATAGCAATATATCAATGGAGACTGTGGACAGGGATAAAGAGAGTACATGCGATATTACTGCAGCGAGGTTTAGATGAGTTCTACGCGCTTAGCTGCAGGGTGGGTACACGTAGAGATAATAGGACAGAGATGCAAGAGAAAGGAGTACCGGGATATGGATTTGATTAACGAATTTGACAAAACTAGTCGCAAGGATTAATGAGCTATTAGAGAAGCTAAGGAAAGAGACTGACCATGTGAGGTCTAATCAAAGAAAGAGATAGCTGAGAAAAGAGTTTTCAGACCCTAGGCAGTAGCTTTTAGCCAGCAGATGAGCAGTATAGATTGTTAGCACCGGAAGACCCGTAAACCAAAGACCGCTAGTATAGTGACCTGCTAAGTTTAGAATGAATTAGCACCGGACAATCGGACGGCTGACACATCCGCCAGTAAAGTATGCCCAGAAGGGCTTTGTCTAGCTGTACATGCACCAGACGGTTCAAGAAGGCCTTTCAGCGAGATAGGAACTTTTGGTCTGAATATACCAGGTAGTGGTCCGAAACCATACTTAGGTTTTCTATCCAGCAGCATATGCAGTTGCTGTACCTTTTCCAGCGCTGGGGCACGATCATACCAGGGAATCTGCGCCAGCACTACCATGGACATGATGGCATGTCGAATCTAGTAGGCCCTGATATGTAGGTCTCCTGAATATACCACCGAATTAAGCTTTCTTTTGATATAGTCGCCATCCAAACTCCTCATCACTTTTAAGATAAGAGGGAGCTTTTAAAACTTTCCAGGCTCACTGAAACCGTTCTGACTTTTATATCCAAGCTCAGGGTGGCAGACAAGTACTAGGTCGTTTGGAAAATAAGGTGATAGGACCAGCCTGTCTGACTCCTGGTGATAGTAGATGTCAGCAGAGACTGCATTATTGTTATTTAACCCGAAACAGCCCGCGTCATGTGTCATATAAGGGTGGCAAAAGTGGCTCCAGGGTATTGACTGGCAAAATTTTATCATCGGTGGTAGGATAGCCTCAGGAACACAGGTGTTGCCACCAAGTCTACATTACCTCTATCTTACCCTGGTAGTCCCCGAGCATCATTGGACAGCCCTCTTACAGTCGTTGAGTATGGCTATGGCACGATTGAAGAGGACGTAACTGACTCGTTAAGGTGATAGGACTTGCTATTCGTTAGCAATAGAAGTCTGCACTTTCATTTTCTCAGATTTTGTGCTATGTGAACTGGATTGTAGGCTGCAGTGTAGAGTTCCTACATGCTCTGGAGAAACTTCTTTGGTGTTTGCTTACGGTACAGCAGGCTCCAGTTGCTAATCATCCATCTTTTATCTCGTCTCCCCATCTGCCAATGTCTACTTTTAAAGCGGTACTATAGGCCCTCAAATAGGGCACCTATAGGAAATAGTATACGATAGGAAGGGTTTTATTTCAAGTTGCTATATATTTAAATAGTGGCCAGCTAGAGAAGATTTATATATATTACAAGGAAAAATCAGAATAGTGTGAAATCTCATACATTCGAACTAAATATATTTCTAATTCATACAGGTCTGCATACCATAAAAGTACAAAGATTAGCTTTTGGTGTCTTTACGGCTACAAGCTGTACCATGTGCTGGTAGGAACCCTCACATCCTCAATATCACGTCACAACAGTACAGCGATGGATGGGCCCTGGACCCAAGCCAGGTGTATGAATTATATAGAAGAAAAAGACACAAGATAAACTGTGTCTCTGAGTGCCGCTGGCATGTCGAACTGGCACGATATTGCTACGGCAGGATCTGAGTCCTGCGCGTTCGCCAATTCCGCTACAGCGGCTATGAGGTCAAACAGCTTGACCTCAGTACACAAAGCATTTTTACCACATGATAGAAATAAAACAAGAATAAAAAGTAAATACGACAAGATATATTGCTATTTATATAATTTAACTTAGTCGTTCAGAATAAAAAGAGAGGAGCGACTACAGAATGAAGAAAACAGATTACTTTAATAGATGGTAATTCAATCATAAATAGCCTTTCTTTGCCCACCACCAATGGATAATGGTCGGTAGCTACATACTAGTGCGCGTTATATATGGTGACTATGCGAGTTTAAAATGATAAAAGCTGAACCCAGCTAGATCTCTGTGGCTTTTGATGAAGGCACTTTAGCGCACAAGTTTTATACAGAATGCTGCTGCAGGCAGGAAGAAAATGCCTGGTGAGGCTGGCTGCAGTTAGATCGTAAAGGATGTCTTGGACAGCTGAATACAGATAGAAGAAATAGAAGGTTATGAGCGATGATCTACTGGCACCCTGTCTGATGTTAAAAGAGGGCGTAGAGGTATATATAGATAGCGACATGTGGATGCCACCCAGTTAGCTTCAGATAATACAAGGGTCTTGATTACTAAAAGGGTAGGAGAGGTCGAAGAGTACGACGCCCAAGCAGTTATGGATAGGTACTCATTGACACTAAACCAGCTTTATAGACCCTAAGGGCCTAATGGGTGATAAGTCTGATAACATACCCGACACCCGGTATAGTGAAGACCGGTATAAAACTATTGCTTGAACATAAGACTGTTCACAGTCTCGATAATGTGGACAAGTTGAAGGGAGCTCAAAAGGAAAGAAAGAAGAAAATATGGAGTCTGCCTTTACCGAGACGGACTCTGCTACCATATTTAGGAAGCAATCTTTTAGACTTATTCACAGACCAGATGGCTATTTGGAGAATTTTCTGTAGAAGAAGTAGTAAAGGCCTTCCAGGAATTGGAAATTTACCAGCCTAATTGCTCAGGGTTGGGGACTCACAGGCGAGCGACCAGTGCCGCTGATAAGGTAGAAAGAAAGCTGGGACGGACCTTTGATGCCTTTACGGACCAGGTATAAGGACAGGGGACAGATTTTCTATGAAGGTCTTTAGACTTGATGCGTTAATATATTGGACCAGGGATGTCTATATGACCCACCTGAGCTTTGGGTACGATAAGCTGTGGAGGAGACATGGTGAATCGATATTTTAAAGATAAGAAACCATATTAGGAGGATGAAGATATAGAAAGAGATAAGCAGGAAAGGCTGACTATGTGGCTCTAAACCATATGGCATAGACCTTAGCCACATGGCCTTGACATAGCTATAGCCGAGCATGTGATAGATTCTAAGACTTCTGCATCATAAGGATATATACAGTATTTCTAGTAAGTATATCTACAAGACTATAATAATACTAAGGAGGACCCACAAGCAAGGGTGCTGCGACACCCTGACCACAAGCAGGTTGACCCAGGTGCTGGACCAGTATGTAAGTGGTACAGCTTTTCACCATTATAGGTCTCACATCCTAAGATGCAATAGCAAGATAACTGACGAAGACCAGTTGTCAATGCTTTTCTATGATGTGGAAATGCCCCTAGTAGAGGTTTTGGCAGAGATGGAATATGCTGGTATATGTGTGGATAGGGATATCCTATCTAACTTGGCTAAAGACTTTGATGAGATAATAGACAAGACAGAAAAGAATATACATGAACTTGGCAGGCCAAGACTTCAATGTGAATTCACCAGCAGCTAGGCCATATTCTTCTGAAAAATGGGTCTACTCATAGTAATGAAAGAAGACTAAGACTGGCTATTCTACAAATGCAGAAGTCTTGGAAAAGTTGAGAGACAAGCATGAAATTATAAACATGATTACAGAGTATAGGTCTGTAGTCAAGCTTAAGTCTACATATGTAGACGGTATAGAGGCCCTGGTGAACGCTAAGGATGGAAGGATACACTCATCTTTTAACCGGACCATAACTACTACTGGCAGGATTATTCTACCGACCCTAATAAGTGCACATACGTGTAATGACTGGATGGGGAGACAGATTAGGAAGGTATTATAGCTGGTGATTCAAGGAGTCTCAGGTAGATGCTGACTACTCAAGGTTGAGCTAAGAGTTTTAGCCCATATGAGTCGGGACTGCACATGACTGAGGCTCTTCAATAGTGGGAGGACATCCATAGAAAGACGGCTTCCCAGGTATTTAATGTAGACTGAATCAGGTTACACCCAGAATTGAGGTCCGCTGCCAAGGTACGCAAACTTTGCAATAATATACGGTAAGTAGGATTTTGGTTTGGGCCCAAGACCTTAATATTAGTCAGAGCAGCCATATATAGAGTTACTATTGCATGAAAGCTATGAACCATTGCCTCATGGACCATAAGGAAGTTTCAGAAGCAGATAAGGGTTATTCTACAACCATATTTACCAGACGTAGGTACATACCTGAACAAGTCTCAGTAAATCTTTAGTAGATAGTAAGAGGGCTACAGAACGCCCCAATCCAGGGTAGTGCAGCAGATATTATCAAGATAGCTATGGTAAATGTCTATAACAGATTGGGGAAAGGTTTAAAATCCAGGTTAATCTTGCAGGTACACGATGAGTTGATAGGAAGCGACAGTAGATGAGTTGACTGTAGGCTGAAGTCTTGCTTAGGAAGAGATGGAAATGGAAAACCTAGGTGTAGATTTGAAGGTTGACGAAGTAGGCAAGTCATGTATGAAACTAAGAAGCAGTATGTTGTACGGGTTTGATCAAAGATATTGTGGTAAGAGTAGTGTTTCAAAATACTAGCGTCAAGAGGGGCGCATTTACAGATGCAGATCTCCCGTCAAGAAAAATATATATATCGACACGTTTTGGAAATGAAGGCTTTCCTGAGGCCCCTTGTCAAATGCAAAGGTCATAGAGATTTTATGAAATAGTTTTCAGATAAGTCTAGCTGAAAGACCCAAATAGATCAAGAAATACATGACCTGGTATGCCACAGGCCCTAGAAAAACAGGAATGAAGACTTACAGTATTAGATGCAGCCCTACTTCTTGGAGGGCAGGGTTTGATCTATTGGTTGGTCAAGTGTTGTTCTTATTTTGTAAATGAAGAAGTCCAACTAGACCTGATTGATGAAGAGGACTTTATCCAGGAGGATGCCAATAAGAGGATAAGAAGTCAGATGGCCATAAGACAAGAAAAAATGTCTGACTACCTATTGATAATTCTAAGATCTAGGGCTTAGAAGATGAAGTTGAAAATTAATAAAAAGAAATTAGAAAGGGAAGTGTGAAAGGTAGCAAGAATGTGCAAGTTAAGGGCCTACTTGCCTTATTACTTGTATATTTGTAGGGTTTATATTGCCCTAATAAACCGAAAATAGGAAAAATATTTTATCCTATTATATTCTATATACATAAGAAAATATTCTCAATGAATATGGTGTTGATAAATACTTGTTTATAGTATAATAAAAAAAAAAAATTGAGAGTAAGTTTTATACAAGCCATTTAAAATGCTATGTCTAATGTGATAACAGATACACCGCTGACTGGGGACGAGAGGAACTGCTTGTAGGTGATATAGCGATCCCGAAAACCAATATTAATATAGGTGTTTAAATTTGGGTAACCACAGAAGGAATTCAAGGGAAATAACCAATATAGCTGCTCTGCTACAGGAGGATCAGGTAATGGAGAAGGGAGTTAAGGTCTGTGACCATAAAGCAAGGATGCAGAACACAATACCCTCGTAGAAACATCCAAGATACTCAAAGTTTTGATAATACAAAAATACAAGGCCTGTATATAATTATTGAACCTACAGGAAATATAAATGAAAAGAGATTAATGGTTGAAGGTATGTACTGTGTTAACTGTAAAGGGTTTAAATGATGTACTACAGAAGATTTAGAGGGTAAAGGTACTAGAGATAAGTTTCAAGGCAAGTGTTGATATTGGTAGATGGCTGGGTAAGATGATCTCAGTTAAAGGCAGCAGTTGAAGAACTTTGGATTTAAATTATGAAATTAAATAGTTTATAAAAGCGGTATATTTGTTTAAACCTTTTTGTTATTCACTATATATCAACTATCATATACATTGTAGGAGTGGGCTATAGGTAAAATTATCAAAGGCCTAGGAATTTTTAAGAAACTAAAGAAAATAGTAGTAAATAAATAGGCTTAAAAATGCAAATATTACAAAATAGTTAGCGTGTCAAGTTCAAAGAGCCGGGAAAACAGAGGGCAAATATTACAAAATAGTTACAAAATGATGAAAAGCAAAAGTCACCTTTTTTAAAAACACTTACAACTAGTAACAAAATGTTGTATTATAGTCTAGCAAAAATAAAAGCTCAAGATAAACTTAGAAAATGACAGTTAAAATGTTACATTTAATTTGGGATGTAATTTTTTATAATGACTGTATTTTATAAAGTTAGAATGAGAATTTAGATGAAAAAGCAACAGTCTTAGGGTTTAGGTGCTGCAGCTGTTATATCAGTTTCTAATGCTAAAAGGCGGAACAGTGGATGCTAGTGTTGTGAAAACAGCATAATGCTCAAACAACCAGTACAGGAATTAACCTACAGTGAAACAGGTGACTTCAAATAAGGTCCAGAGTCACGGTCCAAAACAACGGTTGTAAAGAGAAATAATAATGGTTGGGTCGTGCACGTTCAGACTGGAAGATGAAGAGCGGATGGTTAGTGATACTATGTATCTGATAAAGAAGGAACCCAATAGCATCTAACAATGCCAAGCAATAATGCCACCACATGGATAATACAAACAAGGTGGGCAAGAAGATTATAACTAATAAAGTTGAAAACAAACAAGGCAAATAATACTGTGGTTGATGAAAATTATACAGAAAAATTATGATATGAGGAAAATAACACTGAAAAAGGTGTTATCCAAATGCCATGTGTCATTCTATCCATTTTGAACATCAGGTAGGCCCATCTGTATCAAATGGTATATCGGAGTGGTATATAAGGCAAAATTTTCAAGGTTGTTTCTAAGTCTTCTAATGATAAGGTTGTATTAAAAGACGGCACAACTGGTTAAGTAGTGAAAGTACACAACCTGACATCAGAACAGACAAACTAATATAATCTGATTATATTAAAATATTAAGCAGGATAGCTCGTTCATATATATCTGGTTCAAGTTCTCAGGTAAGGTTAACAGCTCTGTAGGTTTGAATATTAGATCAGAGCAGGTACTGGAAATTCCGTTATAGGTACTCTGCAAAATAATGCAACAATCAATAATTGGTGAAGAAAATGGATGGTATAAGATAAAGTTAGATAATGGCACAACAGGATATGCTATGCTAATTATATATCTAAGACTTTTGTGGTTCTAATATCGTTGACACATTCAATAGTAACGTAAAGGGAACAACAACTTGAAAACAGAGGCAGAAAATACAGGCTAATACAGCCGTTTACCAGAAACAGGCAACAAGGTCGACCAGCTCAGAATTATTTGGAACTAAGTATGTATGGGGTGGTATCAGTAATTAGGGATTCACTGTTCAGGATTTACTCAGTATGTATACAAGAAGACAAGAGCAATATACCAAGAGTTTCTAAGGCAATATAAATGCCAGGAACAGTCCAGCCCTATCGAATATAAAGCCAGGAGACCTATTATACTTGACACAACTGTTCAGGTTCAACTAATATGTTGTATCTATATGGCAGTCGTAAGTTTATATACATGCCAGTGGCAGCTACCAACCCAGAACATGCTAAGGTGTCTAATATGTCGTATGGTTGGGTTATGTTCAGGCGCTGAAGATTTATAACTTGATAAAAATTGTAATGATGATAAAACACCAGCAGAGTTATATAATTTTATGGTCTTTTCAATTGAGAAATGTTATCACCTTATATTGTATAATTTTTTATCAACAGATATCAAATAGAAATTTTGTCTGCAAAAAAGGAGAAATTATTGAATTACAAGATATTTTTATTCATTTTGAAAAATAACTGTATTAGAAAGTGCGAGAATTATTGCAATGAATCCAAAAGGAGATTTATTTTAAGAATAAATTAAGGAAAGGTGTATTTACAAAAATTAAGTTATTAACCTATAACTTAAATATGTTGGATAAAATAATAGTAAATTTTATTTGCTCATTTATATGATAGTGGTATACTAGTAATGGAGAAAATTTTACATACAAGAATAGTAACAAAAATGAAACTCTTTAACTTTTATGAGTGAATACATCCTCCATGGAAAGAGTAGCAATGTTGTCCAATTGAGCAGCAGCGCTGTTTATATCCCACCAGCAGCACATAGGTGCTCCGTTAAAATGTATATAGTTGCTGTTGGTGATGAGGTTAAACTGTCAACACAGAAGCTCAGGATTTGTATCTTCTAACATTCATGTGTCAGTATCAGGTGGTAAAGCTATCGAATTATGTGGTGTTCTAATGGTACTATACGTGTGTTGTCATTGAAAACGACTTCAAAGAAGAACTTCATGAAGTGTAAAGCCCTTATGGTATAGCAGATTGGAGCAAGGAAGAAATTGTTGAATAGTCAGAAGTATAGTAGTTGGTATGGGTGGTGCAACATTCTCAACCATGTAAAGATTTTCTCTCTCCACCGACCCAAAGGCGAATACGTTATCTTAAATGGTGCTGAGGTGAGCCATATTCACAGCCGATGACAGACGATGGTGGAAAATCCAGAAGATGTCGTATATGGTATCAGGCTCTATGAAGGCCCCAGATGGAGTAAAGGTTTCATAGGTATAGAAGCAATAAGCCAGTTTATAATAATGTAACAGCGCAGTGCAGAACTATATTCAGAGGTTGAGGGTAAGTCACAGGTTAAGTATCCAGAAGGTGCAGAAAAACAGTTGATTTATGCATGCACAGGAAGAGAAGTTCCACTGTGAGCGCTTCCAATAGCAGTAGAGCAGTTGTTGACAACGTTGCTACAGCAGCAACAGCAAATGCTATAAAGACCAGGCCTCAGTAGAAAGAATAACTATGTTACAGTGTCCTTGCATAGGAGCCAAAGAACTTAGTTACAAGATTGGCACAAGTTCAGTGAAATAATTGAAACAGGTAGGTCTTAAGATGTTAATAGAAAGTTTATATGGTGGTCCACGATGGATTTGCTCACCACTGATGATATCTACTAACAAGGATCTTTGTGTATATTGATTTTAGATGAAGATAGAGTTGTAGCACCAGAACCAATGAATTGTATAAAGTGTGTAGGTGTACTGACGTATGTCCAGCATTCCTTCAACTATTTATAAGCGCATATTCTTGAAATGATTTTGATGCGGCAACAGCACAGGTGGCTATGGACTGTATAGAATGTGGTTCATGTTCATCTGAAGTTCATCTAGACTTTTACGTTTCAATCAGACAGGCTAAGAGAGAAATCATGCTAAGAGAAGAAAAGCTGCAGCAGTCAAGAAATAGTAGTTAGGAAAAAGCAGTGATAAGCAATGGATAGTCTTCTTCTACATATTAGACTATGAAGATACTATGTTATTATGAAGGTGTTGTTTTACCTCATGCCAGCAACATTGGCTGGATTGTATTACTTCAGGTTCGTGCTTGATACAATCTTAGCTTGTGTTAGTCGGTATGTTCAGAATGGGTATTGTGGGGTAAACACATAAAGAAAAATCAACAATCAATGATTTTCTGCGGTAGTAACAGGTTTATTATTGGCCTTCAATGTTCCAGCAGGTTTACCCATATGGATGTGTGTTGTTGGTGCAATATCATCATAATCGTTAAGATGGTATTTGCATTGCTCAACTTCTGAACCTGTTATCAGCAGGCAGATATCTCACTAGCTTCTTCCCAGCTGCAATGACAACTGGTTAAAGCCAGGAGCCACGCAGATGCTACAGCAACACCACTTAGCTACATGAAGCTAATGGAGCGAAGGTGCGATCCTTCTGCAGATGCAGTATCGTTGCATGATGGTAAATATCATCAGCAGCATGTTCATGGCAAATATCAGGCAATGGTGAAACATGTTCATTGTTAATTATCGTGGTGTATACCAATTTACAAGGGAAATTATATCTACAACGCCAGTAACTTATATATATGTTTGGTATTCGTAATAACATTCATATTTGGTGGATTTAATGCTGAATTTGCAGTGTATCAGGCAATAGCAGGTGACTACTACTTGGTGGTTTCTTCATGTTAACTGACCACTATCACCAATGACCAAGAAGGGCCAGGCGCAGGCGCAGCGATTGCGGCTGGTAATAGCTACTGTATAAGACTCTTCGGTGTGATATCCGAAGGTGGCCATACCAACTTGTTCGCCAACCGTTTAGTCTCCAATTAATCGACAAGGCCGTACAATAGAAAGTATTCGGGAGGTGCGAACAACAGTATGGATAAAATAGGAGGAACTCTTTTCTTTGCTCACTGCTATAGCTGCATTGTTACGCTGGCTGCTACCAACCAGGTGACAATCCCAGCAGTAGAGCAGCAAATATCAAGGCCAGTAATGAAGCCAGTAACAGCTGTTTTACCAGAAGCCAAAGATTTTGGAACCAGCGATAAGTCTGTATGCGCGCAGGTGCTCAGATCAAGCAGGCAGAGGTTTTTGAAGGTGCTAATGGTCCTTGATACCGTTGGTTATACTATAAAGACCGGCCCCCATCAGGTTGGCCGTGGTGGTCCCGTAGAACTTATAGGGTATCGCCAGATGGTAAAATTACTGGTGTAAATGTTGGTACCGTCGGTGGTGAAACACCGTTCCAGGGTGCCGTCAACAGATCCGGCTTTTAACAACGGACAGTAGGCGCGGCACAGCAAAACCTAGTTATCGCGAGTGGCACCCCAGTGAAAAAGTCAGATAAAGGCAATATCTGGTGCCACCACATCAGCGCGTAACTGGTGGTAAATGAAGCTATTGCGATATTCGATGCACAATAAATAGGGGTCAAAGATGAGTAATTTGAAAGCATTTCAAAAATGGTATAATCGATGAGAACCCCACTTTGTACAGGTAATAGGGTATGCGTCCAACACGCCGTTACAAAGTTCAGCAGCAACGGCATAGGTATGACTTCAACAGCAGTCGTTCTTGTTGTTCAAACTTTACAATATCACTACTTAGAAAGATTGTTCCAGATAAGATAAGAATACCATGTTTCGTGGTGTTGTAATCGCTACATTCGTTACAATAGTTCAGATGTTATTATTTATGTGCCAGCTCTTTGACAAGTGCTGGTCTTTATATACCTCTTTATGTTGTTAACTGGTTTGATACTGGCAAGAGCCGAGTCTTTGCATGTAAGAATGCTCATTCCCATCACTAGTAGATGGTTTTATATGGGTCTTGGATTTACAATACAGCACTTACTATTCTAGGTGCTGTAAGAGAAATTTAGGTGCAGAAGTATTTGATTTGCTTTCTTACCAGCAACATTTAACATTGTTGTTTATATTGCCTCCAGAGCCTTTCCTAATCCTAGGATGCTTGATGGCTGTATTTAACAATAACAAAGAAAAAAAGCGTGTGTGGGGTGTAGAGATTGAAATTATTATTATTATTTTTATACATAGTTCTAGTAAATAATGTTATAACTTCAAACTTTGGTATTTGTCCTTTCTTGCGTTTCTAAGAAAGGAAGGCAATAGGTATGGGTGTTGCCAACATTCACAGCTTTGTAAAGACCATAATAACTTATTCATCCAGATATTAGTAAACTGCTGAGTACTTACAGAACAGCATTTATACTTGTTATTGTACCTATCGTCAGTTCGTTGTGTCGGTTATAAAGAAGACGTCACCATATCAGGCACTTGGTGTGTTCTCACTTTATAACCCGCAAACTGTGCGGTTTTGGGTATAAAGGATAGTTAATATCAAGGGTTACAATATTGAAACTCTAGGCCGGTAGGTGCTGGTATAGGATTTACAATGGCAATCGTAATATTTGCAGGTACTGTGAGAGTAAGAATTGAAGGACATTCAGATGCGTTTAAGGGATTCCTATAACACTTATTTGAAACATTAATGTCAATAGCTTAGATTCACAGGATTAATTAAATTATAAGGGGAGTACTAGAGAATGCTTATTGTTTATGTGGTAGTAGTACTTTGGTATACTTGGTTTAATCTTGTATAACTTGGATTTTGCCTCTAAGAAGTTTTGCTGTTGAAGTAATCCAAAGGAAGCCGAAGCACTAGAAGTTTTACCAGGAGCCAATTGTGTGGTGGTTGTGGACCCTGTTGTGGTTAGCTGCAATAGCTAAGGAGAAGCACCAGTAAATGGTTGTCCTGTAGGTGGAGCCGCAGTTGCAGAGAAGGTTGCTGCAATAATGGGTGTTGAAGCTGCAGAGGAAAAGATAGTAGCTAATGTTAGACGTAAGGGTACATGTGAAGCCAGCAAAGGAAAAGTATGAACAGTGGCTACAGGATTGTGCAGAGCAGCCGTAATCAATAATTGCGGTGCAAGTCTTGGTTTTGCGGATGCTTAGGTCTAGGTACTTGCAGTACAGGCTTTTGTAACATTTATGCCATACACGTTGTAGATGGCTGCCGAGTTGACGAAGACAGTGTGTTAGCGTGGTGAGATGTATAGATGAACCATGTCCAAAGGGACTGCAGCCAGACGTAAGCCAGCCAACAAGGCTGTTACAGTTCGAGTAAGTCAAATGACTTTGGCCAGAAAAGGTTAAGGATAACTGTGAACTGTTGGCTGTACATAGGCTGCGGACCTTTGTCGTAAGCGAATGTCCGTTTGATGCAGTCATATTTGAAGACGTTAGCACTTTGTATTGACTATGACAAGTGTAAGCAGTAATAGAGTGTGCTAAGGAAAGTGTCCGACTAAGGTTATAAAGCCAAAAGAAGAAAGACCAGTAGTTAAGGCTCAGCCAAAGGTTGAAGAAGCTGAGACTGGAAGTTAAGCCAGCAGAAAATAACTAATTAGCTTTAAAAGCTTAACTAATATTAAGAGATCACCGTATATTTGATTATATACAGTGATATTTTCAGTAACATGCCTATATAAGTGTGAATAGATATACAAGAAGCCGGTGGTTTGCTTTGCAGAATGAGGATTAATGATTAACGACTAATAGACAACAATGTATAAATTTCGAAGGATTTATTATTTCAAACCTACTGGCAAGGGATAAATTATAGGGCAGATTATATGTGTGCTATTGAGTGAAGTTTTGGTGAATAAGAGAAATGAGTGATGATGGTGCCCAGGGAGAAGATGATAGCAGAAGTCCCCATCAGATGCCGAACTTTTCGCAATTATGACTAGGACGAGGGGACAAATAATAATGCTGTAACCCACTGTCTTCTAAGGTTTTAACCCTTATCCAAAGATGTGGGCTCGCTTGACCGACCTTAGTTTGGATGAACTCGCAGTATTGATGAAGTTGGACCATCCACAGCCACTATTATGAAAAGGCGGCTTTAGACGTATCAGTATCCCAATACCTGCCCAAGGAAGTTTAAGATGTAATACCCTGGGATGTGTATCTCACTATATGGAGGGAATTCGAGATATCCTAAAAAGGAAGTATTTAAGGTTATTTTACTCAGCCACACAAAAGAATGAAATAATATCGGATGTAGATGTACCAGCGTGGAGCTGAATTCAATCCATAGTCACCAATTGTAGAGTATTTATTGTTGAGGCCATAAAGAGGAGGTCTGAAATGCTATTATACTTGTGCACAACCATCCCTCTGGTAATTCGGAACACATCACGCGAAGATATAATGATTACCAAGAGGCTAAATGAAGGTGTGGCAAGATGCTGGGTATTAATGTGCTAGACCACATAGTTATTGGCGATGGCAGCTACTATAGCCTATAAAAGAAAACAATGAATTTTAGTAGGATATACTTCCTTATTTTCATGATAAAATATTGCTTGCATAAAAGATTGAAGAAAAGAATGTCAACAAGAACTAAGTTTCGCTGATAATACTAATAGATATAGGCGCGCATGGACGAGTCTCTGTTAAAACTTGTATGGAGGGACGATAATAGAATTTTCCGGTAAAAGGATTTTTGGATCTAATATAATACAGTACCAACGACCATAAAGTACATCGACTTGGGTACTGCGAATACTTTTGGTTTACATAAAAGGACAGGGAATTGTGGTTGATGAGCCATCAGTTGTAGCGCCATCGGGGATGATGGCAATGAGATATTGGCTGTGGGTCAGAAGGCTAGAGATAGTAGGTGAGAACTCCTGAAAACATAGCTGCTATTCAGCCTGTAAAAAGAAGATCAGCGTAATAGCGGACTTTTGAAAGCTACTCCAGGCACATGATGGTTACTTTTAGTCAGTCAAGGGGCGTTGCTAGTCCCAGAATAGTTATCTGTGTGCCTTATGGGTATTACTTGGGCTAAGGCTGAAAAGAGCTAGTGAAGAGGCAGCCATCTGCGCTGGTGGTAGAGAGGTATTTATCCTTGAAAGAGCCTGCGGTGGCAGCAGCTAGTAGGTGCTGGTTTGAATAGGGAATGACCCGATTAGGTACGATGCGATGCATATTGAGTGAGAGAACATCTGAAATAGCGAGTGCTGTCACTGGGTGGAGTTGAGTAGCCAAAATTCGAATTAGGATAGGTGGAGACTATGAATTTGATGTGCAATAGAGAACTTTCATGAGAAAGACTATATGTATAATCATAGGAGCAAGAACTGAGAATACTGTTGGCACAGACTGCTCTCCCAGGAGACAAGGAAATAGAGATGACAGTGAGTGGTAGGGACATAATGTCAGGCCTACCAAGGACTATAAATTATAGGGTCTATAGAAGTTAGAGAGGGCACTAAGAGAGCCAATAAATGAAATTGTTGAGCTATAAGGGACTACTTTGAAGAGACTCTCCAGAATTGGCATCTGATATTATGGAAAGGGAATCTTCCTGATGGTGGTGGATCTCTCATTAAGGGGTGTTGGACAGCTAATCCAGGCCGAGAGACATCTTAAATGTATCAGTAGCAGCCCAGCCACTACAGTGCGTAGTTACAGGTGCAGGCAAGTCTATAGAAAAACACTGATATATTCCAAGGTATCGTTAAGTGATGAATCATGAAGGATAGTTGGTGTTAATTTTGAAGTTAGAAAAGATAATAGAAAGTTGAGTATAAAGACTATACTACAACTATATCGTAGTTTTAATAGTGGCCAGTTTCATCAAATGCTGGCAGGTTAGTGCTGAAGGAAAAGAAACGGCATCAGCTTTTTACATTGTAAAGCACCTTAATGTGGTTGGTTATGTTGCAACTTTTTGGGACCTGTTACCAGGAAGTCAAGATTTACACCCAAAAAGAAAATGATAAATTAAAGCAAAAATTATAGATATGGAAAGTGATGTGATGTTGATCTCTGGAAAGATTGAAGAAGTCCCCAACTATGTCTACTGATCAACGTAATAGTCTGACCAGCCAGTATAGGAAAGAATAACGGAGACTGGTACAAACTATTTGTACAGAGTAGGCAGGTGATGGTGTTAAAAGGGATAGTATAGTAATCAATGGCCAGGGTGTAGTTGGTATTGTTTATAGTGTGAGCAACCACCATTCTAAGGCAATATCCTTGATAGACCCAGGGCTGGTTAGTTTTTAAATTAGCTAGAAAGAATGACTAGAAGGAGTTGTTACAACATCATCTATAGTTGGTGTGCAGACTTTACAACACAGATGAAGTTGTCTAGGATATCTGTTTGACCCAAGTCAGATGTAAAAAGGGACCTCTTTAGTCACACTCAGGTTTGGGCTCATATCCAGAAAATATACCAATAGGTACTATTACCAGTAAGTTAAGATATGACAAGAACAAGTCTATGAAAACTATAAAGTACTAGGGCCTGGTGTAGATTTTTTTTTAAAATATTGACAATGTTAGTATATCTCCAAGAAAGGTTCAATAGGTGGCAGTTATGCACATAGTAGGTTTTTGATTGGCCCTTTCTGATTTTTTGGAGGCTTTTTTACTAATCACATAAGTTCTTTGTGATATAGACCCGTTTTAGTCTATATAGCTTTGATATCCGGCGGGATAAAACTATGCGATGGCTGAGGAAGGCTCATTGGCCTGATTATGACTTAGTAGTAGGTGGTATTATAGGGATTATGCCTCATTATTTATGATAGCATCCTACTTCATATCTACGGTAGAAAATCGATCTTACAGACAAGAAGTTAATTAATTATTTGGCTTGTTATTAGTCTGGTACATTCCATAACAAATGCGGTGGTTTCATCGATTTTTATATGCCGGCTCCACTTATAGCATTGTTCTGTTTATGACAATACCCCCTTTTAATGGCAGCCTTTGGCTCATACCTTATTTGAGATCTATTAATGAAATTAAGGAAGAATAGTGTGTGTTAACAGCAAAATTCAGTGATAAAACCAAGACTAAAGGTAATAATAAGTTTATCCTTATAATTTAGTGTGGTTTTGATAAAAATAGTATATATGACAACCATAGATATTCGCATTATTCTGATTTATTGACCAAAAGCTCACAAGCAGATTATGGTCCAGGGCTCCTAGAGGGAGATTAGGATAGGAAGGGTGTACTTGGCTGGTAACGAGCCCCAATTCACTGTTCAGATAGTTGCGGATACATTCAATAAGGCAGGTAAAATAGCAAGGATGGGGCTAATAAGATGGCCTATTCAGTTATTATTATACTGGAAAAATGGGAACCTATACAGATGAATTTCGATTAGCCTTTAGGTAATGGTAGCTATACCTTTATTTTGATCAAAAATTAAGAGTTCAAGAGCAAAATGGTACTGGCCAGCTATAATGCAAAAACTTTCTACTATGTAGTTGATAGCATGACACAAAGTGACTTGACACTATTCGATAGAATAGGACCCGGTGAAACTCCAGGCCAAGGTTAATAAGCTAGCTATTAATCACTGTTTTGGTAAACTCTGGACCTTACCCAGCAAAAAATAAGGAAGACTGGTTGAAAGGATATGGGCCATAATGCAGGCTCGCAGTAGCCTTTAGTACATAAGAAACGTATCGCTACAAGACAGGATTTGCATGACTGATAAAGAGGCTAGAAATTATGTTGGTAGAGACTTGTTAAAGCTGCAAAATATATACCCAGTATAATCTTGTGACAGCTAAGGTATAAAGAAGGAACAATGCATAGATAGAAGAGAATCGCAAATTGTCAGGAGTATCAGTTATCGAACAGAAGAGGTATCTCTTTTGTAGTTCCCATCTCACGTATTGGGATATGTGGGCAAATAACATCATCTGGGCTGAAGACCTGATAAAGAGGGCTATAGCCTGTGATATGATAGTTCATCGTATTGAAATAGCCATGAAAATAAGTTGAAGGGCAAGGATGGCTACAAAGAAGTTAAGGTAGATAGCGTCAGGGTTATTTGCCAGATGAAGTCGGTTGATCCTACTAGTGGTAAGAGGCTCATTTAACTATAGATAGCAAGGTCCAAAAGACTGCTGAGGAATCTTTGAAAATGCCATTAACCAAAGCCAGATCAGGCGGAATCAAGAGCCAGTTTGGTGATATAAACAAAGAGAGTGTCTTGCGTCAGTGCTATAGTTGCTATAGATGTAACTAGTGGTGATGTATTGGCTGCGGCCAGCTACCCAATCGCGAGACCAATAAGTTTGCCAATGGTATCAGCAGCGAGGACCAGTACACCACCTGCCAAAAACCTAAATGATATGTTGCACCAACCACTTTTGAATTTGGCTACCCAGGGTGTCTTCCAGCTGGGCCAACTTTAAGATGGTACGCTATGGCTGCCCTAGAGTCAGGACTGACCCGTTATACAACAAAGGATCCTGCGTTATAAGGCTGGAAATAGAACTTCGCCGACTATATTTGGCACCACAGTGGCAAAACCACGGTATGGTGAACTATACACAAGAATCTTAACAATCTCATGTCTTAGGCAATAGAATTGGATGAGGCCAGTCCCAAACCTGGGAAATGAATGCCAACAAGATAATGGCACATGCCAAGAAGTTCGGTCTAGATAAAGTGACACTGGGTCTGTAAAAGGCCAGCTAGAGGAAAGAATACAGGGTTCCGTGAGGAACAAAAATAGAGAATACGAAGGTTCAGCTGAAACATGCCTTGAGAGGACCATGAGTAACTACCTAAGGTATAGATTATGAAGAAAGCCAGGGATGAATTTAAGAAAAGATATAAATTGTCAGTTGGATAGAAGAAGATAAGACACCTGCAGGATAGAAACTATGAAGAGTTAAGAAACTAGGGTTAAAGAATCTCATAGAAAGTGATGACTATATGGTATACAGTTACTTTTAACTTTGCTAAGTGGGTGTGGGTGATACCTTCAACCTGCTATAGGCCAGGGTGAAATGCCACAACCCATCCCAGGTTGTAAGGTAAGGAAAGCCCTGCCAATGGTGGTTATCTGGTAAACCTAAATGGGTAAATAAGGTGGAAACTTCAATGGCAAGATAGCAGAAGTGGCCAACAGAAGACTAGACAAGATCAGTTTTAAGAATAATTCTAATCTGAATGACATAGATAGTATGGTCAATGCTTCACGCAGGGCTTGGCCAAGGATGCCTTGGAAACTTCCCAATCAAGGCTGCACCAAGACAGGCAATGGCAGAAAAGAGGAAGATACCACAGAAAAGAATATGACTATCTTATGAAACACTTGTCTTCTTATTCATTGGACAAGAATAAAGTTCTTGAAAGGTATAATAAGTTATATTGACAAGGAAAGAGAACTACCAACGAAAAAAAAATCAAGGACTTGAAGACAAAGATAAGCGATACCAGTATAAGTAGTGACCAGAGGGTCAAGTACTAAAAAGAATTAGAGGCTTGTATCAAGGTAAATTGGATGATACACAAGGTTAATGCCCACACGGCATGGCACAACAGTTGAATTCTAATATTACTGATGAAGATATCGGTTAAGTACAAGGAAGACTACGGTTCTTTTTTGCTCAGGTGTAGCTTAAAGCCCCAGCAGATAATCCTAAGATAGCTGTGGCCTGTATGATACCACAGAGAGACCAGTTCATGCAGTTTTACCAATCAGGACTAGCCCAGTATTTTGGCCAATGAAGGAAGGTCAGAGGATGAAAAAATTGATTATAGAAAAATTTCGATAGTAGCCATTGACTGAAACTAGTAAACTATAGTCCTGGTAATCTTTTTGGATAGGCATACTGACACTTAGTAGTGCAACACATGCTAATATCACAAAAAATTACACCCAGATATATGTCAGCTATTAGCCTTCTTGTTGGGGTGTAGGGATTATAATGTTAATGATGCTATTTGACTACGACAGTGTAGGCACTATAAGGAGCTATATATATCTCAGTAGAATATGCCTTAATAGTCTGGACACCAGGTGCTCTGGGTGATAGGGCAGTTTGTTATATCCCTGACACGTATAGTACTTAACCCAAAACATCAGAAACAGTTAAGATCCTTATACTTAGCTATGCGAAGATAGCTGAGGAAAACATATGATATAAGCAACAACCCAAGGGTCCTATTCGGTTAGTAGTATATGCTGTTGATTATAGGCTCCTACTAGCCCAGCCAGACCTAGGTACAGCCATAGTCTTGTATGCATAATATTCTTTATGTTATATGGTGGGTCTAGACAAGAAGATAATAAGGAACACACTTATGTTATTATTAATTTTAACACCACTCTATGTATGTTTATGGCACTCACCAGAGGGTCAGGATAAAAACTCTTTTAATCCAGAGCTGGTAGCACTACCAGGTTCTCCAGTCAATGATAGCCATTGGCTCAGGGAGGAATATTTGGCAAGTTTTATAAGGGGTCCCATCCCAGAAAACTCTGCCTGTAAGGATAGGACTTTACTACAGTACTGGGGGGAATGGCCTAGCAGGTACACAGCATAGCAATCATCCTCTTTATGCCCTCAATACAAGGGCTTGGATGACAGTTACAAAACAAAATATATGGAACCTTATAGTACGTATACAGGTATGTTTATCTACCAGATAATACAGGAATATAGGGTATGACAGGGCCTAATGCCTGTAACAGGAGTAACTCACCTTTGTGTTATGGTGGTAGTTCCATTGACATCCATACACATAGGCATAGTCTAAATGTATATTTGAGGAGAAGAAGGATATACTAGGAAGATGGCAGTAAGAAGTAGGTGAAAGTAATTATGTGAGAGATTTAAAAAAGGCTAGGGTCTTGAATATATATATCCAAATTACTGATAGGAAGTGATATATAGACCAATGATCGAATGTGGAGAGCAGCAGAGGATTTGGAAAGGTTGATATTAAAGAGTATTAAAAAGGTTCAGAAAAACCTGCAAGATATTTGAACGAATTAAACTCCATCTCATAAAAGATACAGAAAGATCGAGTTGATCAGGTATGCTCATTGCTTTCCTGACTGATATGAAGTTGGCATGGAGTCGGTGGCAGCCATATCTCTGTATAATTGTATAAATTTAGAGGAGATGTCTATTGTGAGGAGGGTATGCACCTGGTGCTCAGACATGGAGGACGCGAGATGGTGGAAAATAATATTCCCCTGTTTGGTCTAGAGTCCAGGGAGTCTATCGAGTGTTGTGCAGTTTTGTGTGCCTTTACACTTCAGTATGAGATGTGCATACAAATATCTTGAAACATGCTAGACCCAGCTGGTATACCGCTCTTGGCCAAGGATAGGAGAGATGAGGACTTATAATGGTGGGAGGGTCATGTGCCCACACGTAGAGCCACTGGCGAGACTTTGTTGACATTGTAGTCCTTGGTGAGGGTGAAGAGATGAGACCTAGATGCATGTAGGGCCTCACAAAAGACTGGATGAGGACAAACCCATATGAGAAACGGCCAAGGACAAGACCAGACTTTGTAAGAAAATAATCAGCATAGATGGAGCAGGCATACCTTCCTTTCTAAGACTTTAGATACAATGAAGATGGAACGTTAAGGAATTGGTAAAAGCATGAGTTGAGGCCACAACTGATGCCTGTGGAGAGAGGATTATATCGGACATGGATGCAGCATGTCGGAAAATATGTAGCACTGGCTTATGGGGGTGGTCCATGATGGGATGGTCTTGGAACTCTTTGAGGTTGTACTAGGGATGTAGATTTTGCCAGGCTGGCATAGACTATAGACCCATAAGGGAAGAGTCGGTGGCCAGGTTAGAGGATAAATAGAAAATATGATAAAGACCTTACTGGCTGTGATAGAGATATCTTTGTCTTCGTTAAGCTACCAGTGACTATATACATAATAGTGAGATTCAACGATTCCTAGTTGATGAATATGCACCCAAGAATATCAGGTGTATGCCTGCCATCCTTGGAGGTTGGCTGAATTCTCCATGAAACAGCCGAAAGATCCAGCAGGTTAGGAGACAGGCCTTACACCTTGTGTCACCAGAGCAGGACGCAGGAATGAGGACGCAATAAACAGCAGCATTGGAGAAAGAACTACAAGTGCAGTTTCCAAGAGACTTTGAAATGGGTTGGAACAGCGTCAGACTATATCTTTATGATAGTCACTGACCGATTTAGCAAAGGATGAGGCTTAGTGGCATTAGGACTTGGAGGCTACGGTGGTTGATATATAGGGATATACATCGCAAGATAAGGTAAGTTTGCGTTACAGTTGGGCACTTTCTACCTTTGTTCCTAAACCTTTTACACCTTTCTCAATGCAGCATAGACCCAAGATACTGCGATGAAATCAGGAGACAAGCAAAGTACCTAGTTAGTAAGTTGGAGACATGGAAATATCAGTATAACTCACCATGCAGTTCCCAGACCAGTTTAATGGAGGCAGTGACGCTAGGAGACAGAAGACTTGGTGGATCTTGCTAGATGCAACTTAAGGCTGGGGCCAGAAGTTTGAGGGTTGGTCCAAGAGCATTTTGACCTGGATGGGTGGCTGGATGCGCTGGAAAAGAATGGATGCATCCAAGTTTCTATGCCTGCAGAGACAGGTCCTATGAGCGAGGTCTTTCCTTGGGACCACTACAGACGTAGGAGTAACGAAGGAATCCTCATGAGGGAAAATGAATTAGCCACAGGATAAGGTTACAGAAGACTGTGGGCATGGCTGCTTGAGGGGCTGTGTGGTATAAATACTAATGATATAGGAAAGGAGCTGTAGTTTAATCGTCTAAGAAGATAGGGATGAAATTTATAAAAACTGATGACATGATTTATATATCACCTGGATGTGCAGAGGCTACTACGTATTAGGTGTGCTGACATAGAACTGTCTTTTTCTCAGGGTTTTCAATCCCCATCCAAAATAACCTACGATGGAAATGCTCTTTGCCCTCAGGTGTGGAGCGAGTCAGTAGAATAGTGGATATTGAGATGAAACTGACCATAGCAATAGGAGGTCTTAAAAGAGAGATTAAATGCCCAACTTCCAGATGGTATGCCTGTAAAAGCTAGATAGAACTAGTGGGTGGAGAGAGAAACTAACGCCTCATCTATAGAATATGGAGACTATGGGTTTACCGTTGAAAATGTGGATTAAGATTTGCTGAGAGATATCTATGCAGACTAGACAGAGTTGGTGGCTGGTGAGGTCTATCTGCGATGATTAAGAAGAATAAAAGTGAAAATGGTCCGATATAGACATCGCTACATGATGATGAAATACTTTATCACTTCTGGACCGGCGGTCAGGAAAGAGTTTGTGAGTCGGCCATACTGCACAACGTCAAGCAGAGACTTAAATGCTAATATCTTTATACCAAAAGTTGATTTGGAAGTCTCTAGGTATAAGTATAGACTCTAGATGTTGATATCAAGAGATGACCCATATTTGTAGGCAGGGATGGTCAATTGGTCAGTCCACTTAGGATCTAGTCTTGTGGATTGTGCGAAAGTTTTAAGAAGAAGATAATCGCAGAAGACTTTTGTAATGCGCGAAACTGGGCCTCTTGGAAGAGGACAGTTGACAAAACTAATTATAGAAGAAAAGTAAGGAAGGCTTGGTAGGCACATCTATAGGGCCGTATCCATGGCGTGGTAATGAGGTATGAGCTCGTTTTGTAGATATAGCTAGAGGATCAGCCAGCTTATGTGAGAAATAAAAAGGGAGAAAACTTAGCATTGGAGATATCCTAGCATGGTCCCGGGTTTCAAAGTCTGGTAAAGAAGGGTGACAAGAGGTCCATGTCCTTACCAAGGAGAGTCAGCATCCAGGGCAGGTGCCATGGTCATGTACCATCCAATGATAGCTTAGTTATTCCGGGCGTTGTCCAAGGGACCAGGTGTCACAGCCTAAAAAGCTAAGATGAGGTAAGCTGTGACATAGGGGCTTCCACCAGGTCTCCTTGTAAGGACAGAGGCCCAGCCTCAGCACAGTTTAGATGGTTTGAAAATGGTTTGTGACAGTCTCAAGGAGGCCCTATGCTAGGTTAGAAGAGGTATTTAGGGTCCTGGCTTGAGCGGGCCTGGTGGTAAAGAGGGTCAGCCGGATTTGAAAGTTTTATGGCCTATAATTTAGATAGACAGGACTTAGGAATCCATAATATGTCAGAAATATGGATAATGGATCCTGCAGGATGGGTCTGATGGTATGGATGAAATTTGATATGAGGACATTTTGTCAGGTCCCTTGACAGGGAGGCCTGCCTGGAAAAGCTGGTTAGGGATAAAAATCCGGCTACATTTAGCAACTATGAGGTTAATGCCAGGTTAAACCACTACTTGTCAAGCAGGATTAGGTTGAGGAATGGGTCTTATATAGTGATAGATAAGACTGAAGCCATGACTGTCATAGATACAATTCAGGCAGGTACATGAGGGTCAGCCAACTGTGCAAATACAGTCTTGGACAGTATTATGGGCACTGGTAGATGAAGAGGCTAGGCAGATGCGCGAGGGACATCTGTCGGCATTATACTAGTCGACTTTATAGACATGTAAGTCAGAGAGGATGGGAGGACCATCAGAGAGCAAAAGTGAGAGATGTCCCTGACTGATGGCAGAAAATGCCAAGGTCCATGGTTTTAGCAGCTGGGACTTTTGGAGATATCCCGAGGAGGAGCCAGGACCCATTTTGACTCCTACCGCCATAATCAAGAGTCTCAGGGACCACTACTGCTATTAGGTTTGGTAGACATGGCGAAGAAGTGCGGTTATAGGCCAGATTTGTCATGGTCTCAATAAAGAATGGTGATAGTAAAGAGACTTCTACTCATTGAGTGAGGTCGTAGAAATTATAGGGGCTGGTCGCATAATAAAAGATGTCTTTAAAGAGATTGAGGACAAGCGCGGACTTGACCTGGAGTTTAAGGTAGTCTAAAATAATTTGGAAATAGTGTAATGAAATGAAGACACATCAGAAATAAAGAGAGAGTGGGCATCTCATTTTAGCCCTTGAGCCGTAATTATGAGATCTAGCTATTCGATTGATTTTATGCCAGCCTCACTTGTCTGGATAGCCTCATAGATATATGATTGCTACCATCGTAGGCCAGGCTTGTGTTACTAAATACTGATGTGGCATTTTCACATAGTCACGAGGAGGGAGTCCAGTGAGGGTGAAAAGCCTGTCCAGCAGGTGAGTCTGCACCTGTCCCTCGTAAGGCAAAGGTTGGCTGCCTCTCAAAAGGTCATGTGTTTATTTTTACAGCCTTTCCTATGTCTAAGTCATCACCACATGGCTTCCTACGAAGAGCCTGCTGGATTTTATAAAGGAATAATGGCATCTATAGGTCTGGTATCAGTTATATACAAAAATTTGATACCTCGGTCTCAGGCTTGCTAAGCGACCATATCAGGCGTGAGATATATCGTCAATATAGAAGGTCTCGGCTGGCCTGCAGTGCCTCCATAGACGCTTAGGACCTGGTTTCTCAGGGCCTTATCTAGTGATCAAACTCCCTGTTTCCCTAAAGTAAGAGGCTATAGCCTAGGCATTCAGTTGAATGGTCTCAGGTCAAGACTTGATATTTCTATTTCCTCAGGACATTAGGAGTTTATAGAAAAGAACCAACAGGTTTTCATTACTACCAGCCTGTAGGGTAGGCTCTCCCCAAAGCACCATCATGGCACAAGCGCTCTTTATCCCCCTGGTCCGACAATACATAGGGGACTTCTCTTTCAGCATTGCCTATAGTGGATAAGAGGCCCAGGAGGCCGTTTATATGGTCACCATGAAGGTGGGTTATCAATATTAAATCTATGCCCTTAAAACCACAGCCAATCTTCTTCAGAAATCTGACTTCCTTCACCACAATCTATTAAAATTTTTATTCTTTATAATTTATAAAGGCGCTGGAACAAAATCTTTCAGGTGTTGAACGTTGCCCAGTACCTATCATTGTAAGATTTAACATTTATTCACCTTCTTCCTAAGTTGTTTCAATGACTGCCATAAGTAAGCCACCAAAAGATAGAAACTAATATATATATAAGTCCTGGTATAGGTGCACCATCCAGAACAAGTTGACAAAAGTCCTTGCTAAAGGTTGAAAAATGTAGTGAAACTACCAATCAAGCCAGTAGCAAATAGGTTGTATATTTGTGGCCTAAGCCTTGCAAGTAGACACCTTGCAAGTAGGGCTAGAGCAAAGGAACCTACTAGGTTAACCACTAGGGTAGCCATAGGTAGGTAGTGGAATAGGCTCAAAAATAGTCCTTCCACATGGTTAGCCTTAATAACTATAAGGTCAGGTTTATGGTTTGTAAGACTATCCAGTCTAGTGAATACTACGAATCTTAGTAGAGATCCTATCAGACCACCCATAAAAATATATGGTAGGGACTGGTCATACTTAGAATTTTTTATCATAGGACCACCCCCAAGAAGCAGGCTCCAATAGACAGGCTTAGACTAAGTCCTATATATAGAAAACTTATGAGTACATGTTCCTCCAAGGCTAGGTTTACATTTTCTACTATAAAGGTTGAAAAAGTGGTAAAACCACCTAAGAAGCCTGTACCATGAAAGAGACCAGCAGCGCCCCTACCTAAAGTGACTGTAAATGTAAGCCAGTAGAAAGAGAACCCAAGACATTTATAAAAGGGTATGTAGTACTTTTTGATTCAATTTTATCCTGAATGTAGACACCGGTAGAGTAGCGAGTAAGAGCACCTAGACCCCTACCTAGACCTACAAGTATTGTATTTTAACATAAAAACTCCAATAACAATTTATATAATATCACCATTCTCTTGGGACTTAATATCAATTTTAGCACAAATTAGGATAAATAAGTTACAATTGAATACAAAATATGGATATAAAATAAAAATTACTTTTGTGGTATAATCAGAGGAAAGGATGGTGTTTTTGGCCAGGTTACATCGATTGAATTTCAAAAAGAATAAGGATAGGGTCAACCTATATGTTGATGGGGCCTATCTGATGTCAATGTATGCAGAAATGGTCTACAAGTACAATATCAGTGTAAATTCAGAAATCGACAAGGAAAGGTTGACTGAAATAATAAAAGGCTGATGACCATGGGAGAAGGCCAAGAACAAGGCCCTTAAACTACATTTCCAGGTTAGAGAGGTCAGAAAAGAAGGTCAGGACAAGTTACAAGATGAATTTGACCAGGAAATAATAGATATGGTCATTGACTTTTGAAGAAATATTCCTTTTGTGGATGATGATAGGTTTGCAGCCAGGATAGCAAATAATTCCATGAAGTTTAAGAGGGTTGGTAAAAATAGGATAAAGAAGGACCTCTATATGAAGGGGATAGATAGTGCCATGATTGACAAGACCCTATCTGATATAGACCAGGATGAAGAACTGGAAAATGCCATATCTGGCAGAAAAGACTGTGCGAAAATTAAGTCCGATGACAAGAAGGTTCTTAGGACAAAACTATACCAACACCTATCCTATAAGGGATTTGGATATGATACTATAAATTCTGCCATACGTCATGTCCTAGACATATGATGGCAATATTGTTTGGAGAAGGTCAAGATGAAGAATATGATTATATTGGCTATCAGTATATTAATTGCTATATACAACATCGTTAGCCTGTATATGGATGATAGAAGGTAAAAATCAAATAGACTTATGATTCAGCCTGTGATAAAAATTAAGTTATCATGATTTTGAAGGGAATAGAATAATGATGGAATTACAAGACAGGCTTGAACTGTCTAAGAAAAGAAATATAGAAAAATTGGAATCTTTGAGGGCGTAAAAGGGATCTAAGCTAAAACTAGGTATACGGAGGTACATTCAATCCTATCCACAATGCCCACTAGCTACAGCCGAATTTATCAGGACAAGTATGACCTGGACAAGGTTATATTTATACTGCAGGTGACCCGCCACATAAAAAGTGTGTCTTGAATAAGTTTAAGCGTTTTGATATGGTCGTACTGTCAACATTAAAGAACGATGATTTTTTAGTTTCTGACTATGAAATCTTGTCAGACAAGGAGAGGGACTACACTGTAGATACCCTAAGGCATATAAGTGAGACCTATCCCAATGAGGAGTTGTATTTTATAACAGGGTCAGATGCCCTAAATCAGATGGAAACTTGGAATGAATTTCAAGAAAATTTCAAGCTGGCCAAGTTTGTAGCAGCCATCAGGCCGGGCATAAATCTTTTAGAAACCCAAGAAAATGTAGAAACTTTTAGGCAGAGGTATGAGGCTGATATAGATATGATATATGTTCCTTCTTTGGAAATATCGTCAACTTATATTAGGAGCCTAGTAAAAAATGGTAGGAGTATTAAGTACCTGGTACCTAGTAGGGTAGAGGAATATATAAATGTACACAATTTGTATGGAGGTGTTGTTAGGTAGATGGAAAAATCGGTTATGATAGAAAAATTAAAGGATTATCTACCGGAAAAAAGATGGACCCACTCATTAAATGTGGCCAGGGCAGCAGTTAAGTTATCTGAATTGGTAGGCTGTGATTCACAAAAGGCTGAAATAGCTGGTATTTTACATGATACAGCCAAGTATGTAAAGTTGGCAGATGTAGGTTCCTACTGTGAAAAGTACAATATTCAATTAGATGAAATGGAAAAGAAGAGCACAGCCCTATCCCATAGTGTATTGGGTTATTATATAGCCAAGTACGAATTTGGTATTGAAGATGAAGATATATTGAGTGCAATCAGGTATCATACTACGGCAAAGCCTGATATGAATATATTAGAGAAGATTATATATGTAGCAGATGCAATAGAGGTTGGCAGGGATTATCCAGGAGTTGATGACTTAAGAGAGGTGGCCTATAGTGGGGACTTAGATAGGGCTGTCTTGATGGCCTTGGACAATGCTATTATGTCGGTTATTAGAAAAAAAGCACCTCTACATTTGAGGACTATAGAAGCAAGAAACTATTACTTGGCCCAGGTCAAAAAGTAAAAATAGGTTAAGGAGATTGAGGAGAAAGATATGACAACAGTAGAAAATATGGTAAAAAGCAATGTATGATGCACTCGACGATAAGTTAGGTCAAGATACAGCTATTCTGAATATAGGCAAGGTATCTAGTTTATGTGATTACTTTGTAATAACATCAGCATCGTCTTCAAGACAGGTAAAAGGCAATTGCAGACAGCGTTGAAGATGCTATGACGGAATTAGGGCTTGAGCCTAGGGGTAAGGGAAGGCAGAGAGATGCAGAATGGATCCTGCTTGATTATAGGTGATGTAATGGTCCATGTATTTGATGAAGAAAATAGGGCCTTTTACAACCTGGAAAAGGTTATGGAAGGATGCTCCATGCAGATCCTGAATCACTTTAGTTGGGTTAGATTAAATCGTTTTAAAAAGCCTCAAAAATTTTAACCAATATGTCGATTTTTATTTTGATTTTTATTATATAAGACCTACTTGTTTATCTTTTAAATATTGACAAGGCAAGGGCTTTATGTTAATATAAGTCATAGGTTTTAGGCTGAATTTTTAGCCAAAAGAAAATACAATATGAATATAAAGCGAGTAGTAGGAGCCAGCTATTTTTAGAGAGCCAATGGGTGGTGGAAATTGGTAGATAGTTAACTTTTGAACTTGCCGGTTAAACTTATATACCGTAGTTGGTCTAACAACATCGAGAGTCCAAATTTATTTGGAAATTAGGGTGGTACCGCGAGAATATTATCGTCCCTAAACAAAACTGTTTAGGGCTTTGTTGTTAACCATTAGAAATTTATATTTTTGAAGGAGGCAGATCTATGAGCGTATACGATTTTAAAAGTATAGAAAAGAAATGGCAAAAGGCCTGGGATGAAAAGGGCCAATACAAGATGGATACTAGAGATACTCAAAGCCAAAGTACTATTGTTTGGAGATGTTCCCATATCCATCAGGAAAGATCCATATGGGTCATGTTAGGAATTATCAATAGGTGATGAATGTAGTAAAGGATTTAAGAAGATGCAGGGACTATAATGTTTTTACACCCAATGGGCTGGGATTTTCAGTTTACCTGCATGAAAATGCAGCCATAAAAACAATATACATCCACATGTATGGACTATGTCAAATATAGAAGAAATGAAAGAACAGTTGAGTATGCTAGGTCTTAGCTATGATTGGGACAAGGAGGTAGCAACTTCAACTCCGGAATACTACAAGTGGACTCAAAAGATATTCTTAGAATTCTACAAGGCTGGTTTGGCCTATAAGAAGAATTCATTTGAAACTGGTGTCCATCATGTGAAACAGTATTGGCCAATGAGCAGGTAGTTCAGGGCCAGTGTGAAAGGTGTGACAGTCTGGTTGAAAAGAAGGAATTAGAACAGTGGTACTTCAAGACTACTGAATTTTCAGAAGAGCTATTGGCTGACTTGGATGGCCTAGATGGATGGCCAGAAAAGGTTAGGTTGATGCAGAAAAACTGGATAGGCAAGAGCTTTGGTGCAAATGTTACTTTCCAGATAGATGGAAGCGACCAGGAGATATCTGTTTACACTACTAGACCTGATACAATCTTTGGGTCAACATTTATGGTTCTGGCTCCAGAATCACACTTGGCCAGAGACCTGGTAGCAGGTACAGAATATGAGCCGGTATTGGATGAATTTTTAGCCAAGATGCATACCATGACTCAGATTGAAAGGGAGGCTGCCGACCTGGAAAAGGAAGGTAAGTTTATAGGCAAGTATGTAATCAATCCACTAACAGGTAAAAAGATGCCTATATGGATAGCTAATTATGTATTGGCAGATTATGGTACGGGTGCCGTAATGGGTGTTGCTGCCCATGATGATAGGGATAATGACTTTCCTAAAAAGTATGACCTAGAAATAATACCAGTAATAGATGAAGATGACAAGATGATAAACTCAGGTCAGTTCGATGGTATGAACAAGAATGAGGCCTTTGACAAGATAATTGAAAAGCTTGAAGAAATGGGCAAGGGTAACAAGAAGACCAACTTCAGATTAAGAGACTGCCTAATATCTAGACAGAGGTATTGGGGATGCCCTATTCCAGTTATATACTGTCCGGACTGTGGAATAGTTCCGGTAGATGAAAAGGACTTGCCAGTCCTACTTCCTACAGATGTAGAATTTACAGGTAAGGGAGAGTCTCCTCTTGCAAGTTCAAAGACTTTTACAGAGTGTTCATGCCCTAAGTGTGGCAAACCGGCTAGAAGAGAAATAGATACTATGGATACCTTCGTGGATTCTTCATGGTACTATATGAGATATGCAGACAATATGAATTCAGACAGGCCATTTGATACTGATGTAGTAAATAATTGGTTACCTGTTGACCAGTATATAGGTGGCGTAGAGCATGCTATCCTTCACCTTCTATATGCTAGATGGTTTACTAAGGCCTTTAAGAAGCTAGGTTGGACAAGCCATGATGAGCCATTTAAGAACCTTCTAACTCAGGGTATGGTATTGATGGATGGGTCTAAGATGTCTAAATCAAAGGGTAATACGGTATCACCGGTAGAATTGGTTGAAAAGTACGGTGCCGATACTGCTAGATTATTTATCCTATTTGCAGCCCCACCAGAAAGAGACCTTGAATGGTCTGAACAGGGGGTTGAAGGTTGCTTCAAGTTCTTAAACAGAGTATATAGGTTGGTTGACGAGTTAGCACCAGTAGCTAAGTTAGAACTTGAATTTGGAAACCTAACTAAGGCTGATAAGGATATGAGGGCCAAGACTAACAACACCTTAAAGAAGGTTACAGAAGATCTAAATGATAAGTTTGGCTTCAATACTGCAATAGCAGCCCTAATGGAATTGATCAATGACCTGTACAAGTACAAGGAATTGGAAGATAGAAATGACGCCGTTATCAAGGAGGCTATAAAGGCTGTTGTTGTAATACTTGCACCATTTGCCCCACACCTTGGTGAAGAATTGTGGTTGATGATCGGCAAGGAGGCCAGTGTATTTGATATAGGATGGCCAGACTACGATAAATCAGCTATCCAGTTGGATGAAGTCGAGATAATCGTCCAGGTAAATGGTAAGGTTAGAAATAAGATTAATGCCCCAGTAGGCATAGACCAAGACGTCATGAAAAACCAGCCCTAAATGACGAAAAGATAAAAGAATTTATAGAAGGAAAAAATGTAGTCAAGGTGATAGCTATACCTTCAAAGCTAGTGAATATAGTTGTAAAGTAGAGGTTAGAAATGAATGAACAAAGAGAAAGAAACTAAGGGATAGTTTATTGGGACCATAACGGCTATCGTTTGGGGTTTGGCTTATATTCAAAGGACGGGTATGGAGCACATAGGACCCTTTGCCTTCAACTTCTTTAGATGTTTGTTGGGTACAAGTTTCCTCTTATTGGTTAGTTTGTTTTTGAAAGTACAAGAATGTAGTGACACTCAAGGCAGCCAACTTCAAGCCAAAGCTAGTGACAAAAACCTATTGGTAGGAGGAACACTTGCTGGTGTATCCTATTCCTGGCCATGAGTTTTCAGCAGGTTGGTATGGTGAGTACAACTGCATCTAAGGCAGGTTTTATAACTACTATGTATATAGTCTTAGTGCCTTTAATGGGTGTATTCTATGGTAGGAGGCCGTCAGTAAAAACTTGGATATGCGTTTTAATTGCTGCAGTTGGTCTATACCTAATATCTATCAAGGAAGGTTTTGTATAGAGAAGGGTGACTTTTTGGTATTTATATCAGCCATATTATTTGGATTCCAGATAGTGGTAGTGGATATATTTGCCCCAAAGGTTGACTCAATCAAGATGAATATGACCCAGTTTATAACTTGTGGTATCTTGTCTTTGATAGTAGTCCTATTCAAGGAAACTGTGACTATAGAGGCAGTCAAGGCAGCTGGTGTGGCTATCCTGTATACAGGTGTCATATCTAGTGGTGTGGGCTTTACCCTACAGGTTGTCAGCCAGAAGAGCATATCGCCGACTATAGCATCTCTTATCATGAGTACGGAAGCTATATTCTCACTGGTAGCCGGAATTTTAATCTTGGGTGAAAGATTGGTTCCAAAGGAAATGCTGGGATGTCTAGTAATGGTAATTGCCATAGTATTGGCCCAGGTGGACCTACCAAAGAGAAAAAAGAAAGATGGTACAAGTCAAGGTTAGATGAGCTGAATTATATACGGATTTTTAAAAGGGTTAGGTTCATATCACCACCAATAGTTAGACCCAAAAATCTAACTATTGGAAGCTAGATCTCGATTTGTAACTCTTTTAAAAATAAAAATTAAAAATAGGATAAAACTTATTGACATTAAAATCTCTATTTAGTATACTATATGAGTAATTGCCGCACTTTGCGTAAAGGTGGCTGATATGCTGAGCAGTGCTTGGCAAAAACTCTACTTTGTAGATACCTGACCCGGCGAGTTTGAGAACAAGGAGTGTATTATGTACGCTATAGTTAAGACTGGAGGAAAGCAGTATAAGGTTTCGAAGGTGATGTCTATTCGTGGAAAAGCTAGGGGGCTAACGAAGGTGATGTTATACTGTTTAGAAGAAGTGATAGCAGTAAACAACGGTGAACTTAAGTGAGGTACTCCTGTAGTTGAAGGTGCATCTGTTCAAGGCTAAGGTCGTAGAACAGGGCAAGGCTAAAAATAATCATGTTATAAGTACAAGCCAAAAGAAAGACTACAGAAGAAAGAACGGTCATCGTCAGCTATATACTAAGATCATAGTATGAAAAGATCAATGCTAGTCATCATCGATTAGTAACATTTTATTATAATGACAAATTTAAAATTAAGGCTTTGAATTGAGGGGTCACGCAAATTATGGCGAATTTGGATACGACATAGTAAAGTGCGTCATGCCACGAACTAATTCAATCGGGGTTATCAATTCACTTGAAGAGCTACAGAATGTAGGTTTTGAGGTTCAAGAGAAGGCAGAGGAAGGTTTTATAGCAGCTTTATAAAGAGGATGATATAGAAAAGTCCCAACTCTTATTAAACCACCTAAAACGTACATTAGAGGAAATTAGTAGAGAATATCCAAAAATATAAAAATATATGAGAAAAGTAGGGGGTGACTCCAGATGTTAAAATGAATTTACAGCTTCTTGCACTCTAAGAAGGAGTTGGTTCTTCTAGAATGGTAGAGTCAGTTTCTAAAAAGACTTGGTGTTAAGAGATCTCGATGGTCAGACAGTGACTGCTGGTCTATCATAGATTGACGAGAGGAACTAAGATTCATCCTGAACAAATGTTGGAAAGGGTGGAGATGATACTCTATTCGCACTTGTTGATGGAAAAAGTTAAGTTCGAAGATTGAGACAAGAGAGAGAAAAGAAAAGTAAGTATATATCCGAGTAGAAATCGCTGAATAATCAGATGATGGGCTATCGAATTTTCGATAGCCCATTTTTATAAAAAGGGTGTAAGAATGTTTATAGACAAGGCTAGAATATTTGTCAAGGCAGGTAATGGTGGTAACGGTGCAGTTTCCTTTAGGAGGGAGAAGTACGTGCCAGCAGGTGGACCGGATGGTGGTGATGGTGGCAGAGGTGCCAATATTATCATGGTGGCTGACACAGGCCTTAGGACCTTGATGGATTTTAAGTATAAAAAGTATCTCACAGCATGGTGAAGATGGGTCTAAGAAGAAACGTGCTGGTAAAAATGGCGAAGATCTGATTTTAAGCGTTCCAGAGGGAACTGTCATCAGGGATGAAAAGACGGGCCTAATCATTGCCGACCCTAAAAAGGCTGGAGATAAGGCAGTAGTTGCTAGAGGTGGCTATGGTGGCAAGGGTAACCAGCACTTTGCAAATGCAGTTAGACAGGCTCCTGCCTTTGCTAAGTCAGGTACAGATGGCCAGGAAAGGTGGATTACACTTGAATTAAAGATGATAGCTGATGTGGGTTTAGTGGGCTTCCCAAATGTAGGTAAGTCTACCCTCATCGGTGGTTACATCTGCCAAGCCAAAGATAGCCAACTACCACTTCACAACCCTACTCCAAACCTGGGTGTTGTCCAGACACGCCACGGGGAGTCCTTTGTAATAGCTGATATACCAGGTATAATAGAAGGGGCTGCAGATGGGGTAGGACTAGGCCATGACTTCCTAAGACATGTAGAAAGAACCAAGGTATTGGTTCATATAGTAGATATATCAGGCATAGAGGGTAGGGACCCTATTGATGACTTTGAAAAGATAAATGAAGAGTTGAGACTTTACAATGAAAAGTTGGCTTCTAGGCCCCAGATAGTGGTTGCCAACAAGTCTGACCTACTCTTTGATGAGACTATTTACGAAAACTTCAAAAAGACTATGGAAGAAAAGGGCTATGAAGTATTCAAGATGTCAGCTGTAACTAGGGATGGGGTTGACCAGGTAATAGACAAGGTAAGCCAGCTTCTTAATGAGGTTGAAGATGTTGAACTGGTTAGTCAGGAAGAAATGTATAGGCCAGAACTTGATGTAGATGATGAGGGTGGCCTAAAGGTTGAAATAGATGAAGATGGTATCTATGTAGTTACTGGTAAGGAATTGAGACGTATCATGTACTCGGTAAACTTTGATGATATGGAATCATTACAGTTCTTCCAGGCCCAGATGGAGAGCAAGGGTGTCTTTGATATGCTTAGACAAGCAGGTATAGAAGATGGAGATACTGTTAAGATTTATGAATTAGAATTTGAATTCTACAACTAATGGATCAGTCCCAGTTGAATTTAAAAAGGAGGAAGCTAAATGTTAAATGGCAAGAAGAGGGCCTACCTAAGGTCGTTGGCCAATACAACTAAGCCTACTAGCCAGATAGGCAAGGAAGGTATAACACAGGACTTTTTAGACCAGTTAGAAGACCAGCTAAGGGCTAGGAGTTGATTAAGGTGACTATACTAGACAATGCCGGTATAGATGCCAAGGAAGCTGCTAATGCTATATGTGCAGAAATCAGGGCTGAGTTTGTCCAGGCTATAGGTAGCAAGTTTACTATATATAAGAAAAACAACGAAAACCCTAAAATATCTTTCCCAGGTCATGAACAGGCCAAGCCTAAGGACAAGAGGGAAGCAAGTGGCAAGAGGGTAACAAAGAAGCAGGCTACTATAAGATCTATAAGGAAAAAAAGCAAGGCTAGTAAGTCATATAATTATTGAAAGTGTTAAAATAAATCGCATAAAATTTTTAAAGTGCATAAATTAAATATATAACTTTGTTAATTTTTATAAAAATTAAATAATATATTGAAATTTTCGTCCTATAGTAGTATTATCCTAACTGTAGGACTTTTTAATTCCTATAAAATAAGGAGGGTGTTTGTAGAACTCTCCAGCTTAAAAGGAGGTACAAAAATGGAAAGAGTAACATTGGAAGACGTAAAAGAAGCAAGAGGCATAATTGAAGATGCGATTTTGAAGACTGACATACTAGAAAATGTAAGATTGTCAGAAAAACGGGAGCACAGGTATTTTATAAGTGTGAAAACCTACAGAGAACAGGATCATTCAAAATCAGGGGAGCTTGCAATAATATAGCCCATCTTACTGACCAAGAAAAGGCTTGCGGAGTAATAGCATCAAGTGCGGGTAACCATGCCCAAGGGGTGGCTCTAGGAGCAAAAAATGCTGGTATAAAGGCAACTATATGTATGCCTGCTAATGCACCAATATCAAAGGTTGCTGCAACTAAGAGCTATGGGGCAGAAGTCGTTTTACATGGTACTGTATATGATGATGCATATGCCAAGGCTGTAGAAATACAGGCCCAGACAGGTGCTACCTTCCTACATCCTTTTGATGACAAGTATGTAATTGCAGGTCAAGGAACAATAGGACTAGAAATATATGAACAGTTAGACGGAAACGTTGATACAGTTTTAGTTCCAATCGGTGGTGGTGGAATTATAGCTGGTATAGCGACTGCCCTAAAGGAATTGAACCCAAATATAAAGGTGATAGGTGTGCAGACTTGCAATATACCTTCAATGAAAAAATCATATGAAAATGGTAAGATAACATCTGCCTTCAATGATATAACTATAGCTGATGGTATAGCAGTTAAGACTCCAGGTAGCCTGACATTTGATATAATTTCAAGGCTTGTAGATGATGTTATAACTGTAACAGAAGAAGAAATAGCTGAAGCTATCCTATTTATGATGGAAAACCAGAAGTTGGTAAGTGAAGGTGCAGGTGCAGTTAGTACAGCAGCCCTTTTATCTGAAAAATACAAGCCACTTGCAGGTAGAAAGAGTAGTATGTGTTGTATCAGGTGGTAACGTAGATATAAATACCCTTTACAGGATAATGAGCGTTGCCCTTAAGAGACAGGAGTAGAAAATCAGCATAGTTGCTGAACTACCAGACGTACCAGGTGCCCTAGCTACACTTGTATCAATTATAGCTAAGAAGGGTGGCAATGTCCTTACTATTAACCAGGACAAGCTAGCTACAGGTAAGTACATAAAGAAGCAGACTGTAGAAGTAACTATGAGACTGTAGACTTTGATCAGATAAATGCCATGAAGTCTGCCTCGTTGAAAAATGGTATAAAGGTTGAATTCTTATAGGAAGCAAATTCTACATAGCTATATCTCTAAGTATATCTTGTAAATTTTATACAATTGTGGTATAATACAACGTTGCAATATAAGTTGCAATATAATTAATAGGTAGGAGGTAAGAATAATGGGAGAAGTAATATTCACAAACAAGGCCCCAGCAGCAGTTGGGCCGTATTCGCAGGCAATTAAGGTAGGAAATGTAGTATATTGTTCAGGTCAGGTGCCACTGGTACCAGAAACTGGACTACTAGTAGAAGGAGATATAAAAGCTCAGGCTGGTCAGGCCCTAAAGAATGTAAAGGCTGTTTTTGGATGAAATAGGCTGATGTAACTCAATGTAGTAAAGACTACAGTATTTATACTGGATATGGAAGACTTCGGACCAGTAAATGAGGTATATGCTGACTTCTTTGGTGACCACAAGCCAGCTAGATCTTGCGTAGCAGTGGCTGAATTGCCAAAGGGGGCAAGGGTAGAGGTAGAAGTATTAGTAGTTTTGTAATTAAAATATAAGTTACAATATAATATTTAATAAAAATAAATTCGTAAATTGCAATAACTCACATATCTAATTGTGATGTGAAAATTTGAAGGAGGATTTAATGGAATTAAAAAATAAAAGAAGGGCACTTAGTTCTATTTTCGTATCTTTAGCTCTGCTCTTAAGTATGGTAGTCACTACAGTACCTGGACAGGCGCAGACACAAAATACACTAGAAATAGCTAAGTACGTAAATGTTTCAGGAGCATCCCAGTGTGGTGCTAATCCAGAATCAGCCGTTTACAGTGGCAAGGTAACCATGAAGGTACCTATGACTGAAGTTATGAAGGATCATGAGGCAGATATGCAGCAAGCATCAGGTCAAGGATTGTACCCATGGAATAAAAATAAAAATGGGATAGCCTATATAACATATGATGTTAAGTTTCCATCAAATGTAGACTTTGGATCTATAAGGGCAACAGAAACATCAAGCTTTATAAACAAGGTAGAGGCTATGCCTATAAACAATAATCAGGTTTCACTTAAGATGACATTGGTTGATGAAAACTGGCAGGGCATATACAACAAGTATTTGGCTGACAAGGCTAATCCAAACGACCATACGGTTGACATAGAAATACCTTATACAGTGAGGGCGTCTAGTAGGGAAGAGGCACAAAGGTTAGAGAACCAATTAATAACTGCAAATGGAGAGTTTACTTTTTATACAGGACGTAGTTTTTTTAGTATGAAAACTACTTATAATTCGGATACAGCAAATAAACCATTTGTCAGTGGTATGAGCTCATGTTTTTCTCAACCTGTAGAAGCCACAGATGACCTGGAAGGAGATTAACTTATAGGTAATGATCACAGCATGATAAGGTGTATGAGGCTAGGAAGTCTGATTCATTAGATGTTGTAGGAGCACTAAATGTAAAGCCTATAAAAGATAAGATGAGAGCCCTAGAAAATCAATATCAAGGTGCTGTGGCAAATGGTATAAAGCTGTCGGATATAAATACTAGCTTTTACAGCAACTATGACCCTACCAGAGATCTGGAATTTTCTGCACCCTCATAGATTAGTTCTAGAAGGAGCTAAGGGCAAATTTGAAATGATTAACCCAACCATAAATGGACAATTGTTAACTGTAGAACTTAGGCTGGTAGGTGCCAATAATATAGATACCTATAAAAAATTAGCTGATGCAATAAATGAGGTTAGTGATACTCTAAAGGTAACTGTAAAGAGCGTTAGGTTTAGTTCAACTTCTAGGCCAAATACAGAGTATACAATAAATGGAACTGTTGCTGGTGATTTTTCAGCAAAGGCAACTAATACTGTGAGTGGAAAAGTAGTAAACTTCAAGTTCAAGTGGTTGGGAAAACAGTCAAGAGATGGTGCAGACTTTAGGGCACTAAATAGTGATAATATCAGATTTACACTGATGTATAAGGATACAGATCCACAGATTGCAGAGGGAACGGATTACTTAGAAGGGGATATACTTATAGGTAATGATACACAACATGATAAGGTCTATGAGGCCAATAAGTCAGATATCCTAGATATAACAGGGGCTCTAAATGTAAAACCAATAAAACAAAAATTAAGAGATTTAGAAAACCAGTATGTAGGAGCAGTGGCAAATGGTATAGATGTGTCAAATATTGATACTAGCTTTACAGCCAGTATTACCCTACCAGATGGTATGGAATTTACGTCATCAAATCCACCAGCAATTTGTAGATTGGTGTTAGAACAAGTTTGAAATAACAGGGTCAAGCCTAAGTGGAAAAACATTGACTGTAAAGATGAGTCTGAAGATCTGCTGGTATAAATACATACCAACAATTGGCTAATGCAATAGATGCAGTTGATGATACCCTAAATGTAACTGTAAAGGGTGTTAAGTTTAGTGGATCTTCTAGACCAAATACAGAGTACACAATAAATGGAACTGTAGGTGGTAATTTTACAGCAAAGGCAACTAATAGAGTGAAAGTGGAAGATAATAAACTTTAAATTTACTTGGTTGGGGAAAAACAGTCTAGAGATGGCGCAGATTTTAGGGGCCTTAAACAGTGATAATATCCAGTTTACATTAAAGTACAATGGTACTACACCTCCTAATCCTCCAGGTGGAGGGTGGAGGAGGTGGAGCAGTGGTGGAGAAAACCCACCTAATCCTCCTGGCAGAGTAGACAGGAGACGATAGGGTTGAAACAGGAATAAAGATTTCTCAAAAGTACTATGACAAGGCTAAGACAGTAATAGTAGTTAGACATGACCCTATTCCCAGACTCAATGACAGCCTCAGTATTGGCCAAGCTAAAGGATGCTCCAATCCTACTTAACCCAACAAACAAGCTAGACCCTAGAGTGGGCGCTGAAATAAAGAGACTAGGTGCTGAAGAAGTAATTATAGTAGGTGGTCCAGACTCTATATCTGAAAAGGTAAGAGGAGACCTAAAGGCCTATGACAAGGATAAGGATGTAGAAAGAATCGCCGGTGTAGACAGGTACGGTACATCTGAAATGGTAGCAAGAAGAGTAACTGGTATAACAGGCAAGAAGAATACAGGAGTAATAGCTTCAGGCCAGGTATTCCCGGATGCCCTATCAGTAGGAACATTCGCATCTAGAGATGGATATCCAATACTACTAGTCAAGAGGAACCTTGTACCAGACCAGGTTGTAAGGGCTATCAAGGACCTAGACATCAAGAAGACTTATATAGCAGGTGGAACTAACACAATATCTAAGTCTACAGAAGCCAAGCTTCCAGGCGTTTTGGAAAGAATGGCAGGTAAGGACAGGTATGAAACATCAGTTGCCATAGCCAAGTCTAAGTTTAGGGATAGTAAGGAAGCCTTTATAGCATCAGGTGAAGAATTCGCAGATGCCCTAGTTATCTCACCAGTATCTGGTAAGTACAACAGGCCAACATTACTGGCATCAAGAAACAAGAAGACTAATGCTGTAGTTAAGAAGTATATAGAAGAGTCTTACTTGACTAGCATTACAGCTATAGGTGGAGAAAAGTACCTACCAAATAGTATAATGTTAGATTTAGCAGGTAAAGTAGAAAATTAAATAACAAATATTATAGAAAATGTGATATAAAGATAGTATGAAAAAGCTCTCCAGGGGATTTCCCTGGAGGGTATTTTTATTTATATATACACAAGAGTATAAATGTAATAAAGATACAAGTAGATTGGGCTCTATGTCAAAATAACGTTGGTGATAATTTTAAATCAATAAAAATCTATTAAATTATGCGGCAGCATCCATAGCAAACTTATAGCTATGGATGTTGCCCTTTGTATTTTATACCTTTCCATTAGCATTATCCTTGCCTTAAAAATTCCTAAAAACTCCTATATCCGTAGGATACTCTTTTTAATCACCTTTTATCTTGTTATTCTTACCTCCACCATAGCATTCGTATAATCATATTTTAATGAGTTTAGCACATACTTTCTAAGCTTTTTAAGGCTTTTTATACTCTTCCTAAAACACATTGGTATTTCATCAGTCCTAGTATTTAGAATATCTTCAAACATAGCTACATCATTATTAGATATACTTAATAGGAAGTTTTGATAAAAATCATAGGCCTCTTTTAAGTTGGGAAATTCTTTTAACATATAATCTAATATATCAACTGAACTGGTCATATTTTTAAAAGTGCCTATTCTTGTAAAATATATCCTATTTAATTCACAGTTCTTCGCAAGCGGTATTTTCCAGTATCTCTTCAGTATTTTATACTCTCTAGACCTGAGTATTAAGCTTCTTCATCTCATTTATCCTTAACTTGTTTAACTCCCTTGTCAAGAGCTGTACTATGTGGAATTTATCGACCACAATATTGGCATGTGGAAAGACCTTCTTGGCAAGATCAATATATGGCTTATACATGTCTGTAGTCACATATTCTACCCTTTTTCTGACCTTCAAGGATAGGAATTAAAAATACTCAAAGAGGTATCTTTGCCTCCTATCCACCAGGATATCAAAAATATGACCGCCTTCTAAATCAGTTAAATTTACACTCATAGACGCATCAACTGTATTTACTGACTGAATTCGTCTATTGATAGAATCTAGGAAGATAATTTTTCTTCTCCTATCTTCAGTTAAACGGAGTATTCTGGCAACACTAGTAGGAGATACACAGTGTTCTCTTTTGCAATTAAGTCCATTGACTTAGTCTCACATAGGTTTAAAACTATTGACCTTTTAACATCATTCGATATGAAACACCCCTTATATCTACGATAGGTGTTTTGTACAAAGGATGACTCACAATGCTTACAGAAAAACCTCTGCTTTTAACCATTAATATCATTGGGTTTGTATTGACCCTATTAAAAAGTATTTTACGGTCTGAGCTTCCATTTTTAGTTATGTCATAATCATTGACTACACCACACTTAGGGCAGCAAGTCAGCCTGTAAACTTTCCCTTAGGGACTGTATATTCTATCCCTTGATATTTTCTTTTTGTTCCTAAAATTACTAAATTGTTATCGTTAATTCCTAAGATTTCTGTTATACTAGCATTAGAACACATATCATTTCTCCTTGTTTTTATTTTTGCGATTTAAATTATACACGAGATTTGATGTGTGTTCCTATGCAAAAATTAGCGTTGGGAGAATTTTTCTCTCACCAACGCTAAATGATACTCTGACCGTAGATTGCTGTATGATGTCTTAACCTAATCTCCTTTTATTTGCCTGGATGATATAATAAAAGATACAGATACTAGGAGGTTTGGCATGAGCGATACATGGATAGAAGTTACCATAGAGACTACAACTGAGGCTGTAGAGGCTATTACAAATATATATATGAGCATGGTGCCCAGGGTGCTATGATAGACGATCCAAAGGACTTTTTCTTCCAAAAAGGCCCATGAATATGATTGAGGACTATGCAGAAGAAGAATTGTTCCAGAGGGCTGATGGAGATGATTCTGTCAGGATAAAACCTATATTTCTGAAGAAAAAGATGTAGAGGTTTTATTTCAATAATCAGTCAAGAGGTAAAAATTGACTGATTACGGGATTGTATATAGGTCCGGGTAGGGTTTATACTGATTCGGTAAAGGAAGAAGACTGGGCTAACAATTGGAAGCAGTACTATAAGCCTACAAGGATAGGTAAGAATATAGTAATAAAACCTGAGTGGGAAAACTATGAGCCATCGGGTGATGATATAGTTATCAGGATGGACCCGGGTATGGCCTTTGGTACTGGTAGCCATGAGACTACAAGTATGTGTATAGCCAACCTGGAAAAGTATGTGGACAAGGATTCTACAGTCTTTGATATAGGTTGTGGAAGTGGTATTTTAGGTGTAGCAGCATGAAATTGGGGGCCAAGGATGTAGTTGGTATAGATATAGATGCTGTAGCAGTCAAAGTGGCCAATGAAAATATACTTATGAATGGTGTCCAGGATATTATGCTTGCTATGGAAGGTAACCTGGCAGATGATATGGATAAGAATAGGAAGGCAGATATTGTAGTAGCTAATATATATAGCTGATATTATAATTATCATAGCCAAGGATGTAAAAAACTTCTTGAAAGAAGGGTATTTTTATATCTTCTGGTATAATATTGGCTAAGGTAGATGAGGTGGTTGCTAGCCTTGAAGAAAATGGCTTCGAAGTAGTGAGTGTGAAAAAGAAGGGCAGATGGGCCTGTAATTGCTAGGTAGGAGAAAAGGTATGGATAGGTTTTTGTGGAACCAGGTCCAGCTTAATTTGGGTGACAAAAGCCTTTATATAGAGGGAAGATGTCAAACACATCAGCAAGGTCTTGAGGTATATGAGAGACGACGAGATAAGGGTATGTGACTCCAATAAGCATGAATATTTATGTAGGATTGAGTCTATAGATAAGACTAGAATCAACCTGTCTATAGTAGAAGAAATAGATATTAACAGGAGTCGAGGGTTAGGGTCAGCCTATGCAGGGTTTACCAAAATCAACTAAGATGGAGTATCCTGCAAAAATTGACAGAGCTGGTGTGGATGAGATGAGTCCTTGTAAATACCAGGAGGTCTGTTGTAAATATAAAGGGAGACAAGGCCGACAAAAGTTTGACCGCTGGGAAGAGGATTATATACGAGGCTGCCAAACAGTGTAAGAGGGCCTTATACCCAAGCTAAGGGGATATTATCCTTTGAAGATGCACTTGAAGATATGGAGGGAAAAATGATATAAATATATGCCCATATGAGGATGAAAAAAGAGCCTGGGTATCAAGGAAGCCCTTGCAGACTGACCTAGTGAAAAATATAATAGACAAAAAGGATGAGATCAGGGTTGGTATGTTTATAGGACCCAGAGGTGGATTCACTCAAGAAAGAAAATGACATGGTCAAGGAGGCTGGTATAGCTTCTGTAACTATGGGGCCTAGGATATTCAGGACGGAGACTGCATCCATTGTAGCTACAGCCATAACACTATAGCTGGGCGATATAGGAGGAAGTTAATTTGAAAGTGGCATTTTATACATTGGGCTGTGAGGTCAGCCAATACGAGACCGAAGCAATGCTTGAAATGTTTGAAAAAAATGGTTATGAAAATGTAGGTAGTGAGGACTATGCAGACGTATATGTTATAAATACCTGTACAGTAACCCATATGTCCGACAGGAAGTCTAGACAGTATATTAGGCGTGTGAAAAGAAAAATCAAATTCTATAATAGCTGTTGTGAGGTTTGCTATTCCCAGGTTTCATGAGAGGAAATCCTAGATATAGAGGATGTAAAACCTGGTAATGGGAACCAATGACAGGAGGACTATGTATGAACAAGGGTTGACAGATAGATTCTAATTCCAAGGTCCAGCACTGTTGACGATATTATGAAGGTCAGGGAGTTTGAAGAGATGAAATTAGCCAGACAAATGGTAAGACCAGGGCCTTTATAAAGATTCAGGATAGTTGCGATAGGTATTGTGAGTTACTGTATAATACCCTATGCAAGAGGAAGGATCGAGAGTCTAGGGATGAGGCAGGTATCATAGAAGAAATAGAAAAGTTGGCTGCCAATGGTTATAAGGAGGTAGTCCTAACTAGGATTCACGCCAACCTTCTTATGGTAGGGACCTGGATGAAGATATAGATATACTTACTGTGATAAAGGATGTAAATAAGGTTGAAGGTATAGAGGGGATAAGGCTAAGTTCTGTAGAGCCAGTACTCTTCACAGGGAGTTTTATAGACCAGATTAGCAAGATTGATGAGTTGGTTTCTACCTATCACTTCAGAGTGGCTGCGATGCTACCTTAAAGAGAATGAATAGAGGTACACTACGAAGACTACAAGGGACGTTGATAATCTCAGAGCTAGGATACCCAGGGTACTCACTGACTACAGATGTCATAGTGAGGTTTTTCAGGCGAGGACCAGTAGAGAGATTTTTCCAGGGCACACTTGCCTACCTGAAGGACCTTAAGCTAATGCATATGCATGTGTTTAAGTATTCACCAAGGAGGGGACTCCGGCAGCCCTTATGGAAGACCAGGTAGATCCTCAGATGAAGCAGATGAGGAGCGATTCCTTGCTTGCCCTGTCGACAAAGAATTTTAAGCTTTTTGCCGACCAGTTTATAAATACAGACCTCAGGTCCTAGTTTGAAGGGTTGACAAGGATGGATATTACGAGGGCTTGACTGATAACTATATGAGGATTAAGGTCAGGTCAGACCTGGATGTAAGGGGCAAATCTTGCCGGTAAGAGTTGAAGAAATTTGTGATGATTACTGCATAGCGGGACTAGTGTAAGGGATTTTGCTGTGCGAATTAATATAAAGGGAGGAAAGCATTATGATTATAACAACAACTGGAAAAGTAGAAGGAAGAAATGTTGATGCCTATCTAGGTATAGTATTTGGTGAGGTAATCACTGGTATCAATATATTTAAGGATATCGGTGCAGGCCTAAAAAGATATCTTTGGTGGAAGGAGTCAAGGATATGAAGAAGAACTGATGACTGCTAGGGAAAATGCCCTAGGAATTAGAAGAAAAAGAGCCAAGGCCTTGGGTGCCGATGCAGTTATAGGTGTAAGATGGACTATAGTATTGGGGCTGACAATGGTATGTTGATGGTGACTTGCTCAGGGACAGCTGTAAAAGCTTAACACTAGGAATTAAAGAAGAGGTTGAACTTAATAGCCGGCCCCTAGTATGTCTTAATTTGAGATATTTTGAAAAAGAAAAATAAAACAAGATAAAATGTGGAGAGTAAGGATATGGATTGTATTTTTGTAAGCTAGCAAATGGGGATATGCCAACAAATATGGTGTACGAAGATGATAAGGTAGTAGCCTTTAGGGATATAGAGCCAGTTACACCTGTTCATATTTTAGTTGTTCCTAGAAGCACTATGCCAGCCTAGAAGATGTACCAATGGAAGAAATGGATATAATAGCAGATATCCACAGGGCTATCGGAAGATAGCAGTCCTGGAAGAGCTTTGCTGATAAACTACTATGAGGTAATTAATAATTGTAGTGAAAGATGGGGCAGGAAGTACCACATATCACTACCACCTACTAGCAGGTGAGCCACTTACTAAGTTGATAACAGACTAGACAATTAAATGCTGGAGGGATGAGATTTGGAAAAATCCAATTAAGAAGTATTTTGCAGTTTATTTTAGTCCGACTGGTGGATATGGATGTATGCCCTAAGGATTAGTGGTATGATGGCAGAATACAGGTCTAGACATTGAAGAAATTGATTTGACTAGTTTGACTAATGAGACAAAGAGGTCCACGTAATTTGTCCAGGAGACCTGGTATTTATAACCAGTCCAGTATATGCCAGCAGGCTACCGAACAAGGGTGTTTGGGGACCTTAGGACCTGTCTTGCATCCAAGAGGGCCTATGCTCTTCCTGTAGTGGATATATGGTAATAGGAGTCCTGGAGATGCCTTAAATGAGCTGAGGTCGGTATGTCAGGGGGCAGGTTTTTCCGTCCTGGCCGGGGCAAGTCTGGTTGCTAGACATGCCTTTTCAGACGACATAGGTGAGGGGTAGGCCCGATGACCAGGATTTTCGAGGAATATAAGGACTTTGTAGATGGCCTTGCAGATGAGGCTTGGGTCTGGTAGAGATTGGACTTTATCAGTCTAGTTGACGACTATGAGCCGGAGCCCTACTATGTACCCCTAAAAGTGGATGGAAGTCCGGCCAAGTTCCTAAAGGCCAAGCCAAAGACTGATGCCTCTAAGTGTGACCAGTGTGGCATATGCTACAGGGTCTGTCAATATCAGTATCAGTAAGGATGATTATTCTGATGTGGTTGGTATCTGTATCAAGTGTCAGGCCTGTATCAGGAGGTGTCCTCAGGGGGCAAAAGTGGCACTGATGACGAGGAATTTTTGTATCACGTTGCCATGGTTTGGGAGAACTTTTACCAGAAGAGCGACAAATAAATTCATATAAACTTGAATTTTTCAAATAGTCTGATAAATTAGACTTATTAAAAAGATTATAAATAAATGCTTTGAAGGAGAAAAAGTAGGCTAGTACATGCAAGCCAGAGGTAGTTGGTTGTTGAAAAACTATTTGTTGTATTGTTTGATTCGCTCCGGAGCAGTCGCATTGAATTAATAGTAGGTCGGAACGTTATGTGCGTTAAACTTTTGAGGTGGTTTTGTGGTATATGCACAAACTATTAGGAATGTTACCACCGATTTCAGACCTTTCGTCCCTATGGATGGAAGGTCTTTTTATATTCATATATATATATGAAAGGATGTTGGATATCAAGAAAAGAATTGAAAAATCTTAAAAGTTAGCTGAAGAACAGATAAAGTCGGCTGGTAACCTAGAAGAAGTTGAAAAATTGAGGGGTTGACCTGCTTGGTAAAAAGGGTGAGTTGACAAAAATACTAAAGGAAATGGGCAAGTTGTCAGCAGATGAAAAACCTATAATTGGTAAGCTGGGAGAGTGAAAATCAGGAAATGATTACAGAAGGTATTGCTGAGAAAAAGGAAAGCATCAAGTCTGCCATGCTAGACTAGAAATGGAAAAGATAGATGTAACGCTATACTTGGGTAAGGAATTTAAGGTTGGCAGAAGCATATTATCAGTAAGATGGTAGAGTAAAGGTTGCAGAAATATTTATGGTATGAGCTTTTCAATAGCATGAGGACAGAAATAGAGACAGTTAGAGATAACTGATGTCCCATAATGCAAAGGACCACCCATCTAGGGATATGACGGATACTTTCTATATACTGAAGACATCCTTCTGGGACTCAGACATCTCCAGTCCAGGTTAGGACTATGGAAGAGGCTGTGAGAACAATGACTTGCCACTAGAGATAATAGTGCCGGGTAGGTGTTTTAGAGTGATAGTCCAGATGCTACCCATTCTCAATGTTCCACAGATAGAGGTACTGGTAGTAGGTGAGACGTACATTGCAAATTTAAAGGGAACTATGGGACACCTTCGTGAAGAAGAAGTTGTTCGGTCCTGAATACTAAAACTAAGTTCAGACCACATAATTTCCCATTTCACAGAGCCAAGTGCAGAATAGACGTGTCATGCTTTCAAGTGTGGTGGTGCAGGTTGCCCTGTTTGTAAGGAGTGAGAGTTGGATAGAGATACTTGGAGCAGGTATGGTTCATCCAAATGTACTTGAAATTGTGGCATAGACCCCAGAAGTTTACTCTGGCTGCTGCAGGTATGGGTGTAGAAAAGACTAGGTATGTTGAGTATGGGATCGACTGATATCAGGCTTATGTTTGAAAATGACGTTAGGGTTCTTGGACCAGTTCTAATAGGAGGGCGTAATATGTTGGTTTCATTCAAAATGGTTGAAGATTATGTTGATATAGACATTGATGCCCAGCGTTTGGTGACAAGATGACCATGACAGGTACTAAGACTGAAACGGTGAAAGAGTACTATGGCTAGGACATATCAAATGTGTGGTAGGTAAAATTTTAAAAGATGAGGTCACCCAGATGCTGACAAGTTGAGTGATTGCCCGTAGAAGTTGGCAAGACCAGCCTGTCAGATAGTTACAGGAGCATGTATCTGAGGAGACTTTATACTAGTAGCCCTTGATGGTGCCAAAGCTACCCAGGAGGGGTGACTATAAAAAGAAATAGCCAACAGAGGGTGAAATCAGATAATTGTGATGTGCTCTTCTAATGAGTTGGTATAGACGAGAAGTTCGTCGACGACTATAAGAAAAATGGTATCTATATGACTAGAACATGGAAGAATCATATGTACCTAAGTTATGGATATTAAGGAGGTCCTGGGTTTTGAATGATGCTGTCATAGACTTTGAATTGACATCAAACAGGCCAGACTGTAGGTGTATGATAGGTATAGCCAGGGGAAGCGGCCGTAACACTGGGTACAGACAAAGGTACCCAGAGATAGAGTGTAAAGAAGAATCAGACAGGAAATAGATGTAGAAAATCAAGATGAAAAAGCCTTGTGTTTCTACAGGTACCTGTAGAAGGGTAACAGATGTGAAAAATGAAAAATCTCCATACTGGATGCAGAGATTGATAGAAGCAGGCGTAGGACCTATAAACAACATTGTCGATATCACTAACTTTCGTAATGCTAGAGATGGGCCAGCCTATGCATGCCTGTTTGATATGAGGAGATGGAAACAAAAGATTGTGGTTAAATGCTAACAAAATGAAATGTTACCACTTGATGCCAGGAAGAAAAGCTGATAGAAATGTTGATGATTACTAATGGTGAAAAAAGACACTGGGGAGTAGCTCGGTATAATGGGTGGCTGAATCAGGTATAAGGATGATACTGTGATATTATGTTTGAGTCTGCAGTATTCAGCCGTGAAAATATCAGGAAGTCATCAAGAAACTAGAGCCTAAGGTCGGAATCATCTTCCAGGTTTGAAAAGGGAGTTTCTTTGGATAATGCTGAATTAGCCCTAGAAAGAGCTGGCTAGTTGGAAATACTTGAGGTGCAGGAAGGTTATGAAAGTAAGGTTGACAGAGCATGCAGGAGTTTATGCTTCAAACTATGCACGAGCTAAAGTCCAAGGATAAATGTGAGGATGAGGCATGAGATGTACCCTATGGACAAGTTCTGTAATGGAATCATGAGACTTAGAATCCAGGTGCCGAAATTTGAGTTTCAGAGAGATGAGCTGATGCTTGGAGAAGTACCAAACTGGGTTGGATGCTCGGGCACAGAGGCGGATTATAGTTTGAGGAAATAGCTAGAATCTATGGTTTTGAAAATATACCATCACCGTTCAGTTGCGGGAATTCAACAGCCAGTAGTGTAAGACTGACAAGCAAAGTACTTGGAAGGTTGAGATACAGCCTAGCTGTGGCTATATGAAACCTGACATATTCATTTTGTAAGCCTAAGGGTCTAGACACAGATTAAAATTTACCACAAGTTCTAAGTTAAGAGATGTGGTTAAATTGATAAGCCACTTTGGTGAGGACTCATCTATAATGAGGACTACTCTGATACCAAAATATACGCAGATGTAGTTTACACTAATTCGTCTCATGTATGAACCAGCTAGCTATATTTGATGTGGTCATGTATTTACCCCAGATGATATGGCAGGGGTTGAAGAAACAAAGGATCTGTAAAGGAGATATGTACGCAGTGATGGTGTGGATTTCTTTTGTGTATTAAGGGTATGGTTGAAAAATATTTGAAAGGGTTGGTCTTAGAGGACATAGGTATCTGGCAGACAAAATAATACATCCTTCCACCCAGGTGGGTGTGCAGGCATCTTGATGTGACAAACAAGTTCCCTAGGTACAGTGGTGAAATCCATCACTGAAGTCCTGAACAACTTTATGGCATAAGCAGAGAGAGATATACATAGCTGAGATAGACCTAGATACAGTGTATAGTCTGGCTAACGATCAATATTCAAGTCCCTACCTAAGTATCCGGCTGTACCAGGGATATAGCCCTGAGTGAGTTAAGAACGAGGTAGAGGTTACAGCTATGGAAAAGAGGTTATCATGGATAATGCTGTTTGTGCCTGGTAGAAACTTATAAGTTATTTGATGTATACAAGGGAGACCAGATGGTCAGGACTCGATCAGTTACCTATTCAATAGTATATAGGAGTCTAGACAAGACATTGAGCAGATGACGATGTGGTTGCTGTACGCAATGACAAGATCTTAGCAGAGCTAAAGGCAAGACTTGGGGCTGGAGTTAAGGTAGTAGATTTGCAAATTTTAATAGGTAGTAAAAGGGCCAGCATCAGTCGTTCGGACTCAGAATGCTGGCTCCCCAGTATTGGAGACTATTTTTATAGATTAGTCCACATTTGTATTTGAGTGTTAAAAAGAACTTTTAATAAAACTTTTTAGAGTTTTCGTTACCATAGATAGGAAGTTTTCTATTTTCGTTATTATCCAAGAACAAGGACAGTATCTGCAACTTTGGATAAGTGGTTCCATATCATGAGTTATAAGAATAATAGGTTGACTTTCTCTCTCAATTTCCTGGCTTCATATCCATCCTTAAAAATCTAATCCTGCAGAGGTTCATCTAGTATTAGAAAGCTTTCGTTCACTCCAGTGAGTCCTAGTATGAGTGATCAATCTCTGTTTTCCTCCAACGGATGAATTCTTGAGGTCTTAAGCTCCTTTTTGCAATTCCATGGGTCTACTGGGTTAATTAAGGCACTTTTACCCTGAGATAAATATTCTTGGTCTTTTAACTTAGTTTTCTGAAAGTGTTAGCTCCATGTTCGATGGTATGGGAGAAAACAACTGAGATGAGAGCATCACTGCATAATAAAATAAAATTTTCATAAGTCTTTTCTTTTATATTTTTCAAACGTGAGCTGAGTAAAGCCAGACCTTATTAGTGAGAGACCTGATAGTTTACCTAGATAAAATAGGTCTTTCCTCACCACCACATTTTACCTAGTATAGTCCCGCCATTCACCTCTTGAAATATTAGTGACATCTTTTTATAAGGCATTTTTGCCAAATTTCTACACATAGATGACTTCTAAGTGGTCATCAAAAGGATTAACTTCATTGGGCCCATATTTTACCTCAAACATGAGTTTTCAGTAAAGCGGTTTATCTTCATCAAGACAACGTAAATTATTTTCTTTAATAATGTATCTTCACTAACTTTTCTCTTTCATAAATATTGCCTATTTACCATCTTTCACGTATAAGTAATTTATCAGAAAATAATAAATAGGTATAGTCTGTGTTCTGCTATTATTATTATAGAGTTTGCCCTAGGATTTTAGTTTTTACCAAAAGAGCCTTTTCTGGGTCTTTATAGATGAATGAATAGTCTAAAACCTAGCTGATGGTTCATCAAATATTATTACATCCGTATCATAGATTAGCGCGTAGAGCCAATATTTACCTGCCTTTGACTATTGTCACACCTGATGGGTCGAAAGCTTGACAGACTTTCCTAATGGAATCAAGATTCATAAATGATAGGCGGTGAATCAACTTTACTAGTTCAGAATGATCCCATGCCAAAGATTTTTCTCCAGCCAGACTGTCTACATCTTCTGCCTGTAGTAGAAAAGAACTGGATCGTGGGGTTCTGAGAGACATTGCCCATAGCATTTAGCAATTTCTCCGTTTAAGAAACTAGAATATCTTTTACCATTTAGACGAATCAGAACCTCTAAGATTACCTTCCATGCAAAAGCCTATGGTATAGAGGCCATTGATTGTTCTCAGCAGTTGTCTACACACACAGCCTGACAGGCCAGATATTAGTATACATTGGCCTAATATTTGAGGTTGATTTTCCCTAATATCTTATTTTCCTCACATAAGACATTCATCTAAATGATATATCTGTGATGCTGTTTTATCTAGATTAGGCACGTTCTTTTCTTGGGACTTTAATATATTATCATCATCTATAATTAGTATATTTTCTCTATGTATTTTGATCCATACACAGCCTCCAAGTATTAAAATCCCACACAGCTACGGACTAGTTAGCCATCTGGGTAAGAAAGAAATTTGAATTTCATGTGAATTTGATACTTTCTTACGAGGTGGTCTATTTCACTTTTAGCCAGTATGAGGCAAAGTCAGAGAATGTACTTAATGTCCAATAGCATTTGCACATAGAAATTTTGTTATCTCAAAAGCGTACGTATAGGGTGAATAAGATTAAAATCAGGTCACCCAGCTTTTAGCACCTTCATGAATTTGTCCAAGCCTAGCACTCGTGACGAAACCTAAAACCATATGGCTGTGCTTATACATAATTGTGTAGCCCTATTTCCTAAAAGAGTCGCACATAAGTATATTGGATGAATAGACTTCTGAAAAATTTTTGCCAATATAAATAAGGGACAAAAGCTTTGTCATAATAAAGTAACCTAGCATGAGTAGCCAGTCCAATGCGTTTCATCCCTATATTAATAAGTTTGGCTAACAAGAATAGAGATGAGTAAACCAGACAAGATTCTTTAGGCTTTCTCCCAATTACAAGAACCTCCATAAGGATTGCACTGAGGATAAGCAGCTGGTAAAGGTAGAGCTGATTTGCTATCAGGGTGAAATATGGAGAAAAGACCACCATCGAGATAAAATGGTAATAGGTTTTAAAGTAGCTCATGTATGCGCGACACTGTCGATGATCTAATAATGATCCGTGCTAACACATATTTTGGCAAGAACTTTTTGTGTGTATATATTTATGCCAGTAATACACCCAAAATAGAAACAGTTATCTGTTATACACATTATTATTAAAAAGTTCCTATACCTGGATTAAGAAAAAGAGTACACGCATCCACTGGGCCTTTTTCAAGTGCTTGAACATCTTGAGGAAATTGGTGCACGAGACCTTGAAGTGCCTAGGACATAGTATGAAAGAGGAAACCAGCAGGGAGTATATTGCTATCTGCAATTACAAAGTCGCAAGTCTATGTGCGCTTATATTCAGTATCGTCATCATAATTTGTAACTGGTTCCATGAGTATTTCGCCATACCAATACCAGATAGGAGCATGATAATAAGCATAGGCCAAAATCATACCTGGAATGCTGAGACCTGGTATCCAAGTGGTATCAGAAAGATGCAAGATTTCTTGTGAGATCTTTTGTGCACATTATAATAAATACTCTATAGGAGGCTATCGTGGTAGGCTGCCTAATTATTGATGTGTGTGTAATAGGACGCTATATGTTCCCAAAGCACTAGTAGCCAGACCTGTTACAAGCAAACCACCCAATCACCGAAACCTATTGCACCGAATAGAGTTATTTTACGATATCTTTCTAAATCCATTTTACCTCCTACAAATACTGTTTCTGAAGTTTTTCACTAGTTTTGTAGAATAAGCCTTGATTTTGCAGCTCAATTCATCTGAAGATCTTCTTCTGCAATACGACCCTCATCAAGGACAATTATCTAGTCATAGCATTTTCAACTTGGTCACTCAACCTATGGGCTGTGATTATCACTGTTTATATATATGAAAAGCGTAGACCAAAGCCTCCTGTATTTTGACTCATTGTCGGCATCGACACTGCAAAGTGAATTCATCCAGGAATATGATCGAGTGCATCCTTTAGGAGTAGCCCTGGCTATGGATATTCTCTGCCTTTCCACCGCCGGATAGTAGGGCGTTTTCTCCGTTTTAGTCATATAGCCATCTGGTAAGGTCTGGATGGAAATCATCGAGTTGGGCAAATCTTGGCATGCCTCCCATGACCTCCTGGTCTGTGGCATTTTTCTCTTCACCTGATTCGATATTTTTCCATAGTGTGATTAAAGAGGATGACATCCTGGACTACCATTGAATGATGTTTAACAAAGCTTTTCGGGATCCTATGTCCTGATGTCTTACCCACCTGGCTGAGTCTGTCCAGGTCCCATCCCAGATCTCAGCATTAATTTTGTCTGCAAGTGGACTCCTCACAGCCACAGTGGGCCTACAAGGGCCGTATAGTTGTCTGTTGTAGCAAAGAAACACATCCTTGATAACCATTGTATCATCATGACCAAAGTCACACTGTCAACTCTATATCAAAGGTGTATGCTCTATCATGCTCCTGGCCGGTCATTAATTCCGTGTGAAGATTTCTTTCATTCTTTCGCTAGGAGATCTGCACCAGACAACTAGTTCTATGATAAAGGAAAGCGGGCAGGCGTCTATGGGTGAGTAAATAACCAGGCAGGCGATTAGTCCTGAGTCTGGGTGACCAGGCCAGTACGACACCTGAGTGTAGTGTCCAATTCCAGCTAAAATTGATGAAAAGTGCATGACGCAAGCAGAATCAGGTGGTCCCAACATAGGATAGATATCTCTGCCCTAGGTGTGTCTTCTTCATCTAAATGGTGGATCTCGGCTCATCCATGGTTTCCTGTCTCTAGTGACCACCTTGATAGGGAGTATATTTTCAGAATTTCTGGATGGAGTCGAAACGCAAGTTTTTCATCGTGGTGGATTTTCCAATCTTATCATCTTGTTTCTGGCTGCAAAATATATCAGGGCTAGTCCAAGAGGAAGGGCCACATAAGGGCAATAGCCATTTGACGTTCATACTAGCTATCATTATTAGTCCCATCAGGCATACAGAGATTAGATTGCCATGGGAAGTGTGCTGAATAGAGATGCGCCTATACATGCTTTCCATATCGCTCATTATAGTAGCGGTAAGGTCAGGATAGGTCCCTCTTGTTGCTTGAAGGAAAGGATAGAGTTTTCTCATATGCTCTGATAGGAGAATCCTCTTTTGGCTATTTCCAGTGTATGTAGTAGTATGTGCGCAACTCTATGCTGAGATCTATTTACCAAGATGTAAGCCTACGATTATTGAGGCACCAGGGATGACTCTGGTGAGATGGTGTATACATGGCCACCAACTGGAGATATGTATATTTGGACTCTCATCCAAAATAGGAGGAGCTATCATCATTGGTAGCATAGACTGATATATTTAGGAGTGCGCTATACTCTACTCCAACTGACATCACACCTTTGCACGCGGTGAATATGTGGCCAGAAGAGTTTATTCGTTTATACCCTCCATTCTCTACTCTTTGAATGAATTCTTGTAGAAGTCAACTATAATATAGGGCGGTTATCAGTCAGGTAGTCCATGTTTGCCTTGTCTGAGTATCGACATCTATCGTAACCTAATGTATCTACGTCTACATGTATCGAGATTTAGCCTGAGCGGGCTATCAGCAATAGTCGTCTTATTGACCTTTGGTTTTCTAGACTCTTTAGGATTTTATTTTCATTTTCCGGATCGGCAAAAGGCGGTAACTTCATCCAATAGGAGGATTGGGGCATCCTTCAAAAACGCCCTACAACATGAAGTTCTTTGCAGGCTACCACACGAAATATAGGTTCCTTTGACCAATAATAGTATCAGTCAAATATCCATCCTGGCCAAGATATTTTGACACTACTGCAACTATTGCTGGTGATTTCAGCATACTGATCACGTGTCCATGCAGATATTTTCATAGGCTCATTTTAAGGAGCTTATTTTCCTCAGAATACTATAATAATTTGGACATAAGTTCACTTTCTTTTATACTTTTTATATTATTTATTTACTTGTATTTGAGCCTTTTATCTATGTCATAAAAACGACCTATAAGGTTTAGAAGGTTGACTTGCCAGAACCACTTTCGCCTACCAGGGCATAGGTCTTATTCTTTTCAAGGTGTATGCTTATATTAGAAAGGGCAGGAGTGATCATGCCAGGATAGTGTATGGGTCACTTGGGTCAAATACTATACCACTTTTCATCCTTCTTATCATAGTCGAACTCTTTTATAGGGTCTGGGTCGAATATAGTGTCTAGCTTTCTGTGTGTTACTGCAGACTGGTTCCTGGATTCTGATGGGGTTTGCCAGTCTCATCAGGCTGAGACTACTGAGGTTCATGAAAATTATTATGTAGAGATAGAATCTGTCAATAATTTAGAGTGGTTGATCTGCTCCCGTTAATCATATAATTATTGTGGGTCCTATCGAATTGTTGGTAGGTATAGCGTGTATAGAGGTCATTGGCAATTTACAGTAGTTGACGAAAAATTGGCCTTTTCATCCCAATCCATGATAACCCGATAAAATTTTTGGAAACTTTTTCGATAGTTTTGGTTGAAGACCTTGACTACAGGCATACCCTGATAAATTCTACACACCACTGATGCCAGGTTTTCTGATGTGGTCATATATTCTTCCATATGGTTTTTGTAGTCTTGGGTCCCATCATCATAGACATGCACGCAGTGCAAAAGGCAATACCCAGTAGGCAGATAATCCCAAGTTTAATATCCTACAGGATAAAACACAATCATAAGTATGAGGTACGACTGGCAGAAACCATGTCAGGCATGATATGGGCTATAAAGCTGTGGGTCTTGAGGCGTTATCATCTATCATCCTCCTGATTCTACCTGAATCTTCGTTTTTCAAAAATAACCTATGGGTAATTTCATCAGGTGAAACTGCCCTCTTCTGATATTTTTCTACCTAAAGAGCTAGAAGATGTGAAAAAGCCTGACAACCCAGAGTCCAGTTGGTATACCTGATATACTGGCATGATAAAGATCCATAGACATGTCTTAATTAGCCAGATATTTACCTGGGTCGCTCGTGATTAATTCCATAGTATTTTCCATACAAAGTAGTAGGGGATTACAGCCACATATCAGAAAACGACGATATCAAGATGGATGGGGGTAGCAGTATTTTGTCTCCACCATATTGGTTGACTACCCTGATACTAATCTTAGAATTTTCTTGGATTTCGTTGTTAGCCTCCTTTATATAATATATAATAGTAATTATTGCACAGCTAATATTAACTTATAATGATAACGTTCAATATTAAAGAAAAAGACTAAACAAAATAAATAGCTAATCGAGGATAAAATATGAGGGGGATGGGAATATGGCATGTAGATTTGAAAAATTTTAGTAGAGTGGGTTTTGAAAAAGCTACTGAAGTCCAGCAGAGTATTCTGACCTGAGGTAACCTACAGGATTAAGTCAGATGAGATGGATGGATACTACTGGTTTTATGACACCCAGACTTGTTTTCAGTTAATATTCATGATTTTTGAGTAAAAGAAAGAAAGACCTGGTGGTATGCCATAGATATCTTCGGATTCAGGGAGTTGAGTAACGTCATCATTTTGTAAAGGCTGCCCATGGAGGTGCCTAACCCCTGTTTATCAGTAAATGACAATATGGTATTTGTAAGTTTTCATGGAAACTATGCTTTGAGGTTTATCACTGCATGGGGAGTTTCCCTATTTTCTGTAAGGAGTGGAGTTCAAAGAAAAGTTCATAAATGACTATGTGACAGAAAACTAATATCAGTCAGACAAGCTACGCATAAGGCCCTGAAACTCGAATAACAGCCTATCATGGGATAGTGAGCAAACTAGTTGATGAGATGTTGGAATACTGGGTCTGCCAGTCCAGGCGGCAGAGATGTTTTATGAGATAAAGGTCAAGGGTGCTAAGGCTGACACCTAAATTATTATCGAAGAGGATAAAAAGATAAAAACTAAACCAGGTGAGATGATGATGCCTTGAAAAATGTTGCCTCCTATATTAGTGACCACTATGCCATTGAGATATCTCAAGACCTCTTATGTGAGATAGCTTTAATAGGGCAAGACCAAGTTAAAGGAGAGCTTTAGAGTCGAAGTACAATATGACTATGCGGAGTATATACAAGAGAAAAGAAGAATAAATGTGGCGGGAGCATATGCTATTAAATACAGGCTTGAGTATAGTAGAAGTTTCCAGGTCTGTTGGCTACCACGAGTCCCAGAGTAGGTTTACCCAGCTGTATAAAAATATGCAGGTACATATCCTGAGACAAATTAAAAAGTGCGGGAAGGTGTGAGTATGAGGCTACAAGCTAGATGCAATATTCAAGAAGACTTTTTGGAATGTGAAAATGGTGTATAATTATAATATTAGATAATTAAAAAGGAAGGAGGTTAATTGATGTTTTGATGTACAGGAGCACCTGAAAGAGTCTGCCTGCCAGCCCAGGTGTTTATATAATGAAAAGACAGGTGCGAGCGATATGATATATGTTGGTAGCAGTATCATACAAAAATAGGGTTAGACAGTATTTTCAGTCTTCAAAAGAACCACTCACAAGAGTCAGGTCCATGGTCAAAAAATATTTCCAGCTTTGAGTATATAATGACGGATTCAGACTGGAGCCTTAATACTAGAGTGCAACCTTATATATACAAGCAAATACATATCCTCTTCATTGATGATAAGACTTATCCCTATATAAAGAGTGACTGTAAATGAGGACTATCCAAGAGTCTTGAAGGATCAGGAGGATACTAAAAGACAAGGCCAAATACTTTGGACCCTACTCAAATGTTGCTGTCAGTGATACAGTGATATAATAAAAATATTTAATCAGGACTGCCAATATCGATATGGACAAGGCAGATCAGAAGACTGGTATGAGACCCTGCCTCTAGCTACCATATTAAAAAGTGTATGGGTCCCTGTACGGGTATGGTATCCAAAGAAGAATACATGGATATGATAGATGAAATTCTCCTGTTTTTATCTGGTAAGAAAGATAAGTTGGTGGTATCTTGGAAGAAAGAATGAAGCTAGCCTCCCAGAACCTGGACTTTGAGGCTGCATCCTGTGGAGACAAGATAAACAGCCTGTAAGGATGTGATGGAAAAGCAGAAGATATCAATGTCCAAAAACAGATTTCCGACCAGGATGTTATAGCAATGGCCAACGCTCGACCAAGAGGCCTGTGTTCAGGTATTCTTCATAAGAAATGGAAAGGTATCAGGCAGGAGAACTTTATGCTAGAAGGGTAAGGACAGTGACAGGTCTACCAATTTAGGGTCTTTATCAAAGCAGTTTTATATGTCCCAAGATATATATGCAAGAGGTTGATAGTTGAAGAGAATTCTTGGATATGGAGATAATGGAAGAAATTCTGGCGTCAAGAGAGGGCTTCGAGTGGGTATAAGGGTTCCTGAGAGGGACAAAGAGGGCCCTAGTCTTGATGGTTAGGAAGAATGCAGACGATTACCTGGTAAAGTTTGACGACTTGAAGAGATATGAAAAGGTCTTGGTTCACTTGAGGAGTTGGCCAAAAATTTTAGAGCCTGGATGCTAAAAATCTCAGAGGATGAGGGGCCTACGATATATCTAATATCGAGGGGTTGATTCCATAGGAACTATAGTGAGTCTATACAAATGGTGTAAAAAGACAAAAGGAATATAGGAGATTTAAGATAAAGACAGTTGGGGACCGGATGACTACGCTTCAATGGCAGAGGTTTTTGGATAGGAGAATTAAAACACGGTAATCTACCAGACCCTAATCTTGTTGGATGGTGGTAAGGGCCAGGTATCAGCTGTAAAAAGGTGATGGAAGATAATGGTGAAAATATACACTTTGGGGCATGTATAAGGATGACAAAGCATGGGACCAAGGGTCTTTTAAATGGAGATCAGACTGTTGAGATTGAGATGGGACGACTAGCCTCTACGGGTTTAGTGGCAGGCATCCGGAAAGAGGTCCATAACTATTCTATATCCTACCACAGGGGCCTGAGGGACAAAGAGATGACTAAGTCAATCCTTGATGATATACTGACATCAGGACCAAGAGGAAGAGGTCTTGATGGATGGGTTTAAAAGATATTGATAACATAAAGAGGGCCAACAAGGAGAAGACCTGGTGGCTATAGATGGTGTATAACAGAAAGGGTTGGCAGAGGATATATTAAAGGTACATAAATAGGACGAGTGGGGTCTTGTGCCATATAAGAGCCAAAAAGTAAAAATGAAAGGTAATACGATGTCAAAAATTGCAGTAAGAAAATTAATTGACGATTTAAAATTAAAGAGATAATTTCTCGGACAATAAGACAGAAGAAACATATATCACAGAAAAGAGTTAAACAGGCCAGGGTTTCAGCTGTGCAGGATATTTTAAACTATTTCACTTCGAAAAGAATACAGATTATAGAGTAAGACAGGAATATAAATTCTTCGAAACTTTACCCATAAGCAGGCAAAAGACTCTTGATGATGTACACGATATACCCTGAGTAATAGTGACAAGAGGCTTGAATTAAAGGAAAAGATTCTATGATGTGCTGAAAAACACAATGTCATGCAGTTTGTTCAACTGGCCTTGACCACAGCTGAGTTTATCAAAACAGGCTGTCATGGTACCTTGAAGACAAGATGGCCCTCAGGGAACGATCCATGGTGTACTAGTAGATCAAATGGGGTTGGTGTCTTGATAAGGGGAAAGTGGCATGGTAAGTCAGAAAGCAGCGAGTTGATACAAAATGGAAATAGGTTGGTAGCAGACGATACTAGTGAGATAAAAGAGGTGAGACGATGGCCTGGTAGTGGGGTCAAGCCGAGATATTGAGAGCTACCTCGAGAAATCAGGGATAGGCATAATGGATGTGCCAGAGTCTTTTGATGATTTTAAAGGACCATGAATATGTCAAAGAGATTGACCTGGTAGTATGTTTAGAAAGCTGGAAACCAGGGAAGTACTATGATGAGACTAGGTTTGAGACAAGGACTATGGTATATGCTGGGAGAAAAGATAGAAAATTAGTAGTAGTACCAGTGAAGGCCAGGAAGGAATACATGCTATACTGGGGTGGCTCACATGAACTATGAGGCAAAGACAACTGAGGAAATGATGCAGTTGAATTTTCAAACAAAAACATGGCGAGTTAAAAATAATGAAAAATAATTAATTTCAAAACTGATTGTTATCTGTATTGGTTATCATATAAGATGGTAGATTGTGTAGATATTTTTAAAAGGAGGATAAGATGGATAAAAAGAGATTTACTAATTTATTGGGTCAAATTATAGATGAAAAATCAATTTATATAGATGAGACCAATGAATAGACATACATCCTTCCAAGGTTGGTGAGTCTGCTCGATATTCTGGTTGGGCCAAGAACTGAGGAAGAAATAAACAATATTTTTAAACTGGTTAATATTAGAAAACACCATTTTAGTGAGGAAATGGTAGTATATATTGATAAAAGATGGTGGATTTAGGGGTCTGGTGTAGAGATATCGAGACAACTTTTGCAACTTTGAAAATGAAAGGGAACAGAGGGTGAAATCCAGTCTGGTGCCTCCTATCAGTATATAGGGAGGGCTGTGATGAGATGAGATCTCTGACGAGTTTTTGAGGTTTGCATCAGAGCATACCAGGAACACTAGGTGGTGCCTAGCTATGAGATGCAGGGTGCCTATGGCGGTGAAATGAAGAACATAGTCAAGACTGTGGGTTGGTGGATGAAGGTCAGGTAGTTTGAGATTCTCTAATGAAGAAATGAATTTTTGGCTATGAGCATAGTAGGTTGTCTGATGAAAGGTGGATAGCTATTTCAACGAGTAATCTCCCTGGAAAAAGAGAGACGAGGCTGAAGATAAAGGCCAGAATGGAGACCTATTTGCCTTCAGAGAAGGACTAAACAACCACTAGATTACCGAGCAGTGCAGGTGAGTACATTTAAGGGCTAGCTGGATGTTTCACAGAGTGGCTGGTACAGATTCCGACCTTAAGGAGGTGTATCTGTAGGTGGGGGCCCAGGTATCCAGCAAAGCATTCTGGTTTTGTTATAAAACTATAATAAGGCAAGTGCCAAGGATATAGTGACCTGATTGAACATGTAAAGATTACAGTGCTATATGAGATAGTCAAGTTGTACATCTTGAAAGAAAGTAAAGATCCTAGGTGAGGATGAGATAAGTGTCTAAAAACTGAGTTTAGAGCAATTATAAATAAGTAATCTGGAGGTGGCTATGAGAAATTCTTGCAGATTATCATACACTACTATCCTTAGTTGTGGTAATAATGAAAGAGACGGCATGCCAAGGGGACTATGAAGAAAATGTCCTGGCAACCATAGATAAAGACCTGGAAGGTTATTGTATTTCGAACACGGAGTTTAATCATAATTTCTACAGCTTATCTAGAAAAATGCTAAGAAAGAAAGAGAAGAAAATAGATGGGTTGAGCAAAAAGTACACAGATTAAGATACTGAGTGGGGATGGAGTGTAATATCTTAGATGATACTGGCAAGATAGATATGCCAGATGGTATGGTCCAGTATTTTTGACGACTATATTGGCTACTAGGCTACCATTATGGATCAAGGCCAACATCCTTTGAGTCAATACTCCACCATATAGATAATTTATTATTTTCAGGTGAAGTTGTTTTCAAATACAATACAGGGCCCGAGTACATGTCAGGCTGTGCACTGAAAGTATGATATCAAATATATCACCCATCCAGGAGATAAAGGAGTGATAGAATGTTGTGAGTAGTAGAAAGCTGCAGTGAAAACCAATACGGGTCAGTGAGCAAATGGCCATCACGATGGCTTAGTGCTAGCGTGATAAAGGCGTGTCATATGGATGTAGACTTCTATATAGGTTCTGATGCCCTGAAAACCTGACAAAATAGCCAATTTTGAAATGGCATATAAAATAGTAGAGAGAAGTGGACTTGACCCAGGACAGGATTGTAAATCTAGGTCGAGTCGATTGAAATATAAATGTATTAAATGAAAGTTTACTAAAGGAGGTTTTTAGAAGTTTGTCATAGTAACTGGTTTGTCAGGTTCGGGCAAGAGTGAGGCCATGAGGAGCCTTGGAAGATATAGGCTTTTATTGTGAGATGGTTACCTCCAGCCTTGAGTGAGTGATTGCACGGACTTATTTTTCACGGAATTCAAATATGGACAAAGTGGCTCTGAGGTATGAGATGTAAGGGAGGGTGCCAGACCCTTAATTCAGCCCATGACCAATTGGGTGCAGCACAATTTTTAAGTACGATATGATCTATTTAGACTCATGACGTGACGCATCTTGATTAAGAGGTATAAGATGATCCCGACTAACCATCGCACAGCTGATAAGTTCACAGAATATCAGATATAGCAAGAAAGGAAAAGAATAATGGAGCCTTTGAAGAAGGTTTTCACGGATGATGATTAATAACAAATATGAAACCTAAGGACCTAAAGGCGAAAATCGCCAGTGCTGTACGATAGAGGAGATGGGCTTGAAAGTCCAAATATCACCATATCAGTAGTATCTTTCGGATTTTAAAAGTACGGTCTGCCAACAGATGCGGATTTGGTTATAGATGATGGGTTTTACCAACCCATACTGATTTACAGAACTTAGACCAAGAGACGGGTGATAGCCAGGACGTCAGAGACTTTATATGGATTCAAAAGTAGAGTCATGATTTTTATAGAAAAAAGTTTTGATATGTAGACTTCTTGATACCTGGAGTATATCAACGAGAGTAAGCAGCACCTGAGTTATAGGTGTAGAAGACTGCTGGTACTGGTGGTGAGCATAGGTCTGTCTGATGCTAATTGTACTTGTAGTCATGGACATGACAAGGGTTATGGGGCAGTCAAAAAGCATAGGGACACCAGGTTGGATTAGGGTGACGAGTGTAGTAGCATCGGGAGATTGTTTCATTGGTGCTACCTTCATGCGAGGTATGCTAGCCTTTATATTAGCCTAGCGGTCCTATATAGTTGCTAAGTTATACAAGAAGACTGGTGAGCAGAATATGAGCAAATGGATGTTCACCTATAGAAAGATGATCCTAAATGTAGTAGTTATAGGTGGTGGAACAGGTCAGTCAGTTTTCCTGAGAGGCCTAGAGCATGAAACAAAAATACTAACTGCGAATTGTAGCAGTGGCAGATGACGGCGGTGAGCTCAGGGTCTTGAGAAGACTTGGGCATGATTCCACCTGGAGATATAAAGAAACTGTCTAGTGGCATAGCCAATATGGAGACCTATAGGTGGGTTATGAAGTATGGGTTTACAGATGTGGGTAGCCTTAAGGGATGAGAGTTTTGGTAACTATTCACTTGCAGCAATGACAGGTAGTTTATGGTAACTTTTGAACTACTGTCTATAAGATGGAGCCAGGTGATTTGCAGTTACAGGAAGATATTGCCAGTATCCTGGACAATATAAACCCTGATAGCTGAGATTGGAAAATGGGTGAGACCGTAGTAGGAGATCAAATGTTCCATGTCAGAGTTAGAAAAGACCGATGGTCCAATTAATAGGATATAGTTTGGATAATCCGGATGCAAAACCACTTGATGAAAGTGGTTACATCCATAAAAATGCGGATGTGGTGGCCATGAGGGCCGGGAGAGCCTATCAAGTATACTTCCGGTAATATCCTGGATGAAGGCGTGGTAGATGCCTATCAGCTACTGGGGCCTAAAGTTTTATGTCTGTAATATAATGACACAGCCTGAGTGAGACCTGAGGCAAAATGTCCTGGACCATGTAAGAGTTATAGTTAGACGCTAGGTATAAGACTTTATGAGACTACGTCCTGGTCAATAATGAACACCTTCACTCAGGGGGTGTTGAAAGATATGCCAAAAGATGGGGCAGAGCATTGTGTTGAACAAAGGACCAGAGGATGGCCCTAGAAGCTATGGGCATAAAAATGTATAGAAGATTGAAATAAAAAAATGGCTATATACACCACGATGCTGAAATGGTATCAAAAGGGCTGTAGTGAACATAGCCATAAAAAGAAAAACTAGTGAAAAATAACATTTGATTTAAAGGATTTGAGGGAGTGATTACGATGAGAGGAAAAAACAACAAAGTGCAGGAGGAGTCGTTCTTCTGAGGTAATGCTATCTTGCTATTGAGAAAATACAATGGTGATTGGGTTCTTCCCAGGGTAAGATAGAACCTGGAGAAAGTCACGAAGAGGCTGCCCTAGAGAGAGTGAAAGAAGAGACTGGCGTAAAAAGGCAGAAATATAGATAAATACTTGGGAGAAATCCACTATACATATAAGGAAAAATTGGGACAATACAAGAAGTGGTGCACAAAGATTGTCTACTGGTACCTAATGAATACTAAATGTATGGATACTATACCCAGAGGAAGAAGGGCATGTAGACACAAGTTCATTCATAGAACAGGGTTGTAAAATATGGCCAGAGTATGACGATGAAAAGAAAATTATAAGAGTAGCCCTAAAAGAGAAATAAAAAGGAAATAGGGAAATGTCTTTTCCACAGAAACTAAATAGACTAACAAGGGTAGAAAATCCTAGCAATAAAGGCGGATATAGCAGAGCTGTCATGCCATTATCAGACAGGCCGTAGTATACAGTTTGCCGGAAATATGAAGATGAGTCTTAAGATAGCGACAGAGTTAGATTCTATAGCTGGGAGGATATTTAAAACTCTTAAAGACCTCTTTTAATATAAATACTAGTATCACTGTAAATAAAATCATATTAAAGAAAGAAAAACAACAGTTATGTTTTGACTAGTACCCATGAAATAGAGGCAGCAAAAGTATTAGTGAACCTAGGGGATTTTTGGAAGAAGACAGTTTTTCTCTAAAAATGACATCCGAGGAGATTGTAGATTACTCAGAAGGCATATGCTGCCACCTATGTAAGAGCTTTTTGGGATCTGGATCATAAATGAGCCCAGACACCATATGGTGTGTTACAAATAGTGAGACTATGCTATGGAGTGAGTGATTTAATTAGTTCTATGGGGCATCACAAGTAAGATGGTTTTTGAGGAAGAACTAGTCATGTGGTATACCTGAAGGAAGAGTGAACAGATATCGGACAACTTTGTGTAGCCATTGATAGGGGCGCACAGAGCCAATGTTTAGGGATTACAAAATATGAAAAGATGAGTAAGGATATGCGTAACAAGGTTAATAGAGTTGTAAACTGTGAAACACCAACCCTATCAAAACAGTAGGGTTGCGAGTTAAGCAGGTGAGATATATATGCATAATACAAAAGACTATGAGGTCATAAGCAAGTTACCTGAAAAACCTACAAAGATTGGCTCTTTTGAAGATTGGAAAATGAAGATATCAGCCTAAAGGAGTTGGGTGAAAAGTGCATCCTCCCCTTGGCAAGTCTGGTGTCAGCCATGGGTTTATCAGATTGCTGCAGTCATGCTAGGGATCAAGTATCTTGATGAGTTGATTCTAGGCTGGTGCTGTGCATCAGCTATTTTAAGAAGGAGTAAATATGGAAAAGATAGAAAAAGGTTTTGCCATTTGCATGTCATACAGAATGCAGCCTCTGAGATGGTTTTTCTGAGGCTGAGACAAAGTTAATATCGAGGGTTGGGACCTGGGCATGTCTTCTTGTGCATATAACAGATCATGGGTCCATGTTTTGGCGTGAGTTGACTTCTACAAAATGTAAGTCTGCTGGAATAAAAAGCACTAATAGGTTGTAGGGTTTTATCTTGCACCCTAGAGACATGGAAGATAAGGATTCGACCGCTTGACAAGTATTCATCCATCTGAGTTTTGTGGCTGAAAACAACCAGGGATACAAAGAACCTAATAAAGATGGTATCAGATACTATGTAGATGGATTTTATTACCAGACCCAGGACGAGCAAGGACCACTAAAGATATTCTGAGGGTATAATCTGTACTATCCACTGTCTAAAATGGAGAGATACCAAAAGGCTATTTTGGCTAGAAACTTAGACAGACAGAGTCTGGCCCAGGAATATATAGGTATATTTGCTAGGACAATTTCTTCTTAGAGTCAGGACCACAAGTTGGCAGAGGGATAAGAGTAAATGCAGGCCTTTCAAAGCTATCCAAGGAGATGGATATCCCTAGTTGCCACTGATGAGTGCCCACTGTGTACTAGGGAAGATGCAAAGATAGGATGTATTGAGTGTGTGTCCAGATGCAAAGACCCTGGATGACCCTTCAAGGATGAAGATTTCCCAATGATGGATTTGTCTCATAAAGTCCAGAAAGAGATGGAAGCCTATTTACCTCTTTTCGCCTGAAGCAGTTGATAATACGCTAAGATAGCCGAGGAGGTGTAGTGTGGATTGACTTTGATGGTTACCATATCCTACTTTTGATGTCCCAGAAGGATACCCTTCTCACAGCATACAGCATACATGCCAATCAGGTTTGGTTGAAAGGTATGGAGACGAAGAGAGAATGTTGATCAGGTTTGAGGATAGGTTGAATTATGAAATGGAAATCGTAAACCATGATATGGGCTATATTGAGATACTTCCCTTATAGTGTGGGTTTATCAGTTTATTCAAAGCAGAATAATAGTATGGTTGGACCGGGTAGAGGTCAACAGCCGGGTCTATAGTTGCCTATACACTTAAGATAACAGACATAGACCTATCAAGTACAATTTACTCTTTGAACGTTTCCTAAGCCCTGAAAGAGTAACTATGCCGGATATAGATATAGACTTTTTGCTACGAAAGGCGTGAAGAGGTTATAGACTATGTAAAAGGAAGTATGGCATAGACCGTATATTGCCCAATTATAACCTTTTGGTACGCATGGGAGGCAAGACTAGCTATCAGAGACGTTGGTAGGGTATTGGATGTAGCCTGTAGCAGGTGGATAGTGTGGCTAGGGATCCCTTTCGCCTTGGGTGTGAGCTATAGACAAGGCTTTTGACATGAATCCTAGTCTTAGAAAGCTATATGATGGGGACCATGAGGTAAAGGGAGATAATTGATATGTCCAAGAGATGGGAGGGTATGGTTGAGCATGCCATCTACCCATGCAGCAGGTGTGGTTACTTCAAAGAGGCGGTATGTAGATGTACTAGCCCATGTTGTGCAGAACCAGGACTCTATCACTACCAGTTTCGTGACTACCCTGGAAGAGTTGGGCTACTAAGAATGGACTTTCTAGGTCTTGAGGACCCTGACAGTTATCAAGGATGCTCACCAGCCTAGATTGAAATAAATCGTGAAAAGAAGGGCTACAAAGGAAGAATCGATTTCAGTAGATGGAATACAATGATCCTAAGGTCTTTGACCTCCTATCCAAAGCCAATACTCTAGGTGTTTTCCAGTTGGAAAGTGGCGGAATGAAAAGAAACTTCATGAAAGCAGCTAAAAAGCAAACTGCTTTGAAGATATAGTTGCCGGAATTTCCCTATTTGGGCCGGGTCCAATGGTTCTATACAACTTATATAAAGTGCAAAAACAATCCGGACCGGGTGAGCATACCTACCATGAAAAGCTAAGACCACATACTGGATGTAACATGATGGTTGCCTAGTCTACCAGGAGCCAGGTAGATGCAGGTGGTAAGGGACCTGGGGAGGTTATAGTTTGGGGCATGTGACTCTGTTCGTGAGGGGCCATGAGTAAGAAAAATGGATGTTATGGAAGAAAGGAAAGGCAGTGCTTTATCCATGGTAAGTTGGACGAAAATGACATATAGAAATAACCGGTTGTGTGAAAATGGTGTGCGCAGAAGATGTGGCCAACTGGATGTTTGACGACATGATGAGACTTTGCTAAGTATGCACTTTAACAAGTCGCATGCAGCTGCTATAGGGGTCTTTGTCATATGAGCAACCTACTTGAGAATGTACTATCAGTAGAATTTAGCCATGTAGCAGTGAGCGTCGATCACTGGGCAACAATGATAAGGTTGTAGAATGACATGGAGAATGTAGCTCTATGGGTATGAGGGTATTACCTCCTGAAGTATCAACAAGTCCTTTTCAAGTTCTCTAGATGGGGACCATATTAGGTTTGGTCTGGCTGCGGTAAAAGAGATGTTGGGGGCAATGCTATTGATAATACTGTAGTTGCAGAGGGAGTAATGGTCCATATAAACCGACATGACCTGGTAAAGAGGATGGAATTCTAAATTTGCCAATAAAGAGACCATAGAAGTCTGATAAAAGTGTCGCATTTGACTCAACTGGAGACAACAGAGCCAAGCCTTATGTTCGCTTTCGAGGATGTTTTTAGAATTCCATCAGTAGGGACAAGAAGAAATGTAGAAGGTCAGATGTCAATGTTTGATATGTTTGCTGATATGGGTAAGCAGGGTGAACATGAGTTGGGTAGATAGAAGAGTTGAAGAGTTCAAAAGGATAGAATTAGGTTGGATATGGAAAAAAGAAGTCTTGGGACTATATGTATCTGGTCACCCTATCTGAGTATTCGGAGAAAACTGGAGCAAGAATATCGCATTACAAAATGCCCGTATCAACAAGTTGAAAGGAGAGCCCTGAAAAAATTACAGAAATAAATGAACAGGACCACCTGATAATTGGTGGAATGATAATATCCAAAAAGCTATTCTCCACACACAATGAGATGATGGCCTTTATTAATATGAGAGACCTCTCATGGAGCATGGAGTAGTAGTTTTTCAAGGGTATTGGAAAAATATAAGGACTTGATTAAGGAAGACCAGATAGTCCTAATCAAGGGAAAAGATTAGCATTGAGGGGGTGAGATGCCATCATCCACGAGTAGCTGGTCCAGGCAAATCAATAGATGATGACGGTGGATTTACAAAGCCAGAAACCATTCTATAATGGTGGCTATAGTCAATCTGAAGAATTATAACAAACAGGTCTTAGATGGCACTGGAAAAAGGTCTTTATGAAAGGCTTGATTCTATGAGTAACCAGATTTATTGAATGAAAGTATATTCAGCGATAAAGAGCCCATCAAGGCAGAGACCCAGTGATAATTTTCCATTGGACGAGAATGAACATGGTGAAAAGAAAACTTTACAGCTAAGGATGTGGGGTCTATGCCAGTGATGAATTGAAGGCATACCTAGCAGACTTGGTTGGTGAGAGGGACATAGTTATTAGGTAATATTAAAAATATAGGTACTTGTATAGGGTCTTATATAGCTATAAACGGGAAACTGATCTTGATATATAAAGTTAGCATATAAGGCCTATCTAATAGATCATCTCTTATCTTTACAAGGGTCTACAGGAAACCTGGATAGTAAGACTAAGGCTTGAGCTATGGACCCATTAAAGTAAAAGTGAGACTTGAATATCTTTTGTCATATACTAGAAATTCAGAAGAAGAAAAATAAAAACTTTTCAAAAATGTGTGACAATAAACCCTAAGATGTTAGTATGTAATGAGTCGTCAAAAACGACAGCAATGAACTTTGAAAGTGAACAGCAGGTTAATTCAATGAGTCCTCTTGGGACAATTGATTAATCGTTTAAACCATGTAAGAAGAAACTTGACTTGACCACAAAACAAAACCAAACCAGATATTTTAGAGATAACAATAGTCAGGCACAGTGACAAATTTTTATGAGAGTTTGGTCACTGGCTCCAGGATGAACGCTAACGGCGTGCCTAACACTACTGCAAGTCGAGCGAGGTTTGCTCGAGTGTTGATGTTCTAAGACTAGAATGTTCAATTCTGAGCAAAAACCAACGAACAGACACAGTAGTAACGCGTGGGTAACCTGCCTATCACATGGATAACATACTGAAAAAGTTTACTAATACATGATAATATGATATTTGTGCATCGCAGATATATCAAAAGTGTTAGCGGTATAGGATGGGCCCGCGTCTGATTAGCTAGTTGGTGAGATAGCTGCCCGCAAGGCGACGATCAGTAGCCGACCTGGAGAGATGATCAGCCACATTGGAACTGAGACACGGTCAAACTCCACAGGGAGGCAGCAGTGGGAATATTGCACAATGGGCAAAAGCCTGATGCAGCAACGCCGCTGCGTAGAACGATGAGGTCTTCGGATCGTAAAGTTCTGTTGCAGGGGAAGATAATGACGGTTCTGTGAGAAGCCCCCGGCTAACTACGTGCCAGCAGCCATGATGTACGCAAGGGAGACTAGCGTTATCGGATTTACTGGGCGTAAAGAGGTGCGTGGAGTGGTCCTTCAAGTCGGTGGTTAAAAGCTGCAGCTCAACCGTGGTAAGCCGCCGAAAACTGGAGGACTTAGGTGCAGGAGAGGAAAGTGGAATTCGAGTGTAGCGGTGAAAATGCGTAGATATTGGGGAGGAACACCAGTAGCGAGGCTGCTCTGGACTGCAACGACCACTGGGGGCACGAGAAAGCGTGGGTAGCAAGCAGGATTAGATACCCTGGTAGTCCACACTGTAAACAGATGAGTACTAGGTGTCAGGGGTTACCCCCTCGGTGCCACAGCTAACGCGTTAAGTACTCACGCCTGGGAGTACACGCACTCAGTGTGAAACTCAAAGGAATTGACGGGGACCCACAGAAGTAGCAGACATGTGGTTTTAATTCGAAAACAACGCGAAGGAACCCTTACCTAAACTTGACATCCCTCGGACAGGTGTTTAATCCTCTTCCTTCAGGACTAGGGTGACAGGTGGTGCATGGTTGTCGTCAGCTCGTGTCGTGGATGTTGGGTTAAGTCACTAACGAGCACTGCTTGTCTTTAGTTGCGAGCATTCAGTTGGGCACTCTAGAAGAGACTGCAGGGAGATAGCCTGGAGGAAGGTGGGATGACGTCAGATCATCATACTTGCATGCTTAGGGCTACACGATGCTACAATCGGGTGGTACAGAGGTTTGCCAAACCGTGGTGGAGCCAATCCTTAAAGCCATTCTCAGTTCGGATTGTGAGCTGAAAACTCGCCTACCATGAGCTGGGTTACTAGTAATCGCCAGATCAGAATGCTGCAGTGAATGCGTTCAGGTCTTGCCACCGCCCGTCACACCACGAGGTCAGAAACACCCGAAGCCGATTATCCAGCCGCCAGGAGGAAGTCGTCGAAGGTGGCGTCGATAACTGGGGTGAAGTCGTAGCAATGGTAGCCGTATCGGGAAGGTGCGGCTGGATCATCTCCTTTCTGAGGAGAGTACACTGCTATTTCAATTTTGAGAGGTTCATTGAGACTTCGAAATTTAATATATACTTTAAAGGTCTCATGAGAGACTTATAGTCTATATAAATGGGGTGTGGCTCAGTTGGAGAGCACTTGCCTTGCAAGCAAAGGTCAGGAGTTCGACTCTCCTCATCTCCACCATTAGTAATTTTATATTAATAAATGTAAGTCTTTTTGATAAGATTGCCAAAAGACCAAGCAAAAAGAGATTGTGCTTTGAAAACTGAATACTAGTGATAATTGTACAATGACGATCTATTTAATATCTAACGGATACTCTAAATGAAATGGGAAAACTCATTAAACAACCAATTGTTCTTTAACAGTCTAGAAATAGACAATAGAAAAATCTCAATTAATAACTTAAAGGTCAAAGTTATTAAGGGTGTGAGACGGATGCCTTGGCACTAAGAGCCCGATGAAGACGTGATAAGCTGCGATAAACTTCGAGGAGTGGCACATACGGCTGATCCAGATTTTCTGAATGAGGGAAAACTCACTTGGAGTAATGTCCAAGTATCACATAGGTAAATACATAGCCTATGGAGAGAACTCAGGAACTGAAACATCTAAGTACCTGAAGGAAGAAAGAAATTCGATTCCTGCTCAATGGCAACGAGCGAGACATGGAAGAGCAAAGACAGGTCAGTTTACTGATTTGGGGTTGCGGACATATCTTGAGGAAAGGTTATTGCGAGTAGAATGAGGTCTGGAAAGACCAGCCACAGAGGGTAAAAGTCCCGTATACTAAGCCAAGAGGTTCTTGATGTGATCAGAGTACCACAGGACACGTGAAAGCCTTGTGGGAAGCGAGGAGGACCACCCCAGACTAATGCTACTAGTGACCGATGGCAAATAGTACCGTGAGGGAAAAGGTGAAAAGAACCCCCGGGAGGGGTGAAATAGAACCTAAACCTACACTTCAGGCTGTAGGGAGCGCATTATTCATGACCGCGTACTTTTTAGTAGAACAGACAACAGAGTTGCGTTATGTGAGGGTTAAGCACTAAGGTGTGGATGACCAGGCGAAAGACAGTCTTAACGGGCGACGATTGGTCACGTGACATGGGCCCGAACCGGGCAGTACCGCCATGAGCAGGATGAAGCGAAAGTAAAATTCGTGAGTCCAGACCCGTACGTTGAAAAGTGCAGAGGACGTGACTTGTGGGTAGCGGTGAAATTCAATCGAGCTCGAGAATAGCCTGGTTCTCCCCATGAAATAAGCACAAGGCTGGCCTTGAATGTACTGAGATGCAGGTAGGAGCACTCAGATGTCCTAAGGGGTGTGTGCACTACAGAGACTATCAAACTCCAGATACATTATCTTTGTTAGAGTCAGACTATGGGTGATAAGGTTCCATAGTCGAAGGAAAGAGCCCAGAACCAGTCAGCTAAGGTCCCTAAATGTATATTAGAGTGGTAAAGGATGTGGGATTGCACAGACAACCAGGATGTTAAGCAAAGCAGCCACTCATTTAAAGTGCGTAATAGCTCACTGGTCAGGTGATCCTGCTTCCGAAGTTCCGAGGCTAAAACTTACTACTGCAAAGCTGGCATCATATGATGATGGGTGGGGAGCTTCCATGCAGGCTGAGCGATACCGTAAGAGTCGTGGACAGTATGGGAGAAGAAGTGTTGGCATGAGTAGCGAGATGAGGTGAGAATCCTCAGGCCGTAAACCCAAGGTTTCAGAGGAGGTTCGTCCACCCTGGGTTAGTCGGACCTAAGCTAGGCCGAGGCGTAGGCGATGGACAACAGGTTGAATTCCGTACTGCAATAGTCGTTTGAGAAGGGATGACACAGTGACAGGATAAGCTGAGCACACTGTTGGTTAAGTGTGTCTAAGCGTTGAGGCCAGACTAGATAGAGCAAATCAGTTTAGTTAGTACTGCTGCGGGCGCGATGGGGAGCAAGAGCTAAGTAGCGAAGCAGCTGATTTCACTGTCGAGAAAAGTCTCTATCGAGATTAAAAGGTACCCGTGCTACGCAAACCGACACAGGTGGGTGAGAGGCATCCTAAGGCCAGAGAATGAGCTGTTGGAACTCGGCAAAATGACCTAGTAACTTAAGATAAGGGTGCCTAACAATGGGGCCGCAGAGAAGGGATTGCCCAAAGCGACTGTTTACACAAAAACATAGGTTTCTGCTAAGTCGCAGAAGACGATGTATGAGCTAGACCTGCCCGGTGCTGGAAGGTTAAGGGGATCTGTGAAAACAATCGAAGCAGTGATCTTAAGCCCCAGTAAGCGACCATGTAACTATAACAGTCCTAAGGTATGCAAATTCCTTGTCGGGTAAGTTCCACCCACTGAAAAGAGCGTAACAGATTTGGGCACTGTCTCAACAACAGACTCGGTGAAATTGACAAATCCGGTGAAGATGCCAGGGTACCTGCACGATAGGACGGAAAAGACCCCATGGAGCTTTACTTAGCCCGACATTGGGTTTCGATACTACCATAGCCACAGAGATGGGTGGGAGACTAAAGAAATCAGGGCGTCAGGTTTTGGTGGGTCACCCTTGGGATACACCACCCTTGGTATTGGGACTCTAACCCATAAGCCATGAATCTGGTCTTGGGACTTGTATCTAGGTGGGCAGTTTGACTGGGCGGTCGCCTCCCAAAAGTAACAGGCGCTCAAGGTTCCCCTCAGGCGGTCAAAATCGTACAGAAAGTGTAAAGGCAAAAGGGCTTGCAGTTGCAAAGGACATACAGGTCGAGACAAGGTAGAAATACAGACTTAGTGATCCAGTGGTTCTGGGTGGAAGGGCCATCGCTCACACGGATAAAAGCTACCTGGGGATACTGGGCTTACTCCCCAAGGAGTCCACATCGACAGGGAGGTTTGGCACCTCGATGTCGGCTCATCACAATCCTGGGGCTTGGTTAGTGTCCCAAGGGTTGGGCTGTTCGCCCACATTAAAGTGAGTACACGAGCTGGGTTCAGAACGTCGTCGGACAGTTCGGTCCCTATCCGTCATCAGACGTAGGAGAATTTAGAAAGATCTGTCATGGTACAGAGAGGACCGGGATGGACATACCTCTGGTGTAGCAGTTGTTCTACCAAGGGCATGGCTGGGGTAGCTATGTATGGAAGGGATCAGCGCTAGAAAAGCATCTAAGCGCGAAACCAACTTCAAGATAAGATTTTCCACCACCAGGTTAAGATCCCAGGAAGACTACCTGGTTGATAGGTCAGAGGTGTAGAGTGCAGCAATGTATGTAGCTTACTGATGCTAATAGATCGAGGACTTGACCAGGATATCATTGGATACATTTCAGTTCAGTTTTGAGAGTATAATCTCCTAATAATATGGTTATGCATACAGGAGGACACCTGTTCCCATTCGAACACAGAAGTTAGCTCCTTAGCGCTGAAGGTACCTAGTGGGGAAGCTGCCTGGGAGAATGGGACTGGCCATGTTATAGGCACCTAGTTTCTACTAGGGTCTGTGTTTGGATTTATACGATCATATACCATCACAGACAATCTTCTCAGTTTAATAGGTTATATTATCAGGATCTCTTGAAAGAGTGATTCTTTATATCAATTCAATTACATAATAAAAATAGAATTAATTTATATATAAAAATAATATGCTTAATTAAGGGTAAATTATATTTAGAAAAGCAAAATTTTATCTAAAATGACTAAATATGTTGATAAATACCTAATAATATTGAATAGTAATTTCATTTAAGATATGATATACTATGCTTCGTAATAGAGAACTATTATATATATCGTATTAAAATAGGTATATAGTGTTATGGATTGTGAAAACAGGAGGATGGTTTTAATGAAGTACTGGAAAAAGTCGGGTAAAAAGGAAGAAGTTTGTTACCATAGCCTTTATCGTTGGCAATGTGGGACGACAACAGCACCTACAATGCATATACTGGGTCAGAGTATCGGCAGTGCATATGCAGATGAGGTTGTGGAGGAATATTTGGGACTATATAAGCATCAGGATTGCTGAATACGGAGATACACATCCTATTAAATTTATAAGTAAGAAGGATGAAGCTGGTCAGAGAAGTTATTAACAAATGGTACAATAAAATAGACAAAGTTATAATCAACGGAACAGAGTTTGATTTTAGCGAATTTGAAGATGTTCGTAATGACTAAGCAAGAAATGGACAGCAGATTATCAGAGTAAGGATGATAAATGGCGAGGCTCATGCAAATGCCTTCAATCTGAAAACCTTCAACAGATGTTGTAATGAGGTATAAAAATGAAGGTGAGTGAGGGACATCACCAACTAGATTACAAAAGAAGTGGTACTAATGATCAAGTTTATGAGGATTATAAAAGGTAGTGGAGAAAAGATGTGACTCAGCTGATGATGAAAATAAAAATCCTGGAAAATAATACAGGAGACAGAGACTGATCCTGGAAAAATAGAAAAATAGGAGATACACAGAAGAATTTAATAAAAGTTCTGGTTGCTGATGGAAGAGTAAAGGTTCAGTTTGCGTGCAGGTGGTGATCGTGCTAGAAAAAGCAAACAAGTGGATGGCTGTTGTAGAATATGACATCTGTTGAGAATCAATGGAAAGAATTTCCCAATGGATGGATTTACTTTCACCACTGCACAAAGACCAGCCTGGGATTATGGGACCTACATAGTAAACCAGAATATTTTGAGGAAGCACAAGGCTGCCCTAAATAAGGTATGGTGAGAGAGGAAATAAGTATAAGCTAGTAATAAAGCTAAGGATGAGTAGACAGGGTGTTTATGAGTCTGACCAGTATGCTAAGTGCCGTCAGGAGCAGATAAAAGAGAAGAACGAAGAGAACTGAAAAGCCTAGTGACGATACCGAAAATAGAATCCACCAGCTAATGATGCAGATACATCTGGATGTACTAAGAACAGAACTATCTACACTACAAAGATAGCACAATCAAAGGAAGTTTAGAGACTACAGTATGTGGTATCAGACCTCTTACTGCAGATAAGGATAAGTGTAAGTATAGATATGTTCTCAGTTTCTATGGATACAAGCATTACTAATTATAAACTACAAGGCGTAGTAGGATAAAGAGTATCAGTGTAGATAGGAACAACTATTCAAAATGAGGGTGACATCAAACAGGTTGATGAAGAGTTGATGAATATACAAATTGGAATCTTAAAATTGACAAGCGTTTTTCCTTTATAAAAGAAATTCTCGTGAAGGCGAGAAAATAGGGTTCTTAGAATTTACTATCAGAGGATGAAAACTATAATAAATGCCTATAATAAAGAGTTTAGGAAAAAGAAAAGGAAACCATAGGTTTGCTATTGGGTTGATTGATGGTTCTAAAGTATGAAACTCTGACAGAAGAAGGCATGACATAGGCTACAATTTTATAAGGATGCTGCATCAAGGAAGTAAAGAGAAGAGAACAGTCAATAATAATTAGCAGAAGAGGCTATGAAGAGAAGTGATGTGGATTACAGGAGACACAGGGTACGTATGGTTTAGCCCCACATATTAAACAGGTTATAATTAATGGATTTACACAGTACAGGACGACAAGTTCGGCCCAAAAACTCAGGTGGTAATGACTTTATGAACGAGCCAAATAGCAGTGATGACCCGATCATAGAGAATGGAATAGTGATGTAGGAGCGAAGAACAAGGTTGAATTTTTCTTAGATGACAATTCAACTATAACGTCGACCAATGTTAAGGAAAAGGAGGAAGATGTTGAACTACCCAGGAGAAGCCAGGGTTGGAGGGCTTAGAAGAATTGATATCATTGACCTAGAGAGTCACTGATGGCAGAGTATGACGATTGGTTTGAAAGCCAAAGTATGCTGATGGTGAAAGAGACTTCTATGCTGCAAGTTTCTTTGATAGAAATGTGAGATAGAAAAGCGTGGCGACAAAGATTTGCAGCAAGGTTCTTAAATCTATTCTTTTGCAGAGATGGCCTATTGGACTTTAGAAATTAAAAATACTGACAATACTTGGCCAGAAGATCAAGAAAAGACTTCGTGAGACCAGCAACTAAAACTCAGGCCTATTTTAAATGGACCTAAAGGACCTAACAAAGGCTCGTGAGGGGGCAGTTCTAGTTAGTTATATGGGTGGTAAACTAGATATAAGTTATGATGGATACCAAGTATACTAAAGTTAAATAGTATTTAAGAAAGATATACTATATAAAGTTGGAAGGGTTTCCATGACTTATGACCTTGAACAAAAGCGTAAACTAAGTTCAGAAATCTTGAAAAATAGACTTACGTTCTCTGAAAGCTGAATAGGGGATAACAATGGTGAGATAAGTACTGATGAGTTACAAAAAAGGCTCCAGCAGTAGATAGACCTTACTTGGGAGAGCTCATTAGGGCGTCAGTTTAATTCAATATACGATATTAGTATTTTGAAGGACTTGGGACCTAATGTCAAGGATTAATTAAGCTTTCATCAAATTCTTTAAAGAGCCTACCAGCTGGCGTGTTTGATGAGGCAGTCAACCTGGAAGAAATATGCTTAAATGGTAATAGATTGCAGATTTGCCTAGGATATATTCAAAAAACAATACATAAAGGGGTTTCACTAGCATCTAACCTCTAGATGATAGAACAAGGTTGTTGCCAATAATCCTGAAATTACTGACCCTGGACCTAGAATACCTTGTTAAGTGAGTAAAGGAAGGAACTTTTGATAAGCTAGAAAAACTTGGGAAATTTAAGGTTTGAGTCAATGACCTATCAATATTACCTGATAGTTTTGTTTAAGAACGTAAGAGACAGAATCTTGTCAATAACTGATAGATGCTTTTTGGTTAGAATTACCTTCAGAGTTTTGAGCAGTGCTAGTGATTTGAAAACTTAGGCTAAGCAATAACAGGCTGACAAATTTACCAGACTATGATGATTTGCTAGTCTAAAACAGATTAGACCTAAAGGTTCAATAATATATCAAAGATTAGTGAGAGATACTGGATCAGCCAGGGAGGACGGTTAAAAGTTGAAAGCGATACCGTAATTTGCGTCACTGCCTAGTCGGTGACATAATTTGCCTCACTAGATGTGGCGAGCGAACATGCTTCCCTGTAGAATCGATTCTACAAGAGGCACTAAGATAGGCGAGAAAATCAAGGGTGGATATATGGTCAAAAGGAGTCCAGTGACACAATATCCTTAGTAGGAGGAATAGATTTAATAAGAGATGAATATTCTTGACCTTGTAGAATTGGAACAGGCTGTTGCATGAAAATAAGTCTGTATGTTAAGATGAGTAATTGAATCGAGGCCTATGTACTAGCTGTTAGAATGGTGGAGAATATGAGGGATATAGCAAAGTAAATTAAGAAGACTAGAGACTTCAAGGTAGTTACTAGAGTGAGAGGGTAGAGTGATGATGGATCTACTAAGACTATATTTGAAAAAGAAGGGTTTAAAATAAGTTGGAAGGGCTCTTGAAACTGCCAATGATAGAGGATGGAAAAATGGCAATCACTATAGATTAACACAGCAGTTATATACACTAGTAGTTGGTGAATGGGTTAGAATTATAGGGGTCAACAAGGAAGTAACTGCGCCAGTAGTGCCAATGCAAATCCAGGAAGTGGTTCTCCTGAGTGATAATACTAAAAAGGTATTAAAATATGCTTTACCGATAAACTTGGTTAAGTATGACAACCGCTGAAAATTCAATGAGTTGCGATGCATGGACAAGACAGTACAAGTTGAAGAAACAAGCAAGGCGCATAAATTCACTAAACTTCACTCTATGGAGTATGCCTTGCAGGAAAGAAAGATCAGCCATCCTTTATAAGATGGGCGTATATGATGCAATAGACGAGCAACAGGAAATATTTGCGTTCCTGTGATGTTCTTTCAAGTATGAAGATACCAGTGAGTGAATTCCAGGTAAGGTTCTTTCTCGAGGAATAAGAGAAATTGAAAGGGGAAATCGCTGTAGGTTGGGTTGATCCTGCATGGATACAATAGCAAAGAAACTGGTAATGCCAACAGGACATAGTAACCAGCTATATTAAGCATAGATTGGTCAAATACTAAGGGAGGTCGCTATATGAGGCAGGAAGAAAGGCAATAAAACCAGACAATAATGACAAAGAATGAAGATGGTGTTAGCAAGAAGACCCTGTTAAAGAATACCACTAAGATGTGGAAAAAGGATGCTAAAGTCTAGGTCTAGTGGAAAGGAAAACACAGAAATCCTGGAAAGGCTGTGAAAAATGCCAGAAAGTATATAACTCAGATAGAAGGTCTTTGAATCTGCAAATGATGATAATAATGTTTCTTTAGATAATATAAAAGGAAAGGAGTCTGGAAATGAGGATGGCGACCAAGTAAAAGAATAGGTGCCGATATTAAACAGTTGGATAAGGATATGCAGAAAAGGAGATAAGAATGGGGACTAAACTGTGATTCAGTTCCGTGAAATTATGGCATACCAACTGATTCTAAAAGGAATCTATGGGTAATGGTGCAATAGTAAAGGACTACTATAGTAAGGTGAAAAAGATGGTAATAGCACATGTATGTGGTTTTACTGGAATACGATTCTTTGACCAGTATGTGTCCACCTGGGACCTTAATGTATATAAAATGGACTAGGTTCATCTAAGACACCCATGGGGTAGAAAAACTAAGATGGACAAAGAGTTTAACTGGAAGATGGAAGGGGAATTCCAGTCGAGTTCTCATTTGCAGGGAACCACTAAGAGAAGAAATGATGCAGAGGTTGCACTGTTGATCGCAATGGACTAATGAAGAACAATGCAGAGACATATGATAAGATAAGTAAGAAGGCAGTGGCAAACAAAATACCAAGTTTATCTTGACTGGTCTGCAGCTAAACAATATAGGAAGCTGACCAGGAAGTTGCGAAAACAAAGGTTGGAAGATTAGCAAGGTGCTGATAGGTATGAGACTTCAACTAAGATAAGTCAGAAGTACTTTGATAGGGCGGATACAATAGTTCTAGCTAGTGGTAAGAGATACTGTGGATGCACTGGTATCGGCTTCCATGTCGGATGCTAAAAGTCACTAATCTACTACCTAAACAAAAGTGATGTACCCAGCAAAGTGTAAAGGCTGAAATCTGAGATTAGGTGCTAAAAATGTAGTAATAGTAGGTGGAGAATGCGTCAGATTAGTGCAAGGCTGAAGAAAATGAATTAAAGGCTATGGGATTAAGTATCAGAAGAATAGCAGTTCTAGCAGATTATGAAACATCAGCAATCTTGGCAGGAGGTAAAGTATCTAACTGGTTCAGATAAGTTAATCCTGATCCTGAGCCAGGACAATAAGAAAGCCGATGCCTAACTGTATCAAGTATAGCTTCTAAAATCAGGAATACCTGTAATGATGACCCAAAAGGCTAACGAACTTTGACTCAAATGCAAGAGGCAGATAAACTCTTGGAAGCCTAGTGGGGTTATGAGTCATTGGTGGTAGATCAGCAATATCTGATGGAGTAATGAACCAGATAAATGCCAGAGTCAAAGACAAGGATGGCTGGTGCTACAAGATTTGAGAACAGCTGCTATGATAGCTAAAAGCCTGCAGAGGTGGTAGCATGTGTTTGTAACAAATGGCTATAAGGGCTGTGGATGCTAGCAGCAGGTGCTGTGACTGGCGGGGCCAGAGTCACCAATAGTGTTGGTGGGCAGCAATAGTGTTACAGTGAGTGTGATGAAAGGTGGCCCAGGCGAAGCAGATAACAACTCTAGGTGGTTTCAAGTACGGTAGAGTGATAAGATGGTTGATGAACTTAAGTAATCAAGGAGAGCGTTTATACCTATAGAGTTAATATTATATCTGGTGAGGGGACTAAACTATAAGTTATACCTAGAGTAAAAAGCAGTCGTATTTTTCATGATGAAATAAATACGATGGCTTTTTCTCTAAAATAAATGATGACACTATATTGACATAGAAGAAGAAAGCTAGTTATATTATTAAATTAAATAAATAGTAAGAGTGTATCATATGGGAAGGTTGATAATATGAAATTAATTGAATATATAGAGACGAAATAAAATGACACAAAAGAATGGAAAGCCTCCTTTCATAAAGAAAGAAAAAGATATTATTCTAAGGCATAGAGAGGTGGTGGAGGTGAGCTTAGAAATGGTTTTTGGGACTGGGCTGCTATTTTAGCCTTTGTAGTTGTGAAAGTGGTCAACTATATATAAGAAAGAAGGTCATATAGAATACAGTCATAGATAAAGAGACTTACCAATAGAATTTGATGATGAAACAATTTATAAGTTAAAGGGTCCGTGAAAAGATGGATGAAGAAGTTCCAGAAGGTGTATTGCCATCAAAGAAACCATTTTTACTAGTTGAAAGTTCTTCAGAAAAAATATATCTTGTCTCCTGAATTGAAGCTATACTTGAAGGAACTATAGAAAACCAGTAATTTTGCCATGATGACCTACTGGAGGCTAGTTTATAATAGACAAATAAAGACTTTTGAAGGAAGTATCACTTTAGTGGGATGAATATATATATTACTGAAGTGTCGATAAGGAAGGATAATAGGGGCATCACCAAAAGGGAGCCTTGAAACCAGTGATTTCAAACCAGTCAAAAATGGGATGAAGACCTGCCTTATTTTGCTGCAAAAAGCCTAATCAAATCTGCTAGAAATGGGACGAATCTGATGCTAGAGAATCTGGAAATTTCTGAGAGGACTTTGCTAAAGAAAGTAGAATATCATCGATTTGGATGACATCAGGTGGTTCATTTTCAGTTTATTTTGACGATGATGACATCTTCTTTGGTCCTAATACGGATTGGGGTGTCTGTCAGCTTAAGAAGGGTCTTGTATCAAAGAAACTGATATAGAGGTTAAGGATTTTAGATACTATTATTTGATTGCAGGAAACTGTGAGATGGGTAGCTGGTCTCCCTGTAAAACATCCTTATTAACATCCATACAGGAAAATACATAGTTTGGAACACTAGTGCAACAATATATCAGTTAAGGAAAAAGAAGTTGAACTAAAAACGATTTTGATGGAGTTTATGCTATTTTAAAAGGGATCCTAATAGAGCTTAAGTGGGTTTAGACCTCGAATTTAAAAATACGAATAAAAAGTTGTAGTGATTAGTCAGATATAAAATTAAATGCTAAAACAGAGACTAAAAACCAGGTAACAAAGCAAGAGTTAAGACCTATAAAAATAAGTTGATAAATAATATAATATTGTAAATATTGAGTAAAAGTTAAAATTAGTAGAAGGTGTTGAAGTATGATCTTTCTGAATTTGGTGATAAAATTTACCACATATATTATTAATGCATGGAGGTGGTAATTCTTGGTGGGATCATCTTGGAACAAGCACATGCTTATCCGATAAATACCACGTGGTTTTACCCACACTCAATGGCCATGGAAGAATATCCAAAAGCAATATATTTCAACTGAAAATTCTGCTAAGAGTATGAGTTATATAAAACATATGCTGATTGACTATAGACTTAGAAATACTATCGAGATAGTAAAAAACACAGGTTTTATATATTTGTGAATGAAAGAAAATGGGATGCGTCAAGGAATCTGCAAAGCTATTTAAAAATGCATCCTGATTGGCCTATATGAAGCTGAAGCTATAATCATAGGATCACCTATCAGCATATTTACCTTTTGGAGTGGATGGAACTAGTTAATAAATTCTTTAAAAATGAAAAATAGATTTTTAAGTTGTGAGAGTGGATAGTAAAATGTATCTGTAACAGTATTTCTTCATTAAGTGAAACTAAAATGATGATTTTTGACCTAGACAAATTTGATAGAAATGGAAAAGAAAGGTATCCAGAAACAAGCAAAGAAATAAGTAATAGTGAGTTATTTTCCTATGATATTTGTTGAGAAAATTATTCAATTTCTATCAGTTTACCTTAAGAATAGATATAGAGATCTTACATGCAGTAGAATATTTTAATTCAATAATAGAATTTGGGTTAATACAGGAATTTTATCATGTGGCTAAGCAAATATTTTGATAAAGAAAAAGATTTATTTCTATGTGATGAAAGAGTACAAAGACACCCTGATTCTTTTCCTCAGATATATCTTACTGGAGAGTGGTTGAAAATCTGGGATAAATATGAGCCGCTTTACGTTATGAAACTTCAACTGTATATTTAAAGTGGTGTTTTTGTACAAGATAAAAGATTAGTTCAGACCGTTGATGAGACATTTAGGTTCAATAACAGCGAAATTATTGGCAGAAAATATTGTATAATGAGTTTTAAAATTTATGGAGTGATTTATCAAAGGCAAATCATCAGCTTATGAGGTGTATGAAAAATGACAGTTAAAAAGACTTCGGTTTTCCAGCTAAGCAAAAGCGATGTTTTGAGCTACTAAGATTTGATACACTTGTATATATTGCCAAACCTATGCAAAATTCCAGCATCGATGGACAAAAGGAACTGGTTTGGGAGGTTGGCAAGTTTCTCTTTTATTTTTAAAGATGTTTTGGTTTAGTACATATGGTCTCCATGTTATAAGGTCCAGAGATTCCATGAACACAAGACTCTACACAAATGAGGGTAACCCATGCCCCATATGGAACCATTGGTATTCTTAAAAAGGAAAACTGCCGATGGCGAAACCGAATACACTGACGAGGTAGAAATTGAGGCGGGATGGGCACCATTTGTTTACTTGTGGGCAAAAAGCATTTTACTCACGCAGACAAAAGAAAGTGGATAAGGCTAGTAATAAGTCAAAGAAAAGTAAAATGGATTATTTTTACAATTGGTATATAGCCAGAACTTATTTATCTGAAAAGAATAAATTCCTTTCAGGGATGGCAAGTAGTATAAAAGACCCTTTAAAGGGGTGTGGTGACCGGGAGTCAAAGGCCGAGGTTTGAACAGAATGAAATGACGCCTTTAGACAGCTGGCCGACGTAACTCGATGGGCAAACCACACCCGTTTAACAGGTTGCTTTTGATTTACATCATACTACATGTAATCAATTAATAGATATAAGGTTTTCAATAGATTTATCATAAGATAAGATATATATTTCACTTACAAAATCTCATTTTCGCATCTTCATCTCTGAAGACTGATACCATATACAGGAATCTTTATTCTTGGAAAAATCGTCTTGATAGTATCAACTAACTCTTTTATATCGCGATGCATTTCAATACTCTCAATGGACTTATTATAATCTAACTTTTATCTATAGAATAATTGTGAAAATCGATATCAGGAGCTTATGTCCTGGTCAGATTTCAACCATGTATCTAAAGACACATCTGGTATGGCCCTCAGCGTCATCATATTTGGAATACGCTGAAAATTCTCCTTTATATTTAAGCCACTCAAAAGTAGTATTTCATTATTTTTTATCTGAGATATGTTTATTTGTAGATTCACTACCACCTGTGCATCCAGGATTGATAAAGATAGGCTCAATAAAGTACAAATAATGCATATTTTTATCATTTTCATAACTCCTCCTATCATGTTTACTTATATATTAACATAATAGTTTAGGATAAATACAAATGAGCTTCTCTTAACTTTTTCCATTCTGCCATAGTGAATATGGTCTTATCCTTTTTATTTTCATGCTAAGAAGATACTACACAGCTTCAAATAGGCTCTTTTACCCGTTTTTCCTTCCCCAAAGTTAGACCTAAAATCTAACGATTGGGAGGTCAGTTTTTCATGGCAAAATATTCTTTTGAAATTAAGATAGTTTCTGAATACTTATCAAGGAATAAAAGTTCAAGATATTTGCAGAAAATATTGTATTACTAACAAAATGAGATATTAAAGTGGATAGCTATATATAAAAGACTTGCGATGATGGTTTAATGTGTTCAGAGAAAAATAAAATTATTCTTTTTGAATTCAAGCTAAAGTCTAGTAAAATTATACATAATAAATGAAGTCTCATACAAAGAGCTGGCCTTTATCTCGAGGGGAATTAACATGATCTTTCTCACTGATTCAGTGATCGGGTGAATGATTTTTAAGAAAAGGTGGCCAGATGTGTTGAGGCCTAAAAAGAAAGATCGGGAAGAGTCATTGAATTCAAATAAATGAAACACGTGTGGTTAAGTATCGTTAAAACATCGGTGGATACCAGTGTAGAACATATTAAAAATAATTGAGGATGAATTATTAAAACAGGATGAGAGAATGCCTATTTGAGAGAGAAAGGAATTGGGAGGCTGCGTCAAAGGAAGAAGCTCTTCTGACAGCGAGAATAATCCACAGCCTCTGAGGAATTCAAACTAAAAGATATTCTCATAATAGTCAAGTTTCCTAAAACAGTTATATTATCAAGTTGAAAGAAAAAGCAAAACGGTGAATATATATAAAGTGAGACAGGGATAAATTATGAGTAGATTGTTTGAAAAGACAGACAAAAACTAATTTTGACTCATCCCTATAAGTCAAAAGTTAGTATCTTGCTATTTGTTTATGGTTATTTCATTTTGTCATCAGTATGCTAATGATTATACAGCAAAAAGTCTTAGGACTAATTTTTCATATATGAGTATTATTCTAATCAGTATGATTTACATACCGATACTTCTATATTTAATGGTATATCCTCTGTTTTCCAAATGGGGTTAAATTAGAACTTTACAATGAGGTATAGTTAAGTACTATACTTGTGGCAGTAGGGGGTAATGGTATATTACACATTAGCTTTAAAGGCTTGAAAGATATAGGTCAAATTAAAATTAAAAACGTCCTTTGATTGTTTAAAGCTGACCATGAAAATTAAGGATCCTATTTTTATGGTTTTACATGTCAAAAGAAACTTAATGAGGCTTGTAAATGTGAGTGCCATAACGGATGAGAGAAAAAAGCGGTTATTTATGAAGAGGTAAAAGACTTAGAATTAATGTCTAAGTACAGGAACTAGTTATGAGTATTTTATTATGAAAAGTAATTCCTATGACTTCCCATATTTCTTAATAGATAAATCTCAGTTTCTATATTTGAATATAATATTAAAAACGCACCTGTAAAAAGACCAAACAGGGACGGAGAAATCACAGAAAAAGCGTATCCCTAAGGTACAGACAGAATGAAACAGATAGAAAGGTGATGAATAAACTCTATGAAGATAACACTGGGAAATATCGAGAGAACGCTATGAACAGCTATCAGAGAAATATGCAGAAGAGTATTGTAAGCTTAAAAACAGAACAGGAAAAATAGAAGAACGTTTATTAGAATTTGAAAACGAAGCCAAAGAGTAAAAATTTTTATCAAACTGGCGAAAAGCTACTCAGATTTTGAGGAACTTACCCCACTGCCATCAATGAGTTTATCAGTAAAATAGTGAGTCCATGAGCAATAGGGAGGTAGAAATGAACAAAATTACTTGTATTTGTTTGGAGTGTTAAAAGATATGGAAAAAGGCAATAAAGTTTTACAAGAGATGGTTTTAGGATATAAGACGGTGCAAAAGATAATAATCCATCGGTATGCTTTTTGATACTCCGGGAACAAAGTTCGAGCTATTTCCTTTGGGACAATTGGCGAAAGATGTTGATGAAAATAATCCACCAAAAGGAAATGGATTTTCCGGAATTACATTAGCGTACAATGTTGAACATAAAAGAAGATGTTGATGGTGTAATTGAATTGGTACGAAGTGCTGGTGGAAAAATGTAAAAAGAACCATAGACACTTTTTGAGGGATGGATATCACTATATTTTTCTGATTTAGATGGATATTATTGGGAAGTTGCATGGGGTTCCAGATTTTTAAGTTTGACGAAAATGGACTATTGATTTTAGTAATTAAGGGAGATTGAAAAATGAAGCTGAAAGTAAAGAATATTTTAGATTTTCATTTTAGAACAACATATCCGAGTTGGAAGAAATAACATATAGATCAGTGATGGGCGAATATATTGTTTTGTATTATCGTGGAAAAATTGTTGGTGGAATTTGTGATGATGGGTTTTTAGTGAAACCTGTTAAATCTGCGATATCTGTCAAATACAAGTATGAGTTACCATATTATGGAACCAGAAATACTGTTGGTAGATGATGTTGACAACAAAATTTTTAACTAGCTTGATTCAATTCAATGTATGATGAGTTACCTGCGCCAAAACCAAGAAAAATAATAAAATCAGTTTATCTAATCGAATATAACAATTTGAAACAGTAAATCAAAAGGTTTGCTATCTTATATTTTTACAAAAAGGCGTCAATAAATCTAGATGCTTGACGCTTTTTGAGAAACAAGAAAGATGTGAGGTCATATATGGATGAAAAGTTTCAAAACAATATGTTGCTTGACCCAGGCAGAACGATTAACTATGGATAGGAAGGCAGCACTAATCCAAGGTATGCAGAAATATAGAATGGCATTGCCCATGGTGGATTAGGGGTGGAAAACTAGGTTTTGTGAAAGCCGAACTTAATGCAAATGCACTCAGGGTATTCAGAAGAAAAAGTGCAGAAATTAAGGGCGGAGGAAGAGAAGAAAGAACAGGGAGAGAAAGACGGCTTCATCAAAACTACACTCAAGCGTAGAAAGAGCAGCAAAGCAAAAAGAATATGAGGAAAGATATAAGGCGAGGAGGAGGACAGGAAGAAAGCTAAAAGGGTTTTGACAGAAAGAGTAGGGATCACCGGTAGAAAGTGATTATAGAAAAATTGATTATACTAGCAAAATTCCATCTTGACATAAATGGTTTTGTTTATGCTAATATTTCTGAGTAAAACGATGTTATCTTGAATCGAGTAATATTAGTGAGAGATAATTTTAAAAGCTATCAGCATTTCCGATATTAGACCGCATCTTTATAAAAGAGATAAATTAACAAATCAGGCTATCGCGAAATATAATTAAATGGTTTTGAGAATGTTTTGAAAAAGCAATCTGATAATAGTAATGAAGAATTATTAGGATTTATTTTGTAGTATGCCTCTGTATTTTCAATCTTCTGTTTAACCTGACTCTCAGGTGCAGAGTTTGAGCCAATTCGTCATGATTTGGTGCAGATCTTGAAAGTCACAAAGAGCACATGGTGCAGTCATTAAGAAAAAGATATTGCGGTGAAAACAATTTAAAGTGATGATGAACTTCATTCCTCTATACTATATATACTCCTCTGTTCAGATTATTACGCACCAATATCCCTATGAAAATGCTTTGAATTTTATAGACATGATGGAAGCTGCAATGAATTTTGGATGGGGAGGATTATAAAATGAAAAGCATAAAAGAATAGTTGATATAAAAGGTATTGAAATCAGGTTAATCCCGATTTTCTGCATTTACGAAAAGTAAAGCAAATTAAAAGAATGCAAGAAATGAGAGAGGTGAAGAAAGAACAAATGAAGAAGAAATTTCTATGGAGCGACAGAGAGGAAGGTATCCTTGTTATGTGGAAGAAAGTGGCAGAATAAGGGACGAAACAACCATAACTAAGGTTGGTAGTAGGCCTAGTACTCATAGAGGATGTGTATCCGGAGCTACCACCTATATAAAACTGGAAAGAGCCTAGGTTAAATGAGAGGTTTGTAAATCTCAGAAACAAGTTGGATCGGTTTCGGAATCAGCAATTTTTAATTTGGACTCAGAGAGTAGTGAATGACCTTTGGGTTTAGAAAACATGGGAGGAGAGATCCGAGGTGAAATAAAGAAAGAGGTTTCTAAAGCTGTTTCTGATTTAGGGTCGAAGATTAGTGAATAGAAATGTCTTTACATGTCGGGAGGGAAAGAAACAAGCTCTTAGCTCATTGCGTCTATATAGTACACCTGCGAGTCCTGAAATTTATGTGTTTGATGAGACCTTCTGCCAATGATGATGAATGCCAAATTACGGTGAAAAATCAGAAGCTATGTATCAAACTCAGCCACGAGGAAAAACAGTGTAGCACTATCAGAGCATAGAGTTGTGTTAGTGATGATTTACTGACATAAAGCGAGTTTATTTACAGATGGAAAAGTGGATATATGTTTTGAGGAGTTCAGAAACTTTGCTTCATTAAATGAAGTGGATCAAAGGAAAACTTTGCTATATGGTTAGCAAGATGTAATAAATCAGCACTGTATTTTCACAGAAAAGCATAATCGAGGAGTTTGAGTTGTCGACTGAGACAGAAGTGGAAGAAATCCTTACAAAACCTGCCAGTTTAATCAGGGTTTTAAAGATAAACACCTGTGTTTATCCAGGGGACAAACCCACAGAATTGAAAAGCTGTGGCAGTTGGGTCGTAGCTGAATAGAAAATCATTAGTACTGATGAGACCGACAGGCAGGCAGACTATTTGCGCTATGTTGAAAATAAGCGAGGATTATAAAAGCTTTACCAAAGAGATAAGATTGTCATTCATGTAGCACATGATAAGGAGAGCTGATTGGTAATGTCTGCAATTAAATTATTGGGAGATTTCTAACAGAAAGATAAATAAAGTTTTGTGAAGAAGGGTAAAATGGAGTGTGAAAGGATATAAAGGGTGAGGTGTCAGCATCCTGTCCTGTTTTGCGATATATAGGAGTTGGATTCGAGGAATGACTGCCTTTGCGCCGTGGCTAACTAATGTTAATAACCAATCTTGTTTGAGAAGACTATAAATATAAGTGATGATACCTATATTTCCCAAACTGTGTTTGAAAATCGGCTGCGGAGTATGTGTGTTCATAAGAAATATCACTGTTATTTCACACAATATCCGCTTATAGAATGATTGAGAGATAAAAGAAAAGAGTATTCAAGCTGATAAATTAAGCAGAATGTCTACTGCGGGAGGTTGAGAGTGGCAGTCAATGGTCTCAATTTATGGTGGAAACTTACCATGATAAAATAGAAAACCTAGTGACTCATGTATTTCACTTTCACGGAGGTCATTACGACAGTAGTGTCAATCGTATTGATTATAATAATTTTTGTGTTTGATTGGAGAATAGGGTGCTAATTTTGCTTACGATTCGACCAAAGTTACTAGTTTTGGCGCACTGGGTGTATGAGGGGCTATGAAGAAAAGTCTAAGAGAGTATGCAGAAGCATCTAGGCTATAGATACTACTGTATGGTTGGAGTATGTCAAGCGGCGATTAAAGTAATCTAAGGCGATTTGGCGAAATCAAAGCTTCATCATTTGGGAGGCCAGAAAAACAGTTAGTGAAAACAAAAATGCACAATGCTTGACAGTTGAGCCGACTGGGTGTTTGTTTCTCGTAATGACTGGAGCTCATGGAAACTATTCAGCAACAATGATTTTGTTTCTGCGACTTCTTTGTATTTCAACTGTAAGAAAGGAAGTATCACGCTATTGGAAGTCTTGTAATATATGTGTTATCTTGTGCACTCATATCGACCTTTGCTGATAAAAGGCTGAGCATATGGAACAATAGTAGATACTCTATCGTATTGGAAGAGCTGAGATGTAATAGACACTCCCGATTTAAAAAGAGAGAGAGACACATAGATGTGGTCATGATGTAGAGTTTAGAAATGTGGCATGTTGCTTATGATGATTCAGAGAACTGTGGTAAAGCAGGAGTTTCATTTCAAAAGCAAGGAGAATGGGCCAGACTGCCACGTATTAGTTGGAGATTCAGGGCGGCGAAATCTGCTATCGCAAAACTGATTGCTCGGATTTTGGAATAGTTGATGGCGGAGAGATTTTAATTGAGAGAAGCAATTTTGAATGATCTAATACCATTAAAACCGAAGAATATGCACCCACTCTTGTGTAGTCCTGAAAATTTTCTTTTTACTAATGAACCGATAAGAAGAAATTTGAGAGATAGCAGAAAGATGCAAACATGGGTGAAAATTCAAAGGGCGTGTGGAGCAAAGCTGTCACGTGATTTATAATGAGTCTGCATGGATGGATGAGAACTAGTTTGATGGAGAAGGCGAGTTGCAAAATCTTTCGGTGGAGAAAAGCAAACGCATTTACTATTGCCAAAGCTGTAAAACAGTCCGATTGTAGTCCCTCAGGATAGAGCGACAGCATATCCAGTCGACAATGAAGCAATTATTCGAGAGTCTATCAACAATCTCGTTAAAAGATGAGATTGGTAGTAGTGAGTGCTATAGATTATCTACAATAGTAGTGCGAGATAGTGTTATGCTTAAGAATAACGGACAGGTGATCAGAAACAAGGATCTCATAGGTAGCTTGGAATTGAACGGGAGAAATACTCAGGGAGATGTGGGATGTATATACAGAGATCTGCGAGGAGATCGAGGTGATATAAGTGATAAGATTAATAAAACTCTATATGATGAGTTTCAGGTTCATATTCAAAAGATAACTTTGCAGATGTTTCTCATTTTGGTGTGTTTAAGAGAATGTTGAAAGGCATTACTTTAGGTGCGATTTGTTTTGCTTGACCAAAATTTGATGAAATATATTCACTCGGACTGAGTGTTAGCAATAGACGAGTGTGTACTGTCTTTATGTAATTTTCAAGTTTATAGATATGATCAGGGAAAATCGTATGTTGGATGCCTGGCGCACGACGAAACAAATATGCATAGCTTCATGCGCTGGGAATTGCAGAAAACTAGATTGCCTATAGCGTTGATCGTTCTAGAAAGTATGAATATGGGATATTTCAGTACAAAATTCATTGTTCGAAATATAAGCCAGGGGCTGTCAGCAGTTATGGAGGTGAGCTTTGATGGGCAGTGAATTTTCTTGTGAGGCAATTGCAACGCCAGGTACAATGCTAAACGCATGTGGTAGCATTTTGTAGTATAGTAGCAATATTATGTGCAAACGGCTACAATTATTTTATTAACTGATTATTGAGTATGGTTAATATAGTTGCATAAAAGGCAGACCTACAATAACAGAGAGATTGTTGGGACTTAAAGCTAGATTTAGGATTCATACTGGATGTCATAAAAGGAATGAGTAACATTGTGAAAGCGTTTGGGAAGAGATACAGTTAAGGAAATTAAATGAAAAGCGTGCAAGAAAGTCACGTAAAGAACTTTAGCGGTAGAAAGAGATGTGGTTTCAGAGCTACAGTTTATGTTTTCGTGGTGATTCAAAATCAGTATCTGTGTGATAATTTTTAGCTTCACTGATGAGATATTTTTCTGGAAATATTAGAGTAACTAGCTATCGTGCAGATTGTTATAGAGTTTCGTTGTTTTTCAGGCTACAGATTGGCAGGAGGCACATGCTACCAAGCATCAAGATGATGCTGTGCAAAGAAATCTTAACTGGAGTTATCTAGTTTAAAGAGGTCCCTGCGCGATTGAAGATGGCAGAAGAAACTGAAATAGATAAACTATAAAATTTCAATGGAAAAAGTTTCATTTTTCTTATGGTCGGAGATCTTCAAGAATTTAGGTATACAGTGTCCCTGGAAGGAAAACTACCGCTTTGGTCAGGTTTTTCAGGAAGTAGAGAACCACTGTGTGTAATCTGATGTGCAGGGTACTGGGATGTAAATTCTGGGAAAATGAAATGTCCGGAAGAGACCAAACATTAAGGAATATGAGTACGATGAGCTGTTGTCAGAAATTTCAAGCTTTGTTTTTCAAGATGTGTATCTTTTTGATGATACTGTGAGAAACAATATCAAATTTAAATCAGAATGCAACAGGTGAAGATATGATGAGATATTATAGCTCAGAATGTCATAGTTTTATTGTAAATTGCCCACGGGTTATGACACTGTTTTGTTTACCTTGAAGGGGGCTCTAAATTTATCCGGTGGAGAGCGTCAGAAATTTCCATTGCAGAACTATGTTAAAACGCAGTAGAGATTTGTGTGTGACGATAGATGAAGCGACTTCCGGTGTAGTCGGAAAATGAAAACAATTATTAGTGCTCCAAAGAAAACATTAAAAGCGAGCGACATTATGATGCTAATTTACGCAGACTTTCCTGCATAAAGAATGCGGATCAGATCATTGTTTTGGAAAACAAACAGGGCGATTGAACAGAGTGGGACACATACCGAACTTGCGTCTGAAAAGGTGTATATACAAGAACTCTTGAAAGTGAAAAAGAACCGAAGAGATGGGCAGATTTCAAATCTATTTTAAATTGCATAGAGATAATGTTTCACCATATATAGCGTCAAATGGAGGACGATGAAGTGAGATATTTGCATTCTACAATGAGTTGTGATTATAAATAATCTTTTGAGGCTGCAGATTGTCTATTCTCTCAAACAATTAAATACATCTAAAGAAAAGGTAGAAAACTCTTTGGTTGTATATAATATTTCCGGTTGTATAATATTTGGCGTTGGTGGAGAAACGAAATTCTCCCAACCCTCTCAAATTTCTAAATGGCGGAACACACATCAAATCTCGTGTATAATTTAAATCTGTAAAAATAAAACGAGGAGAGTGATGATGTGTGTTCTAGTGCTGAAAGTATAACAAGAAAGTCTTGGGAGTGTAACGAATGAAAATTTACCGTGAATTTAAGCCACAGAACAAAAGAAAATATCAGAGGGATGGGGATATACGGTCCTGAAGGGAAAAGCTCATAGGAAAGCCGCTGCTTTGCCCTCAGTGTGTGTATAGTCTAGTAGAGGTGTGACATAATAATAAAATGGGAGTAAGACTGTAAAAATGCTGGAGTCACATCGTAACGGAGAGAAAGTGCGTTTCGCATGACATTTAAGTAAGATGAACATGCCATTAGTGTGGAGTAACTCGTGCATCAAGGCGGTATCATGCAATAGGCAGTTGTATTCATCGTCAGTCAAAGAAAATATAGTACTGAGGGATATTGCATGAAGTCTTGCCTTATTAAAATCAAAACACGCTAAGACCCAAATGCCGCAATGATGGATGAGCTTGCGATTCAAACGTAATGCTCCAGGCGGCAATGAGCTATATATGGTCTTTGCAGAAGAACTAATATGCCGAGGATGCGAGGAGAAATGGATGCTAAGGAGTTATGGAAAAGTAGAGGCAAGAGGTCATGGAAGATGGAGAAATACTCCTATAGGGTGAAAAATGTTTATAAGTGAAAAAGCGCAAGTAGCTAGCTGCAGCATATGCAGAAATATAATAACGCAAACTGAAAGCTCAGTCTTAATTTTTAAAGGTCCTAATCGAAATAGTATCTGGAGTGTTTCTCAAAGAGGTGCAACATATGTCTTGACAACTAAGGTCTTAGATTAGAAGTAGCAGCAGAATATGTAAGAGATGTAACACAGTAACCCTGAAGATGATGATGGTACCAATATTACTTTGCAATATGTAATGAAAGAGGTTAGAGAGAGTAGGGTAGTGTGAAAAATTAACTGGCGAAAAGATAATATGTGTGTGCCTTATCACGCATAGCCAGGATCTCAAAACAGTATTGGAAAATACAAACATAAAGGCATAAAACTACAAAAGATAACATAAGGCTATAATTAAGCATTACACTTGGTTGTAACACGATTTGGAAAAAATCACATAGAATACCTCTCACAGGTGAGATCTTGTGGTTATCTGTATATGATGTGCAAGAAGAAATGAATCAAAAACGGACGGGGAGATGATCAGTGCTACAATGGAAAACTCCTTTGTTAAGAATTTCCAAAAAACAAAGGTTTTCAATGTAAAAGCAAAAAATAGAAAAAATAAGATTACAAATGCAGCTTCTGACGAGTGAGTTTAATTGGACTCATGGAACTTGTTTCGGAAGGACGAAACAGATATACGATATATCACAGATGTGAAACTGTGCCTTGGAAGCAAATGGAACATCATGAAGAATTTATGAAAAATGCATTAACAAGTGTGAATTTGTGAAGGGTTATATATGAAAAATAAAAACTGTTAACATTTTGTCACAATTCTTGCAACAACATTTTACCATAATAAATACGCCGTTATCAAAGATTGTTGGCATACATGTGCGTCAACTTTGGTAAGCTATATTTGGGCTTTAATAAATTCTGTCGGCGTGGGATGATGTATCACTTTTCATTGTAAAGAATGAAAAGAAAGTCAGAGGAGAAACTCGGGAAAACGATATTCTATGCAGTTGGAATGATTATCTTGATATTGCTCCCATCTTCTGATGCTCGGTATTCAAAACCGGCAATGCATCAAATGCGTCCGCTACTAAGGAAATTTGAAGTTGTTGCTACAACATTAATTGCTTCAGCCAGTTTTCAATGAGAAAGTTTCTAAATTTTGGATGCAAACCAAACTTTATAACGACCTATCCGTACCTTTTGTCTAACAGGACAGTGCTGGGGATTCAGCTTTTCTTATGGATCGCGCATTGATGTATGTATTATCGTGCTGAGGTCTTGAAATAACTATTGCCGCATGTATTTCTGAAAAAGCACTGAAATAGGTGACACTTCAGGAATGGATCCTAGACAGGAGCATTTTATTGTTGCTCTTATTAGTAGGAAAAGTTCCGAAACCAAAGAATATATCCTGTTTGGCATGTTAGAGTTTGTATCATATGGATAAGCGTTTCACACATATAATAGAGGCACAAAATATCTTGGGGCAACCAAGATGACGCTTATTATACAGTGCGTTTATAGGCACAGGCTGGCCTTTCTCGCTGGGCACGTCAACTGCAATGTTGAGTACCCTTGTAATTGTATGATTGTTGGCACAGTATTTGTTGTTTCTGATGCCTTATTCAGAAGTGTACACATCTTCATACTCATATTATCTTTATACTCATATTAAGAATACGCATACACGCTACGATTAAGAACATGACCATAGACATCGCCATATGGGAGATGCAGAAAACTTCAGACATAAGATGATTGAAAAATATATAAATTAATAAATTGAGCATCTGTGTGGATCATTGGATATAAACTTCTAGTTTATCTAGTAGGACGGAGATAATCAGCTGAATATATAAAACAAAAACAGTGTAGATGCTGAGTTTAAAAATGGATTTATTATAATATTTAGGTTATAATATTTAGTTGGTGAGAGAAAATCTTCCCAACGCTAAATTTTTAAAATAGGAACACACATCAAATCTCATGTATAATTTAAATCGCCAAAAAATAAAAAGGAGAATGATATGTTCTAATGCTAGTATAACAGAAATCTTAGGAATTAACGATAACAATTTGGTAATTTTCAGGAACGATATCAAGGGGATAGAATATACAGTCCTAGGAAAGCTTACATAGGCCAGACTTGCATCCTAGAATGTGGTATAGTCAATGAAAAATTATGACATAACTAAAAATGGAGTCAGACTGTGAAAAATACTTCTAATAGGGTTAATACAAACCCTTTGATATTGATGGTTAAAAAAGCAGAGGTCTGTAAACATTGTAAGTCAACATTTATGGCCAAAACACCTATCGTAGATAAGGGTGCTTCATATCGAACGATGTTAAGAGGTCCATAGTTTTCAAACCTATGTGAGACCAAGTCAATGGACTTAATGTGCAAGAGAACACTGTGTATCTCCTACTAGTGTTGTAGAATACCCGTTAACTGAAGATAGGAGAAGCATTATCTACCTAGATTCTATCAATAGATCAGTTAATTCAAGCCGCAAATACAGTTGATGCGCTCCATGGAGTGTAAATTTAGTTGATAACCCACATCCCATAGTACAGCTCTTGACAAGGGAGTTAAACAAGTTAAGAATAAACGAGATGAAGAAGCTTAATACCAGGTCTAGAGAGTATAAAATGGAAGAGATACTGAAAATACCTACGAGAAACTGGGAATTAAACAGGATACATTTTTACAAGAATAGGCACTTAAAAATATGACTAGTTCAATTGATATATTAGACTATATGTTAAAGGAATTTCCCAACTTAAAGAAGCTCATGATTTTATCAAAACTCCTATTAAGTATATCTAATAATGATGTAGTATGTTGAAGATATTCTAAATACTGGGACTGATAAAATACCCATGTGTTTTTGGGAAGGTAAAGACCTATAAAAAGCTTTAGAAAGTATGTAGTAACCACTGAAAATATGACTATATGAATGCACTGGAGGCAAAAACAACAAGATAAAGGTATTAAAAAGAGTATCCTACTTTGACATAGGGAGTTTTAGGAATTTTAAGGCAAGGATAGTGCTAATGGAAAAAGTATAAGATACAAAGGGCAACATCCATAGCTATAAGTTTATGGATGCTGCCGCATAATTTAATAGATTTTATTGATTTAAATTATCACCAACGTTATTTGACATAGAGCCTTAATTGACACATACAAATAATCGAGAAACAGAATCAAAAATAGGTTTACTGTTGTTGCTCAATCTTCAAAAATCGTCCATATAAACATAAAAAAGTACTTGACAAAACGCCTTTCTGGGAAACAAGAAAGATATTGAGCCATATATGGATGAAAGTTTCAAACAATATATTATTACTCCAGACAGAACGATTAACTACAGAATGGCAGACTGGCTAATCCAAAGTATGCAAGAAAATAAAACAGCTTGTTATCAGGAGGATCAGGGAGTGGAAAACAATTTTTATGTAGCCGAACTTAATGTAACAGAATCGTCATATTGCGTAACCAATCCGGAAAGGATTAACCCCTAGGACAGAGAAAATAAAAACTGGAAAGGAGGCAATTCATGTCAAAAAAAAAGAACAGGACAAACAGTCTCTTTATGAGTTGTTAAGTCGAGATGACGAAATGGCAGAGAAAGCACCATCACTAATCAAAAGCAACTGCTAGAAAGCGGCGCTAAAAGAAACGGCTTTTGTAAATATCTACTCACCATACCGATGATGGAGTAAGGAACAACCTTTGATAGAGAGGATTTCGAGATGATAAAAAGCAGTAGAAGAAAAACAAAGCATCTACTGTGATAGTAAAAGATATGAGCAGGTTTAGCGAGAGATTACCTAAAGTAGGGCTTTACACCGAAATACTTTTCAAAGACAGGGTAGTAAGGTTTATCGCCATCAATAACGGAATAGAGTGAGGAAACAAGGAAAGCGACTTTTACCCCATTTCTAAATATTATTTAAGAATGAATGAATGCAAGAGATACCTCAAGAAAATACAATCCATCTTAGAGCAAGAATGAAGAGGGTAAAAGAGTATCCCCGCGTTCCATACGGCTTATAGAAACTCTAAGAACAAACAGGAGCTACTTGTCGATAAAGAGAGTGCGAGGTCGTAAAACGCATTTACAGGTTTAGTAATAGAGGGATGAGTAACACAGATAGCAGACATACTAACCAAAGATAAAGTCTCATTCCGTCAGCTCTATGCCCAAATACATTACCCCGAACGACATAGCTCAAAGAAAAGAGGAATAGAAGACCTATCTGGACACCGACCACAGTAGGTTATATCTAGAAAAGAGAATATATGGGTCATACTGTACTTGAAACAATATGCCTTGATTACAAAAACCAAGAAACGCAGAAAGGCAAAAGGAAGATGAACTCATTATCTTCAAAACACCCATGAAAGCCACCGTGACGAAGAAACATGGAACAAGCCAAAGAAGGAAAAAACAGTGAGAAGAAGTCCAGTGGCAGAACATCCTCACACCTCTTTACAGGACTTTTTAATCAGTAGATTGTGGAGGAATTACAAGAGATCGGCAGAACATAAAGAAAAGAAATATGATTGTGATTATTGCTTTGGTGTCAACATTACAGACACAGAAAAGGCCTTTGCAGTATGCACTACATCAAGGTAAAAACAGTGAATGAAATTTCTTAAAATCAATCGAAAGAAATCACAGATTTTGGCAAAGAAGAAAAGCAAGAATTTTAAAAAGTGATGAACAAATTATCCGATGAAGGAAGAAAAGTATCAAGATAAAACGAAATTAGAAAAACTGTCTTCAAGAAAATGAAGAACTAACAACGATAACAAAGCTATATGAAGACCATGCACTGGAAAAGTACCCGCAAAAACACTTTGATAGATTATTTAATCATCTGACACGGAGCAACAAGAATTAGAAAAGCAAATACAGTATTTTTGAAGATGAAATAGAAAGCTATCATCAGAGAAAGTTGACTGCGATAAATTCCTGAAAATGATAGATATACCGATATTGAAGAACTGACAGTCCCAATGATAAATGAGTATATAGAAAAAGTTGTAGTCCATGAAGCACAGGGGAAGAAAAAGGAAAAGATAGAAAAACAACAAGTTGATGTGTATTTAACTTTTATAGGCAAACTGTCGAGTACCACAAAAGCCGATATAGAAAATGGCTTAAAATGGTATAATGTTGTTAATTATTTAGAGAAAAATTAGAATTTAGAGAGGGCTATGAGTCGAAAAAAAGGCAATTTTTCTTTATTTATTAGGAACCTTAGGGCAAATATGGATGATATGTATCATAGTTTTTATATTGCGTAATTTGGGTATAGATGTAGACTACACAACGCCAATGGGAATGGTTGCTATTGGAATAGGTGGAGTTTCAGCTGCTCTATGGGGAACTATTATTGCACTTAGATACAAAAAAAGTACAGTACGAAGAAAATATTAAAGGATTTTTTTCGCTATAAAGCAAAAACATCAGCAGTTATTTATTTGTTATTGTATTCTTGTTTTTGGATTTTTGTTATGTTGCATTTGATGGAAAATTAGCGTTGAATGCGTGGTATATTCCGATTATCTTATTTCTTAAAGCAATCCTATTTGGTGGGATTGAAGAAATAGGGTGGAGATATGTTTTTCAACCAATTATGATGGAACGCCATAGTTATATTAGTTCAACTTTAATTACCTTTTGTTTTTATGGGGAATATGGCATTTCTCTTATTTCTACATTGAAGGAACATTGCCACAAGTACAGGCGTTTGGATTTTTTTGCTTGGATTGTTGACTAATTGCTTTGTTTTATCCGCATTATTTATAAAGACAAATAGTTTGTGGATATGCGTGATGACACATTCGTTAATAAATGTTTTCTCGCAATTAGCAGTAGGTGGTGATCAAAATATAACTTATGCTTGTAAAATAATTATTATAGTAATGGCAACTATTCTTTCGATTAGAGAGCAAAATAAAAAAAGTAACTGATGTATCAGCTCTTTGAAGAGTGGCATCCCAGTTTGTCGAAGTAAACAATTAAATACAAGCTATAACATAGCAGCTCACGAAACAGTAAATCAAATCGGTTTACTGTCTTTACTAAAATCAGAAAGGAGGAAACAGAAAATGAAAAATATAGATGAAAAACTTAATGGCAGAAGAGGAAATTACAGTTACAAAACAAAAGACTCATCAGTCAGCAGAAACAGGAAGAACGAAAGAAAAGAGATAAAAGGTTTTATGAAAAAGGAGCAGTTTTTGAGTATCCTTTTAACGAAAGCAAGGATTTTACTAAAGATGAATTTTATCAGCTAATTACATTCCCAAATATCAAAAGAAGCACTAAATGAAAAATCCAAAAAATCATGGAGAAAAGAGACGAAGAAGAAAACATAGAAAAACAAGAGAAAGTGACTGAAACAGAGCAGTAGTCCCTTGCTTACAAGGGAGTGCACTTATACACCCTAACAGGTGTGTAAGGTTCTCTGAAGGTCTTGCAGAGAGCACATCAGCAGGCTGATACAGGGAGCTACACTCCTCACGGAAATAAATTTTACTCCTCATGTATTACTAAAAGAAACCGGATAAAAGCAATCCGATTTTTTAGGAAGTCTTATCCATCGCCACTGTATCCACAATCAGAAAAAGAGAGAGGAGGTTTTGACTTATGGCGATATATCATCTTTAGCATAAAGATTATCTCAAGAGGCAAAGGCAAAAGTGCGCAGCAGCTTCGCTTATCGAGCGGGCGAAAAGATAAAAACGAGTATGACGGCATAGTCCATGACTACAAGAAAAGGCGGAATAGCACACACAGAAACTCCTATTAGCAGCAAAACGCACCACAGGAATTTTCAGACAGAGGAACGCTATGGAACAGTGTAGAGAAAATAGAAAAGTAAAAACTCACAGCTTGCAAGAGAAATAGAAATTGCCCTACCCAAAGAATTAAACAGGGAAAAACAGATAGAACTTGTAAGAGAATAGGTAAAAGATAAAATTTGTGTAAAAGTCTATGTAGTAGCCGATATTGCTTGTACACGATAAAAATGACGGAAATCCACACGCTCATATCCTACTTAACTATGAGACTGTTAAAATGAAGATAAAACATGGGGAGCAAAATCAGGAATATATCCTTGACGAAAACGGAGAAAAGTAAACTCAAAAATGGCAATTACAAAAACAAAGGAAAATAGATACAGTCAGATTGAACGAGCAAGACAAAGTGGAAGAGTGGCGAAAGACATGGGCAGATATTGACAAACAAATATCTGAAGAAAACAGTATACAGGAAAAAGTAGACCATCGTTCTTATCAAAAGACAGGGGCATAGAAGCAAATACCGACCATTCATTTAGGAGTATCAGCAACTCAAATGGAGAAAGAAAGGTATTGTTACAGACAGAGGAAATATCAATCGAGAAATCAGATATCAGAACAAAATATTAAGAGAAATCTCAAGAAGAATAAAAGTCCTATTAAATTGGATAAGGGGAATTGGAAAAGAAGAAAAGCAGAAACGGAAAAACATAAAAATCTACCCTCCCACCAAAAGAAAACCTATTATCTGTTTTTGAAAATCTTATCCGTACAATGCAGATAACCATAATGCAGACTTAGAAAAATATATTGAGAGTTACTCGCTCACCGAAGAGAAAAACATCACTTCATTATCGGAGTTAAAAGGAAATATACTTGCTTTTAAGAGATAAGAACTACAAGACTACAAGAGCCTTTAAAAGATAGTTGAAAGAAAGTGGATGATAACACCAAAACTCATCGAACAAGCAGAGAAGTATTTGAAGCTATAAAGACACCTACAAAGCCTATACTAAGTTAAAGAAAAACAAACAGGATATATTTTCTACAATGAACATACGGCAGAACTTATTTTGTTTGAAAGTGCTAAGAAATCATCTGAAAGAACATTTAGAGAAAGCAAGACCTCAGCTATCGCAAATGGAAATCAGTACTTGCCACTATGAAGAAAGAGAAAAAGAGTCTATACAATCAAATATTAGAGATACGAGAAGAAGTGAACAGGCTGAAAAGTTAAGACTTGTATTGAATCAGTTCCAGGAACATTCAAAGCAATTACACTAGGTAAAATGGAAATGAGTTAGACCTATAAAATCAAGCGAAAATGGTATAATTAAACAAGTATTTGATTTTGGAGGTGCTTAAATTATGCGATGAAAGAGAGAAAATCATTCGTTTATGGTTTGATATGTGCTTACACAACAAGACTTAGGAATAGACGATATTTTTGTGATGATGATTTATATTGAGAGTTGGTGTCCTAAGTATGAAAAATCGGCAAACAGTAAAGCACTGGTTTAATGAGTGGAATACAAGAGGAAAAAGTTTTGTGGGATATAAAGCAATTCATAAGGACAATCAAACTATTGTAGAATGGCACTTCAAAAATAAAATGAATGAGGGAAAAGTTAAGAATTTGACGGTATCTCTTTGATTGTTTGGACAGCCGAATAAGATAAAAGTTATGAAAAGAGTTTGGCTGTAATTGTAACAACTACAATCCTTACAAAGAGAGTGAAACACCATTATTTAGAGATGAAAAAGTAAATTGGTTTTGAGGAGATAAAATATTGATGGAAAGTAGACTGAGTTTGACAAAATTACATCGTTTGATGAATTTACTAAATACTATTGGTATCGGAAGAACTTTTCACAGATATGCAAGTCTAGGATTAGAATATAGAGGCACAAAACAGAACTCAATTATATTATTGAGCAACACTTTTATGGGCAATTTGATTAAAAAATCATCAAGATGAAAAGAAGCAAGTGGAAAATATTACTTTAGATACACCATTACTTGAATGTGGTTTTTCTTTAATGCAAAAGTTCAGAGAATATTTCGCTGTTTTAACAGGTATCTCACCATTTAAATTTACGTTGATATGCGCAACAGTTTGGAGAAAAAGTAAAAAGAGAAAATGATTTGAGTTTTACACTCAAGATATGCTAAAAGTTTATTACGTGGAAATCAGATTATGCAGTATGATAATTCGGTTTTGTCAATGGAATCAATTTTGTACGATTTCTGAGCAGACGAAAATATAGTTGCAACTACTCAAACAAATTAAAAAGTAGCTTTACTTTCTTTGGAAAAGAAGTCAGAAATTCAAGAAAATGAAAAATTTATTCAAAGAATCTTTTGACTGAATATGCCGATAAAATAAAAAGAGTATTGCAAGTAGGATATTTTTAGCTGCTAAACCACAACTAATAAAAAGCTAACACGAAAGCAGTAAATCAAAAAGGTTTGCTGTTTTTCTTTGCTTAAAAACGGAAAGGAGGACATGAAGAAGAAAAAAAGAGTAATAAAAAGAACTCACAACATAAACAGTTAGTAATGGATATTGGAAAAACAAAATATACTGTAAACCTACATTTCAAGCAAGGTACAGGGGAAACATACAAGGACAAAATACTAAAGCTAATCAAGAGAGAAACAGAGAAGATATAAATTTATCAAAAATTTTGTTTATGTCCTTGACAAAATCTTTCCTAAAAGGAACGGATAGTAATTGAGTAAAAGTTAAGATGTCACAGGTGACGACATTGACATGGAGATCGTACTTTAAATATCATCAACTCTCAAAAAGAGCATGAAGTACAATCCATTCATGGTCTCAGAAGGAAAAAGATATACTCAAATTAGTATAGAATCATCTCAAATAATTAAGGGAGGTAAGAAAATCAGGAGAAGATTTTTGGGTGAAGCCGAAAACCTCTATTAATATTGCTAACTTATTACACATCTTCTATGAAGCCTGGTAAAGAAAGGGAGCAACCTAAAACAGGAGAAACTCAAAACGCTGAAAAGCGGAATACCACTATGAATATAAAGTTAGTGAAAAAAAGCCTAATTATAGACTTCTTTAATAATAATATCCGAAAGCAATAACTATATTTACACTTTTCTACGGACTTGTTATTCAGCAACATAATCTAAACCAAAGACTTATTTCACTTAATACTCTGAATTTTGTACCTAATACTCAAAGAATACTCAACATGAAGAACTTCCGGAAAACTTTTCTGACGATTAGTTTGTCTTGTACCAATTGACAGACTATCTCGTTAAAACGTTCAAAAACATCAGGTATTAACCCCTCACAAAATCGTTTCATGCCCATAGATATAAAAACAAATTACCCATTTTCCTCAAAACTAGTCAAAAATAGGACATTATCAAAACATTTGACATTGTAACTCCTTAGAAAACCAATAGTATCTTATTAGATACTATGCATTATAAATGTTCGTACTTCAAAATCAAGACTTAAAAGTATAATAATTACAAAGAAAAATACTTTCAAAAAATGAAAGAGATCACTAGAAAATAAAGATATGAAAGCATATTATACTTACCAACATATCAAAAGGAGATTTTGGAGCTGCTTTTGAAACGATGTCGATAATATTGTATATGGCATATGAGCGAGAGTTCACTTTTCTGGTGTGATATAGTTGGAAAACAGGGCAATAGGAGGAGGCGTTTGGGGAATTTTCAAAAGAAGTAACGGAACATTTAGGGTGATAACATCAATAGGCACCTGGTGACTGTTTGTGAGGATGCTAGTGAGTGTTGTCTTTCTAGCAGAAACGAGGGAGAAGAAAACTTCAAATCATCTGGGATTGACCGTATCAGGATAGAGGAATGGTAAGATACAGAGCTTTGGACTTTCTTGCAGACAAGTAGGAAGAAGATAAGTTTTGAGTAACAAATCATACTCAATATTAAGTGATGTGTGCGTGACGATATAACAGCGCTCTGAAAACCAAAAATCATAATTTTTGAAAGAGGACTATTTACGCACAGGTGTACCGGACCCCCAAAAGTTAGATCTAAAAATGCTAATGATTTGGGAGGTCACGGTCATAGACAAAATATTCTTTTGAGCCTAAGATAGTTTCTGGAATACTTATCACGAATAAAGTTCAAGCTATTTAGCAAGAAAATACGCATCATAGCATAAGAACGAGAGATATTAAAGTGGATAGCTATATATAAAAGACTTGGCGATGATGGTTTAATGCGTTCAAGAAAGATAAAAATTATTCTTTTGACGGCCAATGCTAAATGTGAAAATTATACATACACAAATGAAGTCTCACACACAGCTGTCCTTATCTTCAGAATTACCAATCTCTTCACTGATTCATAGATGGGTGAATGATTTCAGGGAGGTCGTGGATGCGTGTTGAGACCTTAGAAAAGGTCGGAAGAAGTCAGTTGAATTCAAACTAAAGAAATAGAGCTTTATTAAAGCTGAGACATGAAGGTGAGAAAGATTGGAGAAATTCTGGTGAGCATTTATGTAACTAGAATATATGAGAATACGCAAGTTTAGTCATACTTTCTCTAAGTATTGTCAAATTAAAGATAGAAGAAGCAAACAGTGAATAAAAGTATAAGTGAGACGGGGTAAAATTATAAGTAGATTATCTGAAGACGAATTAAAACCACTTGATTATCCTTATGTCAAAAAGTTAGTATCTTGCTATTTGTTAATGTTGTTTCATTTGTCATCAGTATGCTAATATTGAAATACCTTAAAAGTCTTAGGACTGATTTTTTCATATATGAGTATTAATTCTAATCGTGCCGATTTACATGTACCGACATTTCTATATTTAATGGTATATCCTTCATTTTAAAAAAATGCAATAAATTAGAATTTTACAATGAGGGAAAGAAGTTGGCATCATACTATGGCAGTAGGGTACATAGGTATATTGCCACATTAGCTTTAGTTTGAAGACATAGGTCAAATTAAAATTAAAAACGTCCCTTTGATTGTTTAAAAGCTGACCATGAAAATTAAGGATCCTATTTTATGGTTTACATGTCAAGAAACCTAATAGGCTTGTAAATGTGAGTATTATAACGATAGAGAAAAAGCGGATTTATTTTATGAAAGAGTAAAAGACTTAAACTAATGTCTGGCTATTGAGAACTGAAGGCGAGTATTCAAAATACAGTATGGCAACAATAGAGAACTGCAAGAAGTATAGGGCCAAATTCTGAGACACAATGAAATTGTATAGTGTGAAGAAATACTAGAAGTTCATCTTTATGCCAGACCATATACACATGCTAGTAAGTATACCCCTGGGTCATAGACAAAGATACACCTACAATCGAATTTGATAATGATATCTTTATTTGTTATACAATTAAGCGTGATCTAGTAGCTTAAAGAAGGGCCTTTGTATCAGCTGATATGGTATTGTTAAAGATTGATTAATCAACTTTTATAGGAGGAACAAGTAATGCCTGACTAACTAAAAAATAAAAGAAGAGATTGCTGTAGTAAATCTTGCTGCAGTAGCTCAGTAGGAAGACGAAAAGATATATATCAGAAAAGATAATTTTCTCCAGATAAAAGGCTGATTTAGAGATTTATCTGTGGCACCAGGATGGGATACTACTATGAAATATTTGCAAAGATTGGGATAAAGAATTAAATCAACATTTTGAGATGGGTTTTGAGAAACACGATAGACAAGGAATAGAATTCTTATTCAAAAGTTAGATAAAGCAGAGGATAAAAAAATAAAATATACACGGTCTATCTTATAGGACAGACCTTCAAAATTAAAGCATAGATTTTTTATTTGACATTTAGAAGTCAGTCATATTATTGTTTCACTTGGATACAGATAAGGATATTTTATTGTCAAAGTTTATAATAGCCCTAGGGTCAGTACTCGTATAAAGAAATTGACCCACTGGCTACTTATATGATTAGTGATATGGACGTTTCACAGGGCATGGTCTGCTACGAGTCTTACAAGAAATGTTATTAATGGAGTGTCACAAAGACTTACAAGAAAACTAAATTGATATTTACAAAAGTCTTGCAGAGGAAAAAGACTTATAAGTGCTCAGGACTTATAGTAGAGGTAGGCAAATAATATTCGGAAAAAAATGGATAACTCGTTCGCAGAAAACAAAGATTCTGTAAAAATTGAAAAGGGGAAAAATTCGCCCATGTTTTTAGAAAAGTTAATTATGATTTATAGTAAAATATTCTCAACATTATAATAAATGTATTAAGTGAATTTATTAAAATCTAAAGAGGTTATAAAATGAAAATTCTTGTATAGGATATATTCGACATACGGTAATGTGTAGGATATATTCATATATAATTCTATCTTAATAAAAATTTAAAGGCTATTACGCTGCTTTAATGATAGGAAATTTTTTGAAGATTATAGAACTAATAAAATGATATATTAAAAAAATAAAGGCAATTACATGTGAGGGATACCACATATCAATTTAATAGATTTTCCAACAAAATAGTAATCTTTTTAGTTCAATGACAGCAGTATTAGTAAGAAAACATTAATTATAATGAGTTTAAATTTTATAAAATAGTCATCTGTATAAAAACCTTGTTTGTATAATTGAATATAAGAAACAGTAATGGTGCATATATTTTATATTTCTTTTCGATCACATTTCTCGAAAAAGATAAATGGAATACTATTATTACAGAGAAGTTTTTCGAGGAAAACAACATGGATAGAGTGAGTTCCCTAAACAAGTAATTAAAGCTGAAGAATCAGGAAAGAAAAATAAGAAATTTATGTGTGTTTTTACTTTATAGGAAATCAGCACTGCAGAAGGCTGATATAGAAAAATGACGAAATGGTATAATTTAACAAAATAGGTTTGTTAGGGGAGGTATTTTATGTCGGCAATTAGAATTGAAAACCTCACTTTTTCATATTATGGATATGTAAAACCCATATTTGAAAATGTATCATTTTCCTTTGATACAAACTGGAAAACAGATTATTAGGAAGAAACGGAGTTGGTAAATCAACTTATTTAAGCTACTTCTAAATCAAGAAGCGATCGTATGGTAAATCAGCAAAAGATGCTATTTTATTCAATTTCCAATTTGGCTATAATTGATGCATCAAAACAGGGATTGACTTATATAAAGAACTAATGTTTGGGATGAGGGAAGAATGAACATTTAGAGAACTTAATTTGGTTAAATGTAGATGAGAACTTATTTACAGAGAGCGAAACGAGGAATTATGATGATTCAATCATTTTATTGTTAAAACACTAAAATTCAATGAACTATAATTATGTAATGAAACCACTATGATATTCAAACAAAAACTTCCTGGTGTAAATATAAGGATGATGCAATAAAATTTGAATTACCAAAAATCATTACATTGAATTGTCAAAAATATATTGAATTATTCCAAATACTAGATTACCAAGATAATACTATATAGTCTAGAAGAAAACGGACAGGATATGAAGTAAGAACAAAAAAAGAAAATACTTAGTTTTTGATATGATTAAAATGTTGGGGAATGGTGTTTGATTGTATGATGAAGAACGATATGGAAACTATCGGACGCCAGAGGTGGGAGCTGGTAAGTGAAAAGAGAGCCTGTGGCCTACTTCGCGAGGTGAGTTTGATTTAGAATCGATGATTTGGGATTTAGAATAGCAAAAATTGGTGAACGAGAAGATAAAACACAATCAAAGACAAAACCAAAGTTGCAATGAATTGAAGATAAGTCTAGTTGTAATATTTGTATTAGAATATTTTTAGACGATGATACAATCGCTTATGAAACGGGAGAAAATAACTTATCATTAGCAAAGATAATCTGACAGTAGATTCTTCATCTCAGCAACAAAAATTAAAGGAAACACGGTAAAAATTAATAAAACTATAAAATGAACAATATATTTTCTAATCACAGTAATGCCTAACGCCTTTATTTAAGAATGTAATCAATGGAATGATATATTTTTCGTTGAAAGTAAAGTTGAAGCCAGTCAGATTAAGTACTAAGCTGAAATTTTAACTCACACATTAAGAGCCACAAAATTCAACATGTGTCAAGAAGGAAGAATTGGGACTTTAAAAATAATAATAAATACTATTGGTATCGTGAAGAACTTTCACAGATATGTAAGTCATCAGGATTAGAATACAGAGTTACAAACAAGAAATCTGACTATATTATTGAGCAGCACTTAGGAGTACTTAGTTAAAAGTCATCAATAAAAATGAGAAACAAGTGAAACCACAACTGACATTGAATGTGGGTTCTTTATCACATTTAGAATATTTCACCTGGTCGATATTTCATTAACTACTGATATGGAGCTTGAAGTAAAGAGGAGGAAAATAGTTTAAACCATTTTGAACAATTAGTCATTCTTTGAAAGGTTAGAATTAAAAACAAAAATTTATTCAGTGAACTTTTGACTGAATACAGAACACAATGAAATAGTATCGTTAGTATCCAAACTTGTTGTTAGACAATTTAATAAACTAACACAGAACAGTACTGGAAAAGATTACTGTTTTTTTCAACAAATGAAAAATGTTGAACTAAAATTTATAAATTAAAAAAAAAAGATTGACAAAGTTAAATATTAGGAAATAAAAACATCTAAACTTGTTTCTATATTAATCTTCTAATTACATTTACTAGATATGAATAATATAATTGAAGAAAGAGATAATATAATTAGAAATGAACGACAATATCTAAGTTAGGGGAGACCGATTATGACAGTAGATAAAGGCTTTTAAGAAGGACGATGAGCAGATAAATTTAACATAATGAAGAGCTATAGGACAATACCTCTTCTGTCAGGGTTTTTAGACCAGGCGTTCACCGACAGGCTGAGTGTCTAGCCCTTAGGTGGTTCCTACCATGAAAACAACATCACAGCATCCAGCCCATATAACACCAAGTCAACCCTCATTGGCCCACTGGTGAGGTTAAGCCAACACCGTCACGCTTGGCGTGTATATTTTTATTAAATAAGATAATAGGTGACAGGAGGTATTTTGATGGACATTTCAAGGTTTAAATTTAATAATATAAATATTACAACCAGGTTTATAACATGATTGAGGCCAGTATTCATACCTGCGACATTAGTCTACAGAATTTCAAGGCTTAAGATGTCAAACCAACAGATTACAGTTTTTTGATGATGAATGTAATAGTTGAACACAGGTCTCAGCTAGGTTGGGCCTATATGACTTACCCAGCCCGATAGAGAGATATTATAAGGACCTGGTTGAAAATCCTAGCTTATGCCCTAATAGATAAGAGAGACTTGTTTATCTAGAGGACCTATTTAAGTCAAAAGGACTCAGACTTTGGCAAAAAATATGGTAAAGATAAATGACCTTTCATTACTATTGTAGCTACTATGATATGTATCTTGGTCTTATTAACAACTTAGAAGACCTAATCAACCAAGACAAGGTGTCCTGACAGGATAGCTATTATAGTCCCTAATAAGAGGCTTATACCTGTAGATACAGATAGGATTGGCCAGATTTTGGGGCATGGGCCAACTATATCAGAGAGGAGACTATTACGAGGACCAAAATGTGAAATCTTTTGTATTTAGTGCCCCAATATCCATAGAGACTTCAATTTTATCTTGAGCCAAGATGACAAGTTGAACCATAAGAGTCTTTAATCCAGACAATGTATATATATTATGAGAAATATATAGAAAAGCTATTGGTTGATATTCGCAGGGGACCTGTCTGTAGATATATATGGCCAAAAGCCGGACCAGAAATGAAAAAAAATTCTTAAACAACACCCAATGAGCTGCAGATGACCATGACATGGCACTCGTGAGCAGTTTTATGACTCGTTTAAAGGATCTAACATGACACCGATAGAGGCCCGTCAGGACAAGCCGACTTTATAATCCATTAGTGATGAGTGCCAGTGTTAGATTTTTGAAGGAATATTCAAGTATTTTCCCAGGAAACATGACCAAAATGGAGCTTGCCTCTAGTGACAATATCCCAGTAATGACCCCTAGATGAGTATACTTTTAGCAAATGAGAGGGACCACCCATTGGTCTTTGGTGCATGGTGACTCAAAGGCCTATACAAGAAGTGGTGGAAAACAACCTTGATACCGACTCACGTATATGGAGGATGGCCTCTCACCAATATTGACGACACTCAACTCCAGACCAGATTTACAGGGACTTGGAAGTAGACAAGAACAAGACCTATATGAAGGATTTAAGGTCAACTAGGGAATTTTGGGTGTCTTTGGAAGACCCGAATATATACTACTACATTCAGACTCGCAATACAAATGGATATGACCAGTTGGGAGACAGGAGGCCACTTATGGACATAGTTTTTAGGAGCACCAAAAGGAAATTATGAACAAAGTCTGGCAGCATGGGGATCCAGGCGTGTCCTGCGCAGGCAAGACCTTTATAATTACTAATTTAGATGCTAAGCTCTCATCAAGGATGATGACCAGGATGGCAAGATCCTGGTTTTGACATATAGGAATAGTGCGCCGCCAATAACTCTCGTCGAGGATTAGGCGACTTTTGGAGGACGAGGTCTAGTACTAAAGGGAGGCTTGAGGTAACGACTATACATTCCTGGCCATGAAGATTATAAGGAAAACACCGACATAGCCATGCTAAGGAGGAAAGCCAGATAACTGACGACTACAAAAGGAATCTAATCCAGATGGCCATAGATGAATATGAGTCTCATACCCGCGAATGAAACCAGAATTAGGTCCTTTCTAGACCTTAGAGATGACCAAGCCCAGTGGTGGACAAACGTATAGGGAGCTGACAAATATTGTCCCAAATGCCATAAAATTGATGAAGTATGCCGATATTAGTGTAGATAGGTGAGAGCCTACCTAGATTCGGGGCCAGGCTACTATTATGAAGATAATTGGACCCATATACAAGAATTACCAGACTATACCGGGACCAAGAGGGCTACTCACATGATGATATTTTGATAAGGGCCTGCTAGGATCCTGCAGAAAACGTAGTCAGAAGCGGAAAAATACCAGGCCAGGTATGCTTTATGTATTTGAGGATGAATGCCAGGATTCTACTTGAAATCCAGGGCAAGATTATAGATATAATTTTCATATAAGAAGGCCAGCCGTAAAAATCTCAAAGAAACCTTGTAAGGGTCGTGGGATGTTAACCAGAGTATAACAGGCACCTCTCACCGTCAGATCCAAGGTACTTTCAAGGATTTTTGCTTTACAGGCACGACCATTTCTCATGATGAGGACATGGCAGCTAGGTCTAGTAGGACAGCATTAGACTCCAGCCAATCATTTGCGTGGACCAGCAAGCAGGCCACTGGAGGCATACATATTGAGCCAGTGGAGAGTGCATGCTCACAAGTCAAATCCAAAGACAGACAAGTATGGTAGGCTGCCAGGTCACTAAAGAACCAAGAAGAGGAGAGAGACCTTGTTGCCAAGACAATAGGCGTACTACCAGAAGGCCTTCTCTCCCAAACTATAGGTATTGGGGTTCCTATGTCATTTTCAACTATGATACAGGATGATATGAGACCACCTGGATGTGCCAGAGATATAAAATATGATAAACTGGGGGCTGATTCAAGGTTAGGAAGAAAGCACAGGGTGACCTGAAATTGGCTCCTGGACTTTGCTAGAGCCCAGAGGGATAAACTCTAGTGACCCAGTCAAGGAGGCTTTTGTAGCAAGGTTTGACCTGACTTCTAAGTCAGGAAGACATTGAGTCTGATGACAAAGCTCGGGCCAAGGAAGTTACATGAAGCCTTGATTTATGATGACCTATATAAGGAAGAATGGGACATCTAGGCAAGGCAGACTTGATGACAGTATAAGAATGGTATTTCAAAGAGGATGTCAGAAAGCATGCTAGCCATTAGGTCTATTTGTGATGCCAACCAGGCTGGGCGATGCTAGGCCTAGTTTTCATCTTTCGATCTCAGACTGAATTTAACCAGCAATGAAGTAATTTCTTGTTCGCTAAGTATATAGCATTTTATCTGGAAATTTACTTTCCGCATGAAGGCAGACCTGGCAAGACCAGCTCAGCCTCAGACAAGAGGTATGGTAGGGTATTTGATGGGCAATAGAGTCCATATACGATATGGGGAGACAGGACCCTTTAGGTGGAAGTGACCCTGGCTACTATTCGTAAGTCCAAGGGCATGGAATGGGATGCAGTCATTAATACAGGTATAAATAAAGTCGGACTTTCTAGTTTGGATGAATCACTTTAGGTGGTGGGACAGGAAGTATCTTAGGTCTCACTCTTAAGTATCCTGAAGCCTTTGCAAATATGGGACATATGATAAGATTTTGGGGATAAATAAGCGACCAGGGCTTCTTATGAGGACGACCTCAAACAGCCCTAATAGGTGAGAGGGCAAGGTTCCTTTATGTAGGTATTACCAGGGCCAAGTCCAGTCTCCTTACTTCTTGAACCTCAGTAACAAATTTATAGAAAGCCTCAATAGGAATATGTTTGAGAAAGGATTCTAGCTATCTTGAACACTAAGAGGATAAGAGAGGAGAGAAAGAAGCTCTGGAATGGGCGGATAGGTGGATATATGATTGAAAAAGAAATTTTTAGACCACAGGTTGGATAAGTTAGGATATTTAGCCAAAATATGCTAAGTGCCTCGAAGAGAAGTAAAAAGAACTTTATAGACAAGTATATCAGTACATATTTATGGTCAGACGACAGCCAGCTGATAGGGACCAGAGCAAAATATGTCCTATGGTAGGACCTCCTTCACCTTATGTGTCAAAGGATATTTTAGGTATAGACCCTATTAGGGTCTACTAGCGACTCACGATAAGGACCTGGGATAGGGTCAAGAAGATCTACACAGACTATACAGGTAACAGGTACACAGATGTCATCTTTTACCAGAACATAGGATAGAGCTAAAAGATGGGATCCAGGCGACCTAAGACCTCCTGGTAAAGGTCTATGAAAATGGGGAATTAATCAGCTGATATATGGGACTGGAAGACAGAACGAAAAGAAGATAGAAAGACATATGGAAAAATAAGATGCAGACAAGGGTATATATGTATGTCTGCAAGGAGTCAATAGGCAGTGACCTAGACCATGAACAACATACACGAATGTACCACCACCAGCCGACAAGGTCAGACAGGCAGGTGATGGCCGATTGTCTACGAGGACAGGCATGCGGCCAACAGAAAGGTACTTTATTCAATTATAGGGGGAGATACGAATCTCAAACAGAGGACCTAAGAGAAGAGGTACAAGATGGGTGTAGGATTTATAAAAAAGGATTGTCTCACAGGAGCCAGGTCCTCTGGACTTATGTTTCAAGGAGGCCAGGGTCAGGTTCTAAATTCAATATTTATACTGGTACTGAAAAATATACATTTGAATGGAAAAGTTGAGTTCATATTCCTAAAGGATAGGTCCAGACCCTAGGATAAGGGTAAGTATGTTCACCCCTGGTTAATATGGTATTTACCGTTGCGGACTTATAGGAGAGGGCAGGGCCCAGCCCTGGAAGATGCCCCTGACAACCCCTGAAAATGACCACCTTCAAAGGCAACTACTACTATTGAACAGGGCGATATAACCACTATATAGACTCATTTGTGGTCGTGTGTCGTAGCAATTTTCATGCAACTGACCCAGACCCTAATGTTAGACCAGACCCGCAGAAATTGAAATGATAAAGATGATGTAATAGAGGACCTTTTGAGACCTTATAACGAAAAATGAAGAATTTTTGATTTTGGTAGACATATTCAGCCAGGAACAATGATAGCCCCTTATGGACTTGATAATGTTAATAATACTTTTATAGACTATCGGCCTATCCAGAGGATCATTAGATGATACGCAGAAAAGTTCAATACTAAGGACAAGGAAGATGTTGATATTATTTCTTCATTCAGGACCTTTACTAGACTAATGAAGTAATATACGGCTTCCACATGCAGTTAGAGTAGTAATTTGACAACTAGAGGCCCATGATGACTCAGTCAAGTATAGGATTTATAGGCCAACACCTTGTCTATATTAGGTCGATACTAGAGTTTTATCTTCTAGGTTTGGCCAGGAAAAGACAAGTTTTGATCCGAATTGATGCAACTTTTCGACCTGACCTGAGGACTTGAAGGAAAAATATAAATCACAGGTCAGGAAAGAGGATATAAAGAGTTTTAGGATAGGGTTCAAAGGTGGATGACTATGCAAGGCAGAATAAGACAGAAAAAAATGGTTGATAGTATAATTAGTGACATAAAGTCAATCCAAGATGGGCTCATATAAGTCTAGATTAGGTTAGCTAGAGCAGATATGGCCTATCCATATACAGAGGGCGTATCCAATATAACAAAGAGATTTAGGTAGGCCTATAAGCAAAGAAGAGCCTGGGCTAGTAGATTTTTCATATAACACATACTGCCCTAGACATCTTGATGACAGCTTTGAGTCCGAATTGGAGATCTTGAACCTAGCTAAGATTGTCTCTGGCCATAGGGACCCATACGAAGAGTGTCTTCTTTATAGATGAAGTACCAGGATAACAGCCATGGTCTCAGAGATTAATCCTATCGACTATTTCTAGGACCAGTCCTGGAAATGGGTTTGTGGTTGGAGATAGTCACAGCAGTCATCTATGGAAGGACTTGAGACAGAGCCATGCCAGAGAGATATTTATGAAAAAGATGATAGAATATTATTAGCCAGGGTCCCTATTGAGAAGCTGGACGCAAGATCACTCTGTATACAACAATTTCCGAGTAGTGCCCAGAAATCTAGGAGGCCTGTAACCATGTCTTCATGTCCATTAAGGAGGAAGGCTAAGCAGGAGAGCTTGACTATATGTACGGGATGAGGAGAGGTTAAACTCAAGTGCTGTTTTTGGGCGAGCCGGACGTGGTAGTATAGATGAGTGTCTACAGAGACCTAGGCACGACGAGTGACAATACCGGTGTCACTCCAGGCTTTATCCATGGAAAACTGTAATAGGGACCTGTGGTAGAAGTACGGTTCGTTGACAAGGTATTTAATGAAGATGGACTGGAACCTGGAAGCAGATTTGGAAGACTTTGAGATCCTAGCACAAGCTTTGGGTCACAGTGCTACCGAAATACGCACAGGGAACCTATATAGACAGGTGGTAAACAATAGGGAAAAGCCATATTTGGTTTTTGATAGAAAATGAGACAAAGCGCAGGAAGATAGAATACAGGGACATAGTAGTCCTATTCAGATCCCGAAAGTCTAGGGTGGAAGATATTGAAGATGTCTTTAGTCAACTTGGCATACCAATCTATTCAGACTTAGGAGGCTATTCTACCCTTGAGGTACACATATTTGGCATCCTCACTTTAGGATAATTGACAACCCCTAGGCAGGTCTATACCTTTTATCAGTTGGTGAGGTCGCCTATATATAAGTTCAAACCTAGTGATTTGCAACATCATTGAGGCTACTTTGATAAGAGTCAGACATATAGACTTTGGTGAAGTTATGTAAGATGGACCAGGATGAACTTGATGGTCTGGACCAAGACTATCAAGATCTAAGGGCGAGACTTCCTGTATACTTTGATACCAAATCAAAGCCTGTAGGAAGATGCTCCAGCATGCCCTTGGATGAGTTTATATGGTTCTTACTAAAAGATACTGGCTACTGTAAGCTTATGTAGGTGGCCTGGAGTTGAGCCAGCATAGACAGAATAACCTTATCTTATTTGTTTCGAGAGGGCCAGGACTTTGAGAAAAGCATCCTTCAAGGGTTTAGTAACTTTGTGAAGCATATAGATAGGGTCAAGGACCAGTTCTGACATGCGAGGGCCAAGGAACTTTCAGGAGATGCAAATGTTGTCAGGACTAATGACGATTCATAAGAGTGAGGGATTGGAATTCCCCTGGATATAGTTGCTAGGAGCGGATGGTAAATTCAATTTTAAGAGTAGCGACCATAGGGTGTCACTCCATCAAGACCAGGATAAGGGACCAAAGATTATGGACCAAAGTCTAAGAGGATAAATTCTTCAAAGTGCTAGTCAAGACCCATCTTGATGAGAAGATGGAATTAGAGCAGAAGTCGAGGAAATGAGGCTACTTTATGTTGACCATTGACCAGGGCCATGGAAAAGTTGGTATTTTTAGTAATATAGATGAGTTATAGTATTAGGTGCAGTGGAAGTCAAAGTTAAAGAGACTCAGGACGTAGGATAAGAAAGCTTTGAAATGTTATATTCAAACGGGCGACCTACCTAGATTGGATAATGATAGTCCATAGCTAACCTAGATCAGGGCAGTACCTTGATGCAAGGGGTGAGGAATGTGCAAGGGCTATAAGGACACTAGGTGGCTGGTGGTCATGCAGAGGACAAAGTTGGCAGTCTTCAAAAGGGCCAAGGGATATTGAAAACAGGGTCTGAACCGCTATGAATATGCCTCTTTGAGCCAGTGATGGAAGAAGAAAGGATCCCAGGCTTAAGCCGGACACCATTGTGACAGTTTACCACTGCACATGAGGCAAGTGCCTCTAAAGTCAGCCAGCATATCGGTATCAGAGGTTAAGAAGATACAGAGGCAGAGGACCAGACCAGAGTATGAAAATATGTATATGATGGGACCATACCTGACCTCAAGACACCAAGCTTTTACACACACTTCTAAAGACCACTATATCCTGGTCTAGGTGAGAAGAGACAATTTTCCACCTTGTTGTGGAGCTGCATGGAGTTTTGAGAGGCTTATATGAGGTGAAGAGAAACACCAAAAGCAATGACAAGATAGCAGACCTACAAAGCTTGATTGATAAGAGCATACTGAGACCCGGAAGGCGCGGGTGCGGTAACAGAGGAAGCGGATAGCCGACTTTGTGAGACCTATGTTGCTGGTGGGTTGAGCCAGAGCTGCCAGTCATGGACTCCTGCATGGAGACGGCTGTCCAGCCTGTACAGACCTTTCTGAGAGATATGCAAGGATGAATCTATAGATGAATCTGAGAAAGAATGGATGTTGGTTGTGTATAGTCGACGTAGTTTTTGAAGACCAAGGATGGTGACTTGGTCCTACTTGGATCACAAGACCGGGACTATGTGAATAAGGATAGGTATGAGGATATGGTGGCCAGGTGTAAGCCACAGCTAGACCTTTATGCCAGGGCCTTGGAGGATATTTACAGGCTGAAGAGGGTAGAGGAGATATATATACCTATTTAGTGGTAGGTGACTTAGTGAAGAAGCAGGATTAGGAGCTGTATGAGGATATCTTTTCATGCATCGGATTGGCACCTGGGCAAGACCCTAGAGGGCCATGACAGGCATGATGAACAGGTTAGTTTGGACAATTTAATAGACCTTGTAGA